>Ga0207702_10000090_pt1 | contig 104566 bp, 105 predicted proteins | sample KBSCornC62_FD_184302 | JGI IMG/M metagenome (GOLD analysis project Ga0207702, IMG submission 184302) | Corn rhizosphere microbial communities from Kellogg Biological Station, Michigan, USA - KBS Corn C6-2 (SPAdes) (version 2) | ecosystem: Host-associated > Plants > Roots > Rhizosphere > Soil ...
GAGGCCATTTGCCCGGTCAGCCCCTGTATATTGGGCAAATGATTTGTTTTTGCGCCGAGCGATTTCACTGGCGGCGGATATGGCAGAATCCGGGCGACCTACTGCTCCCCGGACTTTCAGACATGGCCACTCGCGCGCTCCTCTATCGGCGGCCCGCCGAACCTTCGACTCTTTTGGTCAAGCACGGCTCGCAAGTCTTTTCGATAAGGCTGCGTCGGCACCGGCGCGCCCGGCGCTACACCCTGCGCATCCATCCGACCGATCGGGAAGCGATCCTGACCATGCCGCCGCGCGGCACGCTGGCTGAAGCCAAGGATTTTGCGCATCTGCACGGCGGCTGGATCGCCGCGCGCCTCGGCCGATTGCCGAAGGCGGCGCCGTTTCATGCGGGTACCGTGGTGCCGTTGCGCGGCGTGCCGCACCGGATCGTGCATCGCGCCAGCGAGCGCGGCACGGTGTGGACCGAAACCCGCGACAGCGGCGAAAAAATCCTCTGCGTCGCCGGCGGCGTCGAACATACCGAGCGGCGCGTGCTCGACTACCTCAAGCGCGAGGCGCGCAAGGATTTGCAGAAGGCGTCGCTGGCCTATGCCGGCGAGCTCGGTGTCCGGGTCAAGCGGGTGTCGATCCGCGATCAATCGAGCCGCTGGGGTTCCTGCACCTCGGCGGGATCGGTGTCGTTCTCGTGGCGGCTGATCCTCGCGCCGCCCTTCGTGCTGGACTATCTCGCCGCCCATGAAGTGGCGCATCTGGTCGAGATGAATCACTCGGCGCGGTTCTGGCGGGTGGTCGCCAGGGTCTGCCCGTCGGTCGAGCGCGCCAAAACCTGGCTCGACACCCACGGCAACGACCTGCATCGTTACGGCATCCAGGATTAGCTGAATCGGCTACATGCCGTCGTCTCCGGGTTCGCTGGAATGACGAGGGAATGCGCTCGGCTAGAGCATTATCGGTTCTGATAGAATCAGAACCGAAACTCTAGGTTCTTGTTTTGACGCGTTTTCTTCACGCGAACCGGCATCCACTTCGCTCGAAAACGCTCTAACGCCCGCCGAACAGCCGTTGCACCAGCCAGCCATCCAGCCCGGAATCGGCTTCAGGTCGTGCCGAGGGATTGCCGCGTGCCGGGGCCGCGCGGTTCGGCGCCGGCATCGGGTAGGGCGCAAGCGAAGCTGAGGCGGGCGGCGGCGCCGGCGCGGTGATCTGCGAGATCGTGGGCTGCGGTCCTTGTCCAAGCGAGCCTTGTCCCAGCGAGCCTTGCGCGACATTGGCGAAGAAGCCGGGAGCTTGCGACGTCGGCAGGCTTGCGACCGGCACGCCCTGATGCGCGGCGCGCATGAAGCGGGCCCATATCTCGACCGGCAGTCCGCCGCCGACGGCCTTTTTGGTCGGCGAATCGTCGTCATTGCCGAGCCAGACCCCGGTCACGAGGTTGGTGGTGTAGCCGATGAACCAGGCGTCGCGGAAATCCTGGCTGGTGCCGGTCTTGCCGGCGGCCACCCAGCCCGGCAGATCCGCCTTGCGCGCGGTGCCGCTGCGCAGCGTTTCCTCCATCATCGTGTTCATCATCGCGACATTGCGCGGGTCGATCACCTGGCCGGGCTGGTCGGGCTGGCGGGCATACAGCACCTTGCCGGCCGTGGTGCGGATCTTCAGCACGACATGCGGCGTGATGCCCTGGCCGCCGTTCGAAAACGGCACATAGGCGCCGACGAGTTCGGTCAGCGAGACTTCCGAAGTGCCGAGCGCGATCGAGGCATTGGCGTCGAGTTTTGAGGAAATGCCGAGCCGGTGCGCGGTGCGCACCACATTGGCGGGACCGACCTCCATGCAGACCCGCACCGCCACCGTATTCAGCGACATCGCCAGCGCCTGGGTCAGCGTCACCGCGCCGAGATATTCATGCTCGAAATTCTCCGGCTTCCAGCCTTTGACATTGATCGGCGCATCCTGCCGGACTGTATCCGGCGTCATGCCGGTCTCGATCGCGGTGAGGTACACGAACGGCTTGAACGCCGATCCGGGCTGGCGCTTGGCGGTCACGGCGCGGTTGTATTGGCTCTCGGAATAGTTCCGGCCGCCGACCATGGCGCGCACGGCGCCGTCGGGCGTCATCGCCACCAGCGCGCCCTGGCTGACATTGAATTTGACGCTCTTGGCCGCCAGCTCGTCGATGATCGAGGCCTCCGCGATGCTTTGCAGCTTCGGGTCGATCGAGGTTTCCACCACGATGTCCTGATCGATCTGGCCAACCAGGTCGTCCAGTACTTCGCCGATCCAGTCGGCGACGTAATTGACGGTGCCGGCGCCGGCCGCCTTCACATTGTAGGATGGGTGCCCGATCGAGGCCTGCGCCTGCGCCTCGGTGATGAAATGGGCGTCCGCCATCGCCGCCAGCACGATCTGGGCGCGCTTTTCCGCGCCTTCCGGATTGCGGTTCGGCGCCAGCCGTGACGGCGACTTGACCAGCCCCGCCAGCATCGCGGCTTCCGCCAGCGTCACGTTCTTGGCCGACTTGCCGAAATAGCGTTGCGCCGCCGCCTCGACGCCATAGGCGCCGGAGCCGAAATAGACCCGGTTGAGATAGAGTTCGAGAATCTCGGCCTTACTGTGCTTACGCTCCAGCCAGAACGCCAGTTCGGCCTCCTGCAATTTACGCTGCAGGGTGCGCTCCTGGGTCAGGAACAGGTTTTTGGCGAGCTGCTGCGTCAGCGTCGAGCCGCCTTGCGAGACGCCGCGATGCAAGACGTTCGTCACCGCCGCGCGCAGGATGCCCCAGGGATCGACGCCGTAATGCGAATAGAACCGCCGGTCCTCGATCGCGATGAAGGCCTTCGGCAGATAGGGCGGCAGATCCTTCAGCGCGACATTGGCGCCGGCCATTTCGCCGCGCGTGGCGATCACGCTGCCGTCGATGCCGGTGATCTGGATGGTCGGCGGACGCTTGGGAATTTCCAGCGCCTGGATCGGCGGCAGATGCGCGCCGACATAGATCACCACGCCGACCGCGGCGATCACGGCCCACAGGCCGAGCACCGCACCCCAATAGAACAGCCGGTAGAAGCTGAAGTTGCGGCGTGCTTTCGATCGGCGCTTGCTGCCGCTGCGGCTGGCGCGCGGTTTGCGCTCCGGCGGCGGCTCGTCGTCCGTGTCGTTTTCCGCGACGGGCTTGCGCTTGGCCGCTGATTTTTTAGGCCTGCTTTCGCCGCCGGGAATCCGGTCCTCCGGCGACAGGCGCAGATCGCCGAGCGCCGCGGCCAGCCCGAACAGCGGCTCCTTGCGGCCGCCGCTTTTTTTTCGTCCCCACGCCATACGCAACAACGCCCACGCCAATATGGCGCACGCTAACGTTCGGAGTTTAAGGGCCGGTTACTGAGAGGTTAACGGGCGATTAGGAGGTGCGGCGGGCGCTTTCGAAAGCGCGTGCTTGACCAGGGCCTTGCGGTCCGCGAGCATGTCCAAAAGCGGCCGGCGATCGAGCCTGCCTCGCAAAACAGGACACAGGCATGGGCCATATCGATCCGACCAAGGACGTCTTCGCGCAATTCAGGGCCAACGATCGTCCGGGCCCCATTCACATGCTCAATCTGGTCCGGCTGCGGGAGATGGCCTCCTATCCCGATGGCCGCAAGGCCACCGGCGCGGAAGCCTATGCGGCCTATGGCAGGGAAAGCGGGCCGGTGTTCACGCGGCTCGGCGGCCGGATCGTCTGGCAGGGGCGGTTCGAGCTGATGCTGATCGGGCCTTCAGAAGAACGCTGGGATCATTGCTTCATCGCCGAATATCCCAGCGTCGCGGCCTTTGCCGAGATGATCCGCGATCCCGTCTACCGCGAAGCCGTCAAACACCGGCAGGCGGCGGTCGAGGATTCCCGCCTGATCCGGCATGCGGTGCTGCCGATCGGAAAGACGTTCGGCGAAATCCCGAAATAGCAACCTGCGAAAGCAAATCGGCGGCCCCGAGGGACCGCCGATTGTTCTCATAGGCTTGTGGCCGAACGCTTAGCCCGCAGCACCCGTATCCTCGAGGATCGGGCCGAACAGTTCCCAACGCTCGCCGTTGAACTTCATCATCTGAAGCTGCTTGTTGACGCGATAGTCGGTTGCGGTGGTGTTGGCGAGGATGCCCGGCAGCGCCAGGTCGAGCTGGACGTTCTTCAGGCTGGCCGCCTGCTTCATGACGTTCTCGCGGGTCAGGTCGTCACCGCACTGCTTGAGCACATGCACCAGCAATTGCGCGGTGCTGTAGCCGTAGGTGTTGAAGTTCGAGTCCTTGTCGCCGTCCGGATAATATTTGGCCATGAACTCGAAATATTTCTTCATGCCGGCATCGTCCTTCCAGGTCGGATCGAGCGGATCCTTGCCGTAGTTGACGCTGATAAGGCCCTTGGACGCTTCAAGGCCTGCAGGCTTCAGGACCGCGCCGACCGAGGTGGCGTTGATGTCGACGATCTGGGTCGGATGCCAGTTGAGCTCGGCGATCTTCTTGATCGCCTGCGCCGCCTGCTTCGGCGTCGATGCCGAGAAGAACAAATCCGCGCCGGCATCCTTAATCTTGAGCACCTGCGAATCGATCGTCGGATCGGAGACCTCGTAGGACGCCTCGGCGACGACCATGGCGCCTGCCTTGTCGCCAAGGCCGGCCTTGATGCCGTTCAGATAGTCCTTGCCGAGGTCGTCGTTCTGGTAGAGCACGCCGACCTTGGCGTTCGGGTGATTCTTAAGAATGTACTGGCCGTAGATGCGGCCCTCGACGAAGTAGTTGGGATTGAATCCCATCGTCCACGGGAAATTCTTCGGGTCGGTGAAGCGCGAGGCGCCGGTGGCCGCGAACAGCTGCGGCACCTTCTTTGCGTTGAGGTATTTCTGGACCGCGGCATTGGGCGGGGTGCCGACCAGTTGAAACGTCAGCAATACTTCGTCGCTCTCGACCAGCTTGCGGACCTGCTCGACGGCTTTCGGTGGGCTGTAGGCATCGTCATACTGGATCAGATTGACCTTGCGGCCGTTGATGCCGCCCTGGTCGTTGATCATCTTCAGATAGGCCGCCTGGGTCTTGCCGATGGTCGCATAGGCCGAAGCCGGCCCGCTGAACGGCACGGTCTGGCCGATCTTGATCTCGGTATCGGTGGCGCCGCTGTCGTATTTCTTCTGCGCGTAGGCCGACGTTGCGGACAGCGCGATCGCAACCGCCGTTCCGGTAAGCAGGTGAAAAAGGCCGTTCCTCATATCGCTGATTTCCTCACATTTCGGGATTGTGCCAACGGTCTTGACCGGGGATCTGCACGCAGTTCAGTCCGGATGCCGTCGCTGGGGTCGGAGTGTGGAGGAACTGATGCCGCAATGCAAGAAGTGCCGGGCCGATCAGCCGAATGTCTTATGTCAGCAGCAGGATCAGTCCGATCGCGGCCGGCGCGGCCTGCACCAAAAGTATCCTGTGGCTGACGGTCGCAGCGCCGTAGAGGCCCGCCACGATCACGCAGAGCAGGGAGAAAATCTTGATCTGCAATGCAAAGCCCGCATCCGGCTGGATCAGTCCCCAGACCAGGCCGGCGGCAAGGAATCCATTATACAAGCCCTGATTGGCCGCCAGCACCGCGGAATCCGCGGCCTTCTCCGGTGAGTTGCGAAAGGTCTTCAGGCCGAGCGGCCTGGTCCAGAGAAACATCTCCAGCACCAGGAAATAGAGATGAAGGGCCGCGACCAGCGCCATCACGATATTGGCTGCCATTGCCATGCCATGTTCCCCAAGCCCGACGCGATCCGTAGGCGACGCTAGCACGCCCGCGATCCGCCCGGCGATTGCCTGGCCAGTATGGCCGGTAAAATGGTGATGTCCGAAAACCGCGAGACAGGCAGGTCCGGATCGAGGAAGCTTCCGGTCATGGATATGGACCGCACCGCCTGCTATCGCGCGATTTCGACCCGCGATGCCCGTTTCGACGGGCGGCTGTTCGTTGGCGTCAAAACCACCGGCGTCTACTGCCGGCCGATTTGCCCGGCGCGTATCCCGAGATTCGAGAATGTTTCGTTCTATCCTTCCGCGGCCGCCGCCCAGGAGGCCGGCTTTCGTCCCTGCCTGCGCTGCCGGCCGGAAACCTCGCCGGATCTCGCGTTCTGGCGCGGCACCTCCAACACGGTGTCGCGCGCGCTGGCGCTGATCGAAGCCGGCGGCCTCGATGACGCGGATGTCGAAGGCCTCGCCAACCGGCTCGGCGTTGGCGCGCGCCAGTTGCGTCGGCTGTTTCGCCAGCATGTCGGCGCTTCGCCGATCGCGGTAGCGCAGACGCGACGGGTGTTGCTGGCCAAGCAACTGATCCATGAGACCACGTTGCCGATGGCCGAGGTCGCGCTCGCCGCGGGCTTCAATAGCGTCCGCCGTTTCAACGAAGCATTCTTGCAGTTGTTCGGGCGGGCGCCTGCGACCTTGCGGCGGATTCGCGACAGGACGAGGCGCGAAGCCGGCGCGCTGTCGGTTCGGCTGGCATAGCGGCCGCCCTACGATTGGGACGCGATGCTGTCGTTCCTGGCGGCGCGGGCGATCCCGGGCGTCGAGGTGGTCGCGGGCGATATCTACCGACGCACCATCGCGATCGGTGCGAACAGCGGCGTGATCAGCGTCGCGCCCGCCGACAAAAATCGCGTCGATGTCGCGATCAGATTTCCCGATATCGCGGTGCTGCCGCAGATCATCGCCCGGGTGCGGCGGGTATTCGACCTCGCCGCCGATCCCGACCGGATCGGCGCGCACCTGTCGCTCGATCCAATGCTGGCGCCGCTGGTGGCGGCGCGGCCGGGCCTGCGCGTCCCCGGCGCGTGGGATGGTTTTGAGCTCGCGGTGCGCGCGATCTTCGGCCAGCAGATCACGGTTCTGGCCGCCACCCGGCTGCTCGGCAGGCTGGTGCAGGACCACGGCGCGCGGCTTCCGGCTACGGCAAGCGATTATGAAGGCCTGAGCCATTTGTTTCCGTCGCCTTCACGCATTGCCAAGGCCGATCTTGCCGCGCTCGGCATGCCCGGCGCACGCGCGCTCGCGGTGACGTCGCTGGCGCGGGCCATGGCCGCCGACCCCGCGTTGTTCAGCCGCGGCGCCGGCCTCGACGAGGCGATCGCGAAATTGCGCGCGCTGCCGGGAATCGGCGAATGGACCGCGCAATACATCGCGATGCGCGAATTGCGCGAACCCGATGCGTTTCCGGCGGACGACGTCGGCCTGCTGCGTGCGATGGCAGATCGCGACGGCGTTCGTCCATCGCCGTCGGAATTGCTGGCGCGCGCCGAAGCCTGGCGGCCGTGGCGCGCTTACGCCGCCCTGCATCTGTGGGTGGCGAGTATCGCATCGCCGGCGCCGACGAAAAAGCCCGAGCGCGAAGCCGCGTGATTTTTTCGCGCGCGACGCCGCGCACGGAAAACGTCAGGTCCGTAAATCGCCAGACGAATTTTCTCAAAGCCGCTAGCGTCTCCATCACGGACAACATGGAGACGACAATGACGGAAGCGGAAGTATCGGATTTTGTAACGCGGTTTGCGGCGGCGTGGGCGGCGCGCGACGGCAAGGCTTTCCTCGATCTCTGGCATCCCGAGGGCTCGCTGAACACGCCGATGGTGGGCCGGACCGTGAAGGGCAACGAACTCGATCGCCTGATGGAAGTGCAGACGGCGGCGGCGCCGGATTTCGTCTGGCAATTGCTGGACTGGACCTGGCGGGGCGATGTCGTGATCGTCGAGTGGCAGACCACGCGCATCGTCGAGGGATCGCGGTTCAGCTGGCGCGGCGTCGACAAGTTTCGCATCAGGGAAGGCAAGATCGCCGGCGAGCAGGTCTATTGCGACACCGCGCAGTTGCGCGCGTTGCGTAGCGGCGAGAAGCTGGAGTCGCTGACGAGGTTTTAGCCGTGACTTTGCGCAGCAATCAGCGTGCAGACCTCATGAAGGTTTTGGGCGATGCCCACGCACAGTTCCTTCATGTCGCCGGTCGGCGGAAACAGGTCGGGCACCATGATGGTCATCAACCCGGCGCCGGATGCGGAGCGGACGCCATGATAGGAATCCTCCAGCGCCACGCAGGATTCCGGCGCGACCGAGAGTCGTTCCGCGGCTTTCAGGAACGGCGCGGGATGCGGCTTGCTGCCGGTGTAATCGCCTTGCGCGACGACGAACTGGAACCGCCCGACCAGCCCGCCGATGGCGAGGTTATTGCCGACATCCTCATGACGCGAGGAGGTGCAGATCGCGCGGGGCAGGCCGAGTTGGTCGAGCAGGTCGAGCAGTTCGACGACGCCCGCCTTCAGCGTGAGCTGCGATTTCACCGTTTCGGCAAACCGGTTCGACGCCGCGCTCCAGAAGCTGTCGTAGTCGAACCCTTCGCCGAAGCGCTCGATGAAGGCGAGCCGCGTCGCCGCGCCGGTCAGGCCCACGGTCGACAGATAAAACGGCAAGGGAACGTCGTGCCTGGCCTCCGCCGCGACCGCCATCACGGCGTCGCGATAGATGTCCTCGGTATTGAAGATCAGCCCGTCCATGTCGAACACGACGGCGCGGACAGGGCGGGGCAGTTTTGCGTTCGGCGGCTGCATCGATCTGTTGCCGCGTACGCTGTCAGGCCGCGGGTTGAGCGGCGACGTCGTCGGTGACCAGCAAATGGATCAGCGCGCTCTTGATCGCAGCCTGTCTTGTCGGCGCGTTGATCTGCGCGCCGAGCAAATCGGTGACATAGAACACGTCGCGGGCGCGCTCGCCGAAGGTCGCGACATGGGCGGAAGCGATATTGAGGTTGAGCTTCGAGATCGCCGTGGTCAGTTGATACAACAGGCCCGGGCGATCGAGGCCGGACACCTCGATCACGGTGTAGCGATCCGACCATTGGTTGTTGATGGTGACTTCCGGCTCGACCGTGAACGGCCGGACCTTGCGCCCGGAGGCGCGGCGCGCCACCACTTCGGGCAGCCGCAGCTTGCCTTCCAGCACGTCCTCGATCATTTCGCCGATTCTGGTGGCGCGCCGTCCCTCGTCCTCGTCGCGGTCGTATTCCCTTGTGATCGCGATGGTGTCGAGCGCGCGGCCGTCGGTGGTGGTGTAGATCTGCGCATCGACGATGTTGGCGCCGGCTGAGGCGCAGGCGCCGGCGATGATCGACAGCAGCCAGGGATGGTCGACCGCCAGGATGGTGAGCTCGGTGACGCCGCGGGCTTCGTCGAAGCCGACATGGATCGCGAGCTTGTTGCCGGCCGCTTCGTTGGCCTTGAGGAAGCGGGCGTGGCGGATTTTTCGCGGCAAATCGACCTTGAGCCAGTACGCCGGGTAGTGCCGTGAGATATAGGAATTGAGTTCCTGTTCCGGCCATTCGTTGAAGGCCGCGCGGAATTCCGACTGCGCCACCGCGATGCGCCGGGCGCGGTTGACCTCGGAGAAGCCGCCGGTCAGCACCGGTTCGGTTTCGTAATACAGCGTGCGCAGCAATTGCGCCTTCCAGCCGTTCCACACCCCGGGGCCGACGCCCCTGATGTCGGCGGTGGTCAGGATGGTCAAAAGCTTCATCTGCTCGACCGACTGCACCACGGCGGCGAAATTCTCGATGGTCTTGCGGTCCGACAGGTCGCGCGATTGCGCCACCGTCGACATGGTCAGATGTTGTTCGATCAGCCAGGCGATGGTTTCGGTATCGCCGGCGCTGAAGCCGAGCCGCGGGCACAGCCGCCGCGCCACCTTGGCGCCGGCGATCGAGTGATCCTCCGGCCGGCCCTTGGCGATGTCGTGCAGCAGGGTGGTGATGTAGATCACCGCGCGGTGCTCGGGGCGGATCTTGCGCATCAAATCGCTGGCGACGACGAATTCGTCGTTGCCGCCGCGCTCGATCTCCTGCAGGAAGCCGACGCAGCGCAACAGGTGCTCGTCCACCGTGTAATGGTGGTACATGTTGAACTGCATCATCGACACGATCTTGCCGAAGGCGCGGATGAAATGACCGAGCACGCCGGTCTCGTTCATCCGCCGCAGCACCACCTCGGCGTCGTTCGAGGTCAGGATCTCCATGAACAGCCGGTTGGCTTCCGGATTTTCGCGAAGCTGGGTGTTGATCAGTTTTAATGAGCGCGTCACCGTGCGCATCGCGTCGGGATGGAACGCGAGATTGTTCTTCTGCGCCAGGCGGAAGATCCGGATCAGATTGACCGGGTCGTGCTTGAAAATGTCCGGCGCCGCGAGGTTGATGCGGTTGTTGTCGATGATGAAATCGTCGCTGTCGGGCACCCGGCGCCGCTTCGTGCTCGGCCGCAGCCGCGCCATCATGCGGCTCAGCACCGGCGCGGGCTTGGCCTGCTGGTCCTCGAGCTTGGCGCACAGGATCGCGGTGAGATCGCCGACGTCCTTGGCGATCAGGAAATAGTGCTTCATGAAGCGCTCGACGTCCTGCATGCCGGGATGCGAGGTGTAGCCGAGCCGGACCGCGATCTCGCGCTGCATGTCGAACGACAGCCGCTCTTCGGCGCGGCCGGAGAAGAAATGGATGTTGCAGCGGACCGACCACAGGAAGTCGGCGCAGCGGCGGAAGGTGCGGTACTCCTGCGCGTCGAACACGCCGCGATCCAGCAGTTCGTCGGTCTCGCGCACCCGGTAGACGTATTTCGCGATCCAGAACAGCGTGTGCAGGTCGCGCAGTCCGCCCTTGCCGTCCTTGACGTTGGGCTCGACCAGGTAGCGCGATTGCCCGGCGCGGCGATGGCGCTCCTCGCGTTCGGCGAGTTTGGCGGTGACGAATTCGGCCGCGGTGCCCTGCACCACTTCCTTGTCGAACCGCGCCACCAGTTCGTCATAGAGCGGCTGGTCGCCGGTGAGGAACCGCGTCTCCAGGATCGCGGTGCGGATCGTCATGTCGCCGCGCGCCTGCCGGATCGATTCATCGACCGAGCGGGTGGCGTGGCCGACCTTCAGGCCCATGTCCCACAGGCAGTACAGGATCGCCTCGGCGACCTGCTCGCCCCAGGCGGTCTGCTTGTAAGGCAGGATGAACAACAAATCGATGTCGGATTCCGGCGCCATCAGGCCGCGGCCATAGCCGCCGGTGGCGACCACCGCCATGCGCTCGGCGCCGGAGGGAATCGGCGAGTGATAGAGGTGACGCGTGGCGGCGGCGAACAAAATGCGGATGATCTCGTCCTGCACGAAGCACAGCCGCTCGGCGCAACGCCTGCCGTGGCGGTCTTTCAGCAGCACCGCCTGCGCCACCGCGCGGGCCTCGATCATCTCTGCCTTCAGGAGTTGCGCCATCGCGGCGCGAAAAGTGTCTTCGCGCCCGGCGTGCTTTTCGGCGAGCGCATCGACCGCGGCGGTGATCCGCACGGTATCGAAACGATCGTCCGCTTCAGGGCGGGCCTCTGTCACGACGCTGTCCATGATTACCCGGATAAAGGACGCGGCCGATGCTGTCACGGGTGATTGTGCGATAACAGGTGATCCATGCTGCGTTCACGCCGTTTTGGGCAAGACCGTTCTCATGCCCAGCCGTTGAGCACACGTATTTTCTCGTTGACGTGCAACATTAACTCATTGAAATACAATCTGTTTTTGGAAGTAAAAGGGAGGGGAGGCCACATCCATGCCGGCAATTTCACGACGCGCCATTGCAGCTCTGATCGCGATCTGGACGCTGATGCCCGGCGGCGTCTTTGCCGCCGACGCGCTCAAGGAAATTCACATCGACTGGGCGACCTATAATCCGGTGTCGATGATCCTCAAGCAGAAGGGTCTCCTGGAAAAGGAATTCGCCAAGGACGGCATCAGCATCGTCTGGGTGCAATCGGCCGGCTCCAACAAGGCGCTCGAATTCCTCAATGCCGGCTCGATCGATTTCGGCTCGACCGCGGGTTCCGCGGCTTTGGTGGCCAAGATCAACGGCAACCCGATCAAGTCGATCTATGTCTATTCGCGCCCGGAATGGACCGCGCTGGTCACCACCAAGGACTCCGCGATCAAGACCGTGGCCGACCTCAGGGGCAAGCGCGTCGCGGTGACCCGCGGAACCGATCCGCATATCTTCCTGGTGCGCGCGCTGCTCGGCGCCGGCATGAGCGAAAAAGACATCACGCCGGTGCTGCTGCAGCACCCCGACGGCAAGACCGCGTTGATCCGCGGCGACGTCGACGCCTGGGCCGGTCTCGACCCGATGATGGCGCAGGCGGAAATCGAGGACGGCGCCCGGTTGTTCTTCCGCGATCCCGCCGCGAACACCTGGGGCATCCTCAATGTGCGCGAGCAGTTCCTGAAGGATCATCCCGATGTGGTTCGCCGCGTGCTCGCGACCTATGAGGAAGCGCGGAAATATTCGCTGGCGAATTACGACGATTTGAAAAAGACGTTCATGACGATCACAAAACTGCCGGACAATGTCGTCGACAAGCAGCTCAAGGAGCGCACCGAGCTGACCCATAACCGGATCGGCGCGCCGCAGCGCGAGTCCATTCTGGCCGCCGGCATCGCGCTACAGCAGGCCGGCGTGATCGACGCCAAGGTCGACGTCAAGGCCACGCTCGACGGCCTGATCGACGACCAGGTTCCGCTGCCGACGAATTGAGGTTCACCTTCCCCTGGAGGGGGAGGGTCTCACATCTCGCTACGCTCAATGTGAGACGACCCTCCCCCTCCAGGGGAGGGTGAAGGCAGCTTGCAATCCCCGGCGAGAAGCGTTTCTGCTATGGCCATGACGGTTGAATTATCCGCAAGCGCCGAGAGCGAACCGGTGGCAAAGGCCGCGGCGCCCGGCCGGCTGCGGCGGTGGACGCGGCCGGCGCTGGGGCTGTTGCTGCCGCTCGGCCTTGCGCTCGCCTGGGAACTGATCGTCGGGCTCGGCTATTCCAACGGACGGCTGGTGCCGCCGCCGACAAAAATCTTCGCGACCATTGTCGATCTCGCGCGCAGCGGAGAGCTCACCCGCCACATCGTGGCGACGCTGAGCCGGGTGTTTGCGGGTTTTGCGTTGGGCGTGGTCGCCGGCACGTTGCTCGGCGCCGTCGCCGGCTATTGGAGCCTGGCGCGCCGGCTGCTCGATCCCACCGTGCAGGCGTTGCGCGCGATCCCGTCGATTGCGTGGGTGCCGTTGTTCATCCTGTGGCTCGGCATTTTCGAAACCTCGAAAGTGGCGCTGATCGCGGTCGGGGTGTTCTTCCCGGTCTATCTCGGCGTGATGGGCGCGATCATGTCGGTCGACCGCAAGATCGTCGAGGTCGGCCGCACCTTTCGTTTGAGCGGTCCGACGATGATCCGCCGCATATTGCTGCCCGCGGTGTTGCCGGCCTATGTGGTGTCGCTGCGCGTCGGCCTTGGCCTCGGCTGGATGTTCGTGGTCGCGGCCGAATTCATGGGCGCGTCCGAAGGGCTCGGCTATCTCCTGATCGACGGCCAGCAGCTCGGCAAGCCCGCGCAGATTCTCGCCGCGATCGTGATCTTTGCGATCCTCGGCAAGACCACCGACTGGCTGATCGAGATCGGCTTTGCGCCGCTGCTGCGCTGGCAGGACGCGTTCAGCCGCCAGAGCGGAGGCGCCTGATGCTGGTGCTCGACCGGGTCGGAAAAATCTATCCCAACGGCGTCAATGCGCTGGAGCGGTTTTCCGCCGAGATCAATCTGGGCGAAATCGTCGCCATCATCGGCGGCTCCGGCTGCGGCAAGTCGACCTTGCTGCGCACGGTCGCCGGTCTCGACCGCGCCACCTCGGGCACGGTGACGCTCGACAATATTTCCATCGTCGCGCCGCATGCCAAGATCGGCATCATCTTCCAGGAACCGAGATTGCTGCCTTGGCTCAGCGTCGCCGACAATATCGGCTTTGGCTTGTCGGATTTGCCGGCGGCGGCGCGCCGCGAAAAGGTGGCGCGTGCGCTGGCGCGGGTGGGTCTGTCAGACAAGGCCAATGCCTGGCCGCGCGAATTGTCCGGCGGGCAGGCGCAACGCGTCGCGATCGCCCGCGCGCTGGTGCCGCAGCCCGAGGTGCTGTTGCTGGACGAGCCGTTCTCCGCGCTCGATGCGTTCACGCGGCGGGATTTGCAGGACCATCTGCTCGACCTCTGGGCCGACACGCGCCCGACGCTGGTGCTGGTCACCCATGACGTCGACGAAGCCGTGGTGCTGGCCGATCGCGCGCTGGTGATGCGGCCGCGGCCGGGCCGGCTGTTCGAGGAGATCAGGATCAATCTGGCGCGGCCGCGCGACCGCAATTCGCCTCTGTTCGACAGTTTCAAGCGCCGCGTGCTGACCGCGCTCGATCGCTCGCTCGACCGCAACGTGCCCGATCGGGAGGCGAAATCGAACGCCGGCGAGGCGATGTGGTGGTGACATCAGCGTTTCGACCCATTACATCGCATAGCGCATGGAACTCCGGGAGAACAAAAATGGACGCCGCCACGCTCCGCGCCACCCAGGCCCCGATCAAGGATCGCTACAAGACCGATCCGAAATCCGCGATGATCACCTTGAAAGCCAAGGGCTCGATCGACAATGAAGGCATCGCCTGCAAGGTCGAAACCGGCCGCGCGCTCGCGGTCGCCGGCCTGCACCCGGCAACCGGCGGCTCCGGGCTCGAACTATGCTCCGGCGACATGCTGCTCGAGGCGCTGGTGGCCTGTGCCGGCGTCACCCTGAAATCAGTCGCGACCGCGATCGAACTTCCCTTGAAGACCGGCGACGTGATCGCCGAAGGCGATCTGGACTTTCGCGGCACGCTCGGCGTCGACAAGGAAACCCCGGTCGGTTTTGCCGAGATCCGCTTGCGCTTCGACGTCGACACCGACGCGCCGCAGGAAAAGCTCGACCTGCTGCTGAAACTCACCGAGCGCTATTGCGTGGTCTACCAGACCATCAAGAACGGCCCGAAGGTTTCGGTTTCGATGCACAGGGTGTGATGCGTCCCTGCTCCCCTTCCCCTTGCGGGGAGGGGCCGGGGGTGGGGGTCAACAAGCACCGAGCTTGTGGCTACCCCTCACCCCAACCCTCCCCCGCAAGGGGGAAGGAGAACAAGGTCAGCGCTCGCCACCATGCCCCCCGATCCCATGTTCCTGCTGACGCTCGGCTTCCGGATGGCGATCACGGCGGCGTTCGTGGTGTCGGCGTCCGTGATCACCGAGCGTTCGGGGCCGGTGATCGGCGCGCTGATCGCGACCTTGCCGATTTCCGCCGGGCCGTCTTATGTCTTTCTCGCGCTCGACCATGATGCGTCCTTCATCGCCCAGGGCGCGCTGGCGAGCCTGCCGATCAACGCGGCGACCATCTTCCTCGGCCTGACCTACGTGATGCTGGCGCAGCGCCACGGCGCGCTATTCAGTTGGGCCTGCGCGGCCGTGGTCTGGATCACGCTCGCCGCATTGGTGCTGGGGGTCCACTGGTCGCTCGCTGGCGGGCTGGCGGTGAACGCGATCGCGTTTGCGATCTGCATTCCGCTGCTGGCGCGGTACCGCCATGTCAAGATGCCGCTGATTACGCGGCGCTGGTACGACATCCCGCTGCGGGCCTCGCTGGTCGCGACCCTGGTGGCGACGGTGGTGACGCTGTCGGGCTGGGTCGGCCCCACCATCAGCGGCATGCTGGCGCTGTTTCCGGTGGTGTTCTCCAGCATGATGCTGATCCTGCATCCGCGCATCGGCGGCCCCGCGACGGCGGCGGTAGTCGCGAATTCCGGCTGGGGCCTGCTCGGCTTCGGCGCCGGCGTCGCGGTGCTTCACGTCGCCGTATTGCAATTCGGCTCGGCGATCGGGCTTTGCCTCGCGCTTGCGACCTGTGTGAGCTGGAATCTCGTGCTGTGGTGGAGCGGCCGGCGGCGGGTGGCGTTGCCAAAATAAAATCCTCATGGTGAGGAGCGCGTCTTCGCGCGTCTCGAACCATGGGCACATATGCGGCCATCCTTCGAGACGGCGCTAACGCGCCTCCTCAGAAAAAGGGTCTTTACTTCTTGGGCAACTTCCCCTTCAGCGCATACAGCGCGTCCAGCGCCTCGCGCGGCGACATCTCGTCGGGGTGCAACGCTTTTACCGCTTCCATCAGCAGTTCCGCTTCGCTTGGCGGCGCGGGCTCGGCGGCGGCGCGCGAGGGGACGGCGAACAGCGGCAGATCGTCGGCCAGTGCCTTTGCGGTCTGGCCGCGGTCCTGCGCTTCCAGTTTTGCCAGCACGGACTTTGCGCGCGCGATGACAGGCGCGGGCAGCCCTGCGAGTTTGGCCACCTGGATGCCGTAGGAACGGTCGGCCGAACCCGGCAGCACCTCGTGCAGGAACACCACGTCGCCCTGCCATTCCTTGACCCGCACCGTGGCGTTGAACAGCCGCGGCAGTTTGGCGGAGAGCGCGGTCAGTTCATGGTAATGCGTCGCGAATAGCGCGCGGCAACGGTTTGACTCATGCAGATGCTCGATCGCGGCCCAGGCGATCGACAGGCCGTCGAAGGTCGCGGTGCCGCGGCCGATTTCATCCAGGATCACCAGCGAGCGCTCGCTGGCCTGGTTGAGGATCACGGCGGTCTCCACCATCTCCACCATGAAGGTGGAACGGCCGCGCGCCAGATCGTCCGCCGCGCCGACCCGCGAGAACAGCCGGTCGACGATGCCGATGCGCGCGCGCGTTGCCGGCACGAAGCTGCCGATCTGCGCCATCAGCGCGATCAGTGCGTTCTGGCGCAGGAAGGTCGATTTGCCCGCCATGTTGGGGCCGGTGATCAGCCAGATCTGGCCTGAGGTCTGTTGCGGTCCCGGCGAGAGGTCGCAGGCGTTGGCAATGAACGGCTGGCCGTCGCGCCTCAGCGCGTGCTCGACCACCGGATGCCGGCCGCCCTCGATGGCAAATCCCAGCGACGTATCGACCTCGGGCCGGACATAATTGTCGTCGATGGCGAGTTTTGCCAGCGCGGTCGCGACATCGAGCATGGCAAAGCCATGCGCCGCGGCGCGCAGATCGTCGCTCGCGGCTGCGACCATCGCATTGAGCCGCTCGAAAATCTCCAGCTCCAGTCCCAGCGCGCGGTCGCCGGCGTTGGCGATGCGGGCCTCGATCTCGCCGAGTTCGGAGGTGGTGAAGCGGACCTGGCCCGCCAGGGTCTGCCGGTGGATGAAGGTCGCGTTCAGCGGCGCGGTCATCAATTTGTCGCCGTGCTGCGCCGTCACCTCGACGAAATAGCCGAGCACGTTGTTGTGCCGGATTTTCAGGCCCTTGATGAAGGTCACGTCGGCATAGCGCGCCTGCATCGCCGCGACGACGAGCCGCGAGGCGTCGCGCAGATTGCGGGTTTCGTCGAGGGATGAGTCATAGCCTTCGCGGACAAAGCCGCCGTCGCGCTTGATCAGCGGCAATTGTTCGGCCAGCGCGCGCTCGAACTCGCGCGCCAGTTCCCGCGCCGGCTGGCGCAGCGCCGCCATGATCGCAACGACGTCCTGCGGCGGCGCTTCGAGCTGCGCCAGTCGCGCCAGCGCCCGGTCGGCGGCGAGGATGCCGTCGCGCAGCGCGGCGAGATCGCGCGGGCCGCCGCGTGCGACCGACAGCCGCGCCAGCGCCCGCGACATGTCGGGCGCGGTGCGCAGCACCTCGCGGAGGTCGTCGCGGGCGGCGGTATCGGTCACGAAGGCGCCGATCGCGTCGAGCCGTCGCGCGATGGTGGCGCTGTCGGTCAACGGCGCGGCGAGCCGCTGCGCCAGCAGCCGCGATCCGGCCGAGGTTACCGTGCAGTCGATCGCGTCGAGCAGCGAGCCGCGCCGTTCGCCTGACAGCGTGCGGGTCAGTTCGAGGTTGGCGCGGGTGGCGGGGTCGATCGCCATGGTGGTGCCGGCGGCCTCGCGAGTCGGCGGCGACAGCGGCGGGCGTTTTCCCACTTGCGTGCGGTCGATATAGGTGACGGCGGCGCTGGCCGCGGTCGCTTCCAGCCGCGACATCGCCGACAGGCCGTCCATGGTCGCAACGGCAAAGTAGTCGCACAGCCGCCGCTCGGCGGTGGCGCTGTCGAAATAGTCGCGCGTCAGCGGCGTCACCGCCGGCCATTCGCGCAGCAGCGCGCCGAGCTCGGTGTCGCCATACAGCGCATCGGTGACGATGATCTCATTGGGGTTGATGCGCGACAGCGTCGCCGCCAGTTCCCCGGTCGAACATTCCGTCACCATGAATTCGGACGTGGAAATGTCGATCCAGGCGAGCCCGATGCGGTCGCCGCCGGCGGAAGCGCGCGCGCGAGCGATCGACAGCAGGTAGTTGTTGGCGCGGGCGTCGAGCAGCGTGTCTTCGGTCAGTGTGCCCGGCGTCACCAGCCGCACCACGCCGCGGCGCACCACGCTCTTGTTGCCGCGGGCGCGGGCCTCGGCCGGATTCTCGGTCTGCTCGCACACCGCGACGCGATGGCCGGCCGAGATCAGCCGGTGCAGATAATCCTCGGAGCGTTCCACCGGCACGCCGCACATCGGGATGTCGAGGCCTTGATGCTTGCCGCGCTTGGTCAGGACAATGCCGAGCGTCTTCGAGGCGATTTCGGCGTCCTCGAAGAACAGCTCGTAGAAATCGCCCATCCGATAGAACAGCAGCAGCCCGGGATGGGCGGCCTTTATTTCGAGGTATTGTTCCATCATCGGCGTGACGCGCGAAGACGCGTCGTTGGCCGGTGTGGTTTCTTCAGGGGGCATCGGGATGGGTTGCTGGATCGTCATTGCGGGCCGCAAACTACAGAATTTCGCCGCGCGGTTCTAACGCTTTGCCGGGGCAAACCGGGTTTTCCACCCTCCCGGTACCCCCTTGTGGATGGCCTTGGCTTGACGGCCCCGGGTCGGGCATGGCGGCCCATTCCGCGAATGGCCTGGTTCACGCGCCCGATACAATTGACCTGCCGCTGGAGCACTCCTAAAACTCGCCATCAATTCGAGCGGGTCCATGCCCGAAACGCCGCGTTCAGGGAGAGTTCAATGGGTGATGTGTTCATTTGCGACGCCGTGAGGACCCCGATCGGCCGCTTCGGCGGGTCGCTGGCCAAGGTGCGCGCCGACGATCTGGCGGCCGCGCCCATCAAGGCGCTGATGGCGCGCCACCCCGATCTCGACTGGTCGCAGGTCGACGAAGTCTATTTCGGCTGCGCCAACCAGGCCGGCGAGGACAACCGCAACGTCGCGCGGATGGCGCTGCTCTTGGCCGGCATGCCCGACTCGGTTCCCGGCCAGACGCTCAATCGCCTTTGCGCCTCCGGGCTTGACGCGGTCGGCGCCGCGGGCCGCGCGATCCGCGCCGGCGAGATCGATTTCGCCATTGCCGGCGGCGTCGAGTCGATGACGCGGGCGCCATTCGTGATGGGCAAGGCGCCGGAGGCGTTTTCGCGCTCGGCCGACATCTTCGACACCACCATCGGCTGGCGCTTCATCAATCCCTTGATGAAGGCGCAGTACGGCGTCGATGCGATGCCCGAGACCGGCGAGAACGTCGCCGAGGAGTTTCAGGTTTCGCGCGCCGACCAGGACGCCTTCGCGATCCGCTCGCAGCAGCGCGCCGGTGCTGCGATCGCGTCGGGCTATTTCGCCGAAGAAATCACGCCTATTTCTGTGCCGGGCAGCAAGGCCGGCCCCATCACCGTCGACAAGGACGAGCATCCGCGCCCTGAAACCACGCTGGAAGGCCTGACAAAACTTAAACCCATCGTGCGCAATCCCGGCACAGTAACGGCGGGCAACGCGTCGGGCGTCAATGACGGCGCAGCCGCGATGATCCTGGCATCCGAGGCTGCCGTGAAGAAGCACGGGCTGACGCCGCGGGCGCGCATCCTCGGGCTTGCCTCCGCCGCGGTGCCGCCGCGCATCATGGGCATCGGCCCGGTGCCGGCCACGCGCAAGCTGATGGAGCGGCTCGGCTTGAAGATCAGCGATTTCGACCTGATCGAGCTCAACGAGGCCTTTGCCTCACAGGGCATCGCCTGCCTGCGGCAGCTCGGCGTCAAGGACGATGCCGATTTCGTCAATCCGCATGGCGGCGCCATCGCGCTCGGCCATCCCTTGGGCATGAGCGGCGCGCGTCTGGCGTTGACCGCGGTGCACGGCATGGAAAAGCGTGGCGGCAAGCGCGCGCTCGCCACCATGTGCGTCGGCGTCGGCCAGGGCGTCGCGATGGCGATCGAGAAGCTGAATTAAGTTAGTCCTCATCCTGAGGAGCGGCCGCTTGGCCGCGTCTCGAAGGATGGGCCACAAGCAATTGATGGTTCGAGACGGCGCTCGCGCGCCTCCTCGCCATGAGGCCTACCAAGCAGCAGGTTCCCCATGACCCTTTCCTATCCCGTGTCGAGCCTTGCAGCGCATCCAGCGCGGCTGTCGCCGGCGTACAAGAGCACGATAAAACGTTCGCCCTCAAAACCGCTGATCCCGATGCGGCATACGCTGACCGAACTGACCGGGCCGGTCTACGGCCACGAGACGGTGCGCGAGAACGATCACGACCTCACCATCCAGCACAAGGGCGAGCCGCTCGGCGAGCGCATCATCGTGCACGGCCACGTGCTCGATGAAGACGGCCGAGGCGTGCCGAACGTGCTGGTCGAGCTGTGGCAGGCCAATGCCTGCGGCCGTTACATCCATGTGGTCGACCAGCATCCGGCGCCGCTCGATCCGAATTTTACCGGCGCCGGCCGCGCGCAATCGGACGCGCATGGCTATTACCGTTTCATCACCATCAAGCCCGGCGCCTATCCCTGGGGCAATCACCATAATGCGTGGCGTCCGGCCCACATCCATTTCTCGGTGTTCGGCCACGCCTTCGTCTCGCGGTTGGTGACGCAGATGTATTTCCCGGGCGATCCGCTGTTCGAGTTCGATCCGATCTTCAATTCGGTGCCGGACGAGAAAGCACGGCTGCGGATGGTGTCGTCGTTCGACCTGGAGAACACCAAGCCGGACTGGGCGCTGTGCTATCGCTTCAACATTGTGCTGCGCGGCCGCGAGGCCACGCCGATGGAGACCAAATAAGTGCAGGACAAGGGACTGACTCCATCGCAAACCGTCGGGCCGTTTTTCAAGTATGGCCTGACGCCGAATGGCGCCTATGACTGGAACGACGCCTTCACCAACAATCTGGTGACGCCGGACACGTCAGGCGACCGCATCCGCGTCACGGGGCGGGTGTTCGACGGCGACGGCAAGCTGGTGCCGGATTGCATGCTGGAAATCTGGCAGGCCGACGCGCAGGGACGGTTTTCCGATCCGCAGGACAAGCGCGCGCCGCCCAATTCTTCGTTCAAGGGGTTCGGCCGCTGCGGCACCGATGCGAACGGCGATTACGCCTTCGACACCATCAAGCCCGGTACCGTGCCCGACCCCGACGGCAAGCCGCAGGCGCCGCATCTTCTGCTCGCGATCTTCGCGCGCGGCATGCTGCTGCATCTCTACACGCGGATCTATTTCGACGGTGAGGCCGGCAATGCCGCCGACCCGATCCTGGCGCTGGTGCCGGCCGATCGCCGCGCCACCCTGATCGCAACGCGCGAAAGCGGCAGCGGCAATGCCGTCTATCGTTTCGATATTCGCCTGCAGGGCGACGACGAGACGGTGTTTTTCGATATCTAACGTTTCGATTTCGATCTCGGTTTCTTGGCCACGGATGAAGCTGGCGCCGACGTCGCGGCAATCACTTTCAGCGACCGGACCGGAGATGGGTCGCGCGACGGCTTGTTGAAGATACCGGCAGCGTCTTCCTTCAGCGCGTGCTCGACGCAGCCTTGGATGTGCGACACCATGATGTCCTGCGCGCGTTTGGCGTCGCGCGCCAGCGCGCATTCCAGCAGCAACTGATGTTCGCGCGCGGCGATCTCGCCGCGAAACACCACGCCGATCATCTGGTAACGCAGATAGCGGTCGTAGATCGCGGCATGGGTGTGCAGCAGCACGTCGGAGCCGCAGGCCGAGATCAGCGCGTGGTGAAAATCCCAGTCGCAGCGTTTCCAAAGTTCCTGGTTGCCGCTCGCCAGCATGCGCCGTTCCATCACGGCGAGCTTGTGATGCGCGGAGACGACGCGGCCTTCCCAGTCGAGATCGCCGGCGGCAAAGGATTGCGCGATGGCGTGATTTTCGAGCAATAGCCGCAGCGCGGCGACCTGCCTGAACTCGTCGGCCGAGACCGGCGCGACCTCGAAGCCGCGCTGTCCTTCGGCGACAATGAGGCCTTCCGCCGCTATCCGGTTGAGCAGCTCGCGAAGCGTGCTGATGCTGGTGCTGTAGACCTCGCTGATGCGTTCGAGCTTGAGTTTTTGCCCTGGCAGCAGCACGCCGAAAATGATGTCGGCGCGGATGCGGCGATAGGCCGATTCTCCGACCGTCTCGGCCGATGGTGTGGTAGGCAGCAAGGTCGGTCTCCCCGGGTCAGCCGTCATCATCGCACGCGCGACGCCGGCCTTCGACGCGCGCGGTCCGGCTCCTCTTACTTCTTGGCGAACGCGGCGACGGCGTCGACCGCGAGTGCATAGCCGAGCCCGCCAAGCCCGGCGATGACGCCGGTGACGCCCTGCGACATGATCGATTTCTGGTACATCGGCTCGCGCTTGTGGATGTTGCTGATGTGGACCTCGACCTTCGGTCCGTCGAACATTTTCAGCGCATCGAGCAGCGGGATCGAGTGGAACGACAGCCCGGCGGGATTAATGACAACGCCTGCCATGGTGTTGCGGGCTTCGTGCAGCCAGTCGATCAGCTGCGCTTCGGAATTGGACTGGCGGAAATCGACCTCGAGGCCGTGCCCCTTGGCGCGCTCGACGCAGCGCTGCTTGATGTCGGCCAGTGTCTCCTTGCCGTAGATCTCGGGCTCGCGCACGCCGAGCAGATTGAGATTGGGTCCGTTCAGGACCAGCACCGTCGTCGCCATTTCAGTCTCCCTTGTTCGATTGACTGAGGCTTAAAACACTCGACAATAGCAAAATCAACTGATGTTTCTCATTTTATCATATGTTATGGGAAAAATTATCCGGTTCTTGAGCGCCGCCTGAGCCGGCTTGCGGGAGCCGCGCCAAACCGGCATCGATGTCCTTTGTCCCCGTCGGCAAGTGCAGTTGATCATGCGTGATGCCCCATCGCCCGAGCGGCAAACATTTCTGACCGGCCTGATCGGCGCGCCGATTAAGCATTCCGCCTCTCCTGCAATGCACGAACAGGCGGCGCAAGCGTTGGGCGTGCGCTGCGATTATCGATTGTTCGAAGTCGCCGGCGCCGGTCGCGACGAATTGCGCGCGCTGCTCGACGACGTCAGGCGTCTCGGCTTTGCCGGCGTCAACGTCACCTTTCCCTACAAGGAGGCGGTGGTTCCGCTGCTCGACGATCTCTCGCCGCAGGCCCGCGCGATCGGCGCGGTGAACACCGTTGTCGTGCGCGCGGGCCGGCTGATCGGGTACAACACCGATGCTTCAGGCTTCGAGCGCGCGATCGGCCAGTTTTCGGCTTCGTCTCCCGGCGGCGCGGCCGTCGCGTTGATCGGCGCGGGCGGCGTCGGCAAGGCCATCGCCTTTGCGCTCGCCGCGCGCGGCTTCGCTGTGATCAACGTGTTCGATACCGATCGAACCAAATCCGAACATCTCGCCGCACAGTTGCGGTCGCGCCTGAATCTGCGCGTCGCCGACAGTGTCGAGGACGCGCTGCGCGGCGCAACCGGGCTGATCAACGCGACGCCGCAGGGAATGCTGCCGAACCGCGCGATGCCGGTTCCCGACGCGCTGCTGCATCGCGGGCTCTGGGTCGCGGACGCGGTTTACTTTCCGCTGTGGACGCCGCTGTTGCTGGCGGCAAAGGCAAAAGGCGCCGAAGTCATGACCGGGCGTGAGCTCGCGATCTGCCAGGCCGCAGACGCCTTCGAACTGTTCACGGGATTGAATCCGTCGATCGCCGAGATGGGAAATGCATTCGACGCGGTGATGGTGAAACGTTACGCTGCTATTGGTGTGGCTTAGGCGTCGCTGTTTGTCGAAGCCAAGCTGCCCTTCTCCATGACGGCGGGCTAATCTTACTCCGCCGCCTGCACTTCGCGATCGATCGCAATCGCGCCGGACTTGATCAGGGGAATCAGATCGCGCCCGATCGCGATGGTGTCGTGCGGGTTTTCAAAGCCGCGCAACAGGAACGAATGGATGCCGAGGCGATAATATCTGAGCACCGCGGCGGCGACCTGTTCCGGCGTCCCGACCAGGCATGAGGTGTTGCCCGGCGCGCCGGTGGCCCGCGCGATCCCCATCCATAGCCGTTCGTCATGCACGTCGGCGCGCGCGGCATAGGCGACCAGCCGTTCGCTGGACTGGTTGCCGGGCTTTGGCGCCGGACCGGTCTTGCTCTCGACATCGGCCAAGAGGCGATGCGCCTTGTCCCACGCCTCGCCCTCGGTCGCTGCCATGATCGGGCGCAGCGACATGTTGAACCCGACCTGCCGGCCGAACTTTGCGGCGCGGCGGCGGAAATCATCGACCCGGTCACGGGTCTCGGCCAGCGGTTCGCCGAAGATCGCGAACACGTCGCAATGCTCGGCGCCCATCTGCACCGCGCCCTCCGACGAGCCGCCGAAGAACAGTTGCGGATGCGGCTTCTGGTAAGGCTTGATGTCGGAATAAGCGTCCTCGAGCCGGTAGAACTCGCCGCGATGATCGAACGGCTTGTCGCTGGTCCACATCTTGTCGATGACTTCGAGATACTCGCCGCCGCGCCGGTAGCGATCGAGTTTGGGCAGGAAGTCGCCTTCGCTGGCCTGATCCTGGTCGGTGGTGCCGGCGATGATGTGCAGCATCAGCCGGCCCTGCGTCAGTTGGTCGAAGGTCGCGATCTGCCGCGCCGCCAGCGCCGGGAGTACCGAGCCGGGCCGGTGCGCGATCAGGAACTTTATCTTCTCGGTATGATCGGCGGCATAGAGCGCGATCGCGAAACCTTCCGCCGCCGAGGCGTAGTAGCCGACCAGCACGGCGTCATAGTTCCATTGCTCGTGCAGGCGGGTGAAGTCGGCGACCCAGTCGCGCGAAATCTGTCCCTTGATGAGGTGAACCGCGACACCCTCCATCTGGGTGCCGATCATCCCGAGGATTCTGGCTGGCATGGGTTTTTCCCTCGATTTCCAGAGTGATCCTTATCCGTCAAATGAACGCGCAACGTCAGGCTTTGGCAAGCCTCGCGCGGTTCCAGGGAAGGAATTTTTCGCTAGTCGATAACGGCGTGTTCCGGCGGCGCGGACTGGCTGCGCAGCGCGGCCTTGGTCGAGCCGATCATGATCGCGAGCGGGATCGAGGCCAGGATGAATATCATCACCAGCTGGTAATCCTGCGAAAACGCGATGATCTGGGCCTGCACCGCGACCATGGCGTCGGCCAGTCCGCGGCCGAGATCGCTGTTCATGTTGATCATGCCGGCGACGTTGGGCATCTGCATGGCGTGATTGAACGGGTTGATGTGCTCGGACAGGATGGCGTAATCGCGGCGGCCGCCCTCGGTCAGTTGCGCGATCACGACGGAAATACCGATCGAGCTGGCGACATTGCGCATCAGGGTCAGCATCGAGGTGCCGTCGGTGCGCAGCTGGTTGGGCAGCGTCAGGAACGCCACCGTGCTCAGCGGCACGAACACGAGGCCGAAGCCAAAGCCCTGCAGGATCGAGATGGTGACGATTTCCGGCGCCGCGGTCTGATCGGTCCAGCCGGTCATGTAGAACAGCGAAAAGCCGGTAATGGACAGCCCGCTGATGATCAGCGTGCGCGCCTCGATGTAGCGCATCATGCGGCCGACCAGCATCATCGCCACAAACGTCCCGCAGCCGCGGCTCGCCAGCAGCACGCCCGCGGTGATGATGGGATAGCCGATCACGTTTTGCAGATAGGGCGAGGACAGCGCCATGGTCGAATACAGCACGAGCCCCATCACCGCCATGAACACGCAGCCGGAGACGAAATTCCTGTCCTTGAAGATCGCGAACTGGATGAACGGCTTCTTCGTCGTGAACGAGTGGGCGAAGAAATAATAGAAGCCTACGGCCGAGACGATGAACTCGGCGATGATCTCGTTTGATTCCAGCCAGCCGAGCTGCTCGCCGCGGTCGAGGGCGATCTGCAGCGAGCCGATGCCGATCGAGAGCGCCAGGAAGCCGAACCAGTCGAATTTCAACTCGAAGTTCTTCTTGGTCTCGTCCATGAAGATCATCAGGCCAAGCACGGTAAAGATGCCGAACGGCAAATTGACGAAGAACACCCAGTGCCAGGAATAGGTCTCGGTCAGCCAGGCGCCCAGCGACGGCCCCATGATCGGGCCCATCATCACGCCCATGCCCCAGATCGACATCGCCTTGGCGCGCTCATGCAGCGCGTAGGAATCCAGCATCACTGCCTGCGACAGCGGCACCAGGGCCGCGCCGAACACGCCCTGCAGCAGGCGGAACAGAACCATTTGATTGATGTCCTGCGCCAGGCCGCACATCACGGACGCGATCGTGAAGCCGCCCGAGCACAGGATGAAGATGCGCTTGCGGCCGAAACGGTTGGCGATCCACCCGACCGGCGCGGTCATGATCGCCGCGGCGCAGATATAGGAGGTCAGCACCCAGTTGATCTGGTCCTGCGAGGCCGACAAGGTACCTTGCATATAAGGCAGCGCGACGTTGGCGATGGTGGTGTCCAGCGCCTGCATGATGGTCGCGGTCATCGCGCAGATCGTCACCATGTTCCGGCGCAGGCCGGGAACGGCGATCGGCGCGGCGGCCCCGGTGCTCATCTGCTCAGTCCTGGTTCGCCACGGCCGGCCGCAGCCCGAGCAGGGCGGCGAGCGAGCGGTGGTGATGCGTATCGATCGTGGTATAGGCGCTCATGCCGGCCTTCAGCTTCTGGACCCAGCGGTCGCCCTTGTCGAAATAGATCCGCACCGGCACGCGTTGCACCACCTTGACGAAATTGCCGGTAGCATTCTGCGGCGGCAGGATCGCGAATTGCGCGCCGGTGCCGGGGCTCAGGGAGCCGATGGTGCCCTTGAAGACGTGATCAGGGAACGCGTCGACGTCGATGTCGACCGTCTGGCCGACGGCGATATGGGTGAAATCGGATTCCTTCAGATTGGCGTCGACCCAGGGCTGCGCGGTGTCGATCACCGAGAATACCGGCGTGCCGGCGACCACGAAGCGGCCGAGCTGGATCTGCTCGACCTGCGTCGCGATGCCGCTCATCGGCGCCCGCATCGTGGTGTGGTCGAGGTTGCGCTCGGCCTGCGCCAAAGCGGCCTGGGCCTGGGCGTAGGGCGGAAATTCCTCCAGCGGCAGATCGGGATTGCCGAGCAACTGCATTTTCGCCTGCGACATCTGCTGCTTCAGGTACTGAAGCTGCGCGCTCGCGGTGACGTAGGCGGTCGAGGCGTTGTCGAGATCGAGCTGCGAGCCGAAATTGCTTTTGACAAGCGTGGTCTTGCGATCGACGTCGCGCTGCTTCAGGTCAACGCCCTGCTGGGCGAGATCGATCATCTTGTCGTAGATTTTGATGTTCGAGACCAGGTTCTCATAGGTGGTCTTGCTTTGGTCGAGCGCCGCCTTGGCCTGGGCCACCGCGAGGCGGAACGGCACCGGATCGATCTCGAACAGCACGTCGCCCTGATGGACCTGCTGGCCCTCCTTGACCACGACCTTGTCGATCTTGCCGGAGATATCGGGCGTGATCATCACCTTCTGCGCCCCGACGTAAGCGTCGTCGGTCGTCACATAGCGCCCGCCATTGAGATAGAAGGTGACGCCGGCCAGCACCGCGACCAGCGGCAGCACCACCAGCAGCAGCAAACGGCGATAGCGCCGCATCCCCGCCATCAGACGGCGGCGCGGCTCGGCGGCGAGCTTTTTCTTCGGCGGAGATGCCGGATTGCCCTTCTGTTCGGGCGGGAATTTGAGGACGGGATCAGCCATACTTTTGTTCTTTCTTGGGGGGCTCGCCGGCCGGATTCTGGATCGCGTTGCGGATGTTTTCCTTGATTGCTTCCAGTTGGGCGAGCAGACGGTGCGCGTCGGCCGGGTTGATGCCGTCGAGCGCGGTCGCGGTGAGTTCGGAGCGCAGGCCGGCGAGTTTCCCCAGCAAAGGCCGGGCGGCCTTGCGCAGATAGAGGCGGTTGACGCGGCGGTCGGTCTCGTCGCCGCGGCGCTCGATCCAGCCATTGTCGCAGAGCTTGTCGATCAGCCGGGTCAGCGTGATCGGCTGCATTTCCATCTGCTCGGCCAGTTCCGTCTGCTTCAGGCCCTCGGTGCGTTCCACCTTGGCCAGCACGGCCCATTGCGCGCGGGTAATGCCGTAGCGCGCGGCCTGCTTGTCGGCATAAAGCCGCACCAGGCGCTGCAATTCGCCGAGCGTAAACAGGAAGTTCATGTCCACGGAACCGCGGGCCATCGATTCTTTCTCCATAAGCTTCCGATATAATAAGCTAGCTTATGAATTAATCATGGCGGCTTAATGAAGGGCTGCCCCACCGAAACCACATGGCTCGATTCAAGGAATCGCAAGGAGTTACCGGGGATGGACCGGAAAACCCGCGCTCGGAGGATTTGGGTTTGGCGGGCGAAATGCTACATCTGGAGGCCATGACAGCCGCCAAACCTACCTTTCCGGCCCCCGGCCATGACCACGACCGTTGCGCTGCGGATGCGATCCTGCATGCCGAAAAGGTCTGCGAACGGCGGGCGCAGAAATTCACGCCGATCCGGCGTCAGGTGCTGCAGGCGCTATTGTCCAGCCACCGCCCGCTCGGCGCCTATGAGGTGATCGACGAACTGGCCAAATCGATGCCGCGGCCGGCTCCGATCACGGTGTATCGCGCGCTCGAGTTCCTGATGGACAACGGCCTCGTCCACCGCATCGAAAGCCGCAACGCCTATCTCGCCTGCGCGCATGACCATGACGCCGCCGCCATGGTGGCGTTCCTGATCTGCGAGAAATGCGGCTCGGTCGGCGAGATTCCGGCCGCCCCGGTCGCGCAAAGCCTCAACGCCGCGGCGCGCTCGACCGGCTTTGCGCCAAAGCTGTCGGTGGTCGAGATCACCGGCACCTGCGCGCATTGCCAGGCTGCGTGAATCACCTGGCATGATCTTTTTCAAAAGCCGCAAGAACACTTTTTGGGATCACACCCTAAGCAACGCGGCGTCAAGCCGGACACGGGGATAGATGTCGTCACACCAACCGGATTCTTCGGCCGAGCGTTCGCTCAGCGCGAGCGCGGTGGCGATGATGCTGATGTTGTGCCTGAGCTGGGGCTTCAACCAGATCGCGGTCAAGCTGGTGTTGCCCGATGTGCCGCCGATGTTGCAGGCGACGATCCGCTCCGCGGGCGCGCTGCCAGTGCTGCTGCTGATCGCCTGGCTGCGCGGGGTAAAACTGTTTCAGCGCGACAATACGCTGATCCCCGGCCTGTTCGCGGGCCTGATGTTCGGCTTCGAGTTCGTGCTGATCTATCGCGGGTTGATGTGGACCTCGGCGTTGCGGGCGGTGGTGTTTCTCTACACCGCGCCGTTTTTCGTGGCGCTCGGCTCCTACCAGTTTCTCGGCGAGCGGCTGCGCGCCTCGCAATGGGGTGGGCTGGCCCTGAGTTTCGCCGGCGTGGCGGTGGCGATCGGCGTGCCGCAGGCCGATGTCGACGCCAAGGTTTTGCTGGGCGATCTCCTGATTGTCGGCGGCGGCGCGCTATGGGCGGCGACCACGCTGCTGGTGAAGGCGACTTCGCTGTTGCAGGCCCCGCCTGAAAAGGCGCTGGGTTATCAGGTCGCGGTTTCAATCCCGATCCTGGCTGCCGCGGCCTGGATCTCCGGCGAGACGCTGACGCACATTCCCGGCCCGCTGGCGCTGTCGCTATTGGCCTATCAGGCGTTCTGGGTGGTCGGACTGACGTTTCTGATCTGGTTTTCGCTGGTGAAAACCTATTCTGCCAGCAAATTGTCGGCGTTCACCTTCATCACGCCGCTGTTCGGCGTGATCGCGAGCTATTTCATCATGCATGACAAGCTCTCGCTGGCGTTCGGCGCCGCGGCGCTTCTGGTGATCGCCGGGCTTTATCTAGTGAACAAGCCGGAGGCCAAGGTCGTGCCGGATCCCAACGTTCCGGCCTGAGGGGCGTCTTATTGCAGGCGGACCGGCAGGTTGAGCGGACCGCGAAAACCGAAACCGTGCCAGCGTACGACGGCCGGATCGGGCAAGCTCATCTTCGGGAAGCGCTCGAACAGCATCGGCAACAGGATGGCGCCCACGCTTCGCCGCGACAGATGCGCGCCCGCGCAGTGATGTGCGCCATTGCCGAAGGCCTGATGTGGATTGGGCTCGCGCAGCGCATTGTAATTCTCGCCATCCTCGAACACGTCCTCATCCCGGTTGGCCGAGGCCTGGATCGTCATCACGGTGTCGCCCTTCGGGATGAGGCAGCCGCGAATCTCGGTGTCTTCCATCACCAGCCGTGAGCTCGCCTGGATCGGCGCGACCCAGCGCACCCCTTCCTCGAAGGCGGCGCGCCATTTATCGGCTGCGCGAACGGCGTCGAGTTGATCGGGATGGGTCAGCAGGCCGAAGATCACCGTCAGCAGGGCGTCGCGCGGCTCGTTGATGCCGCCGCCGATCGCGATCTTGATATTCGCGATCATCTGGCTTTCCGCGATTGGATTCCTTGCGTTCACCATGAAGGCGAGCGCCGAGGAATCCGGCTCGGCCCGCACCCGCGCGATGTTGGCGCGGATGCATTTGTCCATTTCGGCATTGGCGATGTCGCTCGCCTCGAACGGGCCCGGAGTCCAGCCGAAATTGCCGGCGCCGTCGATCAGCGTTTGCGACCATCGCTGCATGTCGGCATCGCTCGCGTCCGGAAGGCCCATCGCATGCGCCAGGATGCGGGCGGCGAGCGGACCCGCAAGCGCGGGGAACAGGTCGACCGTTTCGCCGCGCGGCAGCCGGTCGAGATATTCCGAAGCGAGTTTTGCGTAAAGCGGCGCCCAGTCCGATTCGATCGTTTTCGGCATCAGCGCCGGCATCATCGCCATCCGCTCGGCCCGGTGCTCGTCGTGATCCTTGCGCATCAGCGTGTGCGCGAGAAAGGCGCGCTTCATCGGCGTGTTGGGGTCGTCCGAGCTGAACAGCGCGGCGTTGTCCTTCACGGCTTTGGTGTCGGCGGCCTTGGTGAGGAAGGTGCGGCCCACCGATTTGACGCGCAACACCGGCGCCTCGCGGCGCAGGCGCCGGTAGATCGGATAGGGATCGCGCGTGAGCTCTTCGATCGTGATGGTTTCGTCGAGCGGGGCGAGATCGGCCAGCCTGGCCGTCATCTGAAGTTCGACCCCTGCATTTGCGTAATGCCGACGCTGCCCTCGATGGTGATCTGCGGCGTGATTTGATAGCCGACGCCTGCGGTCGCCGTTACCGCGGTGGCATCATTGCCCGGGTTTGTGAAATTCGTCAGGCCGGGAAGGCCTGCCGGGCCGGTCTTGAAGCTGGTGACGCCAAAGCTCGCCGTCGTGTAGAGGCCGTTGATCAGCGCATCATTGGGATTGGATTTGTAGCTGCCGGCAAAGGACGATCGCCACGCCGAATTGCCGAGGCTGGAGAACCAGGCGCCGGGCTGCGCGATCGAGGAAAAAGGCAGCGGGTCAAAGAAATTGCCGCTGCTTCCGATCGCCCTCGCGCCATAGTCCTGGGTATTGGAGGCGGCGAGCAAGCCGAGCGTTCCAGAGCCGATCTTCATGGTGGAGACCTGGCGGTCGACGCCCGGCGCCATGTTGAAGCCAAACGGCGCGGCCAGCGCCCATTGCGGGTCATACGGGTTGAAGCCGCTGGCACTGGAATTGCCCGGAGGGACATTGGAACCGGTGGCTTGCATCGCCTGGGCGTGAACAACCGTGCCCGTCGCCATCATGGCCATCAGGCAGATGCCGCCGATTGCGATGCTTTGCGAGCGAGGTCTGAAGTGCATTACCGTCTCCGGCCGAATATGACGGACCGATTATAGCACAGGGATTCCGGCGGAAAACCGTCCTGATCAGCGCTTCTCGCCGGAGAATCCCTGTCGCAGTTCCGACAGCCGGGCGAGCGCGGCTGGCGGCAACGGGCCTTTTTCGACCGCGGCAAGCGCATCCTCGAACTGCTGCGGCGTCGCCATACCGACCAGGATCGTGCCCATCGCCGGGTGGGAGATCGCAAACCGCGTCGCGGCCTCGGTCAGGCTCAGGGCAAAGCCTTCCTTCACCAGCGGCAACAGGCGGCGCGCGCGCTCGATATCGCCGTCATAGCTCATCGCGGATCCGATCGGCTCGGGCGGCGGGCTGGCGATCGGGTGACGTTCCGCGGAGCCCGACAATGCACCGCCGGCCAGCACGCGGATGCCCGCGACGCCGACGCCGGCAGCCTTGGTGCGATCGAACAGCCGGCCATAATCCTGTGCCGGATAGTTTTGCGGCAATGGCTCGGCGGCGGACGGGTTGAGCATGTTGTAGACGATTTGCGCGCTGTCGAAGGCGCGCGAATCCAGCACCTGCTGCAGCGCCGCGGTGTCGCCGACCGCCGTGATGCCGAGAAAGCGGATCTTGCCCTGCGCCCGCAGGCGCTCGAACGCCGGCGCCACATCGTCGAGCACCTGGCGAACGCTCAAGGCCGATCCGCCGCCCTGTTCGATGATCGGATTGTGCAGATGAAGGATGTCGACCCGCTCTAGCCGCAGCCGCACCAGGCTGCCCTCGAGCGATTGCGCCACGGCATCATTGATGCGGCCGAAATCGGTCTCCGGCAGCCGAACCTTGGTGCCGACGATCGCATTGGCAGGCTTCAGCGCGTGCAGAACGCGCCCGAGGTTCTTTTCCGATTCGCCGTTGCCGTACTGCACCGCGGTGTCGAAATAATTGACACCGGCGGCGAGCGCGCGAGCGACGGTGCGCTGCTGGTCGGCATGATCGCCGCGCACCATGATCCCGCCCACCGCGCCGCAGCCGAAGCCGAGCACCGAAAGCTGCATCCCCGTGCGCCCAAAATCCCGCATCTGCATCGCCGCCCTCCGATCTGCCCGCAGCCAAACCTATTTGTTGTTCACTTCCCGCATTCGCCGATTCGCTCGCCCGTCAGTTCCGTTTTCACGTCGCTGATCAATTTACCACCTAGCGCGCCCTTGCTGCTGACGGTCGCCGTGTAGTGGCTGGTGGAATCGAAGTTGAAGTCGCCAAAAACGTCGAGATCGAGCTGTCCCTTGCACTGCAAGTGCCATTTCAGGTTTCGTCCCGCCGTCTCGGGCTCGGCCGGCTCGCAGGTCGAATTCACGGTGCCGCTGACGGGACCGAAGGTTTTGGCGACGTCGCCGGCCTGCTCCGGCGTCAGGCAGCGCAGTTTCGTCTGCGGCGGCATGGCGCCGCCGTTCATGATGATGTTCGTGATGACCTTCCACTGCCCGGGCTCGATGGCCAGATTGTCGGCGCGCGCGGCAACCGTCAGCGCCGGCAGCCAACATAACAACGTCACGACAAATCTGGTCATTGCCCTATCCCCGCTTGAACAGCCGGGATTGTAAGGGCTCGGACGGGCGTTGGGGAAGAATTAACGACGCGTCGCTTTAAACCGCCGCCCTGCGCTGCGGGTTCAATTCGCCCTGATCGATGAATTCGGCGCCGAATTCGCAGCCGATGCGCCACGCCAGCCGGCATCGGCGGGACTGTCCGGTCGCGAAGATCAGGGTGAACTCGGCGGGAGCCTCGAGATTTTCCGCCAAAACCCTGGCGCCGCCGTCCGACACGTCGATGATCTGACAGTCGCGCGGCAACAGGCCTGCGCCCAAATGCATCTTGGCGCCGCCATTATAGGCGCGGCGCTCGCTTTTCCGTCGGTTCGCAAACATCGCGATTGCCACAGGCGCTCTCCCATCCCATTCCCGGCCGTTTTACCGAAAATTTGTTGGAGTTACCCTAGCGGGAATGCTCGCAATGAAACTGATATCTTCGGGATTTGTTTACCAGTGCCGCCTGGCCTCCTATTTGCCCAGCGCCTTCAGTTCGAAACCGGCGGCAGACCATTCGATATAATTTTTGGGACAGCCGCCCGCGGCCAGCTTGAACAACCGCGATGCGTCGTCTTTCGCGCCTTTCGACAAGGCCACTTCGCCGGAGTAGAAATTGGCTTCGCAGACCTGATTGGTCTTGGTCACGGGATTGGGATCGTCGGCGGCGGCGAGCACCGCCTCCGGCGTCAACTGTCCGAGGAACAAGCGGACCACGGGCGCCGGCCATTTGGTCATGTCGATCTGCGCGACCGCCTCCGGCAAGCGGCTATTCACATCGCTTCGCTTGTTGGCAATCTCGAGCCAGATCGCGCCGTAGACGTATTTCGGGTTGAGTTCGGTCGACTGGTTGAAATCGGCAAGCGCCTTCGGCAGGGCGCCCGAGTAGAGACCGGCAATGCCGCGCTCGAACCATGCGGTGGAATATTTCGCATCCACCGCAATCGCATGGTCGTAATCGGCGATGGCCGCGGCGAGATCACCCTTTGCCTTGTGCACGTTGCCGCGGTCGACATAATAGGCCGCGGCTTTGTCGTTGTTCCGAATAGCCTCGCTGTAATCGGCGATGGCGCGGTCGAAATCACCTTTGGTCTCGTAGATCGCGCCACGGCTTCGGTACAGGCCTGCATTTTTCGGGTCGATGCTAATCGCCTGACTGGCGTCGGCGATGGCGCGCTCGAAGTCGCCTTTGCTCAGGTAAACGAGGCCGCGATTGACGTAGGCGCGGGTATATTTTGGATCGGCGGCGATCGCCCGGCTGAGGTCGGCCACCGCGGCATCGAGATCGTTCTTGCCCTTGTAGGCCCAGCCCCGGTTGTTGAGCGCCGCGGTATTTTTCGGCTCGAGGCTGATGGCCTGGCTGGCGTCGGCGATGGCGCGGTCGTAGTCGCCCCTGTTCAGATAGACGAGGCCGCGATTGACATAGGCGCTGGCATATTTCGGGTCGAGGCTGAGCGCCTGATTGTAATCGGCGATCGCGTGCTCGGTGTCGCCCTTGCTGTTGTAGGCATTGCCGCGGCCGTTATGGGGCGTGGCGTATTTCGGATCGAGCTTGATCGATTGATCATAGTCGGTGATCGCCCGGTCGTTGTCGCCCTTGTCCTTCCAGACATTGCCGCGGCCGTTATAGGCATAGGCAAGCTTCGGATCGAGCAAGATCGCCTGGTTGTAGTCGGCGAGCGCCTGGTCGAGGTTGCCCTTGCCGGAATAGGCGTTGCCGCGGCCATTATAGGCGTTGGCATATTTCGGATCGAGCTTGATCGCCTGATTGTAATCGGTGAGGGCGCGGTCGTACTCGCCCTTGTCCTTCCAGACATTGCCGCGGCCGTTATAGGCGAAAGTGAGTTTCGGATTGAGGCTGATCGCCTGGTCATAATCGGCGAGCGCACGGTCGATGTCGCCCTTGGTCCTCCAGGCATTGCCGCGGCCGTTATAGGGTTCGGCGTAATCCGGGTCCGATTTGATCGCCTGATTGTAGTCGGCGATGGCGCGGTCCTGATCGCCTTTGTTGTTCCAGGCATTGCCGCGGCCATTGTAGGCGAAGGCATATTTCGGCTCGAGCCGGATCGCCTGGTCGTAATCGGCGATGGCGCGGTCGGTATCGCCGGCGTTGAGGTATTCGACGCCGCGATTGTTGTAGGCTTTGGCGTCCCTGGGATTGTGCTTGATGGCCTCGGTGCAGGCGCGAATGGCCTCGGGGCCGCTTTTTTTGGCGCAATCCTGCGCGGCATCCGCCAGCGCCGCCCGTGGCAGCGCGGCTGCCGCCAGCAACGCGACAAATGCGAGTAACCAGCCCCTCGATCGACCCATCCCGCACCCCCCAGTGCCAGTAGCTTGCCGGGCCCAGTCTGACGCCCGAAACGATACTCCGCAATCCAAAACAGGCGCCCGGCGCGGTTCGCACCCGTCCTTCCCGGCTTCCGATGGACTCCCGATTTGCGGGTGTGATACGCGCTTGGGATGCAAACCGAATTTCCGCCACTGCCCTACGTCGCCATTGCCGAGGCGTTCAAGCTGCCGGCCGGCATGAATTTTCGCGGCACGTCGGGCGTTGCCTTCAATTCCAGGGGCAACATCTTCGTCATCCACCGCGGGCGGATGTCGGTGATGGAATTCGATCCCGACGGCAATTTTATCCGCGGCTTCGGTGACGGGTTGTTCGAGCGCGCGCACGGACTGCGGATCGACGCGGAGGACAATATCTGGGCCACCGACGTGGCGTCGAACCTCGCCTACAAATTCGGCCCCGACGGCCGCCTGCAAATGGTGCTGGGCGTCAAGGGTCACAGCGGCGAGTGGCATCCGTTCGGGCATCTGCGGTTGCTGCACGAACCGAACGAAGCGGTGGTCGGTCCTTCAGGCGATATCTTCGTGCTGCAGGGACACGGCAAGGCCGAGTCGCTGGTGTTGAAATTCGACCGCGACGGCAACTTCATCAAGAGCTGGGGCGGCAAGGGCAGCGGCCCCGGCCAGCTCAACCTGCCGCACTCGCTGGTGTTCGACGCGCAGGGGCTGCTCTACATCGCCGACCGCAACAACGCCCGCATCCAGGTGTTCGACGCCGACGGCAATTACATCCGCGAGTCGCAGCATCCGGGCACGCCGTGCGGATTGTTCATGGGCGCCGATCAGCACATCTGGCTGGCGCATGGCCATACCGGCCAGATCATGAAGCTCGACCTCGACGGCAACGTGGTCGGCGCCATGGCCAATGGGGGCACCGGCAAGATTCCCGGCAAGTATGGCGAGGCGCATTACATCGCGGTCAGCCCGCGCGACGAGGTGTTCGTCGCCGACACGCTGAACTGGCGGGTGCAGAAATACGTCAGGAAGTAGGGCGGCGCAGGGCGGATGAGCGAACCGGTCATGCGAATGCGCGCCCGGTGATAAACTCCGCCTAATCCGCCATCTTCACATGCGATCATTGCGTGACCTGTGGGTTACGGCTTCGCCCAACCCGCCCTACGGCTTCAGCCCAGCTTGATGTTGGCTTCCTTCACCACCTTGCCCCAGCGCTCCGTCTGATCCTTGATGAAGGCGCGGAATTCGTCAGGCGTATTCGGTTTGCTTTCGATATTGAGATTGTCGAAGCGATCCTTGACCTCGGGCGAGACCAGCGCCCGGTTGATCGCGCCGTTCAGCGCCATGACGATCCCCGGCGGCGTCCCGTGCGGCACGAACACGCCGTTCCACTCATAGGCCTCAAACCCGGGAAGCGTATCCGACACCGGCGGAATATCCGGCAGGCTTTTCAGCCGGCCCTTGCCGGTGTGCGCAATGGCCTTGAGCTGGCCACCCTGGATCATGCCGACCACCGCCGAGCCGTTGGAGAAATAGAATTTGACCTGGCCCGCAATGACGTCGTTCACGGCCGGACCGCCGCCCCGATAAGGCACATGGTTGATCTTGAGGCCGGTCATAAAGCGGAACAGCTCGAGCGACAGATGCTGCAGGGTGCCGTTACCCGATGAGGCCATGTCGATGCCGTTGGGCTGTGCCTTGGCGTAGGCGATCACGTCGGCCAGCGTTTTCACCGGCAGCGACGGCGTCACCACCAGAATGTTCGGCACCAGCGACACCAGGCTTACGGGATCGAAATCCCGGTCGTAGTTGAAGGGCAGATTGGAATATAGCCCGGTATTGACCGAGAATGCGGTCGCGTCATGCAGGATCGAGTAACCGTCGGGAGCAGCCTTGGCGACCAAGGCTTCGCCGATGGTGCCGCCGGCGCCGCCGCGATTTTCGATCACGAATTGCTGCCCCAGCAGATTGCCGACCTTGTTGTAAAGAATCCGCGCCGTGGTGTCGGCGCCGCCGGCCGGCGGGTAGGGCACCATCACCTGCACAGGGCGGGTGGGCCATGCGGCTTGCGCCTCGGCGCTGCGAACGAACGGAGCGGCGGCGATGCCGGCGAGCAGCGTGCGGCGTGAAACCTGTCTTCCGACCATCATCCATCCCTGTGATTTTTGTTTTGATCCGGCGTCGCCGGGTCCTTATCCGGAGCGCGAGAACGATAGCAAACGGCGGCATCCGGCGAAAGCATGGCCGGGTTGCGCAGCGCGGCTGGCGCGATGCACTTTAGTCGCGGTCGCGTGTTGCGCCCGACATACGATTGTCGAATACTGCCGCCGCCGTCGTCCCGCAGCGCGAACCGAACACCGACGCCTCGGGAAAAGAACCAGGGAGCAAGGAAGATGTCGTTTTACCGAGGCATGATCTGCGAGAACGTCACGATCAAGGGCGACAAGGGAACGCCGATTACCGCTTACACCGCCAAGCCGTCCGGCGGCGGCCCGTTTCCGGGCGTGGTGCTGATCCACCATCTGCCGGGCTGGAGCGAGTTCTATATCGAAACCACGCGCCGCTTTGCGCATCACGGCTTTATGGCGATCTGCGCCAACCTCTATGAGCGCGCGGGCGACGGCAACCCGGACGACGTCGCGGCAAAAGTTCGCGCCGACGGCGGCATTCCGGATTCCCAGATGATCGGAGACACCGAGGCCGCGGTGAAATGGATGCGCGCGCAACCCGGACATAACGGCAAGGTCGCTGTTTATGGCTCCTGCTCCGGCGGCCGCCACGCCTTCATCTATGCCTGTCAGCGCAAGGACGTCGATGCCTGCGTCGAATTGTGGGGCGGCCGCGTCGTGATGGCCAAGGAGGATCTCAACGCCAAGACGCCGGTAGCCCCGATCGACATGACCAGGGATCTTTGCTGCCCGCTGCTCGGCCTGTTCGGCAATGACGATCGCGCGCCGAGCCCGGAGCAGGTCAACCAGCACGAGGCCGAGCTGAAGAAGCACGGCAAGAACTACGAATTCCACCGCTACGACGGCGCCGGCCACGGCTTCAATTATTGGCATCGGCCGCTGTACCGGCCGGAACAGGCAATGGACGGTTGGGCCAAGACGTTTGCCTTCCTCGGCAAGCATCTTTCGAAGTAGGAGGCGCGGATATGTGCACGTCGATCATCGAGGTCACGTCCGCCGAAGGCATGGCGAAGCGCGGTGACGAATGGTTTGAGTTGTCGCACGCAGTGGTCGCCTACGACCACGCACGCCATGCGAACCTCGGCGACGTCATCACGCTCGACTTCATCAACGCCGCCCTCGATCCGGGCGCGCGCGCCGGGATCGAGCTGACCTTGGAGACCGCGAAGGATCTGCGCGCGGCGCTTGATCGCGCGATCGCCGCGGCCGATTACGAAGAGGCGGAAGTGCGCGGCAAGGGCGCCGAGCCCGCGATCGTTCGCGCCGCGTAAATAAGCCCCGTCATGCCCGGCCAAAGTAGTCTGCCGGCGCAGACTACGTAAACTTTGTCTGCGCCGCCGGGCATCCACGTCTTTCTTTGTTGTGTCGGAAAAGCAAGACGTGGATGGCCCGGACATAGGCGAGCGGAAGCGACGCCGTTCTTCGGACGGCTATGCCCGGCCATGACGGGTTTGGCTCAGGCCGCGGGTCCGATCAGGCCAACCCTCATATCCCTGACGGCATAGACGCTGTTGCCGTCGGCGGACACGCGGCCATTGCCGATCCCAACCGCGAGTTTGCCGCGCCGGACCTGGCGCATGTCGACGACGTAACGCACCAGCTTGACGTCAGGCTTGATGTCGCCCTTGAACTTCACCTCGCCGACGCCGACGGCGCGGCCCTTGCCCGGCGAGCCCGACCAGCCGAGCCAGTAGCCGATCATCTGCCACATCGCGTCGAGGCCGAGGCAGCCCGGCATCACGGGATCGCCGGGAAAGTGGCAGCCGAAAAACCAGAGGCCGGGGTTGATATCCAGTTCGCCGACGATATGGCCCTTGCCGAATTCGCCGCCGTCCGTACTGATCTCGGTGATGCGGTCCATCATCAGCATCGGCGGGGCGGGCAATTGCGCATTGCCGGGGCCGAAATAGCCGCCTTCGCCCGATTTGAGCAGGTCTTCCCTGCTGTAAGACGATTGCGGCTTATGAAAATCGTGGGGGTTCGACAAGTGATGGACCCTCTGATGATGTGCGGTTAACGGGCGTTACGTCCACTGCGCTAATGCGTATATTCTCCAGGACAAAGAAGAACCGTGCGGAGGCTCTCGATGAGGTTCCTGGCGCTGTCGCTGATCTTCCTCGCCACGGTGAATGTCGCGTGCGCCCAGCAGGTTTTCAAGGTCGGCGTCACCACGCGGGATTTCATTCCAGCCGAGCCCTATGATTGGCGCGGCGCCGCGCATGCGCTTCGCGCGACGATCTGGTACCCGGCCGCATCAGAGGCACGCGAGCAGGCACAATGGATCGGGCCGCGCATCCTCCCGTTCATCAGCGCCGGCAACGCCGCGCCCGATGCACCGCCCGCACCGGGACCGTTGCGTCCGCTCATTGTGCTGTCGCACGGCAATGGCGGCAGGGCGGACCAACTCGCCTGGCTCGGCGCGGCATTGGCGGCACACGGCCTCGTCGCCGTCGCGGTCAATCATCCCGGCAACAACGCGCTCGCGGATTACACCGTCGAGGGCGGTTCGCTGTGGTGGCTGCGCGCCGTGGATCTCGGTGCGGTCATCGACGCGATGCTGGCCGACAAGACTTTCGGCAGCCGGATCGATCTGGCGCGGATCGGCGCCGCCGGTCATTCGCTCGGCGGCTACACGGTGCTCACGGCCGCCGGCGGCGTCAGCGATCCCTCGCGGCTGCAGGCATTCTGCGGCTCGCCGGCGGCCGACGCCTCGTGCAAGCCGCCGGCCCCGGCGTCCGAGATGCGGGAAAAGATGCTGGCGCGCCTGAACTCCGATACGGATTTTCGCCAGCGCTACGAGAAAGCCGGCAACTCCTATCGCGATCCGCGCATCCGCGCCGTCTTCGCCATGGCGCCGGGGCCGGGGCCCGTCCTGACGCCGGAAAGCCTTGGCCAGATCGCGATCCCGGTCGCGCTCGTCACCGGCGACGCCGACGAAGTCGTGCCGCCGGCCGCCGCGGCGGAAACATTCGCAAAAGCGATTCCCCGTGCGACGTTGAAACGCTTTCCGCGTGCGGGTCACTTCATCTTTATCGACAGTTGCACCATGGCCGGACGAATCTTCTTCCCGGCCTTCTGCCGCGACCCCGACGGCGTCGACCGCGATTCCGTCCACGCCGAGACCGTCGCGCTGGCGCTGGAGTTTTTTGGCGCGAATCTGCGCTGAGCGGTCACATCGGCGGCAACAGTCTGGCGGCCTGAAATTCCGCGAAGAATTTGCAAAACATCGCTTCGGTATCGATCACCTCGGTAAAGCCAGCCTGCATCAGTTTTATCGTGGAAACGATCGCGGGCGGGCCGGGCTCGTTGCGGCCAAAGCCCATGGTGTAGTCGGCATATTCGAACGACAATCCGACGAAATCGCGTAAGTTGCCGGAGCGCAGCCCGTATTTGCTGCGGATCGCCTGCCATTCCGCCTCGCGCGGCCGGACCTCGCGGTCGAGCGCGAGCGGCACATTGCCGCCGGGCTTCACGCCGAGCGCGCCGGCGATGGCCGGCCAGACATTTTCCCAGACGAACACGTCGCCATTGGCGACATTGAAAACCTCGTTTCGGGCGTTTTGTGACTCTCCGGCCCAGCCGATGACACGCGCCAGCATGTCGGCGTCGATCGCCTGCGCCACGCGCGGCGCGCCGCCGGGGAAGGGCAAATCGAGCCCGGCCTCACGGCGCAGCGCCGCATAGACGCCAAGCGCCGGGATCACGTTCATCGCGCTGCCGGTGGAGAAGCCGACGATCAGCACCGGGCGCAGGATGGACCAGCTCCACGCCTTGCCCTTTTGCAATTCGCGCAAATGGCTTTCCTGATTCCAGTAAAAATTCGGCTGCTCATGCATCTCCGAACGGTTTTCCCGCGCCGGCACTTTTAACGGGCGGACATGCACGCCATAGGCCTTGGTGCCCTGCAGCAGCGTGACATGGCGCAAGCCCTTCGCATGCCGCTCCAGCGGGTCGAGCAGATTGCGCAGCATCTTCTCGTTGGTTTCAATCTGTTCGCGCTCCCGCCAGCCGGCCACCAGCCCAGGCAACTCATGGAGCGCGGCATAGACCAGATGCGTCACGTCGGATTGATCCGCTGCAAACCGCTCGCAGGCGGCGGCATCGGTCAGGTCTAGCGGCACGAAGCGCGCGCCGTGTGTGTTGTCCGGTGCGCGCCGCGACAGCGCGACGACCTCGCAACCGGGATCAGTGGCAAAATGCCTGATCGCCGCATAGCCGACCAGGCCGCTGGCGCCGGCGATCAGGACTTTTTTACGCATCGAAGACTCCGGGACTTCGAAAACTCAGCGCGTCATCGCGCCGTAGACGATGTCCTGCACCTGCTCGCGGTAGTATTTCCTGATGTCGCCGGGCGCGGCGGTGCCGACCACTACGACAAGATGCTCTTTCGGATCGCAGAAGAATTGCGTGCCGTAGGCGCCGTTCCAGGTGAACTCGCCGGGATTGCCCGGCACCGACGCCAGACCCTCGTGGGTGCGGACCGCGACGCCGAGACCGAAACTGAAGCCACCGAGATGCGGTTCGATGTTGGCGACCTTGTTCTTGATCTCGGGTCCGAGATGATTTGATGTCATCAGGCGGACGGTCTCGGGGCTGAGGATGCGCTGGCCGTCGAGTTCACCGCCGTTGACCAGCATCTGCCCGAAGCGGATGTAGTCGCCGACGGTGGCAAACGAGCAGGCGCCGCCGCAGTCGAATTTGGTCGGCGTATCCTGCAGCTTGATCGCCTGCGGCTTTCCGGTCAGCGGGTCGTTCGCAAACGGACGGGCGAAACGCGCGCGCTGCGCGTCGGCCGGGTGGAACGTGGCCTCCTTCATGCCGAGCGGTCCCCAGACGTGAGCGGCGAGATAGTCGCCGAGATGCTGCTGGCTGACCTTTTCGATCACCGCGCCCAGCACCTCGATCGAAAAGCCATACTCGAATTCGGTGGAGGGTTGATGCACCAGCGGCAGCGCGGTGATGCGTCCGATAAAGGCTTCGGTGTCACCATCGATCGCCGGCGTTATTCCACCCGGATAGAGCTGCGCCACCGGATTAGGGCTGTCGGCGCGGCCGCCGTAGATCAGCCCGGAAGTGTGCCGATAGAGATCGTGAATGTGGATCGGCGAGGCCTGCGGTTCGAGTCTGATCGAGCCGTCGGCCTGCGGGGCCGCGACCTTCATGTCGGCAAAGCCCGGATAATAATCGGCAAGTTTCGACTGCAGCGGCAAGCGTCCCTGTTCCATCAGCGTCAGGCCGGCGACGGTGGCCATCGGCTTGGTCATCGAGGCCAGCGCGAACACCGCATCCAGCGGCATCGCCGTGTCCTTGGCCGGATCAAGTTTGCCATAGGCCTTGTAGAGCACCAGCTTGCCGTCGCGCGCGACCGCGACCACGGCGCCGGGCACGCGCTTGGCGGCGATTTCGCGGGCGAAGAAATCGTCCATCCGCGCCAGGCCAGCTTGTGAAAATCCGACGTCGTCCGGCTTTGCTTCCGGCAGCGGCGTGGCATTGGCGGCGGTGAAAGTGATACAAGCGATTGTAGTCGCGATCGCGACGATCGTCTTTTTCATTGTTTCCTCCCGGGAAAACAGCGGCGTATTTTTGTCGTGGAGCGCCCAGAACACGCCCGCGCGGCGCTCAAGTCAAGCGCGCGGCCCTGCGAGAAAAATGCATCGCTCGTGGTCTTCAATCCGTCTCGATCGGCAGCGACGCATCCCTGGCCCACTCGCCCATCGAGCCGTCATAGAGCGTGAGGTTTGGGTAGCCGAGCCGATGCAGCAGGAACAGGTCGACGGTCGCCGAGATGCCGCCACCGCAATAGGCGATCACGCGCTTGTCTTTTGTAATTCCCTGCGCCGCGAATTTCTTCTCGGCATCGGCCAGCGAGACAAACGCCTTGGTCTGCGGATCGAGCAACGTCGCCGCCGGCAGGTTGCAACTGCCGGGCACGCGGCCGGGCCGGCCGTAGCGGCTCGGCTCCAGACCTTTATGGAATTGCGGGCCGAGCGCGTTGACCACCACGGTATCGCGCGCGCCTTTCGAAGCCAGCACGTCATGCTTGCCGACGAAATATCCGCTTTTCGGTTTGGCGGTAAAGATTGCGGGCTTGTAGCCTTTTGAAGGTCCGGTCTCGATGGCGCGACCCTCCGCCTTCCATTTGTCGAAGCCGCCGTCGAGCACCGCGGCATTTTCAAAGCCGAGCGATTGTAGCATCCACCAGAACCGCGTCGCCCACATCGGCGTGCCCAGGCTGTAGAGCACCGTTTGGCTGTCGGCCGAGACGCCGTGACGGCCGAACGCGGCCTCGAGCTGCGCTACGGCAGGCATCATGAAGTGCAGTTTTGTATTGGAGTCGGAAAACTCGCCTTGCAGGTCGAGAAAGTCCGCGCCGGGAATATGCCCGGCTTCAAACGTCTGCCGCCCGGGCACGGCGTTGTAGGGCTCGCTGCTGCCCGCCGGCGTCGGTTCGAGACAGGACGTGCAGTCGAACAGCCGCAAGGCTGGCTGGCCGAGCCTGTTTGCGAGTTCCGCCGTACTGATGAGCGCGTGGTCGCCGGACATGATGGTCTCCCGTTGTTGTGATGGATGCTAGAGCGGGTCACCCCGGCTGAAAAGGCGGGCTCGGGCGGCCATCCTGGCCTTCCAAATCGGCGATTCCTGCCCAATATAGCGGTTACCGGATCGTTGCCGACCCTTAACGCCGGCATTCGACATAGCCGTGGGTTTAAGCTACTGAAATAAAAGAGTAAACCAAGCCGCTTAAGGATGCCCCCTTAACCTTTGCCGTGCCCTTGGTGAATGTCATCAAAACCTGATATTTGTGAGCCCATGAACAAGCCCGAAAAATTACCGCAAGACGACGTCGCCGGCCCCAGCGCGCGGCACAGAACCACTCAGGTCATGGTCGGCAATGTCGCCGTCGGCGGGGGCGCGCCGATCGTCGTACAGTCGATGACCAACACCGACACCGCTGATGTCGACGGTACCATCGCGCAGGTGGCAGCGCTCGCGCGCGCCGGCTCCGAAATGGTCCGCATTACGGTGGATCGCGAGGAAGCCGCCGCCGCCGTGCCGCACATCCGCGACGGCCTGCGCAAGCGCGGCATCACCACGCCGCTGATCGGCGATTTCCATTACATCGGCCACAAGCTGCTCGCCGACTATCCGGCCTGCGCCGAGGCGCTGGACAAATACCGCATCAATCCGGGCAATGTCGGCTTCAAGAACAAGCGCGACACCCAGTTCGCCGACATCATCGAGATCGCCAACAAGAACAACAAGCCGGTGCGCATCGGCGCCAACTGGGGTTCGCTCGACCAGGAACTGCTGACCAGATTGATGGACGAGAATATCGCCTCGGCCAATCCGCGCGATGCGCGCGCGGTGACGCGCGAAGCCATGGTGCAGTCGGCGCTGCTCTCGGCGGCGCGTGCGCAAGAACTCGGCATGCCCAAGAACAGGATGATCCTGTCGGCGAAGGTTTCCGCCGTGCAGGATCTGATCGCGGTCTATCAGGAACTGGCGCGCCGCTCGGATTACGCAATTCATCTCGGCCTCACCGAGGCGGGCATGGGCTCCAAGGGAATCGTGGCGTCGTCGGCCGCGCTCGGCATTTTGCTGCAGGAAGGCATCGGCGACACCATTCGTATTTCGCTGACGCCGGAGCCCGACGGTGACCGGACGCTCGAAGTGCAGGTCGCGCAGGAATTGCTGCAGACCATGGGATTCCGCACGTTCGTGCCGCTGGTTGCTGCGTGCCCGGGCTGCGGCCGCACCACCTCGACGACGTTCCAGGAACTGGCGCGCTCGATCCAGGATTTCATCCGCGACGAGATGCCGGCCTGGAAGACGAAATATCCCGGCGTCGAGGAGCTCAACGTCGCGGTCATGGGCTGCATCGTCAACGGACCCGGCGAATCCAAGCATGCCAACATCGGCATATCCTTGCCCGGCACCGGCGAAACCCCGGCCGCTCCGGTGTTCGTCGACGGCCACAAGTTCCGTACCCTGCGCGGCCCGACCATTGCCGCCGACTTCAAGGTGCTGGTGATCGACTATATTGATCAAAAGTACGGCGCCGGCGCCAAGAAGCCCGTCGTAGCGGAGCCGGCGGAATAGACTCGGCCTCCAAATCGCGTGAATCGCAGGGCGGATTAGGCGAAGGCGTAATCCGCCTTTCTTTTTGCGCCCGCGAAATGGCGGGTTACGCGGAGCCTGTCATCGGACGCGCGTTCGTGCGATCCGTTGGCTAACCCGCCCTGCGCTGCTACGATGTCGCAAAATCAACCACCCGGGAGGATTGCCATGTCGTCGCTGTCCAGCAAGCAAGGCCCCCGCTATCGCCATACATCAGGCGACACCGAGCCCTACGAGACCATCGGCGTCGAAAAGCTCACGCCGATCATCGGCGCGGAGATATCCGGCGTCGACATCGGCAGATTGATGTCCGACGACACCAGGTCCAATCGCCAGATGGACGAGATCCATCGCGCGCTGGCCGAAAATCTCGTGATCTTCTTCCGCGACCAGCACATCACGCCGCAGCAGCATCTCGCCTTCGGCCGCAAGTTCGGCGATCTGCATATTCATCCCGCTGCACCCCATGAGGGCGACGATCCCGCGCTGATGAAGATCTATGCCGACAAGGATTCACCACGCGCCAATGGCGAGGGCTGGCACACCGACGTGTCCTGCGACGTCGAGCCGCCGATGGGCTCGATCCTCTACATCAGGCAGTGCCCGCCGCGCGGCGGCGACACGTTGTTCGCCAACATGTACGCGGCCTATGAATCGCTGTCGGAGCGCATGAAGGCCTATCTCGACGGCCTCACCGCGCTGCATGACGGGGAAGCGACCTATCGCGGTCTCTATGCCAATTACGGCGTCGCCGACCGGCCGGAATATCCTCGCGCCGAGCATCCCGTGGTGCGCACCCATCCGGTGACGGGCAAGAAGGCGCTTTACGTCAATCGCGGTTTTACGCGCTTCCTCATCGGCGTCCCCCGCGACGAGAGCGATGCGATGCTGGCCTATCTCTACCAGCATTGCGAAAACCCGCTGTTCCAGTGCCGCTTCCGCTGGAGCGAAAACGCCATCGCGTTCTGGGACAATCGCTGCGCCCAGCACCGCGCGATGTGGGACTACTGGCCCCACACCCGCGCCGGCACGCGGGTTACGGTGAAGGGCGAACGGCCGGTTTAGAGCGTTTTCGAGCGAAGTGGACACCGGTTCGCGTGAAGAAAACGCGTCAAAACAAGAATCTAGAACTCCGTTCCGATTCCATCGGAACGGGAAAAGCTCTAGGCATCGACAAGTTTGGATCGGTGTCCCGGGTGCGGTGCAGCGCTTCTTCTGCGCTGCCCCGCAGAACCGGGACCCAGCCACGGTTACAGCGCGCGTGGACCCCCGATCGGCAGCGCATCATGCCGAAGGCGGCGTGCTGCGCAGCATCCGGGGAACGTACTCCCGCGCGTCGCCGGCTTAATCCGATCCTCACCCGCCCTTCACCGCACCCGCCGTCAGCCCCGCCACGATCTGCCGCTGCGCGAACACCGTCAGCAGCAGCACCGGCAGCGTGACGATCAGCGCCGCGGCCGCCAATGGCCCCCAGCTCAATTGGTCGAACGAGATCATGTTGTAGACCGCGACCGGCAGGGTGCGGGTTTCGCGGCCGGCCAGCACGATGCCGAACACAAAGTTGTTCCAGGAAAAGATCACCGAGAGAATGAACGCGACCGCGATGCCCGGCCGCGCGATCGGCAGCGCGACGTAGTGGAAGATCTGCCAGCGGCTGGCGCCGTCGATCAGCGCGCTTTCCTCCAGCTCCATCGGCGTGGTCTCGAAATAGCCGATCATGATCCAGATCACGATCGGCACCGTCACCACGAGATGGATGATGATCTGCGGCCACAGCGTGCCGAGCAGCCCGAGCCACTGGAACAGCAGGAACAGCGGGATCAGATAGGACAGCCCCGGCGTGATCCGCGCGATCAGGATCACGATCGCGGATTTTTGCGCGCGCATCCGCGCCATGCCGTAGCCCGCGGGCACGCCGACCAGGAGCGCGAACGCGGTCGCCGCGCCCGTCACGATCAGGCTGTTGAGGAAATAGGTCGAGAACCGGTTCGACGACAGTACCGCGGCGTAGTTGCCCCAATTGAAATGTTCGGGAATGAAGACCGGCGGATAGGAGGCGTTGTCGATCTCGTATTTTGTCGACAGCGACAGCATCCAGAGGAAGAACAGGATCGACGGCGACACGATCACGAGGATGGAGAAGCCGAGGCCGATCTGGCCGAGCAGGCGCCGCAGCGGACTCATGCGCTGCCTCCGGTGTCGTTCCAGTGCGTGGTCTGGCGCAGTTGCAGCAATGCGCCGGTCAGGACCACGATCAGCGCAAAGAACACCACCACGATCGCCGAGGCATAGCCGACGTCGTAATACACGAAGGCGGTGCTGTAGAGATAGAGATTGATGGTCTCCGACGCGGTGCCGGGCCCACCCTGGGTAATGGCGAAGATGATGTCAAAACTCTTCAACGCGTCGATGCCGCGGATCATGCCGGCAATAAACAAGAAAGGCATCACCAGCGGCAGCGAGATGTAGCGAAAAATCTGCCAGCGCGTGGCGCCGTCGATCTGCGCGCTTTCGTAAGGCTCGGTCGGGATCGCGGCCAGCCCGCCGAGCACGATCAGCATCACCAGCGGCGACCATTGCCAGGTCTCGACCAGCACCAGCGACGGGATCACGGTCGCGGGGTGAAACACCCAGAGCTGCGCGGGAATGCCGACCAGCGACAACAGATAATTGAGGATGCCGAGCTGCGGGTGGAACATCATGGTCCACACCAAGGCGATCGCCACGGGAGTAGCCATCATCGGCATGATGAAGATGCCGCGCAAAAAGCCGCGCATTGGAAATTTGGTGTGAAACACCACGGCGGCAAACGTGCCGAAGATCAGCGGCAGCACCACCGAGAGCGCGGCATAGACCAGCGTATGTCCGATCGATTCGACGAAACGGGTATCGCTCGGCAGCCGGATGTAGTTGGCGAGGCCAACGAAGGTCGGCGGCGAGCCGACCTTCCACTCATGCAGGCTCATCCAGGTCGTGTAGAGCCACGGAAAGATGATGACGCCGAGCACGACCACCAGCGCCGGCGCGATGAACGGCCAGTAGGACGGCGGCTCCCAGCCGCGCAACTCCCGCGGATCGGCGTCCGACCGCGAAGAGGCGGGTGCGGTCGCGGTTGCCTCGCTCACGTTTTCTCGCTGCGCTCCAGGATCGGCCGGAACTGGTCGTTGGCCTTTTTCAGTTCGGTGGCGGGATCGGCGCCCGACAGCGTCGCGGTCAGCGCGGAACCGACGATGTCGCGGAATTCAGCGACCGGAACGATGATCGGCAGGCCGAGCTTGCTGATCTTGGCGGACGCAACCACCGAGTCGAGCCACTCCTGGGTCTTGACGCCCTTGCGCACGGTCTCGTCGTTGAGGATCGAGTTGCGGAACGGCACGCCGCCGCCGCTTTGCAGCAGCCGCGCGCCCATCGTTTTCGACACCGCCCATTGGCAATAGAGGTAGGCCGCTTCCTTCTTGGTCGAGGCCTGGCAGATGCCGATGCCGTCGCCATAGGTGGAGGAATATTGTCCCTTCGGTCCGGCCGGCACCAGCGCATAGCCGGTCTTGCCGACCACCCGCGAGGCGTTGGGGTCCTCGATCGGCGGCGCCCAGCCGTCGGCGTCGATCCACATCGCGGCGCGGCCTTGCGTGAACGAGGCCATCGATTCCATCCAGTTGAAGCCGGCGACGCCGGGAGGCGCGAACTTCATCAGCTTTTGATAATACGTCGTCGCCGCGATCGCTTCGGGGCCGTCGGTCAGGATGTTGCCCTTGTCGTCGAGGAATTCGCCGCCATAGTTGAGGAAGAAATTGGTCCACAGCGCCATGTTGGCGTTGCGCAGGCCGCGCCCGGTGTAACCGTAGATGCCGTTGGCTGGATCGTTCAGTTTCTCGGCCGCCGCCAGCATTTCGTCAAACGTCTTCGACAGTGCCACGCCCTTCTTCGCAAAAATTTCCTTGTTCCAGTACAGGATAAAATAGTCGACCGACCACGGCAGCGAATGCATCTCGCCTTTATCGTTCTGGGCGAACGCCAGTCCGCCGGCGGAGAAGTCGCTGACCTTCAGGTCTGGCGTCGTCATGGTCGGATCGTTCATGAACGCGGTCATGTCGGCGAGCCAGCCGGCGCGGTCGAATTGCCGCTTCTGCACGTGATAGCTGAGGTGAATGACGTCAAAACTCGGCTTGCCCGAGGTGAGCTCGATCACCGCCTTCTGCCGCTGCTGCTGTTCCGGAATCACTTCGGATTCGACCTTGATGCCGGTCAGTTCGGTGAACTCGGCGGCGTATTTCTGCAGCAGCTCGCCGCGGGGGCCCTTGACCAGATTGGCCTCCAGCGTGGTGCCGGCGTATTTCTTCCAGTTCACCTCGGCGCCATAGGCCCGTGGTCCGGTCAGGCCATACAGGCCGGCGGCCGCGGTGGCGCCGAGCACGCTGCGGCGTGAAATCAGGTTGTTCTTCATTTTTTGGCCTCCCGGATGTTCTGGTTTTGCGGCGAGACTAGCATCTCGCCGGTTTCCCACAACCCGGTCATGACGCGGGCTTGCGTTGACGGGCGCGTGTGGCTGCGCCAACATTGAGCAAAAATCAAAGATAACCTAACCCGGAGGACAACCATGCTCCGTGCCGAAGACAACCGATTCCTGACCGAAAGCGGCGCCGGTACCGGAATGGGCGAATTGCTGCGCCGTTTCTGGCTGCCGGTTCTGCTGTCGGCGGAATTGCCGGAGGCCGACGGCGAGCCGGTCAAGATCGTGGTGATGGGCGAGGAATTGCTGGCATTCCGCGATTCCCGCGGCGTGGTTGGCGTGATCGACCAGTATTGCCCGCATCGCGGCGCCAATCTCTGGTTCGGCCGCAACGAGGAATGCGGCATCCGCTGCGTCTATCACGGCTGGAAGTTCGACACCGACGGCCGCTGCGTCGACATGCCGACCTCGTATCCCGATCTCAACGCCAAGGACCTGATCCGCATCAAGTCCTATCCGGTGCGCGAATGGGGCGACATGATCTGGGCCTATATGGGCCCGGCCGACGCCGTGCCGGAACTGCCCGATCTCGAAATGGCGCTGCTGCCGGCCTCGCACCGCTACGTCTCGAAGAAATGGCAGGACTGCAACTGGGTGCAGGCGCTGGAAGGCTCGATCGACACCGCGCATTTCACCTTCGCGCATCTGTCGTTCGACAAGGAAGAGAACGAAATCCTCGACATCAAGAAGCATTTCGTCAACCCGATCGCGCGGATGAATGTCGACCACATGCGCTGGATCGCCGAGGACCCGCGCCCGGTGATCAAGATCAACCCGCATGACGCGGGCCTGACGATCGCGGGCGGCCGGCTCACCGGTGGCGACAACATCTACTGGCGGATCGCCCAGTTCCTGATGCCGGTGCATGCCTATGCGCCGAGCGCGATGCGGGGCGAGAACATCTTTGGGCAGACGTTCATCCCGGTGACCGACACCAATTGCTGGATCTACACCTATGTGTGGAATCCGGAGCGGCCGCTGACGCGGGCCGAGCGCGATGCGTATGATGCCGGCAATGGCGTGATCTCGGAGGTCGACGAGCACTACATGCCGCTACGCAACAGGTCGAACAACTATCTGATCGACCGCAAGCTGCAAAAGACAAAGAGCTACACCGGCATCAAGGGCGTGTCCGAGCAGGATTCGGCGGTGCAGGACAGCCAGGGCCGGATCGCCGACCGCACCCGCGAGCATCTCGGCCCGACCGATCTCGGCATCCTGCATTTCCGTAAAACTGTGATGGAGGCCGCCCGCGCCCTGCAGCAGGGCGAGGCGCCGCCGCATCTTGCGCATCAGCACCGCTACGCCGTCCGCTCCGGCGGCTGCGTGACCAACAAGGCGAAGGATCTGTCGGCCGTGATGGTCGAGCGTTTTGGCGACGTGGACGGCTATGTCGGCCGGCCCGGCCGGAATGCCGCGGCGGAGTAGGGATTTCCGACGAGCGAAGCGAGCCTTGAACCTCGCCCCGCACTTGCGGGGAGAGGTCGGCGCGAAGCGCCGGGTGAGGGGCCGGGCACGCCGTCCGTCATTCACTCAGCATTTGCAGGAACGCTTACCCCTCACCCCAACCCTCTCCCCGCAAGCGCGGGGCGAGGGAGCGCGCGATCCCTCACAACGGCGTCGCGCGATACTCGCGGTTGGCGAGGCTGGCTTCCTCGAGGTCGAGGTCGCGCTCGATCCGCCGTCGGGTTTCGTCGGTGATCTTGCCGTCGCGCAGCAGCATGTGAATGTACTTGCGTTCCTTGGCGATCAGCTCGCGCGTCAGGTCGATGCCGGCCGCTGAGACGTCGTCGGCTTCGGGGTCGAGTGTTTCAGGCAACTGATTGGCGCGGGTTTCGTGCCGCGCGCGCAGCAGCCGGATCACTTCGTCGGACAGGTCGCGATCGTCGGTGATGGCGTCGAGCGATTGCAGCGCGGCTCCGATCGCTTCGCGCCGCGCCGCGATCTCGGCCTGCAATTCCTCGATATGTTCGTCGCGGCCGGCCTGCGCGATGCCGAGCCAGCGCGCCACCGGCGCGAGCCCCAGTCCGAGGCCGATCAGGGTGATGAAGATGACGCCGAACGCGACAAACAAGATCAGGTCGCGATAGGGAAAGGCCTCGCCGCCCGGCAGCGTCAGCGGCAGCGCCAGCGCTGCCGCTAGCGAAACCGCGCCGCGCACCCCGGTGAACGAGATCACGAACACCGTCTGCCACCGCGGCGACGGATCGCGCTCGCGCAGCCGCTTGTTCAATATCCGCGGCAGATAGGTCGCGGGAAACACCCAGGCGAAGCGCGCGACGATCACGATCACGGCGACCAAAGCGGTCGCGAACAAAATATCATGCAGTGGAAACGACTTTGATTTTTCGTACAGCAGGCGCATCTGGAAGCCGGTCAGCAGGAACAACAGGCCTTCGATCAGATAGATCACCAAATCCCAGAAGAAGATGCCCTGCAGCCGCGTCGCCGCCGAGATCAACAGCGGGCCGTTCCAGCTCATATAGAGGCCGCAGGCGACGGTCGCGATCACGCCGGAGCCGCCGAAATGTTCCGGCACCCAATAAGCCAGATAGGGCGTGATCAGCGACAGCGTGATCTCGACCTGCGGATCGCGCGCCCAGTGCCGCGCCCGCAGGCTGAGCCAGCCGACCGCCACGCCAAACAGCATTTCGCCGGCGACGATGGCCGCGAAGGTGCCGCTCGCCTTCGACAATGAAAACGTGCCGGCGGTGATCGCCACCACCGCGAAGCGGTACAGGATCAGCGCGGTGGCGTCGTTGGCGAGGCCTTCGCCCTCGAGCACGATCAGGATGCGGCGCGGCAGCCCGAGCCGTCGGGCGATCGCCAGCGGCGCGACCACGTCGGGCGGCGCCACGATGGCGCCGAGCACGAAGCCGACATTCCAGGGCAGGCCGATCAGGTAATGCGTCGCGGCCGCGACCGCGAAGGCCGAAAAGATCACGCAGCCGACCGCGAGCAGGACGATCGGCCGCAGATTGGATTTGAATTCGCGCCAGCTCATCGCGACGCTGGCCGAATAGATCAGCGGCGGCAGCACCAGCAGCAGCACCAGTTCCGGCGGCAATTCCAGCGACGGCACGCCGGGCACAAACGCCAGCGCAATGCCGGCCAGCAGCAGCAGGATCGCCGGCGCGACATTGATCCGCCGCGCCAGCAACGCGGTGCCCGCCAGCACCGCCAGCAAAATCAGAAAAATCTGGAACCTGGCTTCCACGCAAAGACCTTGAAGAGACTATCCGGAAAAATCTCGTTTCCTTCAATTCGCCCGGAAGCCGCGCGGGGTCAATGGTGAGGAAGCAAACGTGGTGTGCCTGAAGGACGGGGAGCGCCAATGGATCCCGTCTCCCCTTGTGGGAGAGGGGCCGAAGCGAAGCGGAGGCGGGAGAGGGGCGCCACAGGCACTGCGCGCGTGGCTACCCCTCTCCCGTCTCGCCGCCGCTTCGCGGCGTCGATCCACCCTCTCCCACAAGGGGGAGAGGGGACAGAAGGAAGATGGTTCGCTGTAATGCGAGGCCGCCGCGAACTCACCCCAGCCGCTGCCCCACCATCCGGCCAATCTCCGCAAACAGCGTTTCCAGTTGCGCCGGCGTCGGCGAACCGCCCTGGGTGTAGGCGCAGATCAGGATCGCGGCGTCCGGCTTCGGCCATACCACCGCGATATCGCCGGAGGCGTCCTTGCCGTTGTTGCCGGTCTTGTCGCCGACCTTCCAGTCCTTCGGCAGGCCGGCGCGCAGCCGGTTGCCGCCGGTCTTGCAGCCCAGCATCCAGTCAATGAGGTGCTGGCGCGATTCCTGCGACAGCAGCTTGCCGATGACAAAACGTTGCAGATTGCCGGCCATCGCTAGAGGCGTGGTGGTGTCGTGGGGATCGCCGGGTGGCGAGAAATTCAGCTCGGGTTCGTTGTGATCGAGCTGTGTGATCGTGTCGCCGGTCGAGCGCCAGAACGCCGTGAGGGCGGTCGGGCCGCCGGTCCGCGCCAGCAACAGATTGGCGCAGGTATTGTCGCTGAGTTCCACCGCGCCCTCGCACATCCGGGCGATCGACATTTTGCCTTCGGCGAGATGTTGCCTGGCGACGGGGGCGTAGGACTGTAGGTCGCTTTCGCCAAAGGGAACCATGGTCTCGAGATGTTCCTCGCCACGGTCGACACGCGAAAGCACGAAGGCTGCAAGCGACGCCTTGAAGGTGCTGCACATGACAAAGCGCTCGTCGGCGCGCCATGCGATCTTGCTGCCGGTCGAAAGATTCTCGGCGTAGAGGCCGATCCGGCCGCCGGTTTCGCGTTCGTAGGTCGCCAGTGCCGGAGGCGCTTCCTGTGCGGCCGCAGGCCATATCGCAAAGCTTGACGCTGCCGCCAGCAGCATTCGTCGGTTCAGGATCATCGGGAGTTCCGTGGAAATGGGAATCGTCGCGCGCACCGTCACCCGCCTTCCGCGCCAATATTATGGCAGCGCGGCGTGAAGCGCCGGAACGGGCCGTGCGCTCAGTCGCGCATATCGTAGCGGTAGGATTTCGAGACGATCTGCCAGCCATCGGCAAGCTTCATCGCCACCAGATAGTCGGTGAAGTAGCGTGGCGGCAACTGGCAGCGCACCTTGATAAAGGCAGTGTTGTCGTCCGAACGGTCGATGGTGACAATAAAGTCCTCGCGCGGCTTGCCTTCGGCTTTCGCCGAGGCGCGCTTTCGGATCAGGCCCAGCCAGTCCGGAACCGTCAGCACCTTCAATTCACCCTTATCGACCCAGCGCAGGTCCGCGGAAGGGTGAAAGACCACGCCCATCTTGTCGGCATCGCCTTCGTAAAGCGCATCGAAATAGTTTTGCACCACGGCTTCGACGCTGGAACGGTCTGCGGTCATGGAAGTAGCTCCTCGTTGAAGAGTTAGGGTTCGTCATGCCCGGCCATAGTAGTCTGCCGGCGCAGGCTACGTAAACTTGTCTGCGTTGCCGGGCATCCGCGTCTTCACGGCATATCAGCAACCAAAGACGCGGATGGCCCGGACATAGGCGAGCGGAAGCGACGCCGTCCTTCAGACGGCTATGCCCGGCCATGACGGGCTATCACATCAGAAACACGCCTTTGCCATCGACCTGCTTGTCGAACAATTTATACGCCTCGTCAGCCCGGTCGATCGACCAGCGATGGGTGAACAGTTTGTCGACGTCGACGCCGCGCTCGACCGAAAACCGCGCGCATTCGGCCTGGATGATATTGGAGAACGTCCACGACGCCACCAGGGTCAATTGCCGGCGCAATAATTGCGGGCTGACGTCGATATGGACGTCGCCGCCTTCGCCGACGAAGCACATCGTGCCCCAGACCTTGGTGCTGCGGATCGCGTTGACCCGCGCGTCCGGGTTGCTCGAGGTGTCGAGCGTCAAATCGGCGTAGCGCCCTTTGGTCAATTCCTTGATCGCGGCGACCGGATCGTTGGAACCGGGATTGACGGTCTCGTCGGCGCCGAACGCCCTGGCGCGGTCGAGCCTTTGCTGGCTGATGTCGAGCGCGATCACTTTGGCGCCCATCGCCTTGGCGTATTGCGTGGCGGCGAGGCCAACCGGACCCTGACCGAAGATCGCGATGGTGTCGTTGCCCGACAGCTTCATGCGGCGCAGCGCGCTATAGGCGGTGCCGGATCCGCAGGCGATCGCCGCACCCGCGCTGAACGACAATTCGTCGGGCAGGGTCACCAGCGTGTCGGCCGGAACTTTCAGATATTGCGCGTGGCCGCCATGAGCGTTGTTGCCGTAGACTTTGACGGGCACCTCCTGGCACAGCTGCTGCCAGCCGGAACGGCAATGGTTGCACTGGGTGCAGCCCGTATAGTGATGCACCATCACACGTTGGCCGACCCGCGCCTCCTTCGCATCGACCGCCGTGCCGACCGCGACCACGACGCCGCAAGGTTCGTGCCCGGCGATGGTCGGCCCGTCCTTCATCGGAATGCCGCTGGCCTGGGTCTGGCCCTTGGGGCGGCGGTACTGATGCAGGTCGCTGCCGCACATCCCCGACGCCTTCATCTCGATCACCACGTCGTGGGTATCGGGGGTCGGGTCGGGGAACTGCATCAAATCCAGCCCGTGGTCCCCGGTAAAGACAACGCCGCGCATCGCTTCCTCCGTTTGTTCTTGCTTTATGGGGGCGATCTTGGACGCAAAAGCGGCTGTTGGCAAAGCGCGAAGGTGACGGGGGTCACCATCGGCGGTTGCCGGGCGGAGCCTTCCCTGCGGCATTGTGAACCGGCCGGGCCGCCATGGTGACTAATCTCACAGGGGCGGGCGCACGCTTCTGATAGCCTGCCACTCATGCTACAACGTAGCCTTTGCGGAAACGCGCCATGATGAGATTTTCTGGATTGCCGGGATTTTATCGAGCCTTGCTCGCCGCCGTTTTGCTGCTGCTGTGCCAGCCCGCCTGGGCCGGCAGGCGGGTGGCGCTGGTGATCGGCAACGCCGCCTATCAAAACGCGCCGACGCTGCCCAATCCCGTCAATGACGGCGCGGTTATCGCGGCGACGCTGAAAAACGCCGGTTTCGACGTGGTGGATTCCCGGCATGACCTCTCGGCGGTCGAGATGCGCCGCGCGCTGCGCGACTTTTCCGATCGCGCCCGCGATGCCGATATCGCGCTGATCTACTATGCCGGCCATGGCCTCGAGGTCGACGGCAACAATTATCTGATCCCGATCGATGCCAAACTCGAGCGCGACGCCGACGTCTATGACGAAGGCCTGTCGCTCGACCGCGTGCTGGTGGCGATCGAACCGGCAAAGCAGCTGCGGCTGGTGATCCTCGATGCCTGCCGCGACAATCCGTTCGCCAAGACCATGAAACGCACGATGGTGTCGCGCTCGATCGAACGCGGCCTGGCCAAGGTCGAACCGACCAGTCCCAACACCCTGATCGCCTATTCCGCCAAGGCCGGCTCGACCGCGCTCGATGGCGACAACAAGAACAGCCCGTTTACTGTGGCGCTGTCGAAACATCTGACGACGCCGGGCCTCGATGTGCGCCGGGCCTTCGGATATGTCCGCGACGACGTGCTGAAAACCACCAATAACCGGCAGGAGCCGTTCGTCTACGGTTCGCTCGGCGGCGAGGACGTTCCGCTGGTGCCCGCAAAACCCTCGGCGGCCGCGCCCGCCGCCGAGCCGACGCCCAATCCGCAGGTCGAGGCGCGCCACGACTACGAACTGGCGGTCCAGATCGGCAACAAGGAGGCGCTGAACGCCTTTTTGACCCAACACCCCGACGGCTATTACGCCAACCTTGCGCGGATCCAGCTGAACAAGGTCGAGGCCGAGGAAGCCCGCGTTATCGCGACCGAAAAGGCGCGGCTGGCCGAACAGGAGCGCGCGCGGCTTGCCGCCGAGGGCGCGCAGACCGCGCAGCAGCTGAAATCCGCCGAAGAGCAGGCCAAGGCGGCGGAGCAGGCGCGGATCGCCGCCGAGAAGGCCAAACAGGTGGCGCTCGACCAGGCCGCCGATGCCGAGCGCAAGCGGGTCACCGCCGAGGCGCAGTCGGGCGGCAGGACCGCCGCGAGCAATAATACTGTCGTTGCGGCAGCGGCGCCGGCTGCGAGCCCGCCGCCGGCGCCGTCGAAGCAGGCCGATACCAAGCAAACGGATGTCGCCGCGCTGACGCCGGGACCGGCGCCGCAGGTCGACCTCGGCAAGTCGGTGCAGAACGAACTCAAGCGCGTCGGCTGCCTGAGCGGTCCTGCCGACGGCGAATGGAATGCGGAGACCAAGCGTTCGCTGAGTGCGTTCAACCGCAACGCAGGAACCAAGCTCGACGTCAAGACCGCGAGCCTCGATACGCTCGATACGATCAAGAAAAAGGACGGCCGCGTCTGCCCGCCGGTCTGCGATCACGGTTTCAGGGCCGATGGCGATCATTGCGGCAAGATCGTCTGCGCCGAGGGATCGTTCCTCAACGACGACAATGAGTGCGAGAAGCGCTCCGGCAAGACCCCGACGGCAAGGAAGGATCGTGAGCGCGAAGCGGATCGTGCGCGCGAACGCGGCCGGGATCGCCGCGACTACCGTGACGCGCCGCGCAACGAGCGCGCGATGCAGGAACCGCCGTCGTCCGATTACGGCGCGCCGGTGCCCCGCGTGAGCCGCCGGCCGGAATCTACAGGACAGATCGTTTGCGGCGTCAGCGGTTGCCACCCGGTCGCCCGCGGCTGCCACATCGAGTACAAAACCACCGCGCAAGGCGGCCCGATCGAGGGCGGCGGCGGCAACGTGCAGGTTTGTAACTAATTGTCATTCCGGGATGCGCCGTCAGGCTCAGGCCCGGAATCCATAACCCCGGTGGTTATGGTTCGGCACTATGCGCCGTCATTACTCCCCACTAACACTGGGCGTATGGATTCCGGGCTCGCGCTGCGCGCGCCCCGGAATGACGATTAAATCGCGCTCGCCGCGATGTTGACCATCAGCGCGACCAGCGCGGTGTTGTAGATGAAGGAGACGATGCCGTGCGCGGTGGCGGTGCGGCGGATGGTCTTGTCGGTGATGCCGACGTCGGAGACCTGCGCGGTCATGCCGATCACGAACGAGAAATAGACGAAATCCCAGTAGTCGGCGTTTTCATGGGTGTCGCCGCTCGGAAATTGCAGGCCGCCGGGCTTTGTGCCGCGATAAAATTCGTGGGCGTAATGCAGCGCGAAGGTGGTATGCACCGCGGCCCATGACAGCGCGATGGTCACGGTGGCAAGCGTCAGCGCCGGCCCGCTGTGCTGCGAGGCGCCGAGTTCGAACACGATCGCGGCGATGCTGGCAAAGGCGCCCAATGCCGTCACCAGCAGGATCAGGAAGCGGCCGTCATCCTGCCGCGCCGCGTTGTGCTTGATATGCGAAAGTCCGGCGTGCACCACCATGGTGTAGACCAGCAGCAGATAGGCCGCGATGCAGATGTCCCAGCCGAGCAGGGCGCGCGTTACCAGCCGAAGCGACGAGGGCAGCAGGACGAACGCGATAATGCCGAGCGCGATCGAGACGAAGGTGCGCGGCCGCGCATAAACCACGCGAACAGGTTTTGACAGTCTCCGGAAGCGAAGCAGGCTGTCGTCGGCTTCCGGTTTTGCCATCTCGTGCTTCAGTTTTTGCGTTCGGCGACGAAGCGCGCGGCGGCGCGCAGCACGTCGCCTTTCGGCCCGAAGATCGACAGCGCGGCGTCGGCGCGGGCCAAAAGATCGCGCACGCGTTGTTTCGCGCCGTCGATCCCGAGCTGGGTGACGAAGGTGGTCTTGCCCAATGCCGCATCGGCGCCGGCCGGTTTGCCGAGCGCCGCCGCATCGCCTTCGACGTCGAGCAGATCGTCGGCGATCTGGAACGCTTCGCCGAGCGTGCGGCCGTAATCGTCGAGCGCCTGATATTCCTTTTGCGAGGACTGGCCGAGGATCGCACCCGCAATGCAGCCGTAGCGCAACAGCGCGCCGGTCTTCATCTGCTGCAGCCGCGCCACATCGACCGGTTCGCGGTCGCCGAACCGGCCTTCGCCCGCGAGGTCGAGCATCTGGCCGCCGACCATGCCGCCGATGCCGGAGGCGCGCGCCAGCGCCCGGGTCAGGAGCAGGCGCACGGTCGGGTCCTTGTGCAGTTCGTCGCGGGTGATGATGTCGAACGCCAGCGTCAACAGCCCATCGCCGGCCAGGATCGCGGTGGCGTCGTCGGTCTTCTTGTGCAGCGTCGGCCGGCCGCGGCGCAGGTCGCTGTTGTCCATCGCCGGCAGATCGTCATGGATCAGCGAATAGCAGTGGATGCATTCAAGGGCCGCGCCCGCCAACAGCGCCGCCTCGCGCGGCACGCCGAACACCGCCGAACTCTCGACCACCAGAAACGGCCGCAACCGCTTGCCGCCGCCGAGGCTCGAATAGCGCATCGCATCCATCAGCCGTTTTGGGCGCGCGATCTCGTCGGGCAAAAGCGTATCGGACAAGACGCGGCCAAGCACGGCCTCGGTATCCTCGGCGCATTGGTCGAGGCGCTTGGCAAAGTCGGTCGCGGTGGTCATTTAACGATAGCTCCAAGAACTCTGGAAGACGAAACTCTGGATGTCGATTTTGGCCGGACAATCCTTCATGCGCCCGGCTTCGTCAATTCCGCCCGTCATGGCGACGCCGGCTTTGGTCATGATATGATCCGGCCAAAAGGAAGCTTAAAATGCCCGCTTATGTGATTTTTGACGTCGAGATCCGCGATATGGCGCGATATCAGGACTTTATGAACCAGGTGAAACCCGCTCTGCAGGCCGCCGGCGCCAGATATCTCACCCGCGGAGGGGCGCACAAGGTGCATGAAGGCGACTGGTCGCCGCGCCGCATTGTCATCATCGAATTTCCGTCGATAGCGACGTGGGAAGCCTTCTATCATGGCGCGGTCTACCAGGGGCTGAAGCAGATCCGGGACGAATGCAGTTCGGCGCGGTTGGTAGCCGTGGAAGGCCTTGAGGGCTGATGCGGCAGGCCATCCGCGTGATGATCCTGATCGCGCTGGCCGCCCTTGCGTTGCCCTATCTGCTGGCGCCGTTGTATCGCACCGGCCATCCGGTCTCGGCGCTGATGGCGTGGCGAAAACTGACCGGCGCGCAGGTCACGCGGCAATGGATCGATTTTAACGCGATTTCGCCGTCGCTGCCGCGCTCGGTGGTGGGTTCGGAGGATTCGCGATTCTGCAGCCATCACGGCGTCGACTGGAACGCGTTGCAGGATGCGATCGACGATGCGGAGGATGGCGAGCCGAGCGGCGGCGGCTCTACCATCACCCAACAGGTGACAAAAAACCTGTTTTTGTGGCCCGGCCGCAGCGTGATCCGCAAGGGGCTGGAGATTCCGCTGGCGATGTGGGTTGATTTCGTGCTGCCGAAACAGCGGATATTGGAGATCTACCTGAATATCGCCGAACTCGGGCCATCAGGGCAGTTCGGCGCCGAGGCCGGCGCGCGATACGCCTTCGGCCATTCGGCCGCCAATCTGTCGCCCCGGGAGGCGGCGCTATTGGCGGCGATCCTGCCCAATCCGGTCAAGCGCAGCGCCCGCAACCCGGGCCCGGGGGTGAGGCGGCTGGCCGGGGTCTACGTGGCCCGGGCGCAGTCGGCCGGATTGCAGCATTGCTGGCATGAAAATCGGTCATTTTGAGCCGATTTTGGCCTCCCACCGGCTCTGGATTCTTGTTTTAACGCTTTTTCTTCACGCGAACCGTGGTCCACCCACGGACCAGGTCCGAGGGCATGCTTCGCTCGAAAACGCTATGGCATTAACGCCGATCCTCCTCTATAAGCCCGGCCTTACCGGCATTTCGGTTCGCGCCCGACGGCGCCGAGCCGTCCCTTTTTGAGGGACGATGCCAAGCCGACACTCCTAGAGGATAGCGATATGGCCGTTCCCAGAAGAAAAACATCGCCGTCGCGGCGTGGCATGCGCCGGTCGGCCGATGCCCTGAAGAAGCCGACCTATGCCGAGGACAAGGATTCCGGCGAATTGCGCCGTCCCCATCACCTCGATCTGAAGACCGGCATGTACAAGGGCCGCCAGGTCCTCAAGGCCAAGAAGGAGTCCTGATCGCAAGGTCAGGGCAAGCCCCCCGGACCACTGGTCCGGGCTCAGGCCTGGTGGCGCAACGCCCGGGCCCACGAAGGCGACAGGCTTGGGATATTTCAACGCCTGCCTGAATTCGGCCAACGAGTAAGATAAGACGGTTCCGGCGGGCGCGCCTCGATGGTCCACGGTTTGGGCGATGTCGGGGGTTTGCTCGCGGACGCCTTGCTCTCCTGCTCGAAAAGAAGGCCCATCGGCCATGGTCGGTTTTCCGCTGCTTCTGATTCCGCTCGCGATCTACAACATCATCGTCTTCCTGATGCCCGGCGTGTCGCTTGGCGACACCATCGTGACCGTGCCGCTGATGTCAGGCGCGGGATGGCCGGTGACGCTGAGCGATATCCTGCTGGCGCTGGCCGCCTTGATGCTGCTGTTCGAGGTCATCAAGGGCGCGCGCCCCGGCGCGAAATTTCTCACCGATCATCTGCTGTCGTTGATCGTGACCGGCGCCGCCGCCGCTGAATTCCTGCTGTGGCCGAAGTTCGGCACCTCGACCTATTTCCTGCTCACGCTGCTGTCGCTGGTGGATTTCCTCACCGGCATCGCCTTGCGTACGCGGCGCGGCGCGGTTGCGGCCGCGGCGCCCGCGGTCTCGCGCAGGAGCGCGAGAGCCGTGCGGCCGCAGGTCGCCGAGCCGCAATTCGATCCCGCGCCCGCGCCCGCGCCGATGCCCGCGCCGCCCCCGGCGATGCCGGCGGCACGCTCAATCGCTGAATCGGTGTTGCTCGACCATCCCGAGCCAAGCCTCGCGCAACCCGCGGTAACGCCCGCCGCGGCTTCGCCCGTCGAACCCGCGCCGGCCGCATCCTCGCCGGAAGTCGCCTCGCCCGATCTGCAGCCCGGCAACGGCGTCACCCCGCCGGAAACGCCGAAGCACTGAGATCGCATCGAGCTTCGTAGCCTGGATTGAGCGGGCTTGTTGATGTGCCGCCGCGGATTTCGCTGCGCTCAATCCGGGCTACGGCTCTTCCTGATTAAATTAAGCCGTCTGCCTTGCCTTCAGCCCGGCGCCGGCAACGCGATGGCTGCTCGACGTGTACGCGGCCTGCGCGTCCGACGCGGTGGCGCGGCGCAGGCTGCGGGTCTGCGGCGCCTGCTCGACGGTCGCGATCAGCTGGGTGACGAAGTTCGAGTTGGGCCGGGGAAGCGGGCGGATCGGATGCGACCAGCGCGCCGTCTCGGTCACCGGCACCAGCTCGACGCAAGAGGTGCATGCAGGATTGGCCTCGGCGGTGACGCCGTCCTCCTGGATGACTTCTTCGGTCGGTTCGATCGTATCGTCGTACATCGCCATCGATCCCGGCTGGTCTGTGTCGTTTCGGGATCTGTCGCGGTCCCATCACGGCTGCCTCGCAAGGGGCGGGCCACATCCGGCGGGAGCCGGCGCTTGAGCCCGGTTCGGGCTGCGCCAACGGTTTTTGGGGGCTCTCCAGCGGATGGAGGCTCGCAATATCTATGCGCAGCGCCGGCCATCGTTCCCGGCTGTCGTTCGGCATGGTTTCCAGATTATTAATGGGTGATTGGCAGAATCGGCCATATCTTGTGATTTATTGGGAATCACCCGGTAGTCTCTTGGGAGTACCCTCCGGCGATGTCCCGAAACGAGGCGACCGTGACACTGGCTCCCCCGCAAGCATCCAGCATCCTGGCCAGCCTCGGCCAGGCCGCCTTCGTCTGGGATATCGCCACCGACGCGATGGCCTGGAGCGAGCATGCGGCCTCGGTGTTTTCAAATATCCCGGCGGAAGCACTGGCGAGCGGCGCGGAATTTTCACGGCTGATCGAGCCGGTGCGCACCATTCGCACCGACGCGCTGACGCCGTCGCCGCTGGCGCGCGGCCGTGACGGCGCGCCGTATCGCATCGAATATGGCGTGCGCGCCTCGACCGCCGCGCCAGTGCTGTGGATCGAGGAATCCGGCGCCTGGTTCGCCGACGCCGACGGCAAGCCGGCGCGCGTGCAGGGCATCGTGCGCCTCGACAACGAGCGCCATGCCAGAGACGAGCAACTGCTGAAACTGTCGCGGCACGATCCCCTGACCGGCGAACTCAACCGCACCCATCTGATCGCGCAGCTCGCCGAAACCATCGAGGAAGTGATCCGCTTCCGCGCCACCTGCGCCTTCATGCTGATCGGCATCGATCATCTCGCGCGCATCAACGATGCCTTCGGCTTCGATGTTGCCGACGCCGTGATCGCGGAAGTCGGAAAGCGCATCCGCGTCCGCTTGCGCGCCGGCGACGTGCTCGGCCGCTTCTCCGGCAACAAATTCGGGCTGATCCTGAAGAACTGCACCGTCGACGACATGAATGTCGCGGCCGAACGTTTTCTGACCGGAATCCGCGACGAGGTGGTGCCGACCAAATCGGGACCGGTCTCGGTCACCGCCTCGATCGGCGCGGTCGGCATTCCCCGTCATGCGCGCAACGCCGAGGAGGCGATCAACCGCGCCCATGAAACCCTCGACAGCGCAAAGCGCCGCCGCGCCGGATCGTTTTCGCTGTGGCGTCCCAATGTCGAGCGCGACGCCCAGCGCCGCGTCAATATCCGCGTCACCGACGAGATCGTCACCGCGCTGAACGACCGGCGCATCGTGATGGCCTACGAGCCGGTGGTGGAAGCGTCCTCGCGTCTGCCGTCGTTCTACGAATGCCTGGTCCGGATGGAGCAGGGCGATGGCCAGATGCTGCTGGCGCCGGATATCGTGCCCGTCGCCGAACGGCTCGGCCTGATCCGGCTGGTCGATCACCGCGTGCTCGAACTGGTGGTGGCCGAGCTCGCGGCCTCGCCCAACGTGCAGCTCAGCCTCAACATCTCGCCGGACACGACGATGGATCCGGACTGGTCGGCCTCGATCGAATCCCTGATGCGCGCGCATCCCGGCGTCGCCGAGCGGCTGATCGTGGAAATCACCGAGACGGTGGCGATCCAGGACATCGACGACATCAGAGGCTTCATCACCCGCTTGAAGAATTTCGGCAGCCGGATCGCGATCGACGATTTCGGCGCCGGCTACACCTCGTTCCGCAATCTGCGCAAGCTCGGCGTCGATATCGTGAAAATCGACGGCGCCTTCGTGCAGAACATCGCGCGCTCCGCCGACGACCGCGCCTTCGTGCAGACCCTGATCGATCTCGCCCGCCGGCTGCAGATCAAGACCGTGGCGGAATGGGTGCAGGACGACGAATCCGCCACGATGTTGCACGACTGGGGCTGCGACTACATCCAGGGTCGCCTGATTGGCCTTGCCTCCGCGCAGCGCCCCTGGGACAGCGGTGGCGAAGCGGTGTTGCCCGCGGCGAGCTAGGGCGCGAGTCCGAATCAGGGCTCGACGATTTCACCGTCTTCCTTGACGAATCGGCCGAGGGGATTGTCGAGCAGCTCGATGACGGCCTCCGACGGCCGGCAAAGCCGTACGCCCTTTGCCGTGACGACGATGGGCCGGTTGATCAGGATCGGGTGCGTCAGCATGAAATCGAGCAGTTCGTCGTCGCTCCATTTGGGGTCGGCGAGACCGAACTCCGCATAGGGCGTGCCCTTCTCGCGCAGCAGGCCCCTTACCGTGATGCCCATCGCCGCGACCAATTCCCGAAGTTTTTCGCGCGACGGCGGCGTCTTCAGATATTCGATCACCGCCGGCTCGACGCCGCTCTGCCGGATCATGGCGAGCGTGTTGCGTGAGGTGCCGCAACTCGGGTTGTGATAGATCGTGACGCTCATGACGGGATCTCCGCGATGGGGACGGGGCCGCGCACCGCCGGCCGGCCGAGCAGCCAGCTCATCAGTAGCAGGCCGGCGAATGCGCCGCACAGTTCGGCGAGGATGAAGCCCGGCAGGTCGGCGGGACGGATGCCGGAGAATGTGTTGGTGAATGAGCGTGCGATCGCCACCGCCGGGTTGGCGAACGACGTCGAGGCGGTGAACCAGTACGCCGCGGTGGTGTAGAGACCGACGAGCCACGGCACGGCCGGACGCTGGAAGCGGATGCCGGCAAGAATGACGGCGACCAGACCGAACGCGGCGACCGCTTCGGCGAACCATTGTGGCGCGCCGGTGCGCATCCGGGTCGAGAAGTCGATGACCGGATGACCGAACATCAGGTGAGCGACGATCGTGCCGGCAATGCCGCCGACGATCTGCGCGACAACGTAGAGGACGGCTTCCCGTGACGGAAGTTCGCGCTTGCCGGTGAACACCAGCGTCACCGCCGGATTGAAGTGCGCGCCCGAGATCGGCCCGAGCACGGTAATCAGCACGACGAGGATCGCGCCCGTCGGCAGCGTGTTGCAGAGCAAAGCGAGCGCGACGTCCTTGGTCAGCGTTTCCGCCATGATGCCGGAGCCGACGACGGTGGCAACGAGGATGCCGGTGCCGAGCGCTTCGGCGGCGAGACGCCTGGAGAGATCGAACGAATCCATCAGCCGGCCTTCGCCGGTGCAGAGCCGCAAGACGGAAGGTGTTCACGCACGGGTTTTCTCCTTTCGTTTTGGAGAACAGCACGACTGCAATATCGTGGCGACAGGCGCGCAGATTTCCGGCCGTCCGCCGCAGCAGTCCTGCAACAGAAACACGGCGATGCGCTGGAATGCCCCGAGGTTGGCGCGGTAGACGATCGAGCGGCTGTGTCGCTCGGACGTGACCAGATCGGCGCGCGAAAGGATTGTCAGATGGGCCGACAGCGTGTTCTGCGGCACTTCGAGCGCGCGGGCGAGATCGCCGGCGGCAAGCCCGTCCGGTTCGTGCTTTACGAGCATGCGGAACGCCTGCAGCCGCGTCGATTGCGCCAGCGCGGCGAGCGCCAGGACGGCCTGTTCATCTTCCATATATCCGGATTTATGGAAATATATACCCCATGTCAATCGAAAACAGGGCATTCGCACCATATTTCGAAATTACCAGAAATACGGTTGACGGGCAGCGATTTCCGAAGCAACATGAAAACATGAAGATCGACGACGCAGCAGCCCGCCTGGAAGCGCTGGGCAATCCGACCCGGTTGAAGATCTACCGGACGCTGGTCCGCGCCGGTCGCGCGGGCTTGCCGGTCGGGCGGCTGCAGGAGCGCCTGAAGATTCCGGCCTCAACCCTGTCGCACCACGTCAAAGGCCTCGTTGCCGTCGGGCTCATCACGCAGGTTCGCGAAAGCACCACGCTGGTTTGCCATGCGGAGTACGCCACCATGCAGGGGCTGGTCGATTTTCTCGTCGCCGAGTGCTGCGCCGACGAGAGCGAATGCAAGGAGGCCGCCCGCCCGGCGGCCTGACAATTTTTGCACAATGTTTCGATGATACCAGAATGATGGGACAAGCGACATGAGCGGGAAAGTGGCGATCATCGGTGGCGGCCCGGTCGGTCTGGCCGCGGCGGCGCATGTCCTGGAGCGCGGCATGACCCCGATTGTGCTGGAAGCGGGCTCGGAGGCCGGTCACGCGATCCGGCAGTGGCGGCACGTGCAGTTGTTCTCGCCGTGGGAATACAACGTCGACAAGGCGGCTGCGCGATTGCTGGCGCCGACCGGCTGGAATTCTCCCGATCCCGCCGTCTACCCGACCGGCGCCGAACTGCTCGAACGCTACATCGAACCGCTGGCAACGAGGACGCCGCTTCGCGACGTGATCCGGACCAACAGCCGCGTGACCGCCGTCGGCCGCGCCGGCTTTGACAAGGCCAGGACCAGAGGGCGAGAGGCTGCGCCGTTCGAGATTCGCTACCAGAACGGCAAGGGTCCGGAGACCCTGCGCGCCGACGCCGTGATCGACGCATCGGGAACGTGGGCCACGCCGAACCCGGCCGGCACCGGCGGACTGCCGGCGATCGGCGAGCGCGAAGCCGCCGAGCGGATCGCGTATGGCATGCCGGACGTGCTTGGGCAGGACCGTGCCCGCTATGCCGGGAAGATCGTCGCCGTGCTCGGCGCCGGACATTCGGCGATCGGCACGCTGACCGATTTGACGACGCTGGCGCGGCAGGCGCCGGGAACGCGCGCGATCTGGCTGCTGCGAGGAACCGATCCCGCAAAGGCGTTCGGCGGCGGCGCGAACGACAAGCTTGCGGCCCGCGGCGAACTCGGCGCGCAGTTCGCTTCGCTGGTCGCGTCGGGCCAGGTTCAGGTCGAATCCGGCTTTCCGGTCGCCGCGATTTCCGAAATCGATGGGCGGCTCCGGATCGCCAAGTCGTCAGGATGCTGCGGACGCAGCGTCGTCGTCGACGAACTGGTGGTCGCGACCGGTTTTCGCCCGGACCTCTCGTTCCTTGGCGAGATCCGGCTTCGTCTCGATCCCGCGATCGAGGCGCCGGTCGCGCTGGCGCCGCTGATCGATCCGAACGAACATTCCTGCGGCACCGTGCGCCCGCACGGCGCGCGTGAACTGGCGCAGGACGATCCGGGCTTCTACTTCGCCGGCATCAAGAGCTACGGCCGGGCCCCGACCTTCCTGATGATCACGGGCTACGAACAGGTCCGCTTGATCGCGGCCGACGTCGCCGGCGACAAGGAGGCTGCGGCGCGCGTCGAGCTTGAATTGCCGGAGACCGGCGTCTGCTCGCGCGGCGGCGTCGAAGCCGCAAGCGCGTCGGGATGCTGCGGCGGCCCGGCGCCTGCCGGTGCCAACGCCTGCTGCGCCGATGACGCATCGGCCAAGGCGGCGGGCAAGTCCGGCTGCGGCTGCGGCTGATGGAGCGAAGTCGGTTGGGCGTAATCGCGGCGCTGGGCACCGCGCAGACGCTGGCGTGGGGATCGAGCTATTATCTGCCGGCGATCCTTGCCGATCCGATCGCGCAGGAGCTCGGCATCTCCTCCAACTGGTTCTTCGCGGCGTTCTCGGGCTCGCTGGTGATCTCCGGGCTGCTCGGGCCGCGGGTCGGCCGGCAGATCGACCGCGTCGGCGGACGTCAGGTGCTGTGCGTCTCGAACCTTGTTCTTGCCGCGGGACTCGCGCTGCTCGGCGCGTCGACATCGCTGTGGACGATGGCGGCGGCGTGGTTGCTGCTCGGCGTCGGCATGGGGCTCGGGCTCTACGACGCGGCGTTCGGCGCGCTCGGCCGCATCTATGGCGGTGACGCCCGTGGCGCGATCACCGGCATCACGCTGATCGCCGGCTTTGCCAGCACGGTCGGCTGGCCGCTGAGTTCGCTCGGCCTCGAGACGATCGGCTGGCGAGAGACCTGCTTTGCCTGGGCCGCGGCGCACCTCGTGATCGGACTGCCGCTCAATTTGATGCTGCCGCGAACCGAGCGTGGCGCGGCCCCTCAGGGGCCGGCCGTCAAGCCGCACATTCCGATCGACAGAACCATGGTGCTGCTGTCATTCGCGTTCGCCGCCGCCTGGACCGTGACGTCGGCGATGGCGGCGCATCTGCCGCGCATCGTGGAAGCGTTCGGCGCGACGCCGGCGCAAGCCGTGTTTGCCGGCATGATGATCGGACCGGCGCAGGTCGCGGCCAGGGTCATGGAGGCCAGCGTGCTGGGCCGTTTCCATCCGCTGATCTCGACGCGCCTGTCGTGCCTGACGCATCCGATCGGCGCGGCCGTGATCGCAATCTTTGGCGGCGGCGCCGCGGCCGCCTTCGCCTTGCTGCACGGCGCCGGCAACGGCATTCTGACCATTGCGCGCGGGACGCTGCCGCTCGCGATCTTCGGGCCGGAGAACTACGCGTATCGGCTGGGATTGATCGGCGCGCCGTCGCGCATCGCCCAAGCGCTCGCGCCGGTCCTGTTCGGGCTGCTGATCGAACCTTTGGGCAAGGGCGTCGTTGTCGTATCGGCGGGTTTCAGCCTCGCTGCGCTCGGCGCTTTGCTTTTGTTGCCAAAAAGCACCGCGCAGCGCGCTTCCGCTCAAAATTCCGCTTTTCAGAAGATCGCTTGATCCCGGCAGCAAATCACTTGCTGATTGCCTCAATCTCGAAGGCGATCGGCAGCTTGCCGAGTTCGGCGCGCGCGGCTTCGATGCCCGCGGCGGGAACGCGCAACGAGAGTGTCAGGCCGCGGTCGTTGTGCGCGGCTACGACATCGCAGGCCGCGCCCGGCAGCGCCAGCGCCAACGCGTCCCGCGCCGCCGCTTCCGCGGCGATTTCGCGCAGCCGCGGCTTGAAGATCTTGCCGACCGGCGTCACCGGCATGTCCATGATGATCTCGATCGCGCGCGGCCGCGCCGGCGGCTCCATCACGCCCGCTGTCAGGAAATCGGCGAGCGCCGCGCGATCGATATTGACGCCGGACGCCGGCGTGACGAACAGCATCGGGGTTTCGCCGGCGTAAGGGTCGGGCCGTCCGACGGCGGCGGCCAGCGCGACGCCGGGAAAGCGCAGCGCGACGTCCTCGATGCCGGTGGGATCGATATTGTGACCGCCGCGGATGATCAGATCCTTGGCGCGGCCGGTGATGTAGACTTCGCCGTGTGCGCCGATCCGCCCGAGATCGCCGCTGCGCAGCCATCCCTGATAAAAAGGCTGGGCTTCCGGCGGGCATCCCAGATAGCCGGAAAACATCTGCGGTCCCCTGACAAGAATCTCGCCGGTCGGCGTCGAGGGGCCGAGGTGCAGCTCGCCGCCGGCGAGAACGGCGACTTCCGCTAGCGCGACCGGCAAGCCTGCCGATGCCACCTCCTGCGCGCGGTCGTCGGGGGTTTGCGTGATCGAGCCGGCAAATTCCGTCATGCCGTAAATCTGGCGTAGGCAGTCGCTGGGCCAGACATTGAGGAAGCGCTTCTCGATCTCCGGCGGACATATCGATCCGCCGACGATGCACAGCCGCAGCCGGCTGAGGTCGGCGCCGTCGAGCGGCGCGTCCGCCGCGGCCGCGATCATGGTCGGCACGCCGCCGCCCAGCGTCACGCCCTGCTCGGCGATGATGCGCCAATGATTGGCGACCACCTCGGGATTGCGAAATCCGGCCGCGGTCGGGATCACGATCGCCCCGCCGGCCCCGAGCATCGGCAGGCTGGTGCAGAACGCGCCGCCGACATGGAACAGCGGTAACGCCACCAAAAAACGGTCCGTCGGCCCGATTCCCGCCGCGAGCATCGCGCCGATCGAGGAGGAGACAACGTTGCGGTGGGACAGCGGCACGATCTTGGGAACGCCCGTGGTCCCGCCGGTCGGCAACAGCGCGGCGGTTTTCTCCGGCAAAGGAGCCGGCTCGTTGCCGGCGTCGGCAAGTGGCAAGATCGTTTCGCCATCGAAGGCAACGCGGCCGTCGAGCGGCAGCGTGACGATGCGTTTGAGCGTGGGCGCCACTGCCTCCAGCCCCTCGACCTTCTCGAACAGGCCGCCGGGAGCGCCGGGCGGGGCCACGAACAGGATTTTGGCCGCGACCGCGTTGACCAGTGCTGTGATCGCCTCGCGGCTGAACAACAGGTTGATCGGCAGCACCGTCGCCGAACTCATCGCGGTCCAGTACACGGCCGCGGTCGCGGTGCAATTCGGCGCCAGCAAGGCCACGACATCATCGGGGCCGATGCCTTCGCGCCGCAACCATTGTCGCGTGGCATTCATCAGTCCGAGCAATTCGCCCGCGCTTGTGACGACCGGCGCGGGATCGCGCGCGGTGCGCAAATAGATCAGTGCGGGCGCTTCCGGACCGGGCGACAGGCCATGGCCGATGAACGTTCCAACGTCGGGCGACCGATCGAGGATTTCCCGCGCCCTGGCGTTCAGCGCGACCCGTTCGGCCGCCGCGTAACCGACCTTCATGTTTCCTCCGCTGGCCGCTGCACGAGGTTCGAAAGATCGACGGCCCGGTCAGGCCACGATAGCCGGAGGTGGCGAGGTTTCTCAAGCGGCGAGTCTCAAGCGCGAACGCAGCTTAATCGTCGTCCCCGCCCAGTGCGCAATTGCGCGCGGGGACCCGTACGCGGTGGACTACCGTCGTTTTAAAACGATGAGGCAGATGCCTTCAGTCTGTAGCCAGCATGCGCGCGGCGATATCGGGGATCCACGTTCCCGGATGTCGCGGAGCCTGTCATCCGGGCGCGCATTTGCGCGAACCCGTTGCTCATCCGGGCTACAGCTCTATGGCGAGGCCTACTCGCTCTTCGGCTCTTTCGACATGCGATCGAGGCGATCCTGCATGTCCTTCATCTGGCGGCGCAGTTCGTCGATGTTGCCGCCGTCGGCGGCGGGCTCCGGCGTCTTCTCGGGCTCGGCCATGCTCATCGCGCCGCCGCGCGGCGGCACGAACGGCTTGAACATCGAGAAGGTCTGCTGGAACAGTTCCATGTTGCGGCGGACATGCTCTTCCAGCGGCGCGAACGGCGTGCCGCTGAAGGTGTTGGTGAGTTGCTTGCGGAATTTTTCCTGTTCGCGCGTCAGCGTGTCGATCGATTGCTCGAGATATTTCGGCACCACCATCTGCATGCTGTCGCCGTAGAAGCGGATCAACTGGCGCAGGAACGTGGTCGGCAACAGATTTTGCCCGGCCTTGTTTTCCTGTTCGAAGATGATCTGCGCCAGCACCGAGCGGGTGATGTCGTCGCCGGTCTTGGCGTCATAGACGAGGAAATCCTCGCCGTCCTTCACCATCGCCGCGAGATCCTCGAGCGTCACATAGGTCGACGTACCGGTATTATAGAGCCGCCGGTTTGCATATTTCTTGATCGTGGTGGGAGTGTCTGTTTTCGCCATGGGCTCACACATGTAGACCGAGGACGGGAACCGGCGGCATCGCCGCAGGGCAACAAGCAACGCAACGCAGTAAAGTAAGCATTTTCAATAAGGTTCGGCTACCGAATTGTGCACCACGGTTAATTGAAGGGCATTTTAGGTGCGGCGCGGCGCGATTCGGGGTCTGGCCGATTGACACTTGATCACCAGGTTAACAGGATAGGTCCGAGAGACAGGCCCGCCATCCGGCAGCCCCAAGTCTGAAAAACCTCGCCAAAAAAGCTTCAAGCAACCTCAAGCCCGCACTGCAAAAGGAGATGTCCATGTCAGACGATGTCGTCATCGTCAGCGCCGCCCGCACCCCGGTCGGCAGTTTCAACGGCGCATTCGCCACCACCCCGGCCCATGATCTCGGCGCCGTGGCCATCAAGGCGGCGCTGGAGCGCGCGGGCATCGAACCGGGCCGGGTTTCCGAAGTCATCATGGGCCAGATCCTGACCGCGGCGCAGGGCCAGAACCCGGCCCGCCAGGCCTCGATCGCCGCCGGCATCCCGGTGGAAAGCCCGGCCTGGGGCGTCAACCAGCTCTGCGGTTCGGGCCTGCGCACCGTGGCGCTCGGCTATCAGGCGCTGCTCAACGGTGATTCGGAAATCGTGGTCGCCGGCGGCCAGGAATCCATGAGCATGGCCCCGCATGCGCAATATCTGCGCGGCGGCGTCAAGATGGGCGCCTTCGAGATGGTCGACACCATGATCAAGGACGGCCTGTGGGACGCTTTCAACGGCTATCACATGGGCAACACGGCCGAGAACGTCGCCCGGCAGTACCAGATCACCCGCGCCCAGCAGGACGAATTCGCGGTCCACTCCCAGAACAAGGCCGAGGCGGCGCAGAAGGCCGGCAAGTTCAAGGACGAGATCGTCCCGGTCACCATCAAGACCCGCAAGGGCGACATCATCGTTTCCGACGACGAATATCCGCGCCATGGCGCCACGCTGGATGCGATGGCCAAGCTGAAGCCGGCGTTCGAGAAGGACGGCACCGTCACCGCGGGCAGCGCGTCGGGCATCAATGACGGCGCCGCCGCCGTGGTGCTGATGACCGCGAAGCAGGCCGCCAAGGAAGGCAAGAAGGTGCTGGGCCGCATCGTGTCGTGGGGCCAGGCCGGCGTCGATCCGAAGATCATGGGCACCGGGCCGATCCCGGCCTCGCGCGCCGCGTTGAAAAAGGCCGGGTGGAGCATCGGCGATCTCGATCTGATCGAGGCCAACGAAGCCTTCGCCGCGCAGGCCTGCGCGGTCAACAAGGATCTCGGCTGGGATACCGGCAAGGTCAACGTCAATGGCGGCGCGATCGCGATCGGCCATCCGATCGGCGCGTCCGGCGCGCGCGTGCTGGTGACGCTGCTGCATGAAATGCAGAAGCGCGACGTCAAGAAGGGCCTCGCCACGCTGTGCATCGGCGGCGGCATGGGAATTGCTATGTGCATCGCACGGGATTGAGTGCATCGCACGGATTGAGTGCATTGCACACGTTGCGATGAACGAAGGTAGCAGGATGGGTTGATGAAAAGTTCATCTGTCAAACTCATCCAACGCTGCTAACAATAAATGCCCGGTCTCGCGCCGGGCATTTTTGTCTTGAAATTGAGTTTGGAGCTTTTGTTCGGGATTGATCGTTACTGACCGGAGAATTTCCGGCTTATAAAAAGACGTTCAAGGAGGAGGATACGATATGGCACGTGTTGCATTGGTGACGGGAGGTACGCGCGGCATTGGCGCAGCGATCAGCAAGGCGCTGAAAGACGCCGGCTACAAGGTCGCGGCAACCTATGCCGGCAATGATTCGGCGGCGGAGAAGTTCAAGGCCGACACCGGCATTCCCGTCTACAAATGGGATGTCAGTTCGTTCGACGCCTGCGCCGCCGGCGTCAAGAAGGTCGAGGCCGATCTTGGCCCGGTCGAAGTGCTGATCAACAATGCCGGCATCACCAAGGATACCGCGTTCCACAAGATGACGGTCGATCAGTGGCACGCCGTGATCAACACCAATCTCGGTTCGCTGTTCAACATGACCCGCCAGGTCATCGAGGGCATGCGCGCCCGCAAATTCGGCCGCGTGATCTCGATCTCCTCGATCAACGGCCAGAAGGGCCAGTTCGGCCAGGTCAATTATTCCGCGGCCAAGGCCGGCGACATCGGATTCACAAAAGCGCTGGCGCTGGAAAACGCCAAGGGCGGCATCACGGTGAACGTAATCTGCCCCGGCTACATCAACACCGAAATGGTGCAGGCGGTGCCGAAGGAAGTGCTGGAGAAGAACGTGATTCCGCAGATCCCGGTCAACCGCCTCGGCGAGCCCGAGGAAATCGCCCGCGCGGTGGTTTTCCTCGCCGCCGACGAAGCCGGTTTCATCACGGGATCGACGCTCACCGTGAATGGCGGGCAATATCACGCGTGATGAATGTTCGTCATTGCGAGGAGCTCTTGCGACGAAGCAATCCAGAGCCGCATATGTAGTCCTGGATTGCTTCGTGGAGCCTGTCATCGGCGGGCGTTCGCCCGACCCGGTGGCTCGCAATGACGGATCAATGACCTCACGCACCGCCACGCTGATCGGACTGACGGCGATCCTGATGTGGTCGCTGCTCGCGGTGCTGACGGTGGCGACCGGCAAGATCCCGGCGTTTCAGCTCGCGGCCATGACCTTTGCGATTGGCGCGCTGGTCGGCTTCTCCACCTGGCTCGGCCGGCCAAACGCCGTGACCGTACTGACACAGCCGGCGCTGGTATGGATGGTCGGCGTCGGCGGCCTGTTCGGTTATCACGCGCTGTATTTTCTGGCGCTGCGTTTTGCGCCGCCGGCGGAGTCGGGGCTGTTGAATTATCTCTGGCCGCTCTTGATCGTGCTGTTCTCTTCCCTGCTGCCGGGCGAACGGCTGGCGCCGCATCATATCGTCGGCGCGCTGCTCGGCCTGTGCGGCACGGTCTTGTTGTTCGCCGGCAATAGCGGCCACGGTTTTGCGCCGGGGCAGTTGCCGGGATTGAGCGCGGCCTTTGTCGCGGCGTTTGTCTGGGCCGCCTATTCCGTGATGTCGCGCAAGCTGAAGGCGGTGCCGACCGATGCGGTGGCCGGCTTTTGCCTGGCGACCGCGCTGCTGGCGGCGCTGGTTCACTTAGGCTTCGAGGCGACGGTCTGGCCGGAAACGACCTCGCAGTGGCTGGCGATCGCAGCACTTGGCATCGGCCCGGTGGGCGCCGCGTTCTACACCTGGGACATCGGCATGAAGCGCGGCGACATCCGCGTGCTGGGTGCTGCGTCCTACGCGACGCCGCTGCTGTCGACCGCATTTCTGATTCTGGCCGGCTTTGCGCAAGCGAGCTTCACGATCGCGATCGCGGCGATCCTGATCGCGGGCGGTGGCCTGATCGCGGCCAGGGATATGATCTGGAAGCGATCCGCTTGAATTAACGCGGCGTCCAACCTCTCGACGCCAACTCAAACGTAGCAAAATCGAACCCGGGCGCGACGGTGCAGCCGACCAGCGTCCAGTCGCCGGTGCTTTCGGCCGCCTGCCACGCCTGCGCCGGCACGATCGCCTGCGGTACTTCGCCCGCGGCCAAATCGGGGCCGAGCCGGATGCGGCGCTGACCGTCGTCGTCGGCGATCTCCAGGGTCAGCACGTCGCCGGCATAATAATGCCAGACTTCGGCCGCATCGATGCGGTGCCAATGCGAGCGCTCGCCGCCTGCCAGCAGGAAATAGATCGCGGTGGAGAACGCGCGGCCGGCGGCATCGCCGCGCGGGTCACGAAACGTCTCGCGGTAATGGCCGCCTTCGGGATGCGGCTTGAGCTCGAGCCGCGCGATGATGTCGGCGGCGGTGGGCGGCATCAGGATTTGTTCTTGCGTTCGCGCAGTTCGCCGAAGATTTCGGCGGCGCCGGCGCCCTTCATCCGCACGCTGGCGGCGACCGACGGCTCGTCGGCGCGCAGGAATACGTTGGCCTGCTTTTCCTCGCCGAGCGAGACCGGAATGGTCGGCTTGCCCTCGGCGCGCAGTTTTGTGACCTGCTCGGCGCGGGCCTTCAGCGCGGGGTTGTCGGGCTCGATGGTCAGCGCGAATTTGATGTTGGAGGCGGTGTATTCATGACCGCAATAGAGCTTGAAATCATCAGGCAGCACCCGCAGCTTCAACAGCGAGTCCCACATCATGGGATAGCTGCCCTCGAACACCCGGCCGCAGCCGATCGAGAACAGCGTGTCGGCGGCGAACAGCGCCTTCTCGTTGTCGAACACGTAAGAGATGTGGTCGAGCGTATGGCCGGGCGTTTCCAGCACCCGCGCCAGCAGGCTGCCGACCTTGATGACGTCGCCTTGCGCGGCGCGCAAATCGACGTCCGCGATCTTGGCGGCCTTGTCGTGCGGCGCGACCACGCGGCATTTGTATTTCTGCTTCAGTTCGGCGACGCCGCCGACATGGTCGTGATGATGATGGGTGATCAGGATGTCGGTCAGCGTCCAGCCTTCGCGCTCCAGCGCCTTGATGATGGGGTCGGCTTCCGGCGCGTCGACCGAGGCGGTGGCCTTGGTGGCGGGGTCGTGGATCAAATAGCCGAAATTGTCGGAAAGGCAGGGGAAGGTGCGGATTTCGGCGGCCATGATCACTCCATCGTCCGGATCGGGATGCAATGCCGGCGGCACCGCCCCATATAGTCCGGAATTATGGCGTTAACGCCAACATCGCAAGCCGATATTCGGCCCGCCAAGCCTTGTTTTACAAGCCTTGTTTTATATGCGTGTTTCGGCGTGTTAGATTGGGAACATGACCATCGACGTCATCGATCTCCGCGATTTTTATTCGCAACGCCTCGGCATCGTGGCGCGGCGGCTGATCAATCGCGGCATTCAGGCGCGCTGGCCGGACGCCGAGGGCCAGCGCGTGCTCGGGCTCGGCTATCCCACGCCCTATCTCGGCCTGTTCCGCGAAAATAGCGAGCGCTGCATCGCCTTCATGCCGGCGGCACAGGGCGTGCTGAAATGGCCGACCGCGCGGCCGGCGCTGGCCACTTTGGTGGACGAATTCTCGCTGCCGCTGCCGGATGCCGCGGTCGACCGCATCCTTTTGGTGCACGCGCTGGAAATGTCCGACGACCCGGAAGGCCTGCTGCGCGAGGTGTGGCGGGTGTTGGCGCCGTCGGGCCGGATGATGGCGGTGATCCCGAACCGGCGCGGGGTATGGACCCGCACCGATACCACGCCGTTCGGTCATGGCCGGCCCTATTCGCGCTCGCAGATCACGCAATTGCTGCGGCAGACCTGGTTCACGCCGACGGCATGGGGCGAGGCGCTGTTCATGCCGCCGGTTGGCGGCGGCTGGTTTTTGCGTTCGGCCATGGCGTGGGAGCGCGTCGGCGCCGCACTGTCGTTGCCGTTTGCCGGCGTGCATATCGTGGAAGCGACCAAGCAGGTCTACCGCGCGATCCCGGCGCACCGCGAACGCACGCGGCTGATCCCTGCATTGCAGCCGGTCTTGGTGCCGTCGTCGCTGCAGCGGTGACCAAAAGCAGTTGTCCCGGCGCGGGGGCCGGGACAATAAGCGCAGTGCAGATTTGAGCGGGCTTACTCGTTGCCCGGATTGAAATCATCACCCGGCGTCACCGGCGCCATACCTTCAGGGCGCGGCCCGCCATGCGGACGACGGCGGCGGCGCGGCGGGAAGCGTTCGCCGCCATTGCCTTCAAAACCGCCATTGTTGATCGGCCCGCCATTGATCTGCGGCTGCGGTCCGGTGATGAACGACGGCAACCGGTCGACGTTGACATCCGGAATCACCGGCTGCGGTTGGGATTGCGGCTGGAACTGCGGTTGCGGCCGGTGTTCGCGATTGTGGTTGTGTTCGCGCGGCTGATGCTGCTCGCGCGGTTGGTAGGGCTGCCCCTCGCGCTGATGATCACGCTGTTGATTCTCGCGCGGCACATAGGGTTGCGGCTGCGCCGGGACGAAGCCGGGCTCCTGCCCGAAATTGGAAAAACTCTCGCTGTCGTCGTCGCCATCCTCGGGGGACATTTCGCCGTCGATGCGCGGCTGTTGCTGCGGCTGGCTCTGGCGGAATTGCTCCTGGGCCGCGGCGATCAGGCGGAAGTAATGCTCGGCGTGCTGGTAGTAATTCTCGGCGGCGACCGGATCGCCGGAAGAGCGGGCGTCACGCGCCAGCTGCACATATTTCTCGGCGACGTGGGAGGCGGTGCCGCGGATCTTGATGTCGGGCCCGTTTGATTCGAACACCCGGGTCATCGGGTTTTGGCCGCGCCGGTTGTTATTGTTGTTGTTATTGTTGTTGTTGTTGTTCCGGTTACGCATCCGCTTGTTGTTATTCTGACCGTTTCTCATGTCTTGCCTTTATTCCAGCCCTGAAGTTACCAGCCTTGAGGTCAACGCCTCGGGTTAAACGTCTTGCAGATCTTGAATTGCAGATATCGTGGTTGCTGCGCACCGTGCGGCGTGCGCCATCTGCACAGATACTGTGCAGTTCAATTTCACACGGTTTTTGCCGTACGTCGCAGTCAACAAAGACGCGTTCCCCAGCAATCCAGCGCAACCGCGCCGGCTGCACCAAATCAATCAGCCTACCAGAACAAGCTCGAGTCCAAGCCCAAATCCAAGCCCAAATCCAAGCTCAAGTCTTCGACCTGGAGTTTTCTCACGTGAAAATTCAAGTGCAATAGCAGGCTTTCGTTCGCTTTGCGGTCACAGTGGCGCAGCTCTCAAAAGCCATCGCGCTTAATCGGACCTGCGTTTTGGAACCTTTCAATCGGGCGGGCTCTCGCTTTGAGAACTCTGGCCTCAACCCGTAGCACCTACGGGGCCAGTGACCCTGAACCGAATTTGTAAGCGGAAGGTAGTCGGTCCGGGGGGATATTCCAAGAGGTTTTTTGTATTTCAATCAGGCATTATGGGGGCAATTTCAGGCCCGCGACCGCCCGCCGGATACCGGCCAGATCGGCTTTAGGTGGCCGCCCACAGGTTAACCCTGACACCTTCATCAAAGCTTCAATATCGGCGCTCTGGCCGAGCCCGGCCTCCACAACCAGCGCGGCGCCTGGGGTCAAAAGACCCGCCGCCTGCGGGATCAGGGCGCGATAGGCGGCGAGCCCGTCCGGGCCGCCGTCGAGCGCGGCGATCGGATCGTGCTGCCGGACCTCGGCGGCGAGATCCGCAATATCCGCCGTGCGGATATAGGGCGGATTGGACACGATCAGGTCGAATACGCCGGACAGGCCGCTGGCATAATCGCAGATGACAAAGCTCGCGCGATCCGACAAGCCTGCGCGCGCCGCGTTGGTTTCAGCGGTTTGCAGGGCTTCCGTCGAAATGTCGGTCCCAACCCCATGAGCTTGCGGCAGCTCCGACAACAGCGCCAGCAGGATCGCGCCGGAGCCGGTGCCGAGATCGGCTACACGCAACGGACGATTCGGGGCGCCGCTGGCGCGCTGTATTTCCAGCGCCAGTTCGACCAGTGTTTCGGTATCGGGCCGCGGCACCAGCGTCGCCGGCGAAAGTTTTAGCGACAATCCCCAGAATTCCCTGTGGCCCACGATGCGCGCGACTGGCTCGCCGGCAAGACGGCGCCGCGCGAATGATTCGAGGCGATTTGATTCGCTTATCGTGAGTGTCCGGTTCGCTGATGTGACGAGGCCGGTGAGGTCGAGCCCGAGCACCTCGCCGGCGAGCAGCCGCGCGTCGAGTTCGGCTGAATCGATCGCGCTGTTGCGAAATCGTTCCGCGAGTTGCCGTCGCGCCGTTTCCACCGTCGGCGCGGACGACGAAGCGCTCACGCCGCGGCGCCTTGCGCCGCGAGCTGGGCGGCCTGGTGTTCGGTGGTCAACGCATCGATCAATTCGCCGAGTGCTTCGCCCGCGATCACCTGCGGCAGCTTGTACAGCGTCAGATTGATGCGGTGGTCGGTGACGCGGCCTTGCGGAAAATTATAGGTGCGGATACGCTCGGAGCGATCGCCGGATCCGACCTTCTCGCGGCGATCGGCCGAGCGTACGGCGTCGATGCGCTGGCGTTCGGCGTCGTAGATGCGCGAGCGCAGGATGTTCATCGCCGAGGCGCGATTCTTGTGCTGCGACCGGCTGTCCTGCATGTTGACCACGATGCCGGTCGGAATGTGGGTGATGCGGATCGCCGATTCGGTCTTGTTGACGTGCTGGCCGCCGGCGCCCTGCGCGCGCATGGTCTCGATCTTGAGATCGTCGCTCTTGATCTCGACGTCGACCTCCTCGACCTCGGGCAACACCGCCACCGTCGCCGCCGAAGTATGGATGCGGCCTTGCGTTTCGGTATCGGGCACGCGCTGCACCCGGTGCACACCGGATTCGAATTTCAGTTTTGCAAATGCGCCGCGGCCGCGCACCTCGGCGATGATTTCCTTGTAGCCGCCCATGGTGCCTTCGCTGGCCGAGATCACCTCGACATTCCAGCCCTGCAGCGCGGCAAAACGCTCATACATCCGGAACAGGTCGCCCGCGAATAACGAGGCCTCGTCGCCGCCGGTGCCGGCGCGGATTTCCAGCATCACGTTGCGGTCGTCCATGGCGTCCTTGGGCAGCAGCGCGACGCGGATCTGCTGCGCCAGTTCCAGGCTGCGCGCCGCCAGCGTCTCGCGCTCGGCCTCCGCCATGCCGCGCATCTCGGTGTCGGTCGCGGGGTCGGCAAGCAGCTGGTCGATGCCGGCGACCTCGGCCTCGGCGGCGCGATAGGCCTTTACGGCGTCGATCAGCGGATTGAGTTCGGCCAGTTCGCGGGTGATCCGCACGTAATTTTCCGAGCTGAGCTGGCCCAGCAGCTCATTCTCCAGCGAGGCGTGGCGCGCCAGCAGGATATCGAGTTTGGCTTGGGGGAGCATGGACATGATGGGGTCTCGAATGACGGAGAGGGCGCTGCACGAACCAAGACAGCGTCGCTACAACGAAAGCCCTTCGGCCTCGGCGAACTCGGTCAGTTTTTCGCGGATCGAGACGCTGCCGGACGGCGCGTCGAGCAGCGGCATCATCATCGCTTCGGCCTTCTTGGCGTCGAGGTCGAGAATCAGCGCCTTCACCGGGCCGTGCGCAGTGGCCGACAGCGACAGCGAGCGGTAGCCCAGCGCGATCAGCGCCAGCGCGCCGATCGGCTTGGACGCCATCTCGCCGCATAGCGAGGCGGATTTTTTCGCGGCCTGCGCCTTGCGCACGATATCGCGCAGCGCGCGCAGGATCGGCGCCGACATGGTGTCGAACCGCTCGGAGACTTTTGCATTGCCGCGATCGACCGCGAACATGAACTGGAACAAATCGTTGGATCCGACCGAAACGAAATCGACCTTCTTCAAGAGTTCGTCGAGCTGGTAGAGCAGCGCCGGCACTTCGACCATGGTGCCGACGTCGATGCGTTCCGGAAGGGCGTGGCCGTGCTGGCGCAGGTAGGTCAGCTCGCGCTCGACGATGGCCTTGGCGAGATCGAATTCGGCGACTTCCGAGATCATCGGAAACATGATGCGCAGCGCCCGCCCGCCGCCGGCGCGCAGCAGCGCGCGGATCTGGCCGCGCAGCAGGCCCGGCCGATCGAGGCCGAGCCGGATCGCGCGCCAGCCGAGCGCGGGATTTTCCTCGATCACGGTTTCCATATAAGGCAGCGCCTTGTCGCCGCCGATGTCCAGCGTGCGGAAGGTCACGGGCTTTGCGCCGGCCGCATCCAGCACCGTGCGATACAGCGCGAGCTGGTCGGAGGTGCGCGGCAGGCTCTGGCCGACCATGAATTGCAGTTCGGTGCGGAACAGCCCGATGCCGGCGCTGCCGGTGTCGTCGATATGCGGCAGGTCGATGGCGAGGCCCGCATTGATCATCAGTTCGACCGGCTGGCCGTCTTTGGTTACGCAGGGCTTTTCCCGCAGCGTGGCGTATTGCGCCTGGCGGCGGGCGCGAAACCGCACGCGTTCGGCATAGGCGGATTCGATCTCCGCCGACGGGCGCACATAAATCTCGCCGGAAGTGCCGTCGACGATGATGGCGTCGCCGGGATCGGCGATCCCCGGCGCGTTCGGCACTTCGCCGACCGCGGGAATGCCGAGCGCGCGCGCCACGATCGAGACGTGGGAATTGGCGGTGCCTTCCTCCAGCACCAGTCCGCGCAGGCGCTTGCGGTCGTAGTCGAGCAGTGCGGCGGGGCCCATCGCGCGCGCGATCAGGATGGCGTTGTCGGGCAATTGCTCGCGCGACGGCGCGTGGTCCTGTCCTACCAGTTGCCGCATCAGCCGGTGGCCGAGATCCTCGAGATCATGCAGCCGGTCGCGCAGATAGGGATCGGTCGAGCGCAGCATGCGGGCGCGGGTGTCGGACTGCACGCGCTCGACGGCGGCTTCGGCCGTCAGGCCGGTGGCGACCGCCTCGTGCAATTTGTGCGACCAGCCATGGTCGTTGGCGAACATGCGGTAGGCTTCCAGCACGTCGCGGTGCTCGCCGCCATCGGCGACGTCGCCGCGCTCCAGCATGCGGTCGAGATCGGCGCGCAGTTTTGTCAAGGCCGCGTCGAGCCGCTTGATTTCCTTGGGCAGGTCCTCGGCGATGTAATTGGTGATGACCACGCGCGGCTCGTGCAGCACCACATGGCCGAGCGCGATGCCGTCGGACAGGATCGCGCCGGTCTTGTGCAGCGAATGCCGCGCGGCCGGTTCGGCGCCGGGCTGTGCCAGCGCCGACAATTCGCCGGACGCGATCATCTCCGCCACCACCATCGCGGTGGTCTGCAGCGCCTCGACCTCTTCCTCGACATAGGTGCGCTTGGCGCGGTTCTGCACCACCAGCACGCCGAGCGTGTTGCCGGCGCGCAGGATCGGCACGCCGAGGAAGGAATGGTAGATTTCTTCACCGGTTTCCGGGCGGAACGAGAACGCCGGATGGCTTTGCGCGTCGTTCAGGTTGAGCGGCGCGGCTTCGCTGGCGACCAGGCCGACCAGGCCCTCATGCGCGCTCAGCACGGTGCGGTGAACGGCGTCGCGGTTGAGGCCTTCGGTAGCGTAGAGTTCGAGCGTGTTGTCGACGCGCAGCACATAGGTCGAGCAGACCTCGGCCACCATATTGGCCGCGATCAGCACCACGATCTTGTCCAGGCGCTCCTGTGCGGAGACCTGCTCCGCCATGGTTTCGCGGAGCCGTCTCAGCAAGACGCGGGGGCCTCCCGACGCGCTCCGCATGTATTAAAATCCTCCTCCGCGGGGCCAGCCCACCGGGTGGCCGGGAGCTGGCGGTAAACATAAGCAAAACAACAATTTTATACATTCGGCGCCGGCGCAGGCCATCGAAATGGACCAGCCGAACCAGATCGCAGTTCGCGGCAGCCCGCCCTTCTCGCCGTATAGCGAATCGAGGCTTGTTTTGCCAAGCAAAACGCCTGCCAGAGGCCAATGCGTTCTGCCGGCCCGATGCTGCGGCTGCTAAGGGAAAATTCTTCTAAACTTGATCGAGTCCATACAGCGTGTGCAGCGTGCGCACCGCGAGTTCGGTGTAGGCGGCGTCGATCAGCACCGAAAACTTGATTTCCGAGGTCGTGATGGCGCGGATGTTGATATTGCGCGCCGCCAGCGCGGCAAACGCCTTGGCGGCGACGCCGGCATGGCTGCGCATGCCGCTGCCGATCACCGAAACCTTGGCCACGTCGGTGGCGCTGTCGATTCGGGCATAACCGATGCCCGTTTTGGCCGAAGTGATGGTGTCGCGGGCGCGGCCGTAGTCGGACGCCGGCACCGTAAAGGTCAGATCGGTGGTCTTGCCGTCCTCGGACACGTTCTGCACGATCATGTCGACATTGATGTTGGCATCCGCCAGCGGTCCGAAGATCGCGGCGGCGACGCCCGGCTTGTCCTCGATCTGGCGGACGGAAATCTGGGCCTCGTCCTTGGAAAAGGCGATCCCGGTGACGACGTGGCTTTCCATGATTTCCTCCTCGCTGCAGATCAGCGTTCCCGGCGGCTGGTTGGCGTGCGGGTCGATATCCTCGGGCTTGTCGAAGCTGGAACGGACGAAAATAGGCATGTTGTGAACCATGCCGAGTTCCACCGAGCGGACCTGCAGCACCTTGGCACCCAATGAGGCCAGTTCCAGCATGTCCTCGAACGCGATGCGGTCGAGCCGGCGCGCCTTTGGCACCACGCGCGGGTCGGTGGTGTAGACGCCGTCGACGTCGGTATAGATGTCGCAACGGTCGGCGCGAATGGCGGCCGCCAGCGCCACCGCCGAGGTGTCGGAACCGCCGCGCCCCAGCGTGGTGATTCGGCCGGTCTGCGGATTGATGCCCTGGAAGCCGGCGACCACGGCGACTTCCTTGCGATCCCTGAAGCGGTGGATCAGCTCAGAACCGTCGATATCGAGAATCCGCGCCGAGGCGTGCGCGTCGCTGGTCTTGATCGGAATCTGCCAGCCCTGCCACGACCGCGCCTGGATGCCGATCGCCTGCAGCGCGATCGCGAGCAACCCCGCGGTGACCTGTTCGCCGGACGCCACCACCGCGTCGTATTCGCGCGCATCATGCATCGGCGAGGCGTCGCGGCACCACTCCACCAGCTCATTGGTCTTGCCGGCCATCGCCGAAACCACCACGGCGACGTCATGGTCGGCGTCAACCTCGCGCTTCACATGCCGCGCGACGTTGCGGATGCGATCGAGATTGGCGACGGACGTGCCGCCGAATTTCATGACGAGGCGACCCATGACGGCTGGTGGTTTCCCTGACGAGGTAAAAGCAGCTAGCGCGCACGACAAACCAAGCGCGCCGGCCAAAAGGCGCGTATACATAGCGGTGCGGTTCGGGGCAAGCAACCGGGCCGGCCTCACCCCCGGGATGGCGCTTTAGGGGCGGTAAAATACGGATAAACAAGGCGGAAACGGATGGGGCGTTATATCGACGATATCCTGCAACCAGGGGAGAAGGTGCTGTATTCGACCAACGCGCACTGGATCTTCTATCTGCCGGCGGTCGGGGCCTGGATCGTGGCGATCGTCCTGCTTGTGCTGGCCCAGATCTTTCCCATGGAAACGCCGCGGCTGATCTGCCTGTCGCTGTCGGCGATCGTGGCGATCTTCGCGCTCTACAAGATGCTGACCGCCTGGTTCCATCGCTGGACCACCGAGACCGACGTCACCAATTTGCGGGTTGTCCACAAGACCGGCTTCATCAAGCGCCGCACCTTTGAAATGAGTCTCGACAAGGTCGAGAGTGTCGACGTCAATCAGAGTATCCTGGGCCGCCTGATGAATTATGGCGACGTCACGGTGCGCGGGGTGGGCGAGGGCGCGGAAACCATCAGCACCATTGCATCGCCGCTCGATTTCCGTAACCACATCACGGCGCGATAGGGAGCCGGCGGCGTTCATCCATGGCCATCCAGCAGAACTCGCAGCAAAATTCGCAACAAAATTCTCCCGGCGGCACGGTCGATCCGGCCGAGATCGCGAAGTTTTCAAAACTGTCGGAGACGTGGTGGGATCCCAACGGCAAGATGGCGCCGTTGCACAAGATCAACCCGCTGCGGCTGGCCTATATCCGCGATGCCGCCTGCCGCAAATTCGAGCGTAACGTCAAAAGCCTGAGCTGCCTGTCCGGCCTGCGCATCCTGGATATCGGCTGCGGCGCCGGATTGTTGTGCGAGCCGCTGACGCGGCTCGGCGCCCAGGTGATCGGGGTCGACCCGGCGGCCAGCAACATCGCGGCGGCGAAACTGCATGCCGACAAGGGACATCTGTCGATCGACTATCGCTGCACCACCGTCGAGGAGATGGACGTGCGCGAGCGCTTCGACATCGTGCTGGCGATGGAAGTGGTCGAACACGTCGCCGATGTCGGCGTGTTCCTCGGCCGCTGCGCCGCGATGCTCAAGCCGGGCGGGCTCATGGTGGTCTCGACGCTGAACCGCAACTGGAAGAGTTTTGCGCTGGCCATCGTCGGCGCCGAATATGTGCTGCGCTGGCTGCCGCGCGGCACCCATCAATGGGACAAGTTCATCACCCCCGACGAACTGGCGCGGCATCTGCTCGACAACCGGCTGGTCGTGACCGAGGAAACCGGCGTGGTCTACAGCCCGTTCGCCGACCGCTGGAGCCTGTCGTCCGACACCGACGTCAATTACATGGTGATCGCCGAAGGCGCGGGTTAGGAAAGATCATTTTTGCAAAACGCGTACGTCGTCCCTGCGAACGCAGCACGCTTAAACTTTGTCCCGCTTGCGGGGAGAGGTCGGATTGCATCGCAGATGCAATCCGGGTGAGGGGGCACCGACCTATCCTTGATTGGACAAGCGCGTTGTGCGCGCGGCTGCCCTTCACCCCAACCCTCTCCCCGCAAAGCGCAGGAAAAGGGAGCGCGCCGCAATCCTGTCATGCGCCGTTCCGGTTGACCGCGTGGCCTGTGCCCGGCACGGTGCGGCCACTTTCCGCGCGCCCAACGAAATCCCCGATGTTCAGCACCGCGACGCTCTGGATTCCCTTCACCATCGTTGCCGCGCTCGGGCACGGCCGCGTCGTTTGCGTTGTCGGCGGTCGGTTTTCGCGGCGCGGTCATCGTCGTGCCCGGCGTGTCGTTCGTGACCGCCGCCTCGTATACACTGGTGTTCGGACTATTCGTGCAGACGCTGATACTGACGATCTATCTGTTGCTGCGCGCCCCTGAGGTGCTCAAGAAGATACTGGCGCTGTGGAAGCCGTCGCTGTTCGCCGGCTTCATGGGCGCATTCGCCTCGCAATTCTGGTTTTTGGCTTTTGCGCTGACGGCCGCCGCCAACGTCCGCACGCTGGCGCTGGTCGAAGTGCTGTTCGCGCAGGGCGTGGCGTATTATTCCTTCAAGCAGCCGATCTCGCCGCGCGAGCTTCTGGGAATTGCGCTGATCGTGGTCGGCGTCGGGCTGCTGGTCGCGGTGTAGGCGAATTTATGTTTCGTCGCTGATAGGTGTTCGGAGAGATAGAACGCTCTCATCCTGAGGGGGCGCGCCAGCGCCGTCTCGAAGGATGGTTGCTGGCCCATGGTTCGAGACGCGCGAAGACGCGCTCCTCACCATGAGGTGTTGGTCAGTTCCTGTCGTCCGGCAGCACCGGCAGCGGCGAGACCTCGACGCCTTCGTCGATCAGGGCGCGCGCCTCGTCGGGCGAGGCTTCGCCATAGATCGGACGGTGTTCGATGTCGCCGTAATGCATCTTGCGCGCTTCGTTGGGAAAACGCTCGCCGACATTGTCGGCATTTTTCACGATGTGATCGCGCAATTCCCTGAGCTTTGCGCGCAACTCGCGTTCCTGCGCCATCATCAGCGGTGTCGAGGCGGGCGCGGCGACTTCGGTGGTGGCGGGCGCAGCGGCGGCGACGGGCGCGGGCTCGGGCTCGGCGCGCTCGCGGCTCTTCTTGCTGACGATGCGCGGCGCCATGATGTCGCGCTCCACCTTGGCCGAACCGCAGATCGGGCAGTTCACCAGTTTGCGCTTTTCCTGCTGCTCATAGGCCGCCGAGTTCTGAAACCAGCTTTCGAACGCGTGGCCGCGTTCGCAGCGCAGATGGTAATGGATCATGCCGATCCCCGAACCAGGTGCAGATGTTCGGGTCCCGCCTTGGGGTCGGCTATGGAAAAACGTCGGCCATGCTGCAGCGACGGCACGGTTTTGCGCGCGGTCTCGACCTTGGCGGGGTCGATCTTCGCGAGGAAAACCCCGGGCTCGACGCCGCCTTCGGCAAGAATCTCGCCCCAGGGCGCGATGATCAGCGAATGGCCATAGGTCTCGCGCTTGTTCTCATGCAGGCCGCATTGCGCGGCGGCAAAGACGAAGCAACCGTTCTCGATGGCGCGGGCGCGCAGCAGCGTGTGCCAATGCGCCTCGCCGGTCTTGCGCGTGAAGGCGGACGGCACGGTGAGGAACGATGCGCCGGCTTCCGCCAGCGCGCGATACAGCGCCGGGAAACGCACGTCGTAGCAGATGGTCAGGCCCATCCGGCCCCACGGCAGGTCGGCGATCACGGCGGTTTCGCCCGGCTGGTAATTGGCGGATTCGCGATAGCTCTCGCCGCCGGGCAGGTCGATGTCGAACATATGGATCTTGTCGTAGCTCGCGATCACGCCGCCGTCGGGCCCGATCAGGAACGAGCGATTGACCGCGCGCTCCGCCGAGGCGCGCAGCGCCAGCGAGCCGACATGGAGATGAATCTTCAGTTCAGTGGCGAGCGCGCGATACGCTTTCAGCGAAAGGTCGTCTTCTTCCGCCGCCAGATGCTCGAACAGCGCCTTGCGGTTCAACTGCATCATGTTGCTCACCTCGGGGGTGAGCACATAGTCAGCGCCTTGCGCGGCGGCTTCGCGGATCAGCCTGGTGCCCTGTTCGAGGCTCGGCTCCGGCAGCAGGCCGGTGCGCATCTGCACCATCGCCGCCGTGAAGGTGAGATCGGAGACTTGGCTCATGATTTGGCCTTTTCGCCTGCCAGCATGCCGTCGAGCTTGCCCTCGCGGTCCAGTGCGTACAGTTCATCGCAGCCGCCGACATGGGTCTTGTCGATGAAGATTTGCGGGAAGGTCGAGCCCGCGCCGGCGCGATCGAACATCTGCTCGCGGAACGCGGGGTCCCTGGCGACGTCGAACTCGGTGAAGACAGCCTTTTTGCGCGTCAGCAGCGACTTGGCGGCGGCGCAATAGCCGCAGCCCGGACGGGTGTAGATCTCGATATTGGCGGTCATGATGCGCTCGGGTTGGAAGCGTTTGAATTATATGGGAGCTTTGTGGGTGTCCACAACCCGCGCGAATACCAGCACGTCGACCTGGGCAGCCTTGGCGCGCAACAGCGCCTGTGCACAGGCGCCTGCCGTTGCCCCCGAGGTCAGCACGTCGTCGATCAGGATCACCCGGCGTCCGGCAATATCGGCCTTCCGGTCGGGCGCGACCTTGAAGGCGCCCTGCACGTTGCTGGCGCGCTCGGCCCTCGACAGCCCGATCTGCTGCTGGGTCGACCGCACCCGCCGCAGCGCCTCGGAGACCAGTTTGACGCCGGTTTGCCGCTCGATCGCCCGCGCCAGCGCTCCGGATTGGTTGTAGCGGCGGCTCCAGCCCCGCCGCCAGTGCAGCGGCACCGGAACCAACGCGTCGGCCTCCGTAAGCAATTCGCGCCCGGCGCGCGCCATCCAGCGGCCCATCGCCGGCGCGAGATCGGTGCGGTCCTGGTATTTCAGCGCGTGCACCAGCGCGCGCGCGACGTCGTCATAGCGCACCGCGGCGCGGGCGCGCTGGTAGGCCGGCGGATTGGCGATCGCTTCCATGGACAACAGTTCGGGACCGGGATCGTAGACGAAGGGAATGCCGAGCCGCGGGCAAAACGGCGGTGCGATGAACGACAGCTTGGCCCAGCATTTGGCGCAGACGCCTTCGCCGCTAACGGGCTCGCGGCAGGCCACGCACAGCGTCGGCAACGCGATGTCGAGCGCGAGTTTTGCGGCATGCGACCATGCGCCCTGCGCCAGCCGAAGCGCGCCACGCAAATGGCCGGAGAGCGAATGTGAGGGGGGCGCGTCCATGGACGCTAGGCTAACGGCGCGGGCATTCCCGCTCAAGCGCCAACAATTGCACTTCAGCCAGCTATGTCTCAGCCTTTTATGTCTCAGCCTTGCGCGAGGCGTTGCCGGGAGCCCGGCCGATAGGCGAGCCTGCTATGGCCCGGGCAATAGGGCAGGCCCGCGGCGGACGTATTGCCGCAGAAGCAGAAATCCTCGGTGCCCGGGGTGTTGATCGGCCAGCGGCATCGTGTCTCGGTCAATTCAAATAGCGAGCAGCAATGGGTGGTGGGAATCGGATCGTCGACGATGACGGGCTGTGCTCCCTGATAGAGCGCCTGCAGCAACCGGTATTGCTGCCGCGGCTTGGGTTCGCGGCGCGCCCGCTCGGCGGCATCCTTTTTTCGGGCCGGAGGTCGCGTGTCGCCACTTGGTTCGCGGGTCAGATTGAGGCGGGAGAGTTTTCCGATCACGGCGTTGCGGCTGACGCCGATATCGACGGCGATTTCGCGGCAGGACAGCCCGGCTTCGAAGCCGCTTTTCAGGCGTTCGAGGCGTTCGGTGGTCCAGGTGGCATTGGAGGACATGTCGATGGTCCCGGGTTATGAGTCATCACGCTGGCCCCTTTTGTGGTCCGAACCGTGCCAGGTCTCGAAGGCTTCCCTATGGCGTCTTGCCGTTGTCGCGGATTGAAAGCAGCCCGTCCTTGATGGCGAGCCGAATGCCTTCCTCGATCAGGGTTTTTGCGACGCCGGGGACGCTGGTGCCGTGGGTTCCCTGTCTCACCAGTTTTTCGAGATAACTGATGGTCGAGAGCGCCAACGTAATCGGAACACGGTCGGTTTCGGCTTTTTCTGTGGCCATGCCAAAAAGCTAGCCTCTAATCGGTGTACTGAAAAGTATCTTTTTAGAGTCTATTTCAGACTCTTAAAAATTGGCATTTTCGCGTCCCTGCCGCCGGATTGCCAGATATGGACGGACCAGCGTACCTACCGGCATGGCCCAGAACCCGAATGCCACGCCCATGCTGTTCGATCGCGCGCTGCTGCGCGGGCGACAGTTGCGCGCGGCGAAACTGGGTCCCGCGACATTCCTGCTCGACCGGGTCGCCGGCGATCTCGGCGAACGGTTGCAGGCGGTGGTCAGGAAATTCGGTTCAGGCGCCGACATCGGCACCGCGGGGTCGGGGTTGCGCGACGCCTTGAGCGGTCATGTCGGCGCGCTTGCACATGTGGATTTGCCGGATATCGAAAGCCAGGGCCTGGCGCTGGCCCCGGCCTCGCTCGATCTCGCGGTCTCGGCGCTGGCCTTTCAGTTCGTCAACGATCTGCCCGGCGTGCTCGCCCAGATTCGTCGTGCGTTAAAGCCTGACGGGCTGTTGCTGGCGGCGATGATCGGTGGCGATACGTTGACCGAGCTGCGGCTGTGCTTTGCCGCGGCGGAGGCCGAGTGCGAAGGCGGAGTTTCGCCCCGCGTCGCGCCGTTCGCGGATTTGCGCGACGCCGGCGGGCTGTTGCAGCGCGCAGGTTTCGCGCTGCCGGTCACCGACCTCGACCACATCGTGGTGCGCTACGACAACGCGTTCGTGCTGATGGAGGATTTGCGCCGGATGGGCGCGACCAACATCCTGTTTGAGCGTCGGAGAAAGCCGACCCGCCCGGCGACGATGATGCGGATGGCGCAGATTTACACGCAGCGCTTTGCCGATCCCGACGGCCGCATCCGCGCGACGTTCGACGTGATCTGGCTGTCCGGCTGGGCGCCGCATGAAAGCCAGCCCAAGCCGCTGAAGCCGGGATCGGCGGTGGCGAGCCTCGAAGCGGCGGTGAAGCGGGCGGCGAAATAGCGCGCGCACGCGTTGCGCCGCGACCTCACATCAATAGGTCGATCAAATGCGGCAGCAGCGGAATGTCCGCGGGCGGCATCGGGTAGTCGCGCAACTTGTTGGCGCGGACCCAGGCAAGGCTTTGTCCCTCGCGCGCGGTCACGCTGCCTTCCCAGCGCCGGCAGATGTAAAGCGGCATCAACAGGTGAAAATCCTCATAGGCATGGCTGGCGAAGGTGAGCGGCGCGAGACAGGCCTCGCTGACGGTGATGCCGATCTCCTCATGCAGTTCGCGGATCAGCGTCTGTTCCGGCCGCTCGTCGGTCTCGATCTTGCCGCCGGGAAATTCCCACAGGCCTGCCAGCGCCTTGCCTTCCGGGCGCTGGGCGATCAGCACGCGCTTGTCGGCATCGACCAGCGCACAGGCGACTACGAGGGTGAGTTTCATGTCGATGCCAGGTTTGCCGGATCAGGAGGACAGCGGCGCGCATGCCGCGACGACGTCGCCGGCCTTGCCCGGCGCAGCATTTTCATCGCCCGGCCTCGCCGTGGCCGGCTCGTCGCCCGGGCGGACTTCGATTTCCGCATGCGTGCTCCTGACCACGCCGGGAAACTCGATGACATAGTCGACGGCGTCATGGCCGGCATAATCCGATCTCGCCAAATAGATCACCTGCAGTCCAAGGATACGCTTGCCGACGCAGGTCTGGTCGGCGTTCACGACGTTACGCCTCGCGAGGCCGACATAGTCGCGCGCGCAAATACTGCCGTGATCGGGCGGAACGGTCAAAACGATCTTCGGCGTCAGCGGTCCGCAATTCTTGTCCCAGCGCAGCGCATAGCCGACCGGTATTTCCTGTCCGGCCTTGACCTTGCGGGTGACCTTGGTGTCCGCCGCATCGGCATCTGCCGATGGCAGCAGCAACAGCAGCGCGATTGCGGAAATCACCCTCACGGTCAGGACCGGTAGTCACCATTGATCGCGACATATTCCTTGGTCAGATCGCAGGTCAGCACACGGTCGCGGCCCTTGCCGAGGCCGAGCGCGATCCGGATCTGGATCTTCGGATTCTTCATCGCATTCGAGACTTCGGCCTCGTTGTAGGATGGATCGCGCGCGCCGCTCTTGGCGACGCGGATGCCGTTGAACGAGATCGAAAGCTTGTCGCGATTGGCGGGTTCGCCGGCCTTGCCGACCGCCATCACGACGCGGCCCCAATTGGCGTCTTCGCCGGCGATCGCGGTTTTCACCAGCGGCGAATTCGCCACCGACATCGCGATCCGGCGCGCCGATACCTTTGTCGTGGCGCCCTCGACGATGATCTCGACTAGCTTGCGCGCGCCCTCGCCGTCGCGCGCGACCTGCTCGGCAAGGTCGGCGAGCACGGCATTGAAGGCTTTTGTGAACGCCTTCAAACGCGGGTCGCTGGCGCGGCTGATTTTCGGCGAGCCGCGCGCCGCCGCAGCTCCCGTGGCGAACGCCAGCAGCGTGTCCGAGGTCGAGGTATCGCCATCGATGGTGACGGCATTGAAAGTGTCCTCGACGCCGCTCTTGAGCAGCGACTGCAACGCGCCGGCGGTGATCGGCGCGTCGGTGAAGATGAACGACAGCATGGTCGCCATATCGGGCGCGATCATGCCGGCGCCCTTGGCCATGCCGTTGATGGTGACGCTGGCCTTTCCGAGTTTTACCGTGGCGGTAGCGACCTTCGGAAAAGTGTCGGTGGTCATGATCGCTTTGGCGGCGCTCATCCATTCGCCTGGCGCGACCTCGCCTGCGAGCGTGTCGAGCACGCCGTTGAATTTAGTGGCGTCGAGCGGTTCGCCGATCACGCCGGTGGAGGCGAGATAGATTTCGTTGGCGCTGCAGCCGACCGCCTTGGCGGCGATCGACGCCGTCAGCGCGGTCGATTGCTTGCCACTCTTGCCGGTGAAGGCGTTGGCATTGCCGGAATTCACCACCAGCGCGCGGGCCTTGCCGCGCGGGAGTTTGGCGCGGCACCATTCGACCGGCGCCGACGGGCATTTTGATTTGGTGAAGACGCCGGCGACCACGGTGCCGGGGTCCATGATCGCCATCAGCACGTCGGTGCGGTCCTTGTAGCGGATGCCGGCGGCCGCGGTCGCGAGCCTGACGCCCGATATCGCGGGCATGTCGGGAACGTTGGTGGGGGCGAGGGGCGAGACGGGGGGCGTGCCAGAGGCCATGGGCGGAAAATCCGGGCTGAAAATCGGAGGCGAGGATCAATAAAACATTGCCCGGGACAGGGCCCGGGCAATGACGTCAAACTACTGAACTCCGCCGGCGAAGTCGATTTACTTCTTCGCCGGCGCCATCTTGGAATCCTTCGCAGCGTCGGGCGCCTTGGCGTCAGGCTTTGCCGCGTCCGGCGTCGCGGCCGGGGTGTTGGCGGCCTGGTCCATGCGCTCGATCTTGGCGCCTTCGCGCAGCTTGGCGACGTAGTCGGCCTGCGCCTTGCGGGTCACATAGGCCTCGATCTGGCTCTTGACCTGATCGAAATCCGGCGGCTTGCGGTTGCGCTTTTCCTCGACCTTGATGATGTGCCAGCCGAACTGCGACTTGACGGGGTCGGAGATCTTGCCCGGCTCCAGCGCGAACGCGACGGCGGAGAATTCCGGCACCATCTGGTCCTTGGTGAAGAAGCCGAGATCGCCGCCATCGGAGGCGCCGGGATCCTTGGATTTCTTCTTGGCCAGCTCGGCGAAATCGGCGCCCTTGTCGAGTTCGGCCTTGACCGCCTTGGCCTCGTCTTCGGTCTCGACCAGGATGTGGCGGGCGCGGACTTCCTGCTCGCCGGAGATCTGCTTGGCGGCGTCGTCGTAGACCTTCTTTTCCGCCTCGTCGGTGGTCGCCGCCTTGCCCTCCTGGGCCAGCAGCTGGTCCATCAGCAGCCGGTTGCGCGCGAAGGCGAGCCGCCGCTTGAATTCATCGCCGTCCGCGATCTTCTTGTCCTCGGCGGCCTTGGAAACGATCTTCATGTCGATCAGGAACGCCAGCAGGTTTTCCTGCCGGGTTGCCGGGTCCATCTTCTCGAGGCTCGGCCCCAATTCCTCCTCGGCAATCGCCATGTCGCTCTGCCGGATCTCCGAGCCGTTAACCTTTGCCAGCACCGGGTTGTCGTCGGCGGCGCGGACCGGCAGCGCGGCGAACAGGACCATCGCGAGACAGCCCGCCACAGTCGCGGAGGCAAGGCCTAGGCGTGGGCCGGTTTTCGTTTCCGGGAACGAGGTGGTCATGGTAAATCCTTATGGGGCTGTTTGAGGCGGCGGGACACTCGCCCAATCGCGTAGCCTTGGCAACGCGAAAAGTCTGTCAAAATGATGAAATCCTTGACAGCTTTGCGACGCCGGTTCGGCCGTTCCGCGCCGTTGACAAGGCTCCGACCCAGCCATATCTCTGCCGAACCGGGCAATGGCGATGGCGTCTGTTTGGCGGCGGTTTTGGTCGTTGAACCTCGGATAGCCGAATTCCCACTCACTTGGCGGATGTTCCCGGATCGGGGCGGGAGCCGCGATGCGTCACAATGAGTTGATGGGCAGACTAGTGGACCACGTCATGGCGATAGCGCCGAACCGCAAAAACAGGAATCTGGCATGATCGGCGCGCTCGCCCGCAAGTTTTTCGGCTCCGCCAACGACCGTCGGGTCAAGGGATACCAGCCCCGGGTCGACGCCATCAACGCCCTGGAGCCGGAGGTTGCGGCGCTGTCGGACGAGGCGCTGCAGGCGCGCACCGCCGAATTCAAGAAGCAGCTCGCTGAGGGCAAGACGCTCGATGACATTCTGGTCCCGGCGTTCGCCACCGTGCGCGAGGCCGCCAAGCGCACGCTCGGCCAGCGCCATTTCGATGTCCAGCTGATCGGCGGCATGGTGCTGCATGAAGGCGACATCGCCGAGATGAAGACCGGCGAAGGCAAGACGCTGGTCGCAACGCTGGCGGTCTATCTCAACGCGCTGGCCGGCAAGGGCGTCCATGTCGTCACCGTCAACGATTACCTCGCCCGCCGCGACTCCGACTGGATGGGCCAGATCTACGGCTTCCTCGGGCTGACCACCGGCGTGATCGTTCACGGCCTCGACGACAGCGAACGCAAGATGGCCTATGCGTGCGACATCACCTACGGCACCAACAACGAATACGGCTTCGACTATCTGCGCGATAACATGAAGTATCGCCTCGAAGACATGGTGCAGCGCGGCCACTTCTACGCCATCGTCGACGAAGTCGACTCGATCCTGATCGACGAGGCGCGCACGCCCCTGATCATCTCCGGCCCGCTCGACGACCGCTCCGAATTCTACAATACCATCGACACCTTCTTCCCGAAACTCGACAAGGCCGACTACGACGTCGACGAGAAGCAGCGCACGGTGACGCTGACCGAAGCCGGCATGGAGAAGATCGAGGTCCTGCTGCGCGACGCCGGCCAGCTCAAGGGTGACTCGCTCTACGACGTCGAGAACGTCTCGGTGGTTCATCACATCAACCAGGCGCTGCGCGCCCATACGCTGTTCACCCGCGACAAGGATTACATCGTCCGCGACGGCGAGGTGGTCATCATCGACGAATTCACCGGCCGCATGATGCCGGGCCGGCGCTATTCCGAAGGCCTGCACCAGGCGCTGGAGGCCAAGGAGCACCAGCCGGTGCAGCCGGAAAACCAGACGCTGGCCTCGATCACCTTCCAGAACTACTTCCGGATGTACGAAAAGCTCGCCGGCATGACCGGCACGGCTGCGACCGAAGCCGACGAACTGTTCGATATCTACAAGCTCGAGGTCCTGGAAATCCCGACCAACGTTCAGGTCGCCCGCCTCGACGAGGACGACGAGGTCTATCGCACCCAGAACGAGAAATACGCCGCGATCCTGGCCGAGGTGGAGCGCGCCAATGCGCGGCTGCAGCCGGTGCTGGTCGGCACCGCCTCGATCGAGAAATCCGAGGTGCTGGCCGAATACCTGAAGAAGCACGGCTACAAGCAGATCGATTTCGGCAACGAAAACGCGATGGAAAAGCTTTACGCCGCGGCGCGCGCCGGCAAGCCGGCAAAGCTGTTCGCGGTGCTGAACGCGCGCTTCCACGAGCAGGAAGCCTACATCGTCGCCGAAGCCGGCGTGCCCGGCGCGATCACGATCGCGACCAACATGGCCGGCCGCGGCACCGACATCAAGCTCGGCGGCTCGCTCGAAATGCGCATCCTGCACGAGACCGCGGGGATTACCGACGAGGCCGAGAGGGCCAAGAAGATCGAGCAGATCAAGGCCGACGTCGAGCGCTTCCGCGACATCGTGCTGAAGGCGGAAGACACCATCGAGATCGAACCGGCCAAGGGATCGAAGCCGGCCAAGACCGTGACCCGGCCGGGCGGGCTCTACATCATCGGCTCCGAGCGTCATGAATCGCGGCGCATCGACAACCAGCTGCGCGGCCGCTCCGGCCGCCAGGGCGACCCCGGGCGCTCGAAATTCTTCCTGTCGCTGGAAGACGATTTGATGCGGATCTTCGGCTCCGACCGGCTCGACAGCATGCTGACGCGGCTCGGCCTGAAAGACGGCGAAGCCATCATCCATCCCTGGATCAACAAGGCGCTGGAAAAGGCGCAGCAGAAGGTCGAAGCCCGCAACTTCGACATCCGCAAGAACCTCTTGAAATTCGACAACGTCCAGAACGACCAGCGCAAGGTGATCTTCGACCAGCGCATCGACCTGATGAAGGACGAAAGCGTCGCCGAGACGGTGGCCGACATGCGCCGCGCCTTTGTCGAGGACGTGGTGACAAAACACGTGCCCGAGCATGCCTATGCCGAGCAGTGGGACGTCGCCGGGCTCAAGGAAGAGTTGAAGCGCGTGCTCGACATCGACCTGCCGGTCGACCAATGGGCCAAGGAAGAGGGCATCGCCGACGAGGAATTGCTGTCGCGCATCGAGCAGCGCGTCGACGAGGCGATGGCGGCGAAATCGGCGCAATGGGGTCCCGACGTGATGCGTTACGTCGAGAAGACCATCCTGCTGCAGACGCTGGATCATCTCTGGCGCGAGCATCTCATCATGCTCGACCATCTGCGCCAGGTGATCGGCCTGCGCGGCTACGGCCAGCGCGACCCGTTGCAGGAATACAAGTCCGAGGCGTTCGGCCTGTTCGAGGCGATGATCGCGCATCTGCGCGAGGCCGTCACCGCGCAATTGATGCGGGTCGAGATCGTGCCGCCGGAAGAGCAGCAGCCGGTGTTGCCGGCGATGGAAGCGCACAAATTCGATCCCAACACCGGCGAAGACACCTTTGCCAGCGCCTCACTGGTGCCGGCCGCCACTGCCGGCGCCAATCGCGATCCGAAGAATCCCGCAAGCTGGGGCAAGGTCGGCCGCAACGAGGATTGCCCGTGCGGCTCCGGCAAGAAGTACAAGCACTGCCACGGCCGTTACGCATAAGCCGCGCTGAACGAGGCGCGCAGATCATCCGCGCTTCAATCCGGGCGATGCAATAGCAAAACTGTCCGGAAAATCGGGCGACGCGTTAAGCGCGTTGGTTCGCGCATTCGCGCAAGCTTGCGGTGCTTGGCGAATTCGCTCGCAGATGCAGCCTTACTGCATCGCCCCAAAGCGGCTGCTGAAGGAGTTCGCCGGCACGATCGGCTGGGCGCCGGCGACGACCGAGGTCTGAGGGGCGGCGGGCGCGGGGGCCGCGGCCTGGGCCGGCGGATTATCCGTCACCGAAGGTTTTAGCGCCGGCTTGGTCGCGGCTTGTTTGCTCTCGACAGGCCTGCTCTCGGTAGATTTGGGCTCCGCCTTTGATTTCGCCGCCTCGCGCCGGGTCGGCCGGGCGGGTGCAGCGGGCGGCGGCGGAGCGCTCGCGGTGGTTTCGGCGCCGCCGAGGCCGACCTTGCGGGCGAGGCTCGAGAAGAAGCCTTCGGAAGAGCCAGGTGCTGCCGAAGCGATCTGGGTGGATTGCTGGGTCGGCTGGGTGGCCGGCGCCGGCGCGATCACCGGAGGCGCTGTGGCGGCAGCCGCTTGCTCGATAGCGGGATCGTGCGGTGGATTGACGTGCGCGATCGGGATCGTTCCGGGCAACCGCTCGTGAACCAGCGACAGGCCCTGGCCCTGGCCGCCGTCGGACAGTCCGGTGTTGCCGTTGGGCAGAGCCGCGGCAAACACCTTGTTCATGCCGCCGTCGATGCCGGTGTTGAGCTTGGCCATCGGCGTGCCCTTGGCAACCAGCCGCGCCATCTCGGCGTCGTCTTCCTGCTGCTTCCGCCGCACGGCATCGGCGATCTCATCGGGGATCACATAGGCCGGGCATTTGGCCGAGGCTTCGAACACCGGATCGCGTTTCGCGTCGGGCGCCTTCACCGCGTCGAACACATATTTCTTCTCGCAGAAGTCGACCTTGGGTTCCTGCTTGGTCACCTCGAAATGGTCGTTGCCTTCCTTGATCATGCGCCAGAACGGCATGTTCGGATTGTTGCGGTGCCTCGCCATGTTGGCCGCCGTCATGTGGAACGGATAGGCCTGGAACTGGAAGGCGCGCTGGCCGCCGAAGAAGGATTCGCGCCCCAGTGCATAGATTTCCGCGATCTGCTCATCGGTCATGGCGTAGCAGCCGCGCGACGAGCAGTCGCCATGCACCATCAGCTCCGAGCCGCTACGGCCCAACGCACGATCGAAGGCGTTGGGGAAGCCGGTGTTGAACGACAGGTAGTAGGCCGAATTCGCGTTCATCTGCGCCGGCGAGATCGAATAGAAGCCTTCCGGCGCCTGGCGGTCGCCTTCGCGGACCTTGGGCCCGAGGTCGCCCGACCAGCGGCAGATCGGATAGGTTTTCAACAGCGCGAAGCGGCCGGAGCGGTCCTGTTTCCAGACCTCGAGTTCAGCCTCTTCCTTGAACAGCCGGACCAGGATCGGCGAATTCAGGTCCATGTCCTTTTCGGTCATCGCCGCGATCAGCTTGGGCGGGACCGGCTGGTTGGCCTTGGCATTGGTGGCGAGCGAGACTTCGTCGCTGTTGCAGCCGGCCAGCAACGCACCGGCCGCCAACACGACCGACGTGATGAGCGCGCGGACCAGCGAGCGGTAAATCAATGAAAAGCTCCACACCCGACAGGCAATTCCGCACCCCGAATTATAGCGTCCATGCCCTGAAGCCATTGACTAAAATATTACCCTTTGGCCCCCCTGCTCGCAAGCCGATCGGGCCGTCGCGCCGGGTTCCATCAGGAGCATAGTCAACAGAGGTTAAATAACGCGCTCTGGGCCTAATTGCGGCCAAAATCGCCGTTTTTTCGAAAAGCCCGCAACTTAACGGGGATGTCGCGCGGAGGTACCGGAGCACGGTGCCGCTCAGCCCAATTTACGGCCGATTTCGAGGAATTTCTGACGCCGCTGCTGGCGGACCATTTCGGGCGTCAGGTTGCCGAGATCGGCGAAGGCCTGCGCGATGGCGTCGCCGGTCGCCGCGATCATGGCATGCGCGTCGCGATGCGCGCCGCCTGCCGGCTCTTTCAGGATCTGGTCGATCACGCCGAATCGCAGCATGTCCTGCGCGGTGATCTTCATGCTGTTGGCGGCTTCCTGGGCTTTGGTGCCGTCGCGCCACAGGATCGAGGACGCCGCCTCCGGCGAGATCACGCTGTAGATCGCGTGCTCGAACATCAACACGCGGTTCGCCGTGGTGATGGCGATGGCGCCGCCCGACATGCCTTCGCCGGTGACGATGGCGATATTGGGTACGCCCAGCGACAGGCAGGCGTCGATGGAGCGGGCGATCGCTTCCGCCTGGCCGCGTTCCTCCGCGCCGATGCCGGGATAGGCGCCGGCGGAATCGACGATCGACAGCACGGGGATGCCGAAACGATCGGCCATCTCCATCAACCGCACCGCCTTGCGATAGCCTTCGGGGCGCGCCATGCCGAAATTATGCTTGATGCGGGATTCGGTGCTGGCGCCTTTTTCCTGGCCCATCACGCAAATGCTCTCGCCGCGAAAACGGCCGAAGCCGCCGATCAGCGCCTCGTCCTCGGCGAATTTGCGGTCGCCGGCCAGCGGCGTGAATTCGGTGATCAGCCCGCCGATGAAATCGCTCAAGTGCGGCCGCTGCGGATGGCGCGCGACCAGCGTCTTCTGCCAGGGCGTGAGATTGGCATAGAGATCGTTCAGCGCCTGCGCCGCCTTGTCCTCGATCCGCGCGATCTCGTCGCCGATGTCGCTGCCGGTGGCCGCGAGCGCGCGCAATTCATCGACCTTGGAGTCGAGTTCGGCGACGGGTTTTTCGAAGTCGAGGTAGGAGCGCATGGGATCCGGCATCAAGGCAATATAGAGGCGAAGGCGGCGGGACGCGAAGCGGATTTGGGCAGCGTCAAGAAAGCAAGCATCTTCAATTACTTGGTGCAGTTTCCGACGCGGACAAGAAGCGGTTTTACGGGCACCGCGCGAAAGCGGGCGGGAACGGCTGTTTCACGGCTGAAGGCGCGGAAGTCAAGGCGTCAACGCTTCAAGCTACTTCTCGGCCAGTGGATGCAGGTCGCGCACCAGGCTTTTCAAGCGTTCCTCGACCACATGGGTGTAGATCTGGGTGGTCGAAATATCGGTGTGGCCGAGCAGCGTCTGCACGATGCGCAAATCCGCGCCGTTGTGCAGCAGGTGACTGGCGAAGGCATGACGCAGCACGTGCGGGCTGACCAGCCGCGGCGCGATGCCGGCGGCCGACGCAAGTTCCTTCAGGTCGCGCGCGAAATGCTGCCGGGTCAGATGTCCGCTCTCGCCAAATGACGGAAACAGCCATTTCGAGGCGGCGGCGTTTTTCTTCTTCTCGGACTTGAGCGCTTCGATGCCCGCGAGATAATCGGCCATCGCCTGTCGCGACGCTTCGTTCAGCGGCACCAGCCGCTCCTTGTTGCCCTTGCCGCGCACCACGATCATCCGCGCATCGCGGCGCGAGGCGGACAGCGGCAGCGCCACCAGTTCCGATACGCGCAGGCCGGTCGCGTAGAGCACTTCGAGCAGGCAATAGAGCCGCATGCCGCGCAGCCGCTGCTGGGCCGAGGCTTCCGGCGCCGTGGCAAGTTCCTTCGCGCGCACCAGCAACCGGTCGACGTCGGAGATCGACAGCACTTTCGGCAGGCCGCGGCCGCGCTTGGGGCCAGACAGGATCGCGGCCGGATCGTCACTGCGAATCCGCTCGTTGAGCAGGAAGCGGAACAGATGCCGGATCGCCGAGAGCCGGCGCGCCACGCTCGACGATTTGAAGCCGCGCGTATCGAGATCGGCGAGATAATCCCGCAGCGTCTGGGTCGGCGCTTGCGTAAAATTCTGGCCGCTGCGGCCGAGGAATTCCGAAAAGTCGGTCAGGTCGCGACGATAGGCGTCAAGCGTATTGGCGCCGGCGCCCTGTTCGGCCGCCAGCATGTCGATGAACAGGCCGGTCAGTTTGGCGTCGGAGGTCTTGTAACCGGTCGTCTTGGCAGTGGAAGCTTTGGCCATGCCCCGACCGTAGCAGCTATTTCTTGAGGAATTTATCCGCCGGCACCGTCACGGTCATTTCCCGGGGCTTTGGGTTGACGAAATTCGCCAGCGCATAGATGGCGCCATAGACCACTCCGACGATGATGGCGACGACCGTCAGAAAGCGGAACAGGCTGGGCATAAGCGAGTCTCATAGCGTTTTCGAGCGAAGTGGAAACCGGTTCGCGTGAGGAAAACGCGTCAAAACAGGAATCTGGGGCTTCGGTCAGATTCTATCAGAACCGAAGCTCCGGGGGGCGATTAACCACGGCATCGGCGGGATGAGCGAGGGCAGACTACCAACATGTTCCGCCAGTGGTTGCAAGAGTCTATGGCAAGGGTATCGGCGGGGGTAGTATAGGTGGCGGGAACGCCGCGCTTCCGCGGCGCCAGAGTTTTCGATGGCCGATACCGCCTCACAAGCCGCAGCCCAGACGTCCCAGGAGGCCGAAATCACCGCAGCCCTCGGGACGCGCTCGGTCGTGCTGGTGGGCATGATGGGAGCGGGCAAGTCGACCATCGGGCGGCGGCTGGCGGCGCGGCTGCGGCTGCCGTTTCTCGACGCCGATACCGAGATCGAGGCCGCCGCGGGCATGTCGATCCCGGACATTTTCGAAAGCCATGGCGAGCCGCATTTCAGGGACGGCGAAGCGCGGGTGATCGCGCGGCTGCTCGATGGCGGGCCGGGCGTGCTCGCGACCGGCGGCGGTGCCTTCCTGCGCGAGGAGACCCGCGAGCGCATTCGCCGCAAGGCCGTCTCGATCTGGCTCAAGGCGGATGTCGACACCATCATGCGCCGGGTCAAGCGCCGCGCCGACCGTCCGCTGCTGCAGACCGCCGATCCGGCCGCCACCGTCGAGCGCCTGGTCGGCGAACGCGAGCCGATTTACCAGGCCGCAGACCTCACCATCTGGTCGCGCGAGGTGCCGCACGAGAAAATCGTCGATGAGTGCATCGACGCTTTGCATGTCAGGCTTTGCGGCGGGGCCGCGGGCGCAACGACGCCGGATACACTGGACGCCAGATCATGACCGCGCCGCTGAAACATTCCGCTTCCATCACGGTCGACGTCGCGCTCCGCGAGCGGGCCTATGACATCGTGATCGGGCGTGAGGTCTTGCCGTCGCTCGGCGCGCGCATCGCCGCGTTGCGGCCCGGCGTGCGCACGGCGATCGTGACCGATCGCACGGTGGCAAAACACTGGCTGGCGCAGACCGAGGCCGCGCTGGCCGACGCCGGCATCGCGACCTCGCATATCATCGTCGATGAAGGCGAGGGCTCCAAGAGCTACGCGGGGCTCGAACAGGTCAGCGAAGCTCTGATCGCAGCCAAGATCGAGCGCAACGATCTGGTGATCGCGCTCGGCGGCGGCGTGATCGGCGATCTCACGGGCTTTGCGGCCGCCATCCTGCGCCGCGGCGTCGATTTCGTGCAGGTCCCGACCTCGCTGCTGGCGCAGGTGGATTCATCCGTCGGCGGCAAGACCGGAATCAATTCGCCGCGCGGCAAGAACCTGCTCGGCGCATTTCACCAGCCGGTGCTGGTGGTGACCGATACCGCAGTGCTCGATACGCTGTCGCCGCGCCAGTTCCGCGCCGGCTATGCCGAGGTCGCCAAATACGGCGTGCTTGGCGATGAGGCGTTCTTCTCCTGGCTGGAGTCCAACCACGCCGATATTTTTGCCGGCGGCGCCGCGCGCGAGCACGCCATCGCGACATCGTGCCGCGCCAAGGCCGCGATCGTGGCGCGCGACGAGCGCGAGACCGGCGAGCGCGCGCTGCTCAACCTCGGCCACACTTTCGGCCACGCGCTGGAAGCCGCGACCGGATTTTCCGACCGGCTGTTTCATGGCGAAGGTGTCGCGGTCGGCATGGTGCTGGCGGCGGAATTTTCC
>Ga0207702_10000091_pt1 | contig 104021 bp, 75 predicted proteins | sample KBSCornC62_FD_184302 | JGI IMG/M metagenome (GOLD analysis project Ga0207702, IMG submission 184302) | Corn rhizosphere microbial communities from Kellogg Biological Station, Michigan, USA - KBS Corn C6-2 (SPAdes) (version 2) | ecosystem: Host-associated > Plants > Roots > Rhizosphere > Soil ...
GTCGCTTTGACTTTCGATGCGACGAATCTGCTCCACAGCAAATATCACGATCACTTCGGACCGACGCAGCTCTTCAGTCGGGACATGCGCAGCTATGATACGACGTATGCCGTAGGCGTGCGCTTCCGCTACTAATCATACACCGTTTTCATTCCACAGCCCGCCCAAGCACACCGCGGGGCGGGCTTTTTCTTCGAAGGCGACCAGCGCAAATCGAGTTACTTACCCATGAACACAAATGACCTTCGTCCGTCGTTGAGGTCAGCTCCTGATCGTGCTTCCGTCGGGTGGCGTGGTTTTTTTGGGGCCCTCCGTTTCATCATCGCCGCCGTCTCGCTGAGCGGCTCGACGTCTTTCGGGGCCGATTGGTCACTCTCGGGCGATCTGACAACCCACGATCCTAGTATCATTAGGGACGGCAACACGTGGTATGTTTTCAGTACCGGCGCGGGACTGAGTACAAAGTCATCGCCCGACGGGCTGGTCTGGAAGCAACAAGCTCCATTGTTTACGGCCGAGTTGTCGTGGTGGCGCACCTATGCGCCGCAAATGGGCTCCCTCGACGTTTGGGCGCCAGACCTGCAAGCGTTCAACGGACGAATCTGGTGTTATTACTGCGTTTCCGAATTTGGAAAAAACAACTCTGCCATCGGGCTGAAGTCTTGCACGAGTATCGCCGCAGGCGACTGGCGTGACGACGGCGTCGTTGTTACTTCTAAAGCAGGCGTCGACACCTTCAACGCGATTGATCCGACGCTGACAATCGATGCTAACGGCACGCCGTGGCTGGCGTTTGGATCTTGGTTCGATGGCATTCATGTCGTCCAAATCGATCCTGCGACGATGAAGCCGGCCGGTACATATTATTCGATTGCGAACCGCAGCAATGGAATCGAAGCAGCCAATATTATCTATCACCAGGGCTATTATTACTTGTTTGTATCAATCGACAGATGCTGCCTCGGTGTACAGAGCACCTACAAAATCGCCTATGGACGATCGCAGGCGATCACGGGGCCATATGTGGATCAAAGTGGAACCGCGATGGCGAATGGCGGTGGGACGATTCTCGATTCTGGAACAACCCGTTGGAAAGGTCCAGGCGGACAGGATGTTTATCAAAACGGCAACGCCTGGATCATCGCCCGCCATGCATATGATGCGAATAACGCGGGCACTCCAACTCTCTTGATCAGCGATTTATACTGGGACGCCAACGGTTGGCCGACCTATTCCGCACCCCCAGCTCCGGTTATTCGTGCAGCGCCGATCAGTGTAACAAAACCCGCCGGCAGCCAGCTTACATTGAGCGTGACCGCGACGGGGTCGGACTTAGTTTACCAGTGGTATAAAAATGGTGTCCTGATCTCTGGTGCGACCGACGCGACACTTTCGTTCGCGACATTGGCTGAAAGCGACGCCGGAAAATATAGCGTGGTCGTGAGCAGCGATGGTCAATCACTGACGAGCTATCCCGCCACTGTAGTCGTCGCTGCGCCGACTCCCGGGCGGCTGACTAATCTTTCCGTTCGCACGACCGGTGGCACAGGCCAGCAAACGTTGATTGGCGGTTTTATCGTAAGCGGCAGCGGTTCCAAACCGCTGCTGATTCGGGGATCTGGCCCGACGTTGGCGAACTTTGGAGTAACCAATTTCCTTCCGGATCCGCAGTTGGCGCTCTACCAAAACCAAACCGTCATTGGTGCAAATGATAACTGGGGCAACGCATCTGATCAGAATTTAATTACACATTTTGGTGGAGATAAGATGGGGCTCCTCCCGCTCGGAGCGAAAGAGGCAATCATCACCACCGCACTCACAACAGGGGGTTACACCGCTCAAGTCAGCGATCAAGGCGGTGGATCTGGTGTAGCGCTCCTTGAAGTGTTCGATACGGACTCAGCGCAGCCGGGCACAAACGAATTCGCCGCTCAACCACGTTTGACGAACGTCTCAGCACGAGCACAGGTTGGCACAGGTGAGAACATTTTAATTGCGGGTTTTATTATCAACGGAAACGTCCCATTGCGCGTCATGATTCGTGGCTTGGGACCGACGCTGACGAATTTCGGAGTGAGTTCAGCACTGGCCGATCCGCAACTAACCGTCTTTGACGGCGTGCAAGCAAAGGTCGCGTCGAACGACAACTGGGGCGACTTCTGGGACCAAGCGAGTATCACTGCTGCAGGCGGCGATAAGTCGGGAACCTATCCGCTCGACGCTCACGACTCTGTCTTGATCCTTGATTTACCTCCGGGCGGATACACCGCCCAATTAAGTGGTGCGAACGGCGGGACTGGCGTGGGCTTGCTTGAGATCTACGCCTTGTGACGGCCAGGCTAGAGTCGGATGGAGGCTAACCGAGAAACTCGTCAACGGAAGGTCGGCCAAAAATCGGATGGCCTGCTTGATCCCAAACGAGTGTCTTTATATAAGTGTGGCGATTCGGATCCCACAGCGGATCGCCCACGATGTTCGTGTAGGTTCTGGCGTGGTAAACCAAGATATCGCGCTTATCGTCTTCTGACGTGGTGAAACTATTGTGGCCTGGACCATAGACACCATGCTCGTAGCACGATTCCAAGATGGGCTTCGGCGACTTCTTCCAGCTTTTCGCATCGAGGAGATTCGCGGATTCATCGGCTTCGAGTAATCCCACACAGTAATTCTCATCGGTCGCACTCGCCGAATAGCTAATGAAAATTTTGCCGTGGCGAATGAGCACGGCTGGACCTTCATTAACGGAAAATCCACGCGTTTCCCAGGGTAAATCAGGCTGACTGATCAGCACGGGCGCTGAGGCGAGTTCCCATGGCGTCTTCATCGACGCGATGTGCAAATTTGAATTGCCCGGAACGCCGGGGGTTTTCTGTGCCCACACGTAAAACAACGTGCCTCGATGTTCGAAGGTGGTCGCATCCAGACAAAACGTATCGATTCCGGTATTAACCGGCCCAATTAACGTCCAGGAATCAACCATCGGATCATTCGCCGGAGGCGTAATGACATACATCCGGTGTTGAAACAGTTGATCTTTGATATCTCGATTCGGGGCTGCTGCAAAATAAATGTACCAGCGACCTTGGTTAAAGTGAATTTCCGGCGCCCAGATCAATTCACTGTATGGTCCTTCGGTTGGTTTCCGCCACACCACAACCGGGGACGCCGTTGCAAGTCCCGCGAGCGTAGGCGACCGACGGATTTCGACGCAGTCGTACTCTGGCACGGAGGCCGTAAAATAGTAAAAACCGTCGGCGTGCTTTAAAATAAAGGGATCAGCGCGCTGGAGAATGAGCGGTTTGAGGATGTGCGGCATAGAACTAAAGAGAAGTGGGGGCGACTGCCTCGATCGAGACGGGAGACAACGTGCCAGGAGCGGCGCTCAAATTCATTTCCCGATAGTAGCGGTCGGTAATCTTATACTTGAACATCAACAGTCCCATAATGACGTGAAAAAAACCGGGGATGATCGAGAGCATGAGCGCGATCCCTTGAAGGGTGAACGCGCTCTGCGGTTTGTCCGGAATATAGTTATAGTGATCGAGGAGAAAACCGACCATCGCGCCGGCCAAACCCATGCCCGCCTTTTGGAAGAACGAGATTCCGCCGAAGGCCAAGCCCGAAACACGCTCTCCCGTTTTCATCGCGCCGTAATCAACCGCCTCGGCAATCGCGGACCAAAAAACGGGCGCGTGCAAATCGACGACAAAGGAAATAAGAAAAAAGAGAGTAAACGCCAAAGCCGTCTGTCCTGGGCGAACCGCGAAAAACATCAATGCACTCAAGAGTCCGACGAGGAGCTGGCTCCAACGGAAAAGCTTTATTTTGCAGAAACGTTTCGTGATCCAGGTTGATGCCACCATCGCAAGGATGGCGGCCACGACTCCGGTCGAGAGAAAACTCGATAGCATTTTCGCGTCACCCCCAAGATAATATTTGGCGTAATAGGCCGCGACCGAACCGCGGATGACATATCCGATCGTACCGATGACGCAGACACCGCAGAGAATCAACCATTGGTCGTTCCGGACTAGCAGCGCTAATTGTTTCGAAACCGGTTTTTCATCAGCCTGATGCTTCACCCGTTCGGTTGTAGTGAAGAAGCAAAAAATGAAAAGGAGCGAGGCCATCAGTCCCATGAGCCCCATAGAGAATTGATAGCCTCGAGGAAGCTGACCGGCGCCCCACTTGGTTGCTAGCACCGGCACGATAATTGTAACGAGAAAGGCGGCGATCTTTGCAAAAAAGAGACGGTATCCGTTGGCCGATAAACGTTCAGTCGGCGAATCGGTCAATACACCAATCAGCGAGATGTAAGGGATCGTCACCGCCGTAAAAATCAGCATGACTAACAAGTAGGTGCTGTACGCCCAAACAAGCTTTCCATTATAAGCCATGTCCGGCGTGGTAAAGAGGAGGAAGACAGACACGCCAAACGGAACCGCAAGGTACAAGAAATACGGCCGGTATCGACCCCATTTCGTCGTGTGCCGATCGGTGAACAAACCCATGAGCGGGTCGGCGAAGGCGTCGACGAAACGAACCGAAATAAACAGCCATGCTATATCGGTCGATTTGAGACCATAGATGTCTGTATAGAAAAACGTGATGATCAGCATCATCGACGAAATGACGACATTGACGGCCATGTCGCCTGCGCCGAAGCCGATCTTCTCGAGGACGGAAAGCTTTTGGGTCTTCATGAATGGAGGCAAAGCAAGGGGGCAGCGTGAATCGGGACGCAGGGGCGCCGCGCTGTCGATGCACCCTCAACTTGACCGTCAAGACCTAGGGACGGAGTTGACGATAAAGGCAAGTCGCACGTTGACTTTTTAAACAGCGGATAACTTATCCGGGTATGCTTCCCCTTCGCCCTTTGATCTTTTTCTCAGCGGCATTTTTAGTCGCTGCATTTTCGCTGCGAGCAAGTGAGCCTCGGCAGGTGAGTGTCCATGACCCGGCGATGATCAAGGAGGGTGATACTTATTATTTATTTAGTACAGGACCGGGAATCACTTACTATTCGTCAAAAGATTTGCAGACGTGGAGGTTGGTCGGGCGTGTTTTTTCGAATAGCCCGACGTGGGCTAAATCGGTGGCCGCGACCTTCAACGGTCACATCTGGGCCCCGGATGTAATCTTTCACGATGGCGCTTACTACGTTTACTACAGTGTTTCGGCGTTCGGAAAAAACACATCCGCGATCGGGTTGACGATCAACAAAACGCTGGATCCGAAGTCGCCTGATTTTCACTGGGAAGATCATGGAATTGTGATTCAATCGGTTCCCAATCGAGACCTCTGGAACGCGATCGACCCGAACATCGCGGTCGATGACACAGGCACCGCGTGGATGTGCTTCGGCTCTTTTTGGGGCGGACTAAAGTTGGTGAAGCTCAATGCGGAATGGACCGCGCCAGCCGTGCCGGAGGTGTGGTACTCACTGGCAAAGCGAGAACGCTCCGTTCTGCTCGACGATCGCGATCCGGGCCCCGCTCAGCTCGAGGCGCCGTTCATCTTTCACAAGAACGGGTATTATTATCTGTTTCTTTCCTGGGACCGCTGCTGTATCGGCGTGAAGAGTAACTATAAAATCGTGATCGGCCGGTCTAAAGATATCACAGGACCTTACGTTGACAAAGAAGGCCGCAACTTGGCCGAAGGAGGCGGGACGATTCTTTTACAGGGAAATCCCAAATGGCCGGGCGTGGGTCACAACAGCACCTACACATTTGACGGGAAAGATTACCTGATCTTTCACGCTTATGAAACGGCCGACCGAGGCCTGCAGAAGCTGAAGATCGCCCAATTGACTTGGGACGCCGCCGGTTGGCCGGTGGTCGACCCATCAGTGTTGGATACGTACAAGAGCGTGATCTACTAAACATTGTAGATGGGGTTGCCCCTCACGGATCCGCTTCATCGCCTCCTTGCCGAAAACCGATCGCTATGATGAAAGCACGAGCTTTTGGCTCGTTTTTTTTGGGGTAGTTGACGAACAGGATGTCTGCGCTTCCAGGACGCGCCTTACCTATCCGCCAGCGCGGGTGAGATAGTCTGAGAACGTCAGCACGGCTGAGATCGCGAGCCAGAAGAAACCCGCGAGGGCGAAGACTCGTATAAGCCCATTCTGATAACGAAGCTGCATAAAGATCCAGAAGATGATCGCGGTTTTGGCGGCGGCGATGGAGAGGGCTAAGATTGTTTTTGCAGTTGGACCGATGGGCAGAAAGGCACCCCCTGCGCTGGCAGCCAGAAGCGCGAGCAACGCGACGTACGCAAAAATCAGAACGGACTTGGTCGGACCGGTGTGCATACTATTTTCCAGCGAGGTACAGTAGCGGATAGAGAAACACCCAAATGCAATCGACGAAGTGCCAGTAGAGACCAACCAGCGAAACCGCGTCGGCCCGTTGCGCTGTGAGCGTGCCAAGGCGGTTCCGATTGAGCAGCCAAGCGATGGCGCCGAGCCCAAAAAGCATATGGACGGCGTGCAGTCCGGTCATCGCGAAGTATAAAAAGAAGAAGAGCTGACTTTGAGGCGGAGCCGCAGGAAAATGAAAGGCCGCGCCCGGGATCAAGTGCTCGACGTACTTTTGATAGTACTCGTACATCTTGATCCCGATGAAAATGGCGCCGAGAACCCAGGTGGCGAGGAGGTGATTGCGGAGCCAACGGCGATCATTCCGCTTCACCGCCAGGTCGGCTAACGCCATAAACAAACTGCTGGTCAGCAGTACAGCCGTATTGAGCGTTCCGATGGGGAGCTCCAACCGGTCGCTCGCCTGTGCAAAAGCCGCCGGGTAGTGCCAGCGCAAAATCGTGTAGCTGGAAAAGAGACCTCCGAAGAACAGAATCTCTGTCGCAAGGAAGGTCCACATTCCCAGGTGGTTCGCCTGGCTATGCTGCTCCGTATCGGTGAACGGCGTTTCCTCAAGCTCGGCCGCGGCTTCACTCATTGGTTATGTCTCCGGTTTCCGAATACGCGTAGGGTTCCCAGGTAACGACCGGCGTGACTTCGAAGTTATGTTCGGGCGCAGGCGAGGCGGTTTTCCACTCCAGACCCGTTGCTCCCCACGGATTCGGACCGGCGGGCTTTCCGTAAAAGAACGACCACGCCAAATAAATCAGCGGCATGGTGTAGCCGATGGCGAGGATCGAAGCGCCCGCCGTGGACAACACATTCAGTGTTTGAAACTGTTGGGGATACGCGTGGTATCGCCGCGGCATCCCGAGATATCCGAGCACGAACTGCGGGAAAAAAGTGAGATTGAATCCCAGAAATGTGATGATCGCCGCAATGCGCGCGGTCCACTCGTGGTACATCCGACCCGATATTTTCGGCCACCAGTAATGGATGCCGCCGAGATACGCCATGACCATCCCGCCGACCATCACGTAATGGAAATGCGCGATGACAAAGTAGGTGCCGTGGACGTGCACGTCGATCGGTAGTGTGGCCAAGAATACACCGGTTAGTCCGCCGATCGTGAAAAGGCCAAGAAAGCCGAGCGCATAGAGCAGGGGTGTCTCGTACGTGATTGAACCGCGAAAAAGCGTCGCTGTCCAACTGAACACTTTCACGGCGGATGGAACGGAAACGAGAAAACTCAGCAGCGAGAAGACCACACCTGCGTAAACCGATTGACTGCTAACAAACATGTGGTGGCCCCAGACCAGGAAACCGAGGAGCGCGATCGTGAGGCTCGCGAACGCGACCACCTTGTAGCCAAAAACGGGTTTCCGCGCGAATGCCGCCATCGTCTCGCTCACCACTCCCATCCCCGGCAGGATCATAATATAAACGGCCGGGTGCGAGTAGAACCAGAAAAGGTGTTGAAACAGCAACGGATCACCTCCGAGTTTGGGATCGAAAATGCCGACGCCGAATCCGCGTTCGAGCGCCATCAAGAGCAGCGTGATGGCGAGCACGGGCGTGGCCAAAACCAAGATGATGCTGGTGGAGTACAGCGACCAAATGAAGAGCGGCAGCCGAAACCAAGTGAGTCCAGGCGCCCGCAATTTATGAATCGTGACAATAAAGTTCAGGCCGGTCGCAATCGACGAAAACCCGGCGATAAAAACACCGGCCGCCATACTCATCACTGCGGAGTTGGAATACGTGCTGCTGTAAGGCGTATAAAACGTCCAACCGGTGTCGGCACCGCCGCGCAAAATCGAATAAAGCACGAGGAAACCACCGGCCATGAAAAGGTACCAACTCAACAAGTTCAGGCGAGGGAAGGCCACGTCTCGCGCGCCGATCATTAGCGGAATAATGAAGTTTCCTAAAACCGACGGAATCGAGGGAATGAGGAAAAACCAAACCATGATGACGCCGTGCAGCGTAAACAGGCGATTGTATATATCCGACGTGACCAGATCTCCCGCGGGAGTCAGCAGCTCGATCCGCATCAGCGCGGCAGCCACCGCCCCGATGGTAAAGAAAAAAGTTATGCTGGCGAGATAGAGCAGCCCGATGCGCTTGTGATCGTGGGTCAGCAACCATGAACCCATGGTGTGGCCGGCGGAGAGGTAGTTTCGCGTTTCGGTCCGCGGCGATTCTGAAGGAATAACAAGCGTACTCATGGAACAGTGGCGGCGGGCGCGCTCGCCGTTTCCGGCGTGAGCGATTTGATGTAGTTGATCAAGTCCAGTAGATCGGCCTCGTTGACCACGCCTTGGAACGAAGGCATGATCGGTTGAAAACCGGCGACCACATCCTTGGTCGGGAGCAAAATCGAGTCCCGAATATAACGCTCGTCAGCAAGGACGAATTGTCCGGTGGAAAGCGGAACCTGGTGATTATAAATCCCGACCAACGACGGCGCGTGGATCTGGGATGGCTGATCGTGGCAACCGGCGCAGTTATATTTAACGAACAGATCGCGACCGTGGTGGATTAACTGATCTGAGCGTGTGCCCGTTTCGAGCCAACGCCCGTAGGCTTCCGCCGACTGCACGATTACCGTCCCGACCATGGCTGAATGCTTCGTGCCGCAAAACTCCGAGCAATAGAAACTATATTCTCCCTCTCGCGTCGCCTTGAACCAAGCCGTCACCGTTTTGCCAGGCACGACGTCTTGCTTCACTCGAAAGGCGGGGACGTAGAAACTGTGGATGACGTCCTCGGACGAGAGCTGCACGGCGATGTTCTGACCGAGCGGCACATGCAGCGTATTGAACTCGCGCCGGCCGTTCGGGTGGCGCACGTCCCACATCCACTGGCGTCCGATCATCGTGACTTGATAGGCATCCGCCGGTGTACGTTCCATTTTCAGAAAAATCCGCGCACCCCAGAAAAAGAAGGCGAGAAACGCCACCGTGGTGGCCGTGATCCACGTCGCTTCCACCTTCCACGACTCAATCGGCAAGGGGCCACGATAAGCTGGAGAGCCACGCCGGTACTTGACCAAGAAAAACAAGTTTACGACGAGCAAGCCGATGACGACGGCCGTGGAAATTAAACAAAGCGTCCAAAAAACATGATCCACCTCCGGAGCGAAGCTGCTCGCTGCGCCGAGGGAGTTCCACAAGTCGACCAGAGCGAGCGATCTCATCGAGCGCCTCCTTCGGCCCAACGCTGTCGGCGCTCTGCACGCAACAAGTAAACGATCAGAAGCGCCAGCCCAAGGACCGTAAGACTGGTTGCGACCTGAAGCGTGCGCCAAATCAGTGTCCCGTATTTTCCGGAGATGCCTTGACCGTGGAAGCAAAGTAACAGCAGTTCGAATGCAGTCGGGCCCGTTTTCCCTTCCGCGGCGCGACGCATGCTCACGGCCAAATCTTTCTCGGGGAAATCGACTCCGAGGAAGTACCTCGAAATAATCCCTTGCTGGGTCGCGATCAAAAATCCGCTGGGATGCGCGTACTGTTTCGATGCTTCATCGTAGCGATAAACGAAACCCGCCGCGCGGGTCAGTTGTTCGATGGAAGATTCAGTGCCCGTTAAATAGTGCCAACTAGCCTCCGCGCCGGGTCGAGCGAAACGACGAACGTCCCGCTCCTTCGCTTCCTCAGCCGCCATCACCGTATCCGTGGGATCGATACTCACGTAGAGCAGCCGAAAGTGTCCGACCGCTTCCGGACGAAGCTGACGAAGCGCGCCGATAGTCGCGTCGCTGACGACCGAGCAAAGTTGATTGCAACGAAAGTATCCGAAAATGATCACGACCGGCTCTGAACCGAAATAATCCGAGAGTGGGCGCCGCTGCCCGTGCTCGTCGAAAAAGGAGACCGAGAGTGGCAACGTCTGACCATTGCGCTGTTCATAGCGCACGCCGGCAGTCGCTGGATCCATTGTCGCTGCGAGACCGAGATTCGCTCCGGCAAAAATGGCCGTGGCCATGAGAATCAAGAGGCGGATAATGCGTTTCATGGCTTCGAGGGATTTGCGGCGTCTTGGACCAAGCGATCCATCGCGCGATCAATCGGAATTCGAACAATACCGCGCGGACGGTCGACCCATCCGTAGGTGTGCAGGCGTGTCGCGTTCTCGCGATCGAGGCCGGCCCATTCCGACGCAATGCTCGTTTTATATTCCGGAGAATGCGTGAAAGGCGTCTGCCGCTGGTGACGGGAGATCGCACGGTAGCCAAAGTAATAGAGCAGAGCGGAAACGATGAGGGATGCGACGATCGTTACGCTGACGATGGCCGCCACCTTTCCGATCAGGCGCGGGTGCGCGTCTTCGACTTCGTAACCGGGAGAAGAAGCTGACGAGTTCATCCTACAATCGGCGCGACGACCGGGTTGACATTGACGTTGGCCAAGTAGCGGTTGAGGAAAATGCCTCCGCCGGCGGCGAGAAGCGCGAGCGCCAGTCCGTATTCAGAAAATCCCGACAAATGGTAGGACGGCAAAATCATCCATGAGACATAGACGACCTGGGCGATGGCGACGAGGGCGGCCGCGATCAGAAGACTGGTGGGACGCCGTTTGATTTTCTTCGAGAGTAAGAGGAAAAACGGCACCACGAAGTGAAACAGAACCGTGGCGACCAGGAGCGCGCGCCAGGGGCCGTGCCACCGATGCAGATACCAACTGGTTTCTCTCGGAAGATTTCCGCTCCAGATAATGAGCAGTTGCACGAACGCGACGTAAACCCAGAAGACGATGCTCGTGAGGAGGAGATTGCCCCAATCCACGCCCAGGGCTGCGCCATTTCGAATCCGTTGTGCGGGATCGATGCCAACCGCGACGGCAACGACGAGTGCTAGCGCGAGCCCCGCAATCGCTTGGCCGCTCAACCACACCAATGGAAAGCCGGTCGAGGTCCAGTCTGGCTCCGTCGCCAATAACCAATCCGTCGCAAGCAGATGCATTCCAAAGGTCAGTACGATCAAGCCCACGGGACCAGCCCAAGGGCGGACGCGTGGAGATTGACTGCTTCGAACAATAATTCCGTCAGGATCGTTTTCGCGATGTGGTCGCTGCGCACCGTCGGCCTCGGCCAGGCGATTTGGAACGACGATGAGCTTGGTCAAAAACGGCTGCACCGCCCAGCGGAGCAAGAAAAACAGCAGAGTATAGCCGCAAGCGCGACCGATGACCGCGCCATGACTGAGGTAAGCTTTTAGCGGCCCCTGGTCTGCAGCCAGCGTCCGCACCGGATTGGGATCTAACCAAAGCAAGGGTAGCAGAGCGATCCAGCACCACGGCAGCAGCCGAACGCCCGCACTCAGGAAGGGCAACAAAGGTTTTCCCCAATCGCCGCCGGTGGTTTTATAGATCAGCAAAAAGATCAATGATCCGACGGCTGGCTCAAGACAGGCGATTCCGGCGAACCGATAGGCCGGGGCAAATGCTTCATGATGTATCCAAGCGAGCACGACAGCGCCAATGATGCCAATGACGGCAATCCCGAAGGAAGCACGTCCCGCTTTTTGCAAGAAAGTCGTGGTCAGCGGGGTCATGGATTTGGCGCGGCGTTCAAGGCCGCGAGTTGGTCAGCGGGTACATCCGAAATGCTCGCATGTTGGCTGCGTTGAAGCGCTCGAATATAGGCGGCAATCGCCCACCGATCGGCTTCCGGTACCCGATCGCGATAGGGGTACATCATTCCGTACCCGTTTGTGATCACGTTGACGAAGTGACCGATATTCGCCTGGCGTAAGCGATCCTCGTGAAAGGAGGGCGGATTTGGAAAACCGCGCCGCGGAATGATGCCTGTGCCGTAGCCATCCGCTCCGTGGCAAACCGCGCAGTAAATCGTGAAGCGCTCTTGACCGCGTGCGAGCAGCGCGCGCGTCAGCGGCACGGGAAGGTTGGTGACGTCTTCCAGTTTACCGTCGTCGAAAACATTTGCGGTTAACCGCGACGTTGCGCCACGTGCCACGGTGTGCGCAGGAGGCAGGCGAGACGAGGTTCCATCGGGAAAGTGGGTGGAAGGGTCGTCTTCGTGCGCGTTGGGCTGATGCTTCATGTTGCTGCAGCCAAGGGTGAGGACAGCGAAAAGCGCGATCGTTGGCCAAGTCGGGCCCAAAATAATCCTTCGACGGAGTCGCGGATCAGTTCGCGCTTTTCGAGACGATAGCGGATTCGGCGGTTTCATACGCTAACCTCCTCGATGCTCTCGGCGCCTTTGCTCAAAAGGTCCTTGGTTTTGACCGAGCGGTATTCCGGTTCGCTCGCGAGAACGCAGACGAAATAACGATCTTGGCTAGCCCGCAGGAAGCGATGCGATTGATAGAGCGGGTGGTCGAGCCGAGGGAGGCGGGCCAAGACGAAAAGGGCCAAGGCTCCGACGAACGATGCCGTCAGGACCGTCAGTTCAAACGTGATCGGAATGAACGAGGGCCAGCTATGCAAGGGTCGGCCGCCGATGTTTAACGGGTAATCATGCGCCGCATACCACTGCAAGAAATAGGCCCCTGCGCCACCGAGAAGACCCGCGGCGAGCATGATCCAGCCGATGGGTGTGGGCTTGGCCGGGATCAGGTCATCGATTTCTTCGTCAGGATATGGAGTATAGACGTCGAAGCGGGAGTATCCCGCGGCGCGCAATCGGCGAAGTGCATCGGCGAGGACTTCCGCTGTCGGGTACATTGCGAGAAGACCGTGCGGCTTCATGCCTTTGCTCCTTCCTTGGCCGCGAAGGCGCGCATTTCGGTGATCGAAATGGCCGGTAGAAAGCGGATGAACAAAAACAGAAGCGAAAGAAATAAACCCATCGTCCCGATGAATGTTGCCCAGTCCCAGCGGGTACCGTGGTAAATGCCCCAGGAAGACGGCAGAAAGTCTCGGTGAAGACTGGTAACGACGATGACAAAACGCTCCAGCCACATCCCGACATTCACGATGAGAGCGACGATGAAAATCATCAGAGGACTGTTGCGAGCGCGCCGCGACCAAAGGATTTGCGGCGCCAGAATATTGCAGAACATCAACGCCCAGAATTCGCCCGCGTAGGGGCCGATCGTGCGATTGAGCGCAACGAATTGCTCGAACTTATCGCCGCTGTACCACGCGGTGAAGAACTCGCTGAAATAGCCGTATGCCACCATCCACCCCGTTGTCATCAACACTTTCGCCATCAGTTCGAGATGCCGATCCGTAATGTAGGGCTCGAGCCGATACACTTTGCGCAGCGGAATGACCAAGGTGAGCACCATCGCAAACCCGGAGTAGATCGCGCCCGCCACGAAGTAGGGTGGGAAAATCGTCGAATGCCACCCTGGCAAAATCGCGACGGCGAAGTCCATGCCGACGATACTATGGACGGACAGCACGAGCGGGGTGGCGAGGCCGGCGAGCAAGATGTAGAGTTTTTCGTAGTGCCGCCAGTGCCTCGCGTCGCCACGCCAGCCCATGCTCATGACTCCGTAAACCCGGCGCTTGAAGATCGATCCCGCCCGATCGCGCAACGTCGCAAGATCCGGAATCAGTCCAATATACCAAAACAGCAGGGACACGCTACCGTAGGTCGACACCGCAAACACATCCCAGACGAGGGGGCTGCGAAACTGCGGCCAGAGGCCCATCGTGTCCGGGTAGGGTGTTAGCCAATACGCATATTGCGGACGCCCAAGATGCAAAATGGGATAAAGTCCTGCACAGGCCACGGCGAAGAGCGTCATCGCCTCGGTAAAACGATTGATCGACGTGCGCCATTTCTGATGCAAGAGCAGCAGGATCGCGGAAATAAATGTACCCGCGTGGCCGATACCGATCCACCAGACGAAGTTCACGATCGCGAATCCCCACGCGATGGGAATATTGACCCCCCAGAGACCAATCCCTCGCACAAATAAACAGGTGATGGCAAATAGCAGCATCATCATGAGTGCGAAAGCGGCGGCGAAGCTGATCCACCAGAAACGCGGACGCGGATGCTCCAGCGGAATGCCGCTGATCGCGGCGTTGACCGTCTCCACGGTCTCACCTGGTCCAAGGAGATCCGTGCTCATGCGGTTCCTTCCGTCAGTGGACGCGCCACTTCGTCGATGACCCTAGCCAAGTAGGTGGTGCGCGGCCGGGTGTTCAACTCGGCGAGCAGACCATAATCCGTTTGTTCGCGCTTTCGTTGTGCGACGCGGCTTTCCGGATTGTTGATGTCGCCAAAAATAATCGCTTCGACGGGACAGGCCTGCTGACAGGCGGTGAGGATTTCTCCGTCACGGATTGTGCGGAGTTCGCGTTCTGCGCGAATCCGAGCCGCGTTGATGCGTTGCACGCAATACGTGCATTTCTCCATCACTCCACGCTGGCGCACCGTCACGTTCGGGTTGCTCTGAAGGTACTTCGGGGAATCGAGAGGAAGGCGAAAATCAAAAAAGTTAAACCGGCGAACTTTATACGGACAGTTGTTCGAACAGTACCGCGTGCCCACGCATCGGTTGTAGACCATATCATTGAGGCCCTCCGAACTGTGCACCGTCGCACCGACCGGGCAGACGAGTTCGCACGGCGCTGTTTCGCAGTGCATGCATGGAACGGGTTGTTGAAGGATGCGGGGATTGGCTGGCTCCCCGTCATAGTACCGATCGATGCGGATCCAGTGCATCTCGCGTCCGCGCTGCACCTGCTCCTTGCCCACCACGGGAATGTTGTTCTCCGCTTGGCAGGCGATCACGCAGGCATTGCAACCGGTACAGGTGTTCAGATCGATCGACATGCCCCAGGCGTAGCTGGTGTAATGCACTTTCGGATACATCGAACCGTATTCCTTCTCTTCCCGCTTCGCCTGATCGAGCTTCGCGAACTGAATTGTTTTAACCGGCTCGCGACTTTGCATCGAGAAGTGTGAGTGCGTCGAAACCAGCTCAGTGCGCTTGCCTGTTCTTTCAATCCGGGTGGCCTGGCCGAGCCAGCGAGTGCCTGTGGGGCGAATGGGATAAACATCGACGCCGTGCCCCGTCCCAACCGTGCCGACCCGCGCGCGACCCGATCCGAGATGCAGCGTGACGCAGGCGTCGGCGTGGCCCGGCAGGATCCAAACAGGCATGAGCAGAGGGCCTGCGTCCGTGTGAAGACGAATCTCGTCACCCTCCTTCAAGTGCTGGCGCTCGGCGAATTGCGGGCTGATCAAAGCTGCATTGTCCCAAACAAGATGAGTGAACGGCTTGGGCAATTCCTGAAGCCAGGCGTGATTCGCCCAGCGTCCATCGCTCAGAGTCGGGTCGGGTTTGAAAACCAGCGCGATCGCTTCTGTCGCGGCCAAATCCTGCCAATCCGTCGCAACGGGCATTTTGGCGGCTGTGGACGTACCTGCGGGCTGCCTCGATTCTGGCAAAATCCCTCGGTCGAGCCAGCGCCGCCACTGCGCGTCGAAGTCCGGCTGGCGCAGTGCCCAGTGCGCGCGGACCAGATCATAACCCGTTTCTGCCGGCAAGGGTGAGATACGCTGGAGCAGCTCGATCGCCGACGTTGTTTCGTAGAGTGGCTCGATCAACGGTTGGACAATCGAAACGGTGCCATCGTAGGCGCGCAGATCGCCCCAGCTTTCGAGAAAATGACTTTGCGGCAAATGCCACCGGCAAGCCTCCGCCGTCTCATCGCCATGACTGCCGAGGTGAACAGAGAACGGCACCTTTCGCAGCCGCTCTTTGAACCGCTCAGCGCTGCCTGTATAAACCGGATTGCCTTCAAGAATGAAGAGCTCGTTCACCTCGCCGCGATCGATGTCCGCGCTTAATTCGCTCAAATCCCCGCGCGCGCGCGCATCGCCGTCCGATCGCACCGCCGGAAAGGAATGAACTGTCACGCCAACGGCGCCGAGGTGCTGATTGAGCGCGTCCGCAAACGAATGGAAAACCTCGGGCAAGGCGGGGTCGACAACACAAAGGGCTCGCGGCGCCTTGGCACGAAGATCCCGCGCTAGGTGATCGACGAACTGGCGTTCATTACCCGACAACGTCGTCTTCGATCGCGCCGACTCGGGCAAACTCGTCGACCCAGGATTTGCAGAGAGATTAACGCCCAAAGATGCGCCAAGTTCCAGAAGGATTGCTGGCCAGCGCATGGGACTGACGGGGAGGCGCGCATCGGCGAGAGAACTCGTGATCGTGGGAGAGGATTCGAGTGCGTAGAGACGCGTCGGATTGCTTTTCCCGTTTACCACCCGGCGACGAGCGGCAAAGGCGCGGCTGTAACGGATGGCGGCTGGATGCATTCCCAAGACATCGCTCTCGATCGAAAAGACGACGTCGGCCTGGCTGAAATCGTAATCGAGCTGGGTGCCCCCGCGGTCATACCGTGCCAGCGGTGTGTGTTGATACCAGTGCGCTTCGGGAAATTGTTCGAGTAAGCGATGGATCGTTTGCAGGTAAGTCGGTGATGTGGTGGGCTCGGTCAGGAGCGCGAGACCAGCCCCATGATTTTGCAAAAGTTTCGCGCGGCGCTCGGACCATTCACGATCGAACGCCTGCCAAGAAGATGGATTGTTCAGACGAACGGGTGCGCGCGAGCGGTCGGGATCATAAAGCGTGAGAATCGCGGCCTGCGTAAAAATATCGGTCGCGCCCAAGCTTTCCGGATGCTCGGGATTGCCTTCGATCTTGGTGGGACGCCCATTGTGCGCGGCAACGAGGATCCCGCGGGCGAAGCCTTCCCATGCAAAGGCGCTGGCATAGTAAATCGCTTCTCCTCCCGTGCCCGCTTCCGGTGGCAAGGTGTACGGCACGATTTCCTTGCTCGGAGGACGATTGCAACCGCCGACTCCGGCGAGCGCGATCGAGGCCCCCATCAGTTGAATAAATCGACGACGACTCAAGTCGGCGGGCCAGACCGCGGCTTCGGCGTGAAACTCATCCGTACGACCGGCGGCGGCATTTTGCGCGTGGGTCTGCCGGACCAATTCGGCCAGCTCTCGCGTTTCTGTGGACTGTGCATTCAGCGGCATCGAAAATCAGTGGTGGCAAGTCGAACAATTGGTGAGGTGTTGCGTCTCGATGTGCAGCTTTTGCATCAGGGCATCGCCTCGAGCGCGCACGTCGACCGGATCGGTTTCGAATGGCGCCGTGCGTCGATCCGCCGCGCCTGCGATCCGTTCCGCTGGCGAAATGCCACCGGCGTGTGCGCTACGCGTTGGCAGAAAAATTTCATCAGCGGGTCGCAGTTTCGGCGCGGGATCGCGGTGGCAATCGAGACACCAACGCATGCTGAGTGGTTCGCCTTTCGCCATCAGCGGCATATCCCCGACATCTCCATGGCAAGTCGTGCAGCTCACGCCTTTCGCAATATGAATGCTATGGTTGAAGAAAACGTGATCGGGGAGGGAATTGACCCGATTCCAATGCAAGGGCTTTTGCCGCTCTGCGCTGAGCACGACCGGGCGCAGCATCGCGGTGTCGGTGAAAATCTGCGAATGGCAGGTCATGCACGTCTGCGTCGAAGGCATGCCGGCAAAAGCCGAGGTTTCGACGGTGACGTGGCAATAGCGACAATCGATGCGCAACTCACCGGCGTGATGGCGGTGGCTGAAAAGCACGGGTTGATCGCGGGCCAGGCCAACACCATTCCAGTAAGGAGAGCGGTAGTATTCAAAGGTCGCATACGCGGCTGCCACGACACTCAGCGCCGCGCCCAGCAAAGCCACGCGGAGCAGCGTCGTGGCGCGCGGGCGAAAAAGCGGCACGGACTGAGCGTTGGGCGGAGGCGAACTGGGTTCGAAATTTTCCACGGATGCGGTGACCCGCGCTCGTGGCGAGGCGGTGCCGCCTCTACAATATACAGTTTCAGCCGCACGCCTATCGGGGATCAAACTGAAGTTGGGGTGGTGCAGCGCCCCCGCGGTGGTCAGGCTTACACTTAATTCTTCTCGGCTTCGATTTTACTACTCGGAGCCCGAGGCGCCTTCGCGTTAGAGGGTGTGACCGAACCGTTGCGTAAACGCGTCCTCTAAACGCTGCCGATCCGCCCGGGTGATGCGTGGCTGCGCGCGAACTTTTCGCAGGGCTTCTGCTGCCTCGTTTTCTTTGCCAGACGAAATCCAGTAAAAAGCCAGTGTGGACAGAGCCGGAGGAAAATCGGGCTCTGCGCGAAGGGCGGCGCGAACCTCGCTGAGCCCTTCGTCGACTTTCTCCTCCCCAAACAGCATCTGCGCAAGTTGCAGGTGCGCCTCCGCTTCCTCTGGACGCAAACGAATCGATTCACGGAATTCTTTTTCCGCTTCCGTCGTGTCGCCCGCGGCTAATCGAGCGCTAGCCATCTGCAAATGCAGCGCAGGCGAAAGAGGACAAAGTCTCAACCCCTCAAGCAGGGCGTTCACTGCGCCGGACGAATGATGCAGTGCTCTCTCCGTCTCCACGAGTTGGACCCAGCCATCCGACAGTTCCGGCACGAGCTGCGTCGTTTTTTGAAAAAAAGATTCCGCCTGCGCGTATTGCTTCAACGCGCTGTAGTGTTGGCCAAGTTGAAAGGAAATTGAACCATCGTTGGGCGCATAGCTTTCGGCGCGTAAAAGAAACTTCTCGGCATCGCGCGGGTTCCCTCGGTGGTCCGCTTCTCCGCCGATGAGCGAAAGTCGATACGAGTCGAAACATGCATCGTTCAATGCGTCCATCCACGGATCGGGAATATCGACGAACGCGCCAGCGGCTTTATTTTGACTACGCAAAGCGTCGGCCTGTGCAGTCAAACCGAGATGGTCATAAACCGTGACGAGCAGATCGCTGCCGATGGCGACGTTGCTGCCGTGACTCGTCGGTTCGAGCAGGTTTTTGGCGTCGCTCCAGCGGTTTTGCGCGCTGCCGATTCGCGCAAGGCCCAGGCGGGCGTAGGCGTTATCTGGATCTTGCTTCAGCACCGCCTCGTACTCGGCGTTCGCTTCATCGGTGCGGTTTAATTTTAGCAGCGCATCCGCTAAATGGATACGGAGCGGCAGGTATTTCGCGTCGAGTTTTTCGGCAAAACGCCAAAGTAGGACGGCGTCGGACGATTCACCATAATTTGCCACCAGCATCGCCCAACGATGCAGCCACTGAGGATTGTGTGAATCCGCCCGGACGAGCGCTCGATAGCAGCGAATCGCCTCGGGATAGAACCCGTTTGCATGATAAAGCTCACTGAGTTCAGCGATCCCTTCCTGTCGATCCGGGCCATTCTTCGCCAGGTCTTCGGCTGCCGCAAGGCGGTTCACGAATTCAGGAGGAAAACGACTCAGGTCGGGACGGGCAGGAATCGCGCTGCGAAGCACCTCCCGGCGTTCGCTCGCGTTTTGCCAAACTAGTCCCCCTCCGGCGGCGGCGCCGAGGATCGCAACTGCGGAAACAATACTGAGGAGCTTCCGATGCATCAACGATTGCCTCGTTGGCTAGAACGGAGTCCTTCAGCGCCGTTCGATGGAACGCGCGCCTCCTTCGAAACAAAGCTCTGATCGAAATCAATCACGTCGGATTTTTTCATGGTGAGCGCCGCCAGAGCGTGAGCCGCGACGGATTTCCGTAAGGAGGGTAGGCATGAAAAGCGCCGGTGATAATAGACACCCGTCCGGTGCCATCAAAATCGCCCGCGGCAATGGTGAGCAAATGAGTCGGCACGTGGGCGAGGACGTGCGGAGCGAAGGTTTGGTCACCATTATTCTTAAACCACATCAATGAAACCGCGTCTGGCTTTTCCCATTGGTTAAACGCGCTCACCGCGATCACATCCATCGTGCCATCGCCATCGAGGTCGACACATACGGGACTGTATGCGCCCGCGAGATCGCCGATGCGATGGTAGCGAAAAGAACCTCCGCCTGCATTTTCCAGCCATTGGACACCGTGCCACGGCCGGGGCCCGGGAATCGCGGCCGCGCCGAAACCGTCGCCATTGGTGAAAATCAAATCGGGGCGACCGTCGCGATTCAAATCACCGACGCTCATGCCGCTGCTGTCCCAATCTTCATTGGTCGATCCCCAGAGCACGCGGCTTTTGAAATTTCCGTGGCCGTCGTTTTCGAAGAGGTAAATCTCTTCCCATTGCTGTGAGACGAGCGCGGCGATATCCATGTGATGGTTGCCGGAAAAATCTGCGCACACGACATTGATCGTGCCTGACAAGTTGAGCAGATTATGACTCGCGAAAGTCCAAAGCCCCGTGCGCTCCATCCAGCGAATTTCGCCCTGGTCGTAGCCGAATTGACCGACCGCGAGATCGAGTTTTCCATCCCCGTTGAAATCGGCGGCGCGAACATCGGTGACGCGGGCGACATTTTCCAAAATCAGATGTGGCGTGAAGTGCTGATGCCCATCGTTCTCGAGAATAAAGAGCGACCCGATCTTGTCATTGTTCGGGTAAATGGCGGACATGCTCGCAACCAAAATGTCGAGATCACCGTCCCCATCGATATCGACTGCCTCCGCGTGGACAGGCGCGCGCATGTCGGTCGCGATCACTTGCTCATCGAATTTACCAGGGCTGATCTGACGCAGCCAGGAAATTTTGTTCTCACGCGCGTCGCAGACGATCAGGTCCATCCTCCCGTCGCGATCGAGATCCACGGCGCTGACGTGAGCGATCCACGGTTGGCCTGAAACGGGAAAGCCAACCGGCGTCGAGCGCAGGAAATTGAGATCCTCAATGGCGTGGCTTTCGGGCAAGTTGCCCAAGCTGGCCGGCACCTCGTCGCGATGGCAACCGCTGAAAAAAACCGCAAGCGTGGCAGACCCGGCGGCGAGGGTGGCGGATGTCGATCGGTTAAAACAACGACTCATGCAGCGGGCGTCGCGACGACGGAGGTGTTTTTGCGCAGCCGATTTCGGAGAAAAGAGGGCAAGAGTGCGCCGATGATTTGTTTCCAATATCGCCGATTGGCCCAGAGGTGAATGCCGCGCGCCTGAAACCGAGGAGCAACGGAATTGAATGTGCGCACGCGCCGATACGTTTGCTTGGCCTGAAACCAGCGAGATTGCTCGATCACCGAGATGTAACTGTTGCGGTGGCGACGCCACGACGCAAGGGGTTCGTCGACCGTGATCACTCGCCCGAGCAAGGGCGTGCACATCGCGATGCGCGTGTCGCACGCGAGCTGCGGGCAGACGGACATATCCAGTGGGAGGATACGCTGCAGAGCGGACCGAGCTACGACCATGGCCGAGGTCGGATAGAAAAAGTCGACGTCGTTTTGCGTGTAAGTGGCGGCTTTCGCGTCGGCGACGTGAAAACGTTCATCGCGATAATGCCCGATGGTTGCGCCAGTTTCGTCGATCAACGTGCAGGGCGATTGAGCCATCGAAATATCACTCTGTTGGCCGACCGCCTCCATCATCTTTTCGATTTTAGTCGGGTGAAAGATGTCATCGCCATCGAGGAGGAAAAGGAAATCCCCACGCGATTTGAGAAACGCTTGATAGACGGCATTCGATTGGCTCGCGCGACTGGGACGATTGTTGTCGTGGACACCCTCGATCAGGACGATCCGATCGCCGTAGCCGCGCAAAATGGCCAAGCTCCCGTCGATGCTGCCATCATCGTAAACCACAATCTCGTCAGCCGAACGTGTCTGGTTGAGCGCAGACTCGATGCAAGCGCGCAGGTAGCGTTCGTTGTTGTAGTTGTTGACGAGTACGGAAGTGGAAAAGGGCATATCGGACAGGCCCGTCCTGGGTACAGGCGGGCGGGCGAAGCATCGGGATCGAACAATTACGAGCGGCCTTTGCGCATTAGCCAAGGCGATTTCATGCAAGCTGTGCTGGTGGCAGGCAAGGTGCAGTTGACGAGGCTCGGAACGGGGGACTTTGTTGGAAGCTTATGAGCAAGACCCCGACGATCATTCCTGGCCTGCGCAGTCCCTACGAAACCGTGGGCGGAATCTGCCACTTTGGGCGGATGTTGGACAAAATCCGCCTGCACGCGAAGAACCAGTTGCCGCCCGATTGGGTCTCGGCGATGGGCGCACCGAAAGGTTTCGATGGCGCGACCTGCACCTTTCTGCAGATTTCGCACGCGGACCTCCAGGCTGAAACGTTGAAAGGTGGAACCGATGAGGCGCTGTTAGCGTGGGCCTTTCAAAACGGTAAACGTCCCACCGAGCATGAAATCGAAGTGTGGAATGCGTTCATGATGAAACGCAGCTGGCGCGATAAATACACCGAGCGCCTTCACATCCGACTGCAGGAAGTGGGCCTTCCGGTCGGGCTCGTTGAAACCATGTTCGATTTCATCGAAGTCGACGAAGGTCGGAAGCCGCGATATTGACGTTACTGCCTAGCCGGCTGGTGGACACCTGGGTTTGTGCGCGGTCTTTCGAAACCGGAATCGTTCTCGCGGTTCGGCCGGTTCTCATGACCGCGTGCTCTAATGGTCGCACTTTTGAACCCCGAGATGCTTCGTTAAACCGTTGCGCCCGCATCCCGTTTTCTGCAAACGACAGAGCTACCCCATGACCATTCCTTTGCTTTCCCGTGCTCGGCGCCGTGTAGTGTCTTTCGGACTACAGACAGTGCTCGGTTTAACTGGCACCGCGTTTTCTTTGCACGCCGCTTCGACAAACGTGCAATGGCGGGAATACCTGGGCGGACCAGATCGCTCGCATTACTCGTTGGCCGATCAGATCACCGCCAAGAATGTCGATCAGTTGAAGGTCGCTTGGGAATATCACACCGGCGAGGTCGGTCAGATGCAGACAAATGCATTGATGATCGATGGTGTGCTTTATGGCATCACAGCGACGGGGTCGCCGTTCGCACTTGAGGCCAAAACGGGGCGTGAACTTTGGCGCTTTCACGATCCGGCGGATCAAGGGATCGATCGGGTGGTGCGCGGTCTAAGCTATTGGACCGACGGAAACGAGAAGCGGATTTTCTTTTCACGCGATTCTTGGCTTTGCGCGCTCGATGCGAAAACAGGCACGCTAATCGAATCGTTCGGTGAGCACGGTAAAACAAGTTTGCGCTCGGGACTCGGTGAGACCGCGGCCGGACGCTATGTGGTGTCGACAACGCCGGGCACCGTTTTCCACGACTTAATCGTGATGCCGACGCGCGTGGAAGAGTCGGAAGACGCCGCGCTGGGGTGGATCCAGGCATTCGACGTGCGCTCCGGTAAACTCGCCTGGGTTTTCCACACGATCCCTGTTCCCGGTGAACCCGGTTATGACACTTGGCCGAAGGATGCTTATACCAACTTCAATGTCGGCTCAGCCAACAATTGGCCCGGCACCGCGATCGATCGGAAACGCGGGATCCTCTATGTGCCGATCGGCTCGGCCAGCCCGGATTTCTGGGGTGGCAATCGGCTCGGCAAAAATGTTTACGCCAACTGCCTCCTCGCGCTCGACGCGACCACGGGCAAGCACCTCTGGCATTATCAATTCGTTCATCACGATATCTGGGACCGCGATCCGCCGGCACCGCCCAACTTAATCACAATTCACCGCGGCGGAAAAACCATCGATGCCGTTTCGCAAACGACCAAGCAAGGACTGGTCTTCGTTTTCGATCGCGTCACGGGTGAGCCGCTCTTTCCGATTGATGAAGTTTCGATGCCAGCGTCGACGATGGATGGCGAGAAAGCGTGGCCCACTCAGCCAATCCCGCGGGTGCCCGCGCCTTACGCGCGCCAGGACGTGACCGAAGCGGAGATCAATCCGTATTCGAAAAACCACGACGACCTCGTCGCGATGGTTCGGCAAAGCCAACACGGGCAGTTTGTGCCGTTCAGTTCGGAAAAACCGACCATTCTCCTTCCGGGTTTCGACGGAGGAGCCGAGTGGGGCGGCGCCGCATCTGATCCCGACGGAATCCTTTACGTGAACGAAACGGAAATGGCCTGGGTCGCCCAATTAATCGCGGAACCCAAGGCCGACGCTCTCGCCGCGATGACGCCCGGGCACCGTCTCTATGCGACGACATGCATCGGTTGCCACGGCCCCGATCGCGCGGGCAACCCGACCAGCGGTTATCCGTCGCTGAAAAATATCTCAGCGCGCCGAGACCGCGAATATATCAGCAAATTGCTCAAGACCGGGCGCGGCATGATGCCGGCGTTTCCCTGGCTCACCGCGATCGATCAGCAGAAACTCATCGATTTTCTTTTCGACACGGAGAAAACCGAGGGCAGTGGCGGTCAAGTCGCGACGTCACCCGAGGTCAATCGCAAGACGCCGTACAAGCTCGATGGATACGTGAAGTTCCTCGATGTCGAGGGCTACCCAGCGATCAAGCCACCATGGGGCACCCTAAACGCGATCGATCTCAACACCGGAAAATATCTCTGGAAAGTCACGCTGGGAGATTTCAAAGAGATCAGCGCGAAGAGTGGGACGCCGACGGGCACAGAGAATTATGGTGGTCCCGTGGTGACGAAGAGCGGATTGATCTTTATCGCCGCCACCAAGGACGGGATGTTCCGCGCCTTCGATAAACGCACCGGTAAAGTGCTTTGGGAAACCAAACTGCCTGCGGCGGGTTTCGCGACGCCGACCACCTACGAAATCGACGGCAAACAGTTCGTTGTGATCGCCTGCGGTGGGACAAAGTTGGATACGCCGACGGGGGACAGCTACGTGGCGTTTGCCTTGCCCTAACTCGCTGAACTTTTCGACCCGCCGAGCGCGTCGCTCCGCGCACCAAGGACGAGCATTGGCGCTAAGCAACCGTTTCTTTGAGCGGTATCGAAATCCTAAATACCGTTCCGTCTGGTCCGGTTTTTTCTAACGTCAATGATGCGCCAATCTGCCGCGCGAGCAACTGGCTGATCGCCAGTCCGAGCCCCGTTCCACCGGGACGTCCGCTCCGGCCCGGCTCGAAGAGGTGGGCGCGGATCCGTTCCGGAATGCCAGGGCCATGATCGATGACTTCGACGAACACCTCTTCGTTTGCCCGATGAAACACGACCGCAACCTCGCCGCCGGGAGGTGTGACAGTGAACGCATTCGCGACGAGATTGTTGATGATGAGGCAAAGCAGCCCTCCGCGATGAGAGTCCAGTCCGGCTTCAAAACCACCGGTTACGCTGAGTTTCAATCCGCGTTGCGCCGCTGGCTTCGCATTTCGTTGCGCCACGATCCCGACCAGATCGTGACCGGTTAACTCGTAAGTCGTCTGCGTGGCAACTTCACCCAACAGCGAAATGGTTTCCTGGATGATTTCTTGCATGTGCGCAGCGTAACCCGCCGCGATTTTCCAGGCTTCATCCTCGGTCGATGGCGCCGACCGATCTGAAACCACCGCTTTCAAACCAGTGAGCGATCCCTGCAATCCATGCAACAAATGCGAGGTGACTTGCCCGACTGCGGAAGCCTTGGCCGCGAGCGCGAGTTCGACATTCGCACGCAAAAGGCGCCGATTCCGCTCCGCGACGGCGGTTTGCGCGCGGACTAAAGCCAACGATGCCGCGGCGACCACGAGCGCGATAAGCGACACGCCAATTCCAAGAGTGGTGGCCGTTTGCCGCGTGATTCGATGTTCGATTTCAGACAGTTCTCCAGCGAGCACCTTGGCGTCGATGTAATAGCGGGCAAAACCCAGCGTCTTGTTCGGGTCGCGACCATGCAAAGGAATCGTCACTTCGAGCACCGGCCGGGAAGATGGCGCAACAGCGGCGTTAGGGAAATAACGCGCCATCGGAAAATCCGGAACGTACCGGCTGATCGATTCTTGTTTGAGGAGCCGAAGGTAGTCATCGAGCGCAAGCCGCGTGAACTGGAGCGTCTCCGGTTGAAAGGTCAGCGTGTGGCCTTCTGGGTCGAAGATGACGACCGCGAGCATGTTTTCCTGATCAGCACTTTCCAAAACCGCAGGAAGGAGATCCGGCGCGCTCATGGCTTCACGCTGTGCCAATTGATGCCACGCAACGGGGCGCAAGATCGCCGCGTCGCGATCGATCAAGGTCTGTTGCATCTCGGCGCGCAGTTCGGCGCGGTCGCGCACCACCAACCCGCAAAAAATCGCCGCGAGCAAAAGTCCGGTGACGACGGTGGCGATGGCTTTCAATCGGTATAAACAATAAGGCGCGACGGCTGCTCTGTACAGCCAATCGCGCCTTGGGGATTTTCGTCAGTTGATTTTACGGATCGACGTCGAAGACTTCGATCAGTCCCACGCCCGTGGCGTTGTTCACGCCGCTCACGATCGCGGTGTACGCACCGGGTTCCAAGGTCACGAGCAGGATCGAGTCCTTTGGATCGAGCGCAAAAGTGCCTTCCATATTACCGTGCGCTGCCACGATCTCAGTCTGGTTGGCGGCATCGGCCCAATCGTCGTTTTGGGCAATCGCATTTGGGCCGCTATAAAGCGTGAGCATCGGATTGCTCAGCACACCGGTCACTCCGAAGTTCGCCAATGTCGGGCCCGAAGCACGGATCATTAATCGCTTCGGCACGTTGCCGTTGATAATAAAGCCGGCGATCAGAACATTTGCACCCGTTCCGACTTGGGAGCGCGCCGAGATGTTGGTCAATCGAGGCTGGGCGGCGAATTCCGGTGACCCGGGAGCAGTCGAGTCCGTGTCAAAAACTTCGACCAAAGCCACGCCGGTTGTCGACCCGGCGCCGGTTACTTGCGCGGTATAACCGTTGGCCTGAAGCGGTGTGAGGAGAATGGAGTCTTTGGGATCCAGCGCGAAGGTTCCTTCCATTCCGCCGTTGAACGCCGTGATCAAATCTTGGTTGGCAGCTTGCTGCCAGGAATCGTTTTGAGCGATCACGCTCTGACCTTGATAGAGACTTAGCGACGGATCGGGCAATACACCCGTCACGCCGAAGTTGACGAGCGTCGGTCCGCTGGCCCGCACCATAATCGGTTTGTTGCCCGTGCCCGAAATGATGAATCCGGCAATCAACGTTTGCGACCCAGAGCCCGCTTGGCTGCGCACCGAGAGGTTGGAAATACGTCCCGGTTTCGGCGTGTCGACGACCAGCGTTGCAATCGAACTCGTGGCCGATCCGGTCGAGTTGCTCGCGGTGAGCGTATAATCACCCGCGTCGCCTGCGGCCACACTCTGAAGCATGAGCGTTGTGCTCGTGGCTCCGGGAATGGCTACACCGCCCTTGTTCCATTGATAAGTCAGTCCCGTTCCAGTCACGGTAGCGGCGAACAGCACGTCCGAGCCCGGTGCGCTTGTCTGGCTCACAGGTTCTTCGGTGAACGTGATCGCGGCGGCGACGGTGAGCGTCGCAGCGGTGCTCGTGGCCGAGCCTGCACCATTGGTGACGGTCACGGTATAGTCTCCGTTGTCGGTCGAGTGAACGTTGTTTAACGTCAATGTCGCGTTGGTAGCCCCAGCGATGGGGGTGCCGCCTTTCAGCCATTGATAAGAGGTGGCCCCAGTTGCGACAACGGTGAACGTCACGTTCGCGCCGATCGCCACGGATTGCGACGTGGGATTGGTCGTGATGCTCGGTGGAGACGCGCTGGTCACATTGACCGTGTAGGAAAATTGCGGGGATGCGATCCCACCAGCGCTACTAAATTGAAACGCGGTCATGTTCACCGTGTAACTCCCTGCGGCGGTCGGCGTACCTCGCAGATAGAGCGAGGTCGTATTCATTGTGCCCGACATGGTGGCGCCGCTCGTGCCCGTGGAGCTCGAGTAGAAGGCCATGCCCGGAGGCAACGATCCCCCCACCGTCCAGGATTCCGGAGCGGTCTGCGTGCCCAACACGCCGAATGCGACGCTCACGGAGGTGCCAGTCGAAGCGGCGAGTGGCGAGTTGGTGGTCGCGGTTAACGTGGTTGCGCCTGCAACCGTGTCGACCGCGCCCAGTGCTGCCGCCGCGGTGATCGTTGCTTTGAGGACGTTAACGGCTGGGGAACGGAAAATGGTGGCCGCAGTCGACGCGGCCATTTGGATGACAGGCGAGCGCTGTAGTAGCGCGATCAATACACCGGCGGGCAAATGCATCCACCGAGACAAACGTTGAAATGCGAGTGTGTGATTCATGACGTAAAAAATTTTAATTGCAGCCGCAACCGCTGCCTCCGACGCCGCGTCCACCGGACGCGCCCTCGCGCGAAAAATAGATGTGCTCGGACATCGCCGTCGCGACTTGATCCCGGTCCGGATTCATTTCGTAGCTCGCGAGCGCGCCGCGCTGCCAAGGTTGGACTTGCGTGCATCCGGAAAAGCCGAGCGCGCTGAGCACGAACAAGGTGGCGAAAAGTCGAGGTTTCATGGTGTTTCTTTCAGAAGTTGGTCGATCTCGTGACGAAGCTCGTCCGGCGTGTTGTCGTGGAAACCGACGTGCACGAAGCGCACGACGCCATGTCGATCGAGCAGGTAACTCGTCGGCATCGTCGGCACTTCAACCGTCGCAACGAGCTTTTGCGCGCTGTCGCGCACGGTGGAAAAAGTGGGTTTAAACCGACGGATAAACTGCGCGTAATTGGCCGCGCTTTCGTCGATGCTGACGCCGATGATCGCGACGTCCGCGCCGTATTGTCCGCGCAGTTTCGAGAGCGCAGGAAACGACGCGCGGCAAGGCACGCACCACGACGCCCAGAAATCAACGAGGGTCACTTTACCCTGATATGAAGGAAGAGATCCTTCGTAGGAAAATTGGCCGAGGGTCGGAAATGGTGCGCCGGTCTCGACTCGCGCGTGCGCGGCTGGCGTGAGCAATACGCCAACGGCGGCGAGCGTCGCCACGGTGAAGGCTTGGCGCAACACATCGGTTAGGGGATCACGAAGAAACCACATATTGAAAAAAGTTTCGGGTTTGGTGGCGGGCATGCTGAGTCACGATCAGTCCTTCGGCCTGCATGCTGTTTTGGATCAGGCTGAGTCCTCCGCGGGGACCGAGAATGAAAGCCGTGGTGGAGAGGATTCCGGCCTGCAAACAGGAGGGAGCGATTACAGTGGTTTGGACGCATCCGTTCGCGACGGGCTCGCCGGTGCGAGGATCGATGATATGACCGAAACGCCGACCTCCCGCGGAAAAGTTGCGCAAGTAATCGCCTGATGAAGCCACGGCGCGATCGAGCAAGGCGATACTCCCGCGGTGTGTGCCCGGATGGTCGGGATCTTCGAGACCGATATGCCACGCGGGCTTTCCCAATGGAGCCCCCCACGCGCGGACATCGTGGCCGAAATCGATCAAGCCGCTTTCGATTTCGTGCTCGCGGGCCAGATCAATCACCGCATCAACCGCGTATTCTTTGCCCCAGCCACCGAGGTCGATCGACATGCCTTCCAGCGGTAGAAAGACGAAGCCGACTCGCCGCTGTACTTTTCCCCAACCAACTTTCGCGCGCGCCGCCTCGATCGCATCGCGCTGCGGAATTTGCGGCGAAGGCGCGCGATAATTCCAGAGCCGCATCAACGGAAGCGCGGTCACGTCGAGTATTCCCTCCGTCATGCGCCAGATGGCCGCGCAGACGTCGAGAATGCGTTCCATTTCCCCATCGATCGCTACCTCGCGTTTTCCGGCAGCGTCGTTGATGCGGCTGATTTCACTCTGGGGTCGAAAACGAGAATATCGCGCCTCGAAGTTTTCCACCCACGAGACGGCAGCATTTTGAAAAGCCAGGGCGCGGGTTGCGTTGTCGCAGACGAACTGGAGTTCGCACTGCGTGCCGAGCGCGGCCCAGCGAAAGCGAAACAGGCTTGAACCGGTTCGCGATGGCAACGGAAGCCGAGCGCTCAGGTCGGGTCTTGCCGCAAGAGGAGTGGATGTGGCCATGGCAGAAATCACCAATCGAAACGAGCGCCAACGCTATAGACATTCGCGTTGGTGTATTCAGCCGACGGCGTGATTTGATCGCGCCCGGACATAGTATAACGATCGTACGCCAAATCGACGGAGAGGCGGTTGGGGATGGCGCGGAAAACGATTTTGATTCCTGCATCCACCGTTCTCATTTTCGAAAGACGGTAATCGGCAGAGAAAAATGGGCCGTCCGCATCCGGCCTCGAGGCAGGGACAATGCCTGTGCCATCGAGGGTTGTTTTATAGAAGAACGCCGCGCTCTGTTGATACACGCGCAACAAAGGCGTCACGACCACGCGGTCGTTGAACAGCTTTTGGAGCCACTGTAATGTCAGGGTATGGGCGTTGATTCCAAAGGTGTCGTGATAATAGCGATAATCGAGCTGCACCGCCGCGTTGGCCGGGCGGATATTATGAACGAGGCTCGTGAAAAATATATCCGCGTTGCGGTGCGCCGGGCGATTTTCGCCGAAAGTACTGAGCAGAATCAGCCCGCCGCCGAGGTCGACATGGTCTTCGATCAGCTTGTAGGGATCGCTCAAATACCCGGAGGAATGATCGACGCTGAAATTGAGGGTGAGGGTCGTGTCTGGATTGAGCAGTTGGGTGACGCCGACAATTGCTTGGCGTCCTTGTTTTTTCGCCCAGGCACTTTGGTAGAAAACCGCTACCGTGTCGTCGGTGCCTGCGACGCCGAGTAGTAATGTCGTGTTCTTGTTGTTGAAGGTGGTCTGCGTATTTAACGAAAGACCGTTTGAGACATAGTCGCTCTCGCGGCTGTTCGCGTACCCCAAATCGATCGTGGTCGCGCCAAATGGTTTCGTCGCATCGAGCGTCCAAGCTTTGCGGCGATCCGTCATTTGCGTCATCGGGATCGTGCCAGTGGTCGGATCGAGCGTGAGTTGCCCCGTCGGCGTTGCGCCGGAAATCGTGTCGATCACGCCAGTGAGTTTGACGCGAACATCGTTGGGCAGGCCTTGTTCGACTTCGCCCGCTTGAGAGTCGACGTGGATGCGGCCCGATGCTTCCTGCCACGACTGAAATTTGTAGTTCACCTCACCGTCGGCGTGCGAAGCATGCGGCCACAGCATTTCTAGAAATGCGGCGACGACGAGTGAACGAAAAGGGCGGGCGTGGAGTCGCATGACCTGCATGTATTGCGCGAGTCATGCCAGGGAGAGTGAAATGGTTATAAATTGTTTTTAATAAACAGCTTAAAGTTTAGAGACCGCATTTAGGACGACGGAGCTGTGTACGAGATGGTTGAATACAACCAATTTCGACTGGCGCTGGGCTGGGCCCCTGGGTGCATTCCACCAGTTTCGAGTGCCTAAGCATCTGGCGGTAATGCTACAGCTCTTCGCGGGTCGATGCGTTGCGGGAAAATCGATCGCGGTACTGATACGGCATGACGGCGGTCATCTGCTATCGTAAATCGGTGTTCTGGAAGGCGAGTCGTGCCTCGCCTTGAAAAGCGGTGTCGTGCCACCGCACTCCCTACGCGCGTATCGTCCGACGGCGTTCCCTAACAAATCAACGGGCAATCACTCAGCCGACTTATTGCCCGTCAACCGATACCGCACAAACTCGCGAGTCACGCCGAGGCGCCGAGCGGCGGCAGAGACGTTTTGATTCGTTTCGCGCAGTGCTTCTGCGATGAGTTCGTCGATTGTGCGATCGAGCGAAAAACCGGTTTCGGGCAGGCGCCACTGTGGATTGCGCCATGAGGGCGCGGCGACTTCTCCGTCACTCGCCAAGGTTTCGAAATCAAGTGCGTCGCTCGGAGAAAAAATCACTGCGCGTTCCAATTCGTGCGCGAGTTCCCGCACGTTCCCACGCCAGGCTTGCGCCAGCAGGCGAGTTTCGCCGATGGGAGAAATGCTCAGGCCTTTCCGACCGTAGCGCCGAGCGATCGTCGTGAGCAGATGGCGCGAGAGCGGCACCAGGTCGACTCCACGTTCTCGTAGTGGCGGCAGCACTACGCGGAGCAGATTGAGCCGGTGGAAAAGATCTTCGCGAAAACGTCCGTCTGCAACCAGATCGGCGAGCGGTTGATTGCTGGCAGCGAGGACGCGGACATCGACTGAAATTTCCCGGGTGCCTCCGATTCGCCGGATTTTGCCTTCTTCGAGCGCGACCAAAATCTTTGCCTGAATCGCGGGCGAAAGGCTGCCGATCTCGTCGAGAAAGAGCGTTCCCTCGTCAGCGGCCTCGAAAAGGCCCAATCGTGCTTTCTTCGCGTCGGTGAAGGCGCCGCGTTCGTGGCCAAACAGCTCGGCTTCCGCCAGCGTTTCCGGCAGCGCCGCACAGTTGACCGTGATAAACGGCTTGGCCGCGCGGGTGCCTTCGCGAAACAGCCACCGAGCCAAAACACTTTTTCCGGTGCCTGTTTCACCTTCGATCAAGACAGGAGGCAGGCGTCGTTCGAGTCGGCGCTCAGTGGCCAAAACGGTGTCGAGTTGCGCGCGGATTTTTTCGAGCGCCTGGCCGAAGAAAATCGTTTCGGACGCCGAGGCCGCTTCCGAACTTTGAAATTCTTCGCGTCGCTTGGATCGACCGGTTTGGCGCGATCTCGCGAACGAGATGTTGATTTGTTCTAACTCAAAGGGTTTTGAAATATAATCTCCCGCACCGTACCGCATGGCCTCGACGGCCTGTTTGATTCCGCCAAACGCCGTCATCACAACGACGCCGGTGTTTTCAGAAAAAACATTGTCGCGTAGCAGTTCGAGCGCTTCGCCATCCGGAAGGTGGAGGTCGATCAGCGCGAAATCGAAGCTGAGTTCTTTCGTCGCGCGGCGCACGTCGGCCAGCGTGGCCGTTTCAACCACTTCCGCGCCCGTCGAGCGCAAATAGGCGGCGAGCCGTTTGCGCAAGACGACATCGTCCTCGAGCAAAAGCACTTCGGTCCCCGACGTGAGTTCTGTAGGCAAGGCCATCAGCGATGGGGAGTGCGCCGGGAGCGATCGATTTTTTCAATCCCAAAGCGAGTCAAACGCTCGCGAATCCACCTTTACACAGTGAGCGCATTTCCGGCGAAGCCGCGTTCGGGAGAACGCGGACCCTAGGCGGCGCTACGTATAAGGCCCGCGTTCTCACGAACGCGGCTACGTTTCAACGGCGCCTCTTTTAAGACACCCGCGGATTTCGACTTCAACTTCACCTCAGGTTTTCTGCTTGTTGCCATCTTCTTTAACTCAATCGGCTCAGAAGCGAGTCCGGCGCTCACGAATCCACGTTTATACAATGAGTGCATTTCCGGCGTAGCCGCGTTCGTGAGAACGCGGGCCCTGCACATCGACGCGGCTAAGGCCCGCGTTCTCACGAACGCGGCGTTTCAATCAGGCGCCCCATTTAAGTCACCCGCGAGTTTTCAACTTCACCTTCGCCTTAGGTTTTCTGCTCGTGGCTACTTTCTTTAACTCGATCGGCTCCGGCCATCGATGTCCGGGTTCGAGCAAACGCTGCACCGTTTCGGGGCCCCAACTGCCCGCGACATAATTTGGGAAGTCGGGCGTGTTTTGCTTCCACGCATCCAAGATCGGCTGGACTAATTGCCACGCCGCTTCGACTTGGTCCGCGCGCATCGAGAGGGTCTGATCGTTCTTCATCACGTCCCAAATCAGCGCTTCATACGCGTCCGGGGAGGGCGTTGAAAAATTCTCACGGTAATTGAAGCGCATATCCACCGGCTTGAGCTGCATCGTCGGCCCGGGTTGCTTGGCTTGAAAGGTGAGGACGATACCCTCGTCGGGCTGGATAGCCATGACGAGGCGCGATGGCTGCCAATTCGCAGATGCGTTGTCGGGAAAACTTTGATGCGGAACCCCGCGAAACTGGATCGCGATTTCCGACACCTGTCGGTTCATGCGTTTTCCCGTGCGCAAATAAAAGGGCACGCCCTCCCAGCGCCAGTTATCCACCAATAGTTTCAACGCCACAAACGTGTCCGTCGTAGAATCGGGTCGAATTTGTGGCTCTTCACGGTAGCCCACGACCGGTTTGCCGCGGATCGCTCCCGCTCCGTATTGCCCACGGACAGCAGAGGCTTGCACCGCCTTGGGATCGATCGGACGAGTGGCGTGAAGCACATCCACTTTTTTGTTTCTCACTTCATCCGCTTCGAACGAAATCATCGGCTCCATCGCAACGAGACAGAAAAGCTGCAGCAAATGGCTCTGAATCATGTCGCGCAACGCACCTGCGCCGTCGTAATAACCGCCGCGATCTTCAACGCCGACGGACTCCGCGACGGTGATGGTGACATAGTCGATATAGCGGCGATTCCACAGCGGCTCGAAAAGGGGATTGGCGAAACGGAAGGCGAGGATGTTCTGCACCGTTTCCTTCCCAAGATAATGGTCGATGCGGAAAATTTGGGACTCTTCAAATGTTTCCGCCAGTGTTGCATTCAATTCGCGCGCCGAGGCCACATCGTATCCGAGTGGCTTCTCGATCACGAGACGCGCGTGCGCCCGGTCGCGCGCAAGCCCAGCCTTGCCGAGAAACTTTGGGATCACGTCGAACAAAGACGGCGGTGTCGCCAAATAGAAAATTCGATGCGCCGGCGCTCCCCAGGATTTCTCAATCGCCGCGCAACGTTTAGCTAGCGATGTGTACGCGGCGCGTTGTTTGTAGTCTCCTTGATGATACGAGATATGTTTGGCAAAGGCCTGCCAAACGTTGTTCGCCGACGCGCCGCGCCGAGAAAACCGATTAACGCCCTCATGTAAGTGATTGCGCAATTTGCCGTCACTCATCGGCGAGCGCCCGACGACGAGGATCGCGAACTGTTCCGGCAGCCGTCCGTCGAGTGATAGGTTAAATAACGCCGGCATGAGTTTTCGCCAAGTGAGATCACCGGTGCCGCCGTAGATCACAAAAAGCGTCGGCTCTGTCCGCTCGAGGGTAGGCATAGATTGAAAAAGGGCTAAAAGACTGGACTCGTAACGCTGAGAATGGGTGGTCGGGGACGGACTTCGTCACGGAGTTTCGTTGGCGGACGTGTATTGGCCGCGCACGGCCAGGCCATTGGCCCGAGCTCGGAGCGAGAGCGCTTTCTGCGCCGCGGCCACTTGGCCCGCTTGTCCGTGCCAGGTTTTCATCGCGGCGTCTTGCAAGGCGCGTCCGTAGGAAAAGGTGATTTTCCACGGGGAGGTTTTGGTCTGGGCGATGACATTTAACCGGCGTGTCGCTTCGACGTCGCTTTGTCCACCGGAGAGAAAAACGATTCCTGGCACGGCGGAGGGAACCGTGTCGCGCAAAACCCGTAGGGTTGCGGCGGATACCGACGCGTCATCGGCTTGGCTCTTCGCTTCTTTGCCGGAAAGCACCATGTTCGTTTTTAGCAACATGAACTCCAGCGGCACGCGGTGGTCGCTCAGGGTCTTGAAAACGGTGGCCAAGGTCGCTCGACTCACCTCTTCGCAGCGCTCGATGCTGTGATCGCCATCCATCAAGACCTCCGGCTCGACGATCGGAACAAGGTCCGCTGCCTGGCTCAAGCTGGCATATAGCGCGTGAATTCGCGCGTTCGTCTCGATCAAGGTTTGTGACGGGATTTGCGGTCCGATTTTGATTACGGCGCGCCATTTGGTGAATCGTGCTCCGAGCTGGCGGTATTGATCGAGCCGCGCCTTTAATCCATCCAAGCCTTGCGTGAATTTCTCTCCGGGAAACCCGGGCAAATCGACCGTGCCGCCGTCGACTTTGATGCCCGGCACGATGCTCGCGTCATTCAAAACCGAGACCAAGGTTTTTCCTGCGTCGGTTTTTTGCCGAATCGTTTCGTCGAACAAAATCGCGCCGCTAATTTGCTGCCCGAGCTGAGGCGTGGTGAATAGCATCTGTCGATAGTCGCGACGGTTTGCCTCGTTGGACTCGATATTGAGCGCTTTGAAACGTTTCTCGATTGTGCCGAAACTTTCATCAGCGGCCAGGATGCCCTTGCCGGGCGCAAGCAGTGCGTCGATGGTGGAAGCGAGAGCTTTTGTATTCATAAAAGATTACATGCCGCGAAGAAAACGGACTTCTTCTTGCAGGCGTTGCAGGTCCCGACGCAGTTCGAAAATCACGGTCAACGCCTGGCGATTTACGCCATGGTGATTGCGATAGTATTCGATCCAGCCGAGATCGTAGAGCGCATTGTCGTCGAAGCGAACCTCTGGCTCCGGACGTTGAAACTTCTCTCCGAGCAGGCCGATCTGGCAGTAGTAACGGAGCATGTCGGGATGCACGCCGGAGATGTTAGCCGCGGCATCGAGGGTGTACGCGGCCACGCCGGGAGCGGCGACTTCGATAATGGTGAGCGAGTGTGACGAAGGCTCAGATTGCATGCTCATGATTCACGAGGTTTAAATGAGGAAGTCTGCGCGAGTTTCTCCCAAAGCGCGCGCTCTTCGGACGAGGGGGCCGGTGGGACTTGAATCCGGATCGTCGCATAGAGGTCGCCCCGCGCTTGATTTTCCTTCGGCAAACCCAGTCCCCGGAGCCGAAGGACACCACCGCTGCCAGTTCCTGCAGGAACGCGAAGGGAGGTCGCTCCATCGAGCGTGGGAATTTTAATTTGTGCTCCGAGCGCCGCTTCCCAGGGAGCGAGATCCAAGTCGTAATGGAGATCGGCGTCCTGCACGCGAAAATCCGGATGCCTCGCCAATCGCACATTCAGATAAAGATCACCAGGACTGCCGCCTCCATGGCCGGGATTGCCTTGCCCCGCTAAGCGAATGCGCTGGCCTTCGCGCACACCGGCAGGGATTCGCACCTGATAGGTATTCGAGCGCTCCGGTTCGCCATCGGTTCCGGGACGACGCAATGTCACTTTGCGAACAGCTCCCCGCAGCGCCTCTTCAAGCGTGACCATAAGATCGGCTTCCACGTCCTGGCCTTCGTAGGCGAAATTTTCGAATCCTTGCGCGCCCGAGGACCGCGCGCGACCGCGACCGCCGCCGCCGAAAAACGACTCGAAGAAATCGCTGAAGCCTGTCCCGCTGAATTCAAAATCGGGACCTGCTTCCGCGCCCGCTCCGTAGCGACGGTAGGTCGTGCCGCCTTGGTTATAAGCCGGCCCAGGTCCCGGTTGTGGGTCCTGCCAATTGGGGCCGAGCTCGTCGTATTTCTTGCGCTTGTCCGGATCTCCGAGCACCTCGTAGGCCTCGTTGATCTCTTTAAATTTGTCCTCGGCCGCCGACGATTTGTCTTTCGCGACATCGGGATGGTACTGCCGCGCGAGTTTGCGAAAGGCCTTTTTAATTTCGTCCGCGGACGCTCCGCGAGGAACGCCCAGCGTTTCGTAATAGTCCTTGTATTTTAACGCCATGGTGAACGTGACGGCGGCGCTCACGCACACTGACGGCGCGGCAGCCAGCCGGATGCGTACAAGTGGTATCAGTCGAGCGAATCCGCAAGTGAGCGACGCGATTCAGTCGAGGTTAAGGGCAGATCGATCCCCGCGGAAAAAGGCGGCGCCAAAGGTAAGCCGTGACTCGATTACATGCTGAAACCGCTACTCATTGAATGCGATATGCTGCGGCCCGCCATGCAGGGCTGTCTCGCGGCCAGCCCACACAAATTTTCCGGAGACTTTTTCCGGCAGTTCGATGTCGGCGAAACTCGCCGCGCCTTCGCGATGAATCTTGACGCGAATCAAGCCGTCCGGATGTGGGACAACGCCGGTCACCTCCCGGAGTTGTCCGAGATGCGGTTCGATTTTCACCGTCGCGAAACCGGCTGACGCGGGTTCCACGCCGCACACGGTTGCCAGCAAGTCGTAGTCGGGCGAAGCACTCCAGGCGTGACAATCGCTACGCGTCGGGTCGGGCTTTTCTGCAAAGGTCGTCAGGCCGGTGGCAATCATCTCGCGCCAGGGTTTCAAGTGATCGAGATATTCGTCCCCGAGCCCAACCATCTTCAGGGCCTTGAGCAGGTAGAAATCGAAATACACCGTGCACTGGATGAGCGATCGATCCGTATCCGCGCGGCGCATCAGATCTCGAGCTTTGTCGCCGGTGATCGCGCCTGAAAGAACGGCAAACACATCGGCGTGTTGACTGAAGCTCGTCTTGTCTGGCGTATCCGCGAGCAGACTACGTTTGGCATCCCAACACCGCGCGACGGTCGCTTCTCTCAGACGGTTGGCCAACGCGCGATAGTGCTCGGCCTGACCGAGTCGGCCGTGCGTCGCGGAAAGTTCAGCGGCATCCTGGAGCGTCCAAGCCAACTGCAGGGAGACGACCGAGGACCCGCCTTCCGTCGCTCCATCCGGTTGCCCGCCCGGATGCGCACTGTTGACCCAGTGCCACTCGTCAGCCCAGTCGACAAAATTCCAGTACGGAACCGGCCCGAGCATGCCAGTTTGTTGGTCAACGTGGTCCTCAAACCAACTCAGCACGTTGGCGACCCCGAGCAGTCGCGCTTGCACGAAGGCGTCGTCACGCCGGTGCATCCAATAGTCATGCACCATCTGCACCCAGAACAGGGAGAAGGTGGGAATGATCTGAGGGGTGATCGTCGGATAACGGCTTTGGGTCAGCCCCATCGGTCGGCGCGACTGATCAAATTCCTCAATTGCATTGCGCATCAATCGATCGTCGCCCGAAACGTAAAGGGTGATCAAAGCCTGGATTCGCGTATCTCCGATGTATTGGAGCTGCTCGTAATAAGGACAGTCGGTGTAACTCTCATAAGCGCAAAGGCGGGCCGTGCGCCAACCGACATTCCAGATTTGGCTCAAACTCGCATCGTCGCTCTTGAACGAGCCTGTCTCGGTCAATGGATACCCCGTCGCGACGCCGAAGAGATCGTCGATCGTGAGTGGCGTATCCGCCGTTCGGATATGCAACTGGAGGTATCGATATGTTCGGAAGAGCAGGGGACTAAAGTCGCGATGCTGGCCTCCGTCCGCGATGAACTCGTCGTTAACCCCGACAATGTGCTTATTCTCGATTTGATCCCGATTGCGCTTGTTGTCTTTGGCGTCGAAGAGCGCTTCGGCATAAGTTAACCGCACCGATGAGTCACGCCCTCCGGTCAAGACGAGGTGAGGGAAGGCGTTGGTTTCGAAATTTTGATCACACAATAAGGTGACATCGCTATGGGCCGGAATTTGCATCGGCGCATGGCCGGCCAGGAACTCGCCGGGGACCACCTGCACGCTGCCGTCGACGCGGCGAACCCGCCCAAGACGTTGCGCGTGCTCTTCGGGAAGCGGTAAATTGCGAGGGACCAACCAGTGCGTCACATCCGTGCCGACGCCATCGGGCGTCCCGTGTTCGCCTTCGCGCGCCGACACCCAAGCGTGGTCGTCGAAAGTAGGCGAGGCCCAGTCCCACTCATAATTTCGCCCGTCAATCTTCTGACCGGGTCCGGTAACGATAAACGTGTGGAGTGCCGCGCGGTCGAGCTGCAGCGCGGAAGAACCACGATCGATTGTCACCTTCCACGATGGGTCTGTATTGACGACCGATTCCGCCGCAGATTCGCCCTGTACGAGCAACCCCGTCTTGACGCTGGGAATCGCATATGGCGCATCATCGGAATAATTCCAGACGACGGCGGAGATGACGTTGCGACCCTCACGGAGATGAGGAGCGAGATCGTAAGTTTCATAGCGCCATTTGAACTGATCCGAGCGCTGTGGTCCCACCCCGAGTGATGCACCATTGGCGAAGATGCGATAACGCCGATCGGCCGACGCATGGACGATGAAGTGCTCGGGCACGTGATCGAGCGTGAAGGTTTTTCGAAAATGATAAACCGCCATGCCGTCCGGGGCCGCTTCGGGCGAATCGATCCAGGTCGCTGGCCAGGCCTCGCTGACCAAGTTCAATTTTTCGGAAGGAGATTGTGCAAAAAGCGGCGCACTCGACAGCAAGAGCGCAGCCGCAAATAGAAAGCGGAATGGGGACGTCATGGGGGTAAACTAAGTGGGCGCACGCTGCGCTTTTTGTCGAGGCGGTGATTCGAAAATTCACTCGATTGGGTGAATGCTTTTTTGCGGTTTGCGCTTCGCCGACATTCGGCGTTCAACCTGCGCATGAACGTTGTCCGCCCCCTCTGTCTCTTGCTTCTGTGTTCAACTTCACTTGCGGCCGCGCCGCAGATCGTCAATGCGCGAGCACGCGCCGCCCTCGATCTCGATGGGAAATGGGCCGTCATCGTCGACCCCTACGATAACGGCTATCTCAATTATCGCGGCAAACCTTACGACGAAACGGTGCCGGCTGCCGGCGGTTACTTTCTCGATCAGAAACCGGAAAATCCCAGCGAACTGGTCGAATACGACTTCGATCACAGCGATACGCTCTGGGTGCCGCGCGACTGGAATTCTCAGAGCGATAAATTATTATATTACGAAGGCACCATCTGGTATCGAAAGAAGTTCGCGCCTCCCGCGCAGGACAGTTCGCCGCATCGTTACTTCCTACATTTCGGCGGCGCCAATTATGAAACCGACGTCTACCTCAATGGCGAAAAACTCGGCAAGCATGTTGGCGGATTCACGCCGTTCGTCTACGAGGTCACGGGTAAATTGAAACCAGAAAACTCGGTCGTCGTGCGGGTTAACGATCAGCGTCATCTCGACGCCGTGCCGACAACCAACACCGACTGGTGGAACTACGGTGGGCTCACGCGCGACGTCAGTTTAGTCGAAGTCCCTCCAACCTTTATTTCCGATTACCACGTGCAGTTGGAACGCGGCGCAGGGGATCGCGCGGCGATCAGTATTCAACTCGATGGGACGCAAAAGGAGCAGACGATCCATTTCCGTATTCCCGAACTCGCCGTCGACCAAACACTGAAGACAGACGCCAAGGGTCGCGCTTCCGGCGAGATTGCGCTGTCGCATTTGCAGCGCTGGTCACCGAAAAATCCGCACCTCTATGCGATTGAATGGCAGGCCGAGACCGATCGCATCACCGATCGGGTCGGTTTTCGCACGATCGAGACGCGAGGCCGTGAAATTTTGTTGAATGGCGAGCCGATTTTTCTGCGCGGCGTTTCGATCCACGAGGAAAATCCACTTCGCGGCGGGCGAGCGACGACGGTCGAAGACGCCCGGCTTCTACTCACCTGGGCCAAGGAACTTGGCTGCAACTTCGCACGCCTCGCTCATTATCCACATAACGAATACATGGCAAAGACGGCCGACGAGATGGGTTTGCTCCTATGGGAAGAAATTCCCGTGTACTGGACCATCCAGTGGGAGAATCCAGGGACGTTGGCCAACGCGCGCAACCAGCTCGACGAGCTCATCGCGCGCGATCACAACCGCGCCAGCGTCATCGTTTGGTCCGTCGCCAACGAGACGCCGATCAGTGAGCCGCGGACAAAGTTTTTGAAAACGCTGGTCGATGACGCGCGTCGACTCGATGGCACTCGCCTCGTTTCCGCGGCCATGGAAATGCGCAAAGATCCGAAGGATCCTAACACGCGTATCATCGATGATCCATTCGGTGAATACACCGACCTTGTCAGTTTCAACGAATACATCGGATGGTATGATGGCTTGCCGGAAAGCTGCCGGGTGGCGCAGTGGTCCGTCCTGCGCGCAAAGCCTGTCGTGATCAGTGAATTCGGTGGTGGCGCGCTCGGTGGGTTGCATGGCGATGTGCACACCCGTTTCACCGAAGAATTTCAGGCGCAGCTTTTCCGGGAAACGTGGCCGATGCTGCAACGACTCCCCGGCTTCAGCGGCTGCACCCCTTGGGTGCTCGCGGACTTTCGCTCGCCACGTCGAGCATTGCCTCACATTCAGGATGGGTTCAACCGCAAGGGCTTGATCAGCGAAAACGGAACGAAGAAAGAGGCCTTCTACATCTTAAAAGGTTTCTACGACGAAAAAGCGAAATCACCGTAACCTCGAGCCAGCGGCCTTCATCTAACAAGCAATGAAATCCCTGGATCCGCTGACGATCGAAGTCTCCGACCAAGCCGCGATTGCCGACGTAAACCGTGGCAATCGCGAGATGTTCGAAGTGCTCGTGCGTCGTTACAACCAGCGGCTTTACCGTGTGGGCGTGGCGTATTTGCGGGGCCACGCCGCGGCGGAGGACGCGATGCAGAACGCTTTTCTCAAAGCATTCCTGCACCTCGGCCAATTTTCCGGATCGTCGAGTTTCAGCACGTGGCTCACTCGCATCATGATCAATGAATGCCTCGAGACGATTCGTCGGAACAGGTCGATCGAAGGACTCAAACAACGCAGCAGTGACGCGAGCGACGCCGCCGTCGAAGAAAATCAAGGAAAGCGAAATCTCAGCCTCAAGGATATGAAAGCCGCACTGGAAAAAGCCACGCAGGAGATCCCCGAGAAATACCGCGCGGTCTATATATTGCGAGAGGTGGAGCAGTTGAGCACGGAGCAGACTGCCGAGACGCTCCAGATGACAGAGGCGAACGTAAAGGTGGCGCTCCACCGCGCGCGGCAGATGATCAAGACGCGATTGCTGGCAAACGTCGCCGCAAGTGAACTTTTCGCGTATCCCGCCAAGTATTGCAACGAGATGACCGCACGAGTGATGAAGTCGATTCTGGAGGTGTGAGCGAGGGATGGGGGTGGCGGGGGAGAACCCTTTCGTAATCTGCGCTTCATAGATTCAATCTAGCGTTTAAAAAAACACGGCCCGTTCCCGGGAGCGCGGACATCCTGCGCGCCAACTCATTTGTCGAGCGAGGCTCGCAGCTAGAATCATAACAGCGTGAGCTTCGCTCGCTCTAAGTTGGGTTGCGCCGGATGCCCGCGCTCACAGGGAAGGCATGCCACCGGCATCCGATTTCGCCTTTCTCGCCGTAAAATTTATCTATCTCGCTGCGCTGCTCATCCAACCGTTTTTCGTAAGGATATTAAGATCGAGGACTAGAGCATGGCTGTTATGCGATTTGGAGTGCGGCGATTCATCGCTGCCTTGGACGGGCGAATTCATTCGCCCGCAGAAAACGCGAGAAGAGGTCGCGGGATCCTATGGATTGGTCGCTCTCCCGTAGCTGCGCGTCTTGACGCGCGGGTGCAGCGTAGCCTTTCGTTTTCCGCCGCGTTCGTAAGACGCGGCTGCCCGAAAGGCCCTCGCGCGCGTTAATTGCCGCGATCGTCATCCTTTCACTGCGCCCTCACTGCGTATAATAACGTGTGTGCTAACGGACGGGCCCCCGATGACTTACGAATAAAATCGGCCCGCAGAGACGACGAAATTCATCCTCCGGAATGACAAAAGCGGAAAATTCTTTCTAAGGATTTCTTAGCAGCCGTGTCTTTCTTCCTGGAGTGATGATTGTCTCTTCATCCAGCCTTTTATGGACCCCTCGGCTCACGCTCGTTTTTCGCCGCCTTCGCGCGGATCGACATGCGACGTGTGGTGCCGCTTAGCGTTGATGAAACCCCCGACCACGACGATTGGTGAACTTTTCCTCGCTGAAGAGAGCGGCCTCCTGCGCTTTGCCATCAGCATGGTTCGCCGTCGCAATGTCGCGGAAGAACTCGTTCAAGAGACGTTCCTGCGCCTCCAACAATCCTGGGATGACGTCGAAAATCCGCGCGCGTGGACGTATCGCAGCCTACGCAATCTCGCTCTCAATCACCTGCGCGATCACCCGCTCGACAGTGAATTGATCGAGGAAACGGTTCCGTCCGACGGCGCCGCCCCCGACGAAGATGTCGATCACGAGGAAACGGTCGGCATGGTGCGTCTGCTTCTAACCGAGATACCCGAAGAAGATCGCGAACTGGTCCTCCTCAAGTATCACGACGATTTAAAATATCAGGAAATTAGCCGCCGAACCGGACTGACCGTGAGCAACGTTGGCTATCGGCTACATCACATTTTGAAGATGATGGGAGAGAGTTTACGCCGCGTCGGGATTGAAAGGAGTCGCGGTTAGAAAGGGTGCTATGAATAACGACGACCGAATCTCTCCGCAGCCCTCCAGCGACCAAGCCCTCGAAGCTCGGATCGTAGCCTGGATCATGGGCGAAGCGTCCGACTTTGAAGTGGCTGAACTCACGCGTTTGATCGCCGAGCGCCCCTCGCTGGCCGAATTCAAGGCGCGCACGGAAGCGACGCATAACTTGATCCGACAAGCCGCTGCGCCGGAGGCAAAGCCACTACGTCTTTCCGCACCGCGCCGCGCAAGCCTGCTCGCCGCTCTTGGGGTCGATGCTGAATTAACCGCCGCTGATGAGCCATCAGGTGAAGCCGTTTTCGAAAAAACGATTCCGACGGATCAAAATCACCTGGCGGCCGCGTCTGCTGCGGCTCCCGCTCCGGCAAGTGGTGAAACCGCTAAGGCGCCCGCGAAATCGTCCGTCTTGACCTATCCAATCGCTCGACGCCGCATGACGTCGGGTGTCTGGATCCGGACACTCTCGATCGCGTGCAGCTTGATGCTGACGTTTCTCGTGCTTCACGTGACCGTCTTCACGCCGCGTTTTGCCGAGCATAAAGAGGCGGTGGACCTGCGTCAGACGAAAGCAAAGCGGCTGATGTTCGCCGATGAGACCGAGTCCGCTCGATCCGCCGCCGCAGAAACAGCGAAAGCGAGTGCGGCGCAAAGGCGTTCGACGAAACAAGGGATTCCAGTTCAGTTGCCCTCCATCTCTGAAACCAGGGACGCGTCGCAAAACGACCCGCTTTCTTACTCCGGAAACGCCGCCGGAAAGATCCAACCCCAGAAAAACCGGGACGCATATAACGTGATACATGAGCCGCTCGTTTTCGGCGCGAAAACCACCGGCGCAGCGAAAGAAAATCTTCGGGGCCTCGATGCGCCGATGCTCGAAGCCAACGCGAATCCCAATTCACCTCGGAAATATATCGCGAGCCAAAACGCGCGATCCGATCTGCCGTCCGAAACGCCCGTCAACGAAATCCCCGTTCAGCTCGAGCCGTTCGATGTGAAAGTATCCGAAGGTAATGGTGGTTATGCAGCCAGCTCGACCCTCGCCGGAACCCGGATTCGGACCGAACTATCTATTCCCACCGTCGACAACTTTCTCAAGGATATCCCGTTTGACTCAATCCGAACCGGCCTTCAACGCGGACCGAATTCGGTCTTGTTGGGCGTTGGATCACCCTCCGGAATCGTAAGCGACCCATTAGACTACAGCGCCAAACGGAAGTCTTTTCTGGCGGAGTTGAGTTCCAAAGCGGAACGAAAAGAACCCTCTGCGCCGGAGGACGTAAATGCTGCTCTCGCTCTGTCCAATAATCCCCCGGGCCAAGTCGGCCAAAGCCACACTTGGGGCGGAGTTTATCACCTGCCGAAGGAGAAGGGCACGACGTTTGACTCATATGAAACGTTAATGGCAAACAGTGACAAAGCGGGCACGCCCGCCACGGCGCCTGCTTCTTCGGCTACTAGCCCGGGATCGAACGACCATGAATCGATTCCGCTGAGCCCGTTTGTGGTCTCGGCGCCGGAGCCGGTGGGCAGCATCGCGAGTTCGACCCTGGCAGGCACGCGTATCCGGACCGATTTGAAGGACGCTGCGTCTTCCATCAAGGTCGTCACGAACGACTTTCTAAAAGACACTGACGCGACGAATTCTCCGGATCTGCTAAAATATACGGCGAATGAGGAAGTGGGCGGTCTGGAACTCGCTCCGAGCGAGAAAGGCGAGTACGAAGCGTCAGTCGATGCTGTCGATCAACAAGCCCAAAAGAAGCCGGTCGCTCCTCCGACTGTCGCGAAACCTGCAGTTGCTCCCAAAGCCGCATCGACCGACGAACAATCAGCCCAAACTGAACCCGTATCGACGTTTTCATTACACGTTAGCGATGTCTCATTCCGCCTCGCCGCCGATCAGATCGCCAGTGGCGGAAGACCGGATGCGTCAGCCATACGTCCGGAAGAATTCTACAACGCTTTCGACTATGGAGATCCCGCTCCCGCCGCCGGTGAAAAAGTCAACTGCCGCATCGAACAATCCGCGCATCCGACGAAGCAACAGCGCAATCTTCTCCGCATCGCCTTGCGTGTTCCCTCGACCGGGCGCGCCAGCGCACAGTCGCTCCGCCTCACGATTCTGTTGGACACCTCTGGTTCGATGCAGCGTCGCGATCGCGCCGCTTCGGTTAAAGACGCGATGTCCGCCCTGGTCTCTCTGCTCACGCCCAACGATCGCATCACGCTCATCGGTTTCTCTCGTACGCCGCATTTGCTGGCTGAGAGTGTGAGCGGCGACGAAGCACAGCGCGTGATCTCAGTCCTGAATAAAACGCCCGCCGAAGGTGGCACTAATTTCGACGCGGCCCTCACGCTCGCCGGTGAACTTGCTCTCCGTCAACAAACCGCGGCTGCGTTGAATCGGATCGTTCTGATCACCGATGGCGCCGCCAATCTCGGCGACGCGGACCCGAAAGAGCTTTCCACTAAAATTGAACAACTTCGTCAAAAGGGCATCGCGTTTGACGCCTGTGGCGTTGGCACCTCAGGGGTCGACGATGCCATGCTGGAAACGCTCACTCGGCACGGAGATGGCCGTTATCTCTTGCTCGATCAGGCTTCGGCCAGCGCCGAATTCGCGAAACAACTTGCCGGTGCTTTCCGTCCCGCTGCGAAAAACGTCAAGGTCCAGGTCCGCTTCAACCCCAGTCGCGTGGTGCATTACCGATTGTTAGGTTTCGCTCAACATCGGTTGAAACAAGAAGATTTTCGCAACGACAAGGTGGATGCAGCGGAACTCGCCGCCGACGAAGCTGCCACGGCGCTCTACGAAATCGAGCCCCTGCCGACCGGTGAAGGCGCGCTCGGCGAGGTGTTCGTGCGTTTTCAGGACGCAGCCACCGGCGAGATGGTTGAGCGTTCTTGGACGCTCCCTTATGATGCTAAGGCGACATCTTTCGACCATGCCTCGCCCTCCTTGCAGCTTGCTGGCACCGCAGCGCTCGTGGCCGAATATCTCCAGGGGAAAGCCGTCAAACTCGACGATTTGGTTAGTCCCATCAACCAACTCCGCGATCATTATCGGAACGAACCGCGGGTCCAAACTTTGATCACGATGTTCGATCAATTACGGCGAATCGATCGCCATCCGTAACTCGGCGCTCGTCCGCCTTCTTCGTTTCCCACCTTTTCCGAAAGGCACGCCTTTCGACCTCGGCTCTGCCTTGCCCATTTTTTGCCATGAAGCTTCTCGTTCTCCGCTCCTGTTTATCCGCCTGCCTTTGTGCGATCAGTCTCTACGTGGCGCCGCTCGCGTCTCACGCATCAGCGGAGCCGGGCCACATCGTCGTCGATGTCCAAAGTCCGCCTCCACCCATCGCGCTGCTTTATGCGGTGACGGTCGATCAACAGCTCTCGATCTCCGCCACCGGCACCGCCAACCAAGCGGTGATCCGAGTGCATGTTCTGCAGGGGCGTCCCGACATTTTCACCGTCGGGATTTCCGGCAGCGACACCATTGCCAGTGTAGTGGGAAACGGCCTACATGATTGGTCCGTGCGTGAAGAAACGGGATCAAACGGGACCGCGCGTTTTCTCGATCTTCACCTCACGAACGCTGCCGCCTCGGACCCATCGCACGACTTCGTGTGGACGGTCAACAGCCACAGCGAGGTGACCGCACTACCGACGCATCTCGAGCCGGTTCTGATCAATCCAGGCGAATCCGCGACCTTTTCTTCCCGTCTCGTCTTGGATCTGCAACCCGGGGTCGCCGCCCAAATTGAAAATTCCCGCGGCCTCACCTTGACGAGCGAAGGCGACGTTTCACGCCGGCAAACGTTTCTAAGCAATGGCGAATGTCGGCTCAAGCTAGCCCTCACCGAAGTGGGTTCGTCCTCGCCGCGGGCCGAACTGACGGGCAGCACGCTGACGGGAGTTCTGGCCGCCTCCGGTCACAGCGGCGAATTTGTCCTCACCACCCAGTTGCATGCGCCGCGCAAAGGCGTCCGATTTCCGATTTTGTCCGGCAGCGCCGCGCTGAGTGGCGCAGCCTCGGGCGAAGGCTGGCACGCCGAGTTGGTCGGTATCGACAAAGACAATACGCGCTACGACTTGGTCGCGGACCAAGCAGGCCAGGTCAACGTGACGCTCGCTTTTGCGGCCGCCGTGGCCGAGCACGGCGAGTGGCGCGCGTTCGATTTCGCCGTCCCGGCTGGCACAACGGTACCGGTCACGCTCAGCGGCTTTGGAGAAAACGTCACCTTCAAGAACGACGCACCGGTCGCGCCGGTAAAAGATGGCAACCGCTGGAAAAGCTTCCTTCCCTCCGACGGATCGCTCGCCCTCGCCTGGAAGCTGCATCACGAGGCCGCTGATGGCGCTTTGTTCTTCACTGCAGAAGAACAAACGGATGTCTATGTCGGCGCTGGTTTGGCCCGCGCCATCTCTCAAATCGATCTCAAAATTTTGCAAGGGAAGGTGCCTGCTTTGCAGGTGCAGCTCGATGGGCCTGGCGAAATCCTGAACGTCGAAGGCGCCAACGTCACTCACTGGGCTGTGATTGTGGACAAAGGGATTCGCCGTCTCGCGGTGCAATTCAGCCAGCCGGTGGAAGGTCAACTGATGCTACGTCTCACGAGCCAGGCGGAACTCGCGCGTCTTCCAGCCACCATCCACCCACTCAAATTAGTCGTGGAAGGCGCACTGCGCGATGCCGGGGTCGTCCGTCTCCGCCCGGGCGCCTCTGTGCGTATTGATCCGGGCACTACGCAAGGCTTGCTGCAGTTGGCGCCGAGCCAATTTCCGGGCGCCACGCCCCAGAACGAAAAGACCGGCGGACTGGTTTTTCGCTTTCCATCGAATCACTACGACTATGCTGTCACGGCCAACCGGATCGAGCCGGAGGTCAGTGTCTCTCAAATCACGCTGTACCATTTTACGGATACGGATCGGATTTTGGAGTCTGATCTCGAATTGGATATCCGCGAAGCCCCGTTGCACGACTACGTGCTGCTCGTTCCAGCGGGTTACACGGTAGCGAGCGTGACCGGGCAGGCCGTCAGCGATTTCTCGTTGGGCGAATCCGAGTCGCCCAACCTGCGAGCGTTGCGAATCAGTTTTTCCGAGCCGATCGACGGACGCCAATTGGTCCATCTGCGCTTGGAAAAGAACGAAGCCGCGAAAGCAGGGGAGTGGACGTTGCCAGGGTTGCGCTTTCCCGGAGCCAAATCGGTCCGCGGTAACATCGGAGTGGTCGCCGCCGCCGGTTTTCGCACGGCGGTGAACAACGTCGAGGAACTCGCGGAAATCCCGCTCAACACCTTCCCTCAACAAACAGCGCGGCTCCAGCAAGCCTGGCGCCTGCGGAGTGAAAGCTGGTCCGCCGTGGTCCAAGTGGAGGCGTTAGGTCAAAGCATTCAGGCCGATGTTTTTCATCTCTACACGGTGAAACCAGGCGTCGTTTCGGGCAGTGTTTTAATTAACTACTTTGTCGTCGGCGCCCCAGCGACAGAATGGCGAATCGAGGCGCCACTCACGCTCGGCAATCTCGAAGTTCTAGGCGATCAAGTGCGCCGTGACTGGCATCGGGAAGGCAATGTGATCGTGATCACGCTCCATCAACCCGTGCTCGGTGCGGCAACGCTTTTAGTCACCTTCGACGAGCCTTTCACCGATCAAGGCGCCGTCGTTCAACCCGGTGAAATTCGCCCCGTCAATGTCCAGGCGGAGCGCGGCTACATTGAACTCGTCAGCCCGCGTCAGATCCATTCCACGGTCCAACAGGCCGAAGGCCCGGGACTGCTGGCGCTCGACACGCACGATCTACCGGCAGAATTTCGCCTGCTAAGTTCCGCTCCGCCGCTCGCGACTTACCAGTACACGGATCGTCCCTTCGCGCTTTCCTTCGGGCTACAACCGTATTCGCCTGCGGAAACGGTCAGGCAGGTCATCGATTCGGCGAAACTCACCAGCACGATTTCACGTGATGGAGAAGTTCTGACCGAAGCCATCTACCTCGCAAAGACGCGCGAATCGACGCCACTGCGACTTTCACTGCCGGCCGGATTGAAATTGTGGGACGTTGAAGTCGACCATCACCTCGTCGACGCCTCGATGGACCATGATGATTTGGTGATTCCTCTGGTTTCGCACGGAGACACGAACACCGCCATTCCAGTCAAACTGCGCTTCGGCCAACGATCAGGATCGAGCGAAAAAATCGGCCCCTTGCACTTGCTCGCGCCGAGGACGACCACGCCAATCGTGTCGACTTTATGGACGCTTCACGCAGATAGCGGACATCTGCTTCGACCCGTCGATGGCACGCTCCGTTGCACCCAGCGGTTCGAAACGCGGCAAGGTTTCCAATTTTCTCCTTCTGGTGTCCGGACATTTTGGACGGCCCTCGGACTGCTGGTTGCCGGTGTCTGGTGTTGGCGCCGCAAATCGACATGGACACTTGGGCTCGCGGTCACCTGCGGACTACTCGCGGTTGTCCAAATATTTCATCTTCTCGGCACGTTGGCATCGACGAGATCGGTGGCGACAGGAGCGAGCCAACTCGAGTATGTCTCAAACTACCTCCCCGCTGGAAGCGATCTCCGTATCGGAGTGGCCAATACAAGCGGAGACGTTTCGGCTTTTTCAATCTGGGGATGGGCGATCGCGCTCGTTTCGTTGTCCTTTATTTTCTTGGCCTGGAGGCAAGGACAGCGCCGGCCTTGGCTGGCGCGCTGCAGCCAAGCTGTGGGCTTTATCGGAGTGGCCGCAGGCCTTCTGCTTCAACCCGACGGCGCCGCCTACTTGCTCATCATCCTCCTCTTGAGCGCCAGCTCGCTCGCCATCGGCTCGGCAATCAGTTTGATTAAACAATCTGGCGCGTCTGCGTTGAAGCACATAGGCCGAGCCTCACAGCCAGGTGCCACCGGTCTAGTCTTGGCATTCGCCTTCGTGTTTCTTGTGCATGGCCCGACCTGTTCCATGCGGGCAAACAGTCCAGGTGTCGCGAGCGCCTGGATACAGCCCGGCGCCAAAGTAGCCGAGCGATGCGACCAGACCTGGACCATTCGCGATCACCGCATCTTTGGCACCCTCGACCTAACGATCCGCGCCAACGCCGGAGACAGCTTCGTGCTGCTTCGACCACCAGCGATTTTATCCAATCTTTCGACCAACGATCTGCGTCTCAATAAACAGGAAACCGACGGCGAGACACTTTACACAGTCGAAGCGATGCACAGCGGCCTTCTGCACGCTCACGCGACGTTCGAAATGCCTCTCTCCAACTATTCGGAAAAAATCTCCGTCCCATCAGGCCAAGCCGTGAGCCAGCGGCTCACCGTCCAGTTCAACCAGGGCGGCTGGGATATTTCCGCCGACGATGCGGTGAAAAACGAGGCGGCTCCCTCCGACGCGCAACACAGCGGCGCCACACTTGTACTCGCTCCCGCAGCTCAGAGCTTCGTCCAACTCCATCCTCGTCAGCGTGATCCCTCGAGCGAACCCGTCGAATTCTACGATGAAGCCCAGCAACTCTACTTGGCCGGGTCAGGATCGATCAGCGGCATTTCCCAATTCACCGTGCGTCCGGTCCAAGGCCAAGTGAGTGAACTGATTTTCGACGTTCCGGCGGGTGCGATTATCGGCGACGTCAAGGGTCGCGCGATCGGCCTCTGGCGTTTCGATCCGGCCACGCGACGCCTGCAGGTCGCAGTCGAGCCTGCGCAAACGAAGCCGTTTATCGTGCGTGTTGAGTCACAGATTACGACCGCAGCCTTGCCTTACGAAGCGAAACTTTCGCCCATGCGATTGAAAAATGCCCGCGGCGATAGTGGAACGATGGCACTGGCGCTCGAGGGAGACGTAACGCTGGAGTCGGTTCATCCCAATGAGCTCACCGTCTTGAGCGCCACCGACTTCGATGCGCGCCGTTTACTCGACCGCAAGGTGGGTGTGCCCGTGCAGAATCTCTGGCACTATGGAGCCGGCAACGCTGCCGCGACCTTGCGCGTCGCTGCGATGGAACCGGAGGTGCGGGTGGAATCCAAGCAACTCTTCTCTCTGGATGACGATCGCGTCGTCGCCTCGATCGAACTCGAGGCGGCCATCACGCGGGTGGGCATCTTTCAACTCAGCTTCACGTTGCCGGAAAATCTCGAAGTAGAAGCGATCTCGGGAAGCGCGCTCGCGCAATGGAACGAAAAATCCGAACTCGGCCAGCATCTGATTACGCTGCAACTGCGCGAACAGACCCTGGGTGAAACGAGTTTCGCGCTGACATTGAGCGGCCCCGCGCCCCGCCATGCCGGCGATTGGAAAATTCCAGCGATCACTCTGCGCGAAGCAAATCGCCAAGCCGGCACATTCATCGTGGTTCCCGGCAAGGGCCTTCGCCTGCGCACGCTGACGCGTCAACACGCGACGCCCCTTGATCCTCAGGCTCTGGGAGCGGTTCAACCGGGCACGCTCGCATTCAAGCAACTCGATGCAGAGGCCGCGGTCACTCTCGGGCTGGAAACGTTGACTCCCTGGGTTACGACTCAGCTTTGGCAGGAGGTGAGCGTGCGGGACGGGCAGACCGCCACGCATGCCACCGCCCACATCCGCGTGGAAAACGCCGGTGTGAAGCAACTGCTCATTCGCATCCCGGGATTGTCCGCGGCGGCACAGAGGACGGTGCGCGCGACCGGCACGGCAGTGAGCGAACTGGTTAAACAAGAGAATAGTCCCGACCTTTGGAATCTGCGTTTTGCCCGCACGTTGATCGGCGAAACAGATCTCCAAATCGATTTTCAAACAGCGGCGTCCCCCAGCAGCGCTGAGGACCACCGGACCATCGCACCAGTTGTATTCACCGAGGCACGACAGCGCGAAACCGTCGTCAGTGTGCATGCCGCCGGTCGCCTCGAAGCGGACGCGCTTGGAACCGCGAAAGGGTGGGAGCGCGCTGATGCGAATGTAATCCCCGCGGTTTTGCGCGGCGCTCAACCCGGGTTAACCGCCACCGAATGCTTTCAGGTCGCCGATAACGCGGAACCCCTAACGTTCAAGGTGAGCCGTCACGCCATCGCTGAAGCCCTGAAAATGGAGATTTCCGCGGTCGAGCTCACGACTTTGCTGTCAAGCCAGCATGGCGAACTGACCGCGGCGGAACTCCGCGTTCGTCTGGCCGAGAAAACCCGCGCTCAATTTTCGTTACCACCCCAGAGCCGGCTCTACGCCGTAACGGTCAATGGCGAGACCGTCGAACTCACCCGTGAAGGCGAAAAGTACTTCTTCTATGTCCAACCTGGCGAATCGGGTCATGCCAACAAAATCGACGTGATCTACGCGGTGGATTCAAATTCGGGCCGGACTACACTCGAAGCGCCTCAATTCAGTTTACCCGTCGAAAATGTCAGTTGGCGCGTGCTCATTCCCGTGGGTTTTCGTCTTGGCCAACAGGACGTCGGCGCCGATTGGATGAACGCCGGGACGCAGGAAAGATCGGGAACTTGGCAAGCCGACTTGAACGAAACGACGCCTTCGCTTTCGGGTTCGAAACGGGGGCTGGAGCTGCTCGACGCCGCAAGCGCGAGCCTGGCCGGAGGCGATCAGCAAAAAGCCGTCGAATTCCTGCAAAAGGCAGCCACCGCCAGCGGCCTCGACGAAGCGTCGAACGAAGACGCTCGTGTTCAGCTCAAGAAACTGAAAACCGAACAAGCCCAACTCAGTCTGACGACGCGCCGTGAACGGCTCTCTCTCCACCTCAATCAAGAGTTCAATAGCGGCGCGGACGCGACCGCCGTAGCTGCCGCGCAGAATCCGCTGCTCCGCGATGCGATGAACTTCGACCCCCAACAGCTCGACCAACTCTTGGCGGCCAATTCAGCGGAGGAAAACGAGCAGTTGACGGATATTGCGGCTCATCTTGTTGACCACCAGTTTGATCAGGCGTTGGCTCCCAGGCAAATTTCGCCATCACTCGCCGCCGACGGCAGTGTGACAACCTTTACCCGCAGCTTGCAGGTTGATCCGACAGCTCCTTTGCACCTGGCCATCCAACTTGAAGACGCAAGGGCGAACCAGTCACACGTTGAACTCTGGCTTCTTTTCGCTGCTGGACTCGCTGGGTTCTTGCTGTGCGGCCGGGCGTTTAAATTGAGTAAAAATACTTAAGCTGCGAGCGACGGTGTCGAAGCTATTGCATGAGCCATGCGCTTCGATCGCGGAGAACTTTGGACAACGGCACAAACGAAGTTGTCATGCCGCAGGGCCGAACTTAAGCCCAGGCGAGCGTGAAAATGACGTCGTGGCTCTGGCCGAACCGTAATTTTGCCCCCGCGCGACTTCGGCGCGCTACCGCCGTATTCGAGATCGCACTACTGACGATTTTCTCCTTTGGCGCATCGAGCCCGCTTGACGCGCAATCGGGGAATAGCGAGCCGGACGGGTATCCCGTCGTGCAGGATTATGCGTATGCCGGTGTCGGCGACGCCATGGCCAAAGTCACCCTGGATAGGGATCCACTTGGGCGCTTGGTCGCGGCGAGTCCATGGGGAATTTTTGCCTTTGACGGCAAATCCTGGAGTGGCCGGAAACGGCCGGAATCGGCGTTGCTCGATTTGCAGAAAATCGCTTACGGGCCCGATCACCGATTATACTACGGAGGCCATGGTTCGTTTGGCACGGTGGACGTCTCCGGAACGGGGGCGGTGAAGCTGAATCCGTTTCCCTCCACCGCAGCGCCCGATTGGGTCGGGAAAGCTGCTTTTAATCAGATTATCGCTTTAAATTCCGGCGTCGTATTCGCGTCGCGAGACGGTTTTGTTTTCCACGAGAACGCTTCGGATCGGTCTATCTTTATCGCCTTCCCAGAACTCCGGACAGTGTTCGCGCTCGGCGAAACGCTTTTCGTCACGTCGGCGAGAGGACAGACCGACCGGTTCAATCTTGCGACGGGAGTCCTTACGGCGGTTGTTCAAGACAGCAGGGACACGTTGATCATCGCCACCGCATGGGATCAACGACGGGTGATCGGAATCACCGCGGATAGTCGTTGGTTGCTGTTCGACGGAGAAAAAAGTACCGAGTGGCGTCACGTCGCTGGCGAAACCACCTGGCCGAAAGTGACCAAGCTAACGGCGCTCGATCATGAGCGCGTCGCGGCCGCCACGCCCAGCGGGTTGTTTATTGTCGGATCAACCGGTCAACAACTCCGTTATATCAATGATCCTGAGTTTGCTACGATCATGGATTTTTCCCAATTCGAGCCAGGCGTCCTGTGGGTCGCCACGATCGAAGGGCTCAAGAAGGTTTTCTACGACAGTCCTGTCCGCGTCTTCGACCAACACGTCGGGCTGTCACTATATTGGCCCATCATCTTTCGAGATCGCCAGCGACTCTTTGTCTTGTCTCAGGGAAAACTGTGGGAATGGCTGCCCGGCCAAGGCCAGGATATTCCGGGCTTCCGTCCGATTCAGACACCGATCGGCAACCACGCCTGGGCTGCAACCAGTACACAGCATGGCATTCTGATCGGAGATGATACCGGATTGTATCATTGGGATGGAGAATCAAAAACGGAACGGATCACCGACAAAGTCAGTCGTGTCGTCAACCTCGACACTGATCACGCCCTCGCGCTCGCCCCCGATAAAGTTACGCTGCTTGAATGGCGCGAGACTGCCTGGCGCGTGTCGTCGCAGAAAGGTGGCATCGGTTTTCCGTACAACACATTCGTTTTCGGGAAGGAAGCCTGGGTGGAATGCGGGGTCGATCGTGTTGGTCGAATTACTTGGTCCGGTCAGGAACTAAAGCTACAGATAATCGATAAATTTCCCTGGAAGAACCCCACCTTCATCAGCCTTGGACACATAGGCCACACCGTCATTCTCACTGGCGGAGTGGGCACTCGGGCTTATTTCGATCAGGATAAAAACCAATTCGTCGAATCGGCGGAGCTCGACCACATTCTCGCGCGCACCAGCCATTTTCCACTGCGGGTCTTCGAAGCGACGGATGGTTCACTCTGGTTTGCTCATGCGGACGGCGTGGAGCGACTCAGACGCAAGGCGGACGGCTATGTGGCGGATGAAGATGGACTCGATGCGATCGTGCAGGGTTCGCCGATTTTGCAGATCCTGGATGGCAACGATGTCTGGGTCTCGGGCGCGCGCTACTTGGCGCATATTGAGCCGTTAAACAATGCGCCTGGCGCACGCTCGCGGCCGGCCCTGGTTTCGGTCACCGACCTCCAGAGCGGGCTGGATATTTTTGACGGATTTCATCCGAACTGGGAGCAACTCGGTTCGATTCCGTCGGCGAAAAGCAGCCTCCGTTTTCACTTTTTCGCCGGCACGTATTCGCGGCCTCGAGATCCGCAATACCAGTTCAAGTTAACCGGCCTGAGTGAAGATTGGCTTCCGCCCACTGCGGACGCGTCGTTTACGCTGACCGGTTTGCGTGAAGGACACTATGAACTTTCGGTCCGGGCGATCGAAGGCGCAACCCAGATAGGCGACACCTTGATCGTTCCATTTTCGGTCGTGCCGCCGTTTTATCGGAGCTGGCATGCGTATGTCATCTACTGCGCTTTGGCCACAGCGTTGACGGGCTTCATCGTCTGGTCGCTGCTCAGCCGCGAGCGGCGTCAGCGCGCGAAACTGGAGCGTTTGGTTGATGTTCGCACCCAAGAGCTGCAGCGCGCCGCGGAGGAAGCCCAACAAGCCGCCAAGGCCAAGAGTCAATTCCTCGCCAACATGTCCCACGAAATTCGCACGCCCATGAACGGCGTGATCGGGATGAGTAATTTGCTGGTGAATACAGAACTGACCCCGGAGCAGCGCGATTTCGTTGATACTATTCGCACGAGTGGTGAGTCGCTCATGACGGTGATCAACGACATTTTGGATTTTTCGAAGCTGGAAGCCGGAAAGCTGCGATTGGAACATATACCGTTCGATCCGCGCAAACTAGTGACCGATATTTTGCGGTTACTCGCGCCATCGGCAGCCGACAAAGGCATCGTGGTATCTAGTTTCGTGGAGTCGGCGGTGAACGGCAAGTTTCGAGGCGATCCGGCGCGATTGCGACAAGTATTGCTGAACTTGCTGAGCAATGCGGTGAAGTTCACGCCGACCGGCAGTGTCGATATTCGAGTCACGACGACTCCGCGTAGGGGCGATGCGAATACAGATAAAACGGCGCTTTGTTTCGAGGTCATTGATTCTGGCATCGGCATCTCAGCGGAGGCACAAGCGATCCTCTTTCAAGCCTTCACGCAGGCGGATGCGAGCATGACCCGGCGCTTCGGTGGAACGGGGCTCGGCCTCGCGATTTCGCGACAGATCGTTCATTTGATGGGCGGCGAAATGGGCGTTAAATCCGAGGTGGGAGAGGGCTCGACCTTTTGGTTTACGGTGCCACTGGCGCGGGTGCGCGAGAGCGAGATTTCAGCAGGAGCGGATGGCAGTGAAATCAAGACCGATGAGGTCAGTCTTCACGGATTGCGCGTTCTTGTCGCGGAGGACAATGTGGTCAACCAACGTGTCATCGAGCGCCAACTCCGCCAAAACGGTTGCGTCGTCCATTGCGCAGCGAATGGACAACTTGCGGTGGAAGCGCTGAAAGACGCGACATTCGATATTATTCTGATGGATTGCCAAATGCCGGAATTGGATGGCTACGAAGCGACGCGAGTGATCCGACAATCAGGGCACCGCGACATCCCGATCATCGCCTTTACGGCCCACGCCTTGCCGAGCGAACACGAAAAATGCATTGCAGCCGGCATGAACGATTGCCTGACGAAACCCGTGCGCCCGGCGGATTTGAAGGCCGCCTTAGGGCGAGCAATCCAGACCCGGACGGTCCGCGGATAAAACGACCAACGTCGGGCCGTTTGCCGCTCCATACTCATTCGAATACATCTGTTTTGCCTCCTTTTTGAGAGTGCTGGGGAGCAGAGCCCCGGAAAACTATTTATCAACGGAAACTAACGCCCGTACAGGTCTCTCTGCCGAGATTCTTTATACATTGTTCATAGATACCATTCGCTTTTCTCGGGCTCACATTCAGCGTTAATTAGGTAGAATGAGAGCACGGCGCTTGATGGAAGCGACGTCGGTTTGGAATTCGCGCGGGGTGGATCTCTCGCGTTCCGCGGCCCGGACGTCCGCGAGTTGCGAGCTGATGGGGCGTCACCAACGTGCTGGGGTGCATGCAAATGGCATGACTCATTTCGGCAAGCCTTGGAGCGGGAGAAGCACGTTGACGCCCCAACGTCGAACTCTCAGTGATACCTCGCTGTGCTGGATTTAGTATTCCGACCAACGGTATTCAGTGTCTCAGCCTCGATTGCGTGGCTCGGTTTATTGTGCACAAGCGTAACCACGGCTTCTCCTGTTTCCCTCGCCGAACTGCGGAGCGGGGGGGGACGAACCTTTCGAGATGCGGCCCCCATCGAAATCAGCGGAATTGTGACCTATTTCGATGCGAAGCGGGACATGGCGGTTCTGCAGGACGGGACAGCCGCTCTGGCGATTCGAGGCACGTCCGAGCAATTTTCCGTCGGCCAAGAAGTTGATATTCGCGCCTCTGCCTTCGCGCCTTTTTTTCCCGCGATCGAGCACTTTCCTTTTCGCCCAGACCGCGTCGAACAGATTGGCTCATTGGAAGTCAGCACCGAGCATCACCGCTTCTACACGGATAGACTGCGCGGGAGAATCGCGGCCGCGGCGGAAGGCGACTACACATTTTTCCTATCGGCCGACGATAGTGGAGAGCTTTGGCTCAGCACCGATGCAATGCCCCAACATGCGCAGAGAATCGCGATGCTCGCAGAGTGGACGGAGCCTCATGACTACACCCGGTATCCTTCCCAACGCTCGGCCCCGATCCACCTGAAGGCGGGCCAAGTTTGTTATATAGAGGTCCTTCATGAACAGGAGCAGGGTATATCCGGTTTATCCGTGGCGTGGAGCGGCCCTGGTTTCGATCGAGAGCAGATCAAGTCAAGTCAGGTTCCATTTACGCCAACATCTTCCACGGATTGGTCGAAGCTACCGATAGGTACCTTCGTACGAGAAATTTGGGACCGAACCGCGATCGGGGACCTTTCCATCCTATCTCAGACTCGTGACCCGTGTGATGAAATCTCGCTCCAAGATGCCCAGGTGATTCGTACGGGCCCCGGCAAGATTACGGCCGAGCCGCTAGATAGTGCGATCAAACGCCACCACACCTTCTCCTACTGCACCGCCGAGGGCACCGTTGAAGATTTGTCGATGGGCGCTGACGGGCTTCAATTCCAGTTGGTCAGCGATGATCAGCGGTATATGGTCCGTATAAACTCGGCCATTTCTCCGCAGGATATTCGTCAACTCGAACACACGCGGGTGCGCATGAGCGGCGTGTATAAACCGCTCAGCGCATTCCAGAATCGAGAACCTTCGGTGGAGCTCTTGGTCGCTTCCACCAATCAGATCGAGCGCCTTGGTTTCGACGCGAGCTGGGACGATTTGCCCGTACTGACCTTTAATGAAGCAGGCACCTCCAGCCATGAAGCAGAAGGTGGCCGAAGGAAGATTCGCGGACGCGTCCTGAGTTACGCCGCAGACGGCTCGTATAGCATGCGAGACCAAGGCTACTTTCTCGCTTATGTCTCGAAAGATGGAAACGCGTGGACTCAGCTCGGATCGCAAATGCCTATGGCGCTTAACGATATTATTTACGCCGGCTTTAGCTTGGCTCCGCATACAGCCGCGGCCGCAGCCGAAGCCGTCTTCGACCAAACCGTGGGGTTAACCGAGCCGCTCGAAGACGTTCACGTCGGAGGGGGCTTGAAAGGGGGAGGAGTTAAAAGAGCCGGTTCGAAAATAACACTGACCGGCTATGGCGGCGATACCTGGGACTCGTTCGACGATTTTCATTTTCTCTCCACGCGGATTAATGATGAGCGCGAGTTGATCACCCGCATCGATAAATTCAGCGCTCCGCATTTCGACGGAAAAGCGGGGTTAATGATGCGAGAGTTTCTTTCCACACGTTCCGCATTCACCGAGGTCGTGTATCAAGACAAAACGGTGAGGTGGATCAGCCGCAACAGTGATCCCGGTAGCCGTGCAACCGTGCAGGGAAGCGTCCCTGCAAGCTTACCGGTCTGGGTAAAACTCAAGCGGGCATTTCATACGATCGTGGTACATCCGGGCCCATCCACACGCCCAAAGATTGGTGCGGAAGTCGAAGTCGCTGGCTATCCCATTTTCCGCGCAAACTCCCTGGAGTTAGACAACGCTTTGGCGCGCGAACTCGTCGGTGGCGTCCGGAGCGATGCTTTCGCGCCGGTGCAGCCTCTCGTCTCCATCGGGCAGATCGCAAATGCGCCCAACGACAAGCGACCGAATGCGCTGCGTTTGCGAGGAGTCGTAACCTACTCGGGAGTATATCGTGATCATTATTATCTGTCGGTCCAAGACGACACCGGCGCGGTCTTTATATCCGACGATAACGACCCGGACTTCTATCACCCCAGAGTGGGGCAAGTCGTCGATGTTTACGGAGCACCTGTGTTTGCATTGATCCGTGACGATCTGAATGTAACAAAAATCGTACCGATGGAAGAAGGCGCACTCCCTTTGCCCGTCCATCATCCGGCTGAGCTTTTGTTTTCTGGGAACGGAGCTGCTTATTGGACCGAGGTGGAAGGCGTCGTTTATAATGTTGATCACACCGGCACGGCTTTGTTGCGCTGTAACAGTGGGATTATTTCGGTCGCGATTCAGGGCGAAGGGTCAGATTTTTGGAAAAACTATATAGACTGCCTGGTACGAGTTCGCGGAGTAATCGCGTATCCCAGTCCGACTACGCCTTGTCTGCTGGTTCCAGGCCCAGGTTATTTGAAAGCGATGGATCCGGTGCCGCGGCTAAGTTCGAATATCCCGATTGTCGCTCTCCATGATCTTAATACCGACACGTTTTTGACGTCGGATAAACACCGCCTGCGCATCTCGGGTATCGTCACCTTTGCGGATTCCCGCACCGTGGCCCTGCAGGATCAAAACGTCGGGCTTATCGTTCAGCTCGCTCAACGCAGTAGCGTCGCTATCGGCGACAATGCCATCGCGATCGGTTTTCCATCCGCCAACGGAGCCATGACATTGCTCGAGTCGGAAGTTCGCAGCAGCGGCAAAGCGAGTGCTATCGTGCCGAAGTCGATTGGAATGGATGGAGTTCGATCGGGTGAGCTCGACGGTGTGCTCGTGAAGATTTCCGGCTTTCTCAGTCGAGAAACGTCTTCTGAAGTCGGACAGGTCCTCGAGATCGAAGGCAATTCCGGGTCAGCGGCGGCGATTCTCACCCGCAATTCCCACATTTCAAATATTCCCCTGGGATCCCACGTCACGGTGACGGGTGTCTGCATGCCTGTAGAAACGGCCGCACTGTCGGAACGAGGCAGCGTCGGTTCCGAACGATTTGCGCGCGCTGTCTTCCTGCGCAATGACCAAGATTTCGTGGTTTTGGAGCATCCTGGCTGGTGGCGGTTAAAACGCGCGGCGGAGGTTATCGCGGTGTTGATCGTGCTTTTGCTGACTCTGTTTGGGTGGATTCATATTTTGCGGAGCCGAGTTCGACAACGGACCGAACAACTCGTCTTCACCATGGCGCAGTTGAAAAAAGAGACCGAAGTCTCGACGTTATTGGCGGAACGAAATCGTTTGGCAGGGGAAATCCACGATAGCACTGAGCAGGGATTTAGCGCGGCATTGTTGCAGCTCGACGTAGCCACGCGTCTAAAAAGCGCCACCGATGAAATTCGTAAAAGCTTAGCCGTGGCTAAAACCATGTTGCTTTTTAGCCGAAGCGAACTGCGCAACGCCGTCTGGGATTTGTATAGCCCAGAACTGGAGAAAACAGACTTACCGAGCGCGCTTCGGTATATCATCGCTCAATTCGAAAGTGACGTCCTCGCGTTAGAGCTGGAAGTAACCGGCGAAGTCCGCAAATTGGCCCACGGCACTGAGCACCACTTATTGCGGATCGCTCAAGAAGCGATCACCAATGCGGTTAAGCACGCGAATGCGACCAAAATTATTGTTACCTTGAAATACACTTCAGACGGACTCGAGCTGGGCGTGAGCGATAACGGTCGCGGTTTCTCTTTCGAACGCGTCCTATCCGCGCGAGAAGGCCATTTTGGACTACGTAATTTGAAGACACGCGCAAAAAAAATCTCGGCGCATATAGATATCACGAGTGAACCTGGTCTAGGTTCAAACGTGAAACTGCGTGTTCCCGCGAAAAGCTGATTTGGAATATGGAAAAAATTAGAATCCTCCTGGTCGATGACCACATCCTCACGCGCATGGGTTTGCTCTCCGCCACCCAAGAGGAGGCCGATATGGAAGTGGTTGCCGAAGCCGACGAACTCGAGGAAGCGGTCGCGGCCTATGAGAAGTTTTCGCCGAACCTGGTCGTCCTCGATTTCCGTTTACCCAATAGCGACGGCCCCGGCGTGCTTAAACGTCTGAGGGAAAAGTTCGGCGCAGTTCGCTGCTTGATGCTGAGCAACTCATCCGCTGGCGACGATGTAACGCGAGCAATCCAGGCGGGTGCCGCAGGCTACGTCGTGAAAGGTATGTCTCTCGACGTCTTGCTCGAAGCCATCCGGACCGTCCACGCCGGTGGTCAATATATTCCGACGGAGATTGCTGCTCGATTTGCGGGACGCGCTCAATTGCAGTTGACCGAGAGGGAAATGGACGTGCTTCGCTTTATGGCAAAAGGGCGCAGCAATAAAGAGGTGGCCTCGGCCTTGGATATTGTTGAAGGAACGGTGAAACTGCATGTCACCAGTATTCTGGCGAAGTTAAACGTCGCGGACCGCACGCAGGCCGTTGTGCTAGCGCTGCGACGCAATATTTTGCCGATGGAATAATTATTTCACTGTCTAGATTTGGTCTGACCACCTGCATAGAAGAAACATTCTATGCGCGGACGGAAAATCTTCGAAGAAGCGCCGGCACCTATGGCGAAAGTAAGGGGTGGTGTATGCCTAATGGGCGGAGATGGTTGGTTGTATAAGTCGGTAACGTCGCTTCCGCTCTAGCGGTTGAATCCTCGCTCCGATGGATCGTGAAAGACTCGCGGCACTCCTTTGCTGCGCGGCTTTCCCGCTCTGACAGTGTACCCGTTATTCCCGCCACCCCGTCGGTCCTTCTGTATACACTCAATGTTAACTTGGGGATGTTTTGCCTCTATCCCACAGGTTAACGCCAGCGGTCAGAAGGGCCGGGAAGCTGAGGGGATGACGAGCATCACTGGCTCGGGTGCCGAGGAGTTCAATACCTACAACCCGTATCTCGAGCCGTTGGGACTGCGCGGCTCCGAGAGGATCACCCCCAAGCAGTCAAGAAATCCTATGATCCGACACCTGAAACGTTCGCTCAACGCGCCTTTGCGCGCTAGTAAATGGAAGCCGATCATTCTCGGCCTTTCCCTGGGAGGCTTAACGGCGGTGGCCCAAGACGCCTCCCCAACAGGAAACACATCCGATCAAAATACGATCGTGCTCTCGCCCTTCGAAGTGACGAGCAATTCCGATGTGGGATATTCGGCCTCGGAAACATTGGCCGGAAATCGTTTGCGCACGGACATTCGTGATGTCGGTTCTTCGATTTCTGTCTACACCGGAAAATTCCTGGAAGACACCGGGGCGGTGAGGGCGGAAGATTTGCTTGTCTATACAACAAGTGGCGAAGTTGGCGGAGTGCGAGGTAACTATTCTGCCGCACAGAACAAGGGTGGATTTTTTGACGATACGGGCGCCGGTTCGTATGTCTCTCCCACGGCAAACACCCGCTTGCGCGGTCTCGCAGTGGCAGATGTAACCCGCGGCTTTTTTATCACCGACATTCAATTCGACGCTTACAATACAGATCGCGTCGATATTCAGCGGGGCGCCAATTCCATTCTCTTTGGCTTGGCCAAGCCGGGCGGCGTGATTAACGCGAGTTTGAAACAAGCCGAGTTCACCAATCACGACTCGGTGCAGGTCAAGTTCGACCAATACGGCACATTTCGCGAATCGGGAGATTTCAACCAAGTTCTGATTCCGAAGCAATTGGCGCTGCGGGTGGACCTGTTGGACGACAGCTCGAAATTCGAGCAGGCTCAGGCATTTCGTCACGACAAACGCGTTTACCTAACCGGACGTTATGAGCCGGCATTCTTGAATAAGAATGACATCACCACGCGCATCCACGTGAGCTATGAAGGCGGCACCATCAGAGGGGCTGATCCAGTCAGTTTGCCTCCGCGGGACCAGTTCTCGACCTGGTGGACACTGGCAAACAAGTTAAGAAACGTCCCAGCCGGCGCGTTCAATTCAGTGACCGGCCAATGGCAGGGATATACCAATCCAGCGCTGGGTTATAATGACGCTGGAAGCTACCAGATCGATCAAGCGGGCAATGTTCTTCCCAGCGCCAGTTTACTCTTGGGAAACCCGGGGCGTTTCCAGGAAAACTTGGCGGCCGTGTACCTCCAGCCGAATAGCAGCCTACAAGGCGGGCCCAACATGCCCGCGTGGATGCAACATCAAGCGGTAGCCAATTTGGCGGGTGAACCTAACAAGGCTTACAGCATCTTCGAAGGTATGCGCGGGCTTGGTGCAACCTTGGGTGATATTCATGCTCAACCGGGGTTCTGGAAAGATCCCACGATTAGCGACCCGTCGATTTTCGACTTTTATCACAACACGCTGGCGGGACCGAACCGCGAAAACGACCAAAACTTCCAAGCGCTGAATCTGAGTTTCAGCCAGACCTACTTGGACAACCAAGTCGGTATAGAATTGGTTTACGACTATCAGCGCGTTTCGGCCAAACAAGACAACGCCTTCACCTGGCAAGATGGTAACTCCATCAACGTCGATATCAATACAACCTTGGCCGACGGCTCGCCTAATCCAAATTTTGGGAGACCGTTCGTCGCTTCGGATTACGTTGATAACTACCTCGATTTCCAAAAGCGGCGTTCGACCCGTGCAACGGCTTTTTATGATTTAGACTTCAAGCGCTACATAAAAAATAGCACGTGGGCTGATATCTTGGGCCGTCACACCTTTACGGGAATGTGGAGTTCGCAAAGCGACGACCATAAAAGTTTGCGCTATTCACGGTCAACGATCGCCGGCGATTATATGGAAACCATCAACCAGGTGGGCAATCCCTGGAATTGGGGACAAGCTGCGGGCATCCACTATATTGGCAGCTCGCTCGCTAACGCGAGCAGTCCGCAGAACGCCCATATGCAAGGCCTGACTGCCTGGCAGGTTCCAACCAACGGATACACCGGTCTATTCTACGATCCCAATACGCACGCCTGGGTCTCGAACCGGGAAATCGGAGTGAATAACGATCCTTATTCCAACACCTTCGGTGCTGGCTGGAACAAGCAAACGGTAGACTCACGTGCACTCGTCTGGCAGGGCCATATGCTCGATGACGTCATCGTGCCTACGATCGGCTGGCGCAGTGACACAGCGAAGTCGTATCAAGCCAACAATGCGCCGATCAACACGGCCACAGGGTTTGCGATCATCACCGATCCGTCGCGGTGGAACCTCAAAGACGAACCTTCCAGTGAATTCAGTGGACACAGCACCAGCTATTCCCTTGTCGTTCACACGCCCAAGTCGATTAAAGACAAACTGCCTTGGGGCATGGAAGTTGATTTGACGTATAATAAAAGTCAGAACTTCAATCCCTCGGCTGGGAGTGAAGATGTCTATGGACGCCCCAAGCAGCCACAAACCGGCACGACGAAAGATTATGGCGTGACGCTGAGTTTCTTCGAGCAACGTCTCCAATTCCGTGCGATTCGGTTTGACGCTGCAGCGCAGAACGCGGAGTCCGGCGACCTGAACACCTTTTGGGTGGTGCAGAGCGAAGTTAATTACTGGAACGCAGCTCACGATCCATACAATGTCGCCAACCATCCTGACGCAGTGGCGGCTTACCTGGCTCACCAAGTACCTGACTCGTTGAAGCAGACGTGGAATTGGACCGAAACGACCAATTCCGCCGGAATTACTACCGCTGTCGCCAGTCGTACTGCGGGCTATACGGCAGATACCACAGACACCGTCAGCAAAGGTTATGAATTCGAAATTCACGCCGTTCCGATTCGTGGCTGGGACGTGATGTTCAACGCCTCTAAGACTGAAGCTCAACAGGCGAATAATCTTGGCGATCTCAGCGCCTATATGGCCGATCGTCTTCCCGTCTGGACCGGCATCGCTGGCGAGATGGTTTCGAGCTCTAGCGCGACCACGAACTTGCTGCAGGACACGAACGCGAACTTGATCATTCCTTACCAGACTGGTCTGGCTCGGAACGGTATGGCTGTTCAGGAACTGCACAAATGGCGCTGGAACCTAGTGTCAAACTACTCCTTCAAAGAAGGCGCGCTGAAAGGCTTCAGCGTCGGCGGTGCGGTTCGTTGGCAGGATAAGGTCGCGATTGGCTACGGTGTTAAAACAGCCGCGGCCGGTAATCTGATCTATGATCTCGATCATCCGTACCTCGGCGACTCGATCACGAACTACGATATGTGGTTGGGCTACGAGCATAAGCTGACAGCGAAAATCAACTGGAAGATTCAGCTCAACGCCCGGGACTTGTTCCAAAAGAACAAGCTCGTCGACGTCGCGGCACAGCCGGATGGCTCGATTGCAACATACCGCATCGCGCCGGAAACAACCTACACACTGACAAATACGTTTAGCTTCTAAAAGACCTACAATCGCTGAAGGCGCTTCATGGGAAGCGCCTTCAGTCTCGGTTGGCACTCGTGCCTCATGTGACTCTTCACGCTTGAAACAAAAAAAATGATCAAGAGTGAGCGAGTCGATGTAAGGCAGTGAAGCGGACCAGCGAGCGGGTTAGTTCGACCACGAGTTTAAAATATCATACCGAATTCAATTTTCTAAAGGCATGGATCCACAATTTTGTCGAACGGTCAGAGGGCAGGGAATGGCCTTCGCGAAGCCATTTTTGCTCGCCATTATATTTATTGGGCTTTTCGCCTCGGCGTGGGGCGAGACTGGCACCTATAAGATAAAGTCCCCGAGTGGTGCTCTCGCTGTCGACATTCAAGTGGATTCTAAGATTTCCTGGTCCGCCAAGAAGGGGGATCAACAGATTATAGAGCCCTCGACGATTGCTTTGGAGTTGTCTGATGGTCGGGTTCTCGGCGCGAGCCCCAACGTCGTGTCCCATGTCGTTGAAAATGTGGATACGAAAATCACCACCATCAACTACGTGCGTTCGGTTGTCACTGACCGCTACACACAGATGACATTGAGCTTTGAAGGAAACTTCGGCGTCATTTTTCGCGCTTACGATGACGCCGTCACTTATCGGTTTTTCACGAAAAGTGCCGGTGAGATTTTGATTAAAAATGAGGAAGCGAACTTCAATTTCACGGAAGACAGCCCTGCCTTCATTCCGTACATGTGGGATTACCGAGGAGGGATGGTCTTCAACGCGTCCTTCGAGTCGCCTTACACGGAAACGAAACTCTCTGAGTGGAAAAAAGATTCTTACTCGATTTTGCCGATGGTGGTGAGCGCTGGCGAAGCGCGTAAGGTAGGAATTCTGGAAGCTGATTTAGAGAGCTATCCCGGTCTTTATTTGTGTCCGAACTCGTCCGGTCGTGGTCTAAAGGCGGTCTTCCCTCAATATCCACTGGAGACCAAACTCGGAGGCTACGCCGGAATGAATCTCATTCCAACGAAACGCGCCGACTATATCGCTAAGATCAGCGGACCGCGCAGCTTACCGTGGCGGGTGGTCCTGATTAGTGAAAAAGACACTGATTTTCTGAGCAACGACATCATCCAGCGGCTCGCATCGCCACCGCGGATCGACAGCTCTTGGGTTAATGTTGGTCAGGTATCCTGGGACTGGTGGAATGGATATGCTCTCACGGGCGTCGATTTCAAAGCGGGCATAAATACACCAACCTTCAAATATTTTATCGATTTTGCGGCAAAGAACCACGCCAAGTATATTATCATGGATGGCGGGTGGTCCGACACGTTCGATCTGAATAGAGTAAATCCAGCGCTCGACCTCCCAGAGATTCTGGCCTACGCCAAGAAGAACAATATTGGAGTCATTCTCTGGGCCTCGTGGTATACGATCACGCAGCAGATGCGTGAGATCTTCCCCAAATATGCTGCGATGGGGGTGAAAGGCTGGAAGATCGATTTCATTGACCGCGACGATCAGGTTGCGGTGGAGACGACTTACGAAATCGCAAAGCTCGCGGCTGAGTATAAGATGCTGGTCGATTATCACGGCGTCTTCAAGCCGACCGGATTGCAGCGCACGTATCCCAATGTTGTCGGATACGAGGGCGTCTATGGACTAGAAAATTTCAAGTGGGCCGATCGCGACAGCCCTCGCTATGCAGTCACCATTCCATTCATCCGCAATGTAGCCGGACCCATGGATTACACGTCGGGCGCCATGCGCAATTCGACGCAAATCGGGTTCAAAGCTCGCAATTATGCGCCCATGGCAAAGGGAACGCGGTGTAACCAACTGGCTCAATACATTATCTTCGAGGTTCCGATGCAGATGCTCTCCGACAGTCCGTCTAGCTATATGAAGGAACAAGAATCGACGGATTTCATTACCAGTATTCCGACCACCTTTGACGATACCGTCCCGCTTGACGGGCATATTGGCGAGTACGTGGTTACCGCCCGCAGAAAAGGAGATAGCTGGTATATCGGCGCGATGACGAATTGGACGCCGCGTGATCTGACCATTAGGTTGCCATTTTTGCCGCCGGGAGAATACGATGCGGTCGTTTTCTCTGACGGGGCGAACGCTGACCGTGACGCGACCGACTATAAGCGAACCGTGACCACGCTCTCGAGCGGCGAGTTGCTGCACGTCCATCTCGCGCCGGGCGGAGGGTGGGCAGCCGAGTTGAAGAAAAAATAGCGATAGGCTTTAAAAGCGGACGCGAATCCGTTCGCGTCCGCGTGCGGTGAGCAACTCAAGCGTCCGTACCGACCAGCAAACACGGATCATTCTTTCACCCAAGGGAATGCCATGGCTGCGGCGGTGTAGTAACCGATTAGACATAATGTTTATTGTGCGCAATAAGCAGTTGTGAAATTCTAAGTATCTCCGTCTAAAGGGTTTGTGTGAGTCGCTGAATTTTTGCGATTTGGTATAAGGTTGGGGAAATCTCCCACAAATCTGTGGGGCATTGTTTTACCCCTATGAGAACAGAGCGAGGGCAGATCGTTAGGTGTTCGGTGACAGCGGATGGTGGTGTGAGTGTTACATGTTCGTTCGAGGCAAAGCCTGTGCTCGGCTTTGAGTTGTCCACGACTGAAGTCCTTCAGTTTGCAGCCGAGTTGCATTTGATGGCCGGGCGTGCGTTGGAGTCTGGGCGAAGGCCCAAGAATTTAACGCTGCCGGGGTTTTCTAACCGTACTCGCGTATTTCCAGGAGGTTATGTTCATGACCTCGGTTGAAACACGGGGCGCGGGCGCGGATGACCCCGCCGTAGGCGGGGTCGCCGCCCCCGCCCCTCTTGGTAATAATGCGGATTTTGTCCCCACTCCGTTTGACGTTCATTCGGTTTTGCCGCCCCCGGCTACCGTTAAAGCCTGGCACCTCAGGAGTTTAGGTCGTGAGCTACTCAAAAAAAATGGAATTTCCAGGCGGATGCGGTGGTGTGGTTCGCGTATTTCGCGTGGACGGCAGGGAGTTGAGGTGTTTGCTCGTCCGGACCGAGCGTACGGGCGTCTTGGTGGCGTCTGTGTCTGCGGGCAATCTATCTGTTGCCCAGTGTGCGCGCCGCGTATTGCGGCATTTCGGGCTGCTGAGGTTGCTGAGGCTTTTAAGCGCGCGCGTGACGCGGGCTTTGTAGCGTCCTTGGAGACGTTTACTAAGCCTCACGCTCTAGATCGGCGTCCAAATGCGCTGGCGTTGGAATTTCGGGTCTTCGCGGATCTTTGGAGGCGCAATGGCAAGCACGCGAATCGTCAGTCGGGCCGCGAGGGTGACCATGTTGCGCGTGAAATCAATTGGGGTGACACCAACGGGTGGCATTATCATCATCATCGGTTGCGGTACGACCGTCCTGATTCGTTTGACCCGTTGGATGCGAAGGCCCAGTGGTTGGCAACGTTAGACGGCGCGGGGTTGATGAGCGAAGGGGCCGAGCGTTTCGCGTATAATTGCGGGGCGGTCGAGGTTGAGGCCGGGGCGCGGTACGTCGCCAAGCTGGGCTCGTCTGTCGAAGCTCAGGCGCGCGCTGTCGGTTCGGAGGTTGCTTCTGCGGCGACGAAAGGACGTAACATCAATTCTTTGTTGGCTGATGCCGCAAGGGGCGATGCGAACGCCGCGTCAGTTTGGGTTGATGGCGTTGCGTGTGTAACCGCGACTAAGATTTCTTCGGTTCGCTGGTCGCGTGGGCTTCGCTATAAGCTTGGTCTGGCTACCGAGAAAAGTGACGAGGAAATCGCTGTTGAGGAAGTGACCGATACTGACGTTTTGCTCGGTGAGTTGAATCCTATGCAGTGGCGCGGTGTGCTGCAGTGGAAGGCGGAATTTTGTCTGTGCGTTGCCGCGAATAAAGGCCGCGATGCTGTCAATGAATTTTTAGCCGGGCTTGATCTCGGCGAATTGGATCAGCCTGCTCCGGGGGCTGTTTTAACACCTGATTCCGGAGAGTATAAAAGGAAATATGTTGGTTTATAAAGCGCAATTGGTTGTGTCTGCAACGATGGAAGAGCCCAAGGATTGGGCTATGAATGGTCGCACTGGTACCACGCACGCCGCTAGGTTGGCTGTGGTGGGCCAGAAGTCTGACACGGCGAATATCCGGCTGAAGGCTAAGAGCGCGGAGGAACTCAAGTCCAAGGTGGCCAAGTATACAGTCGGTAAGCCTGCGGAGATTGAAATAAACGAGATCATCCCGGTGTTTCGGTCCGGCGACCGTAAGGCGGCTACTTACGAGTACTCAGCTTGATGAAGACGTGGCGCTCATACATTCAGATGGTTCCCGAATGGGCGTGGGCGCTTCTGCTTGTGGGGATTTACTGCGCCTTGTTTGGGCGCAGTCTATCCTGGGGCTGGCTTGGCATGGACGATGATTTGCTGCTTAGGAAAAACCCGTATTTGAATCATGGACACTCAAGCTTTCGGTTTGCTGTCTCTGATGTTGCTTTCGGCCGTCGATGGACGCCCTTATTTTGGGTGTTTGCTGCTCTCGCTTCTCCTTGGGGCGTTCTGGGTTATCGGTGCCTCTCGTTTGCCTTGGGTCTCGCTCTTGTTGTGTCTGTGCTTCATGTTGGGGCTCTTTATACTTCAGATAGGCTGCGAGTTTTTGCGGTAGCAGCGCTGTTTTGCGCATCGCCTCTCAGGTTTGAGGTCTTCGGTTGGGGAATCGGCTTTTTGTACGCGTTGGTTGGTATATTCGTAACGTGGTCTATATATTTCCATTTGAAACGGCTCGCGTGTTTGAGCTTCCTTACTGCGCTTCTGGCTTTGTTGACGTATCCGGTTTCTGCGGGCTACGCGGTCTTGTGGGTGTTGTTGAATCGGAGAAATTGGTGGGGCTGGACGTTGCTCCTTTGCATCATTGGGTTGGCTGCCGTGCAGTGGGCGCTCCGCCGATCGATTGGGTTCGTGCCGGTGCAGCACAATTTTGGCGCTGCGTGTCTTGTGATTCCGCATTACCTGTGGGCGCTAGCTTGTCCGTTGGGTACAGTGCCAATTGTGCAGCCTGGGTTGCATTGGGGCGTTTTTGCAGGGGCTGCGTTGCTCGGTATCGGCTTGGCAACTACGCCGAGGATTACGCTGGCTTTCGTTGTTCTCTTGTCCCCCGTGGTCCTCGCTGCGGCGACAGAGTCGTTTTGGTTCTGCGGTCGTTACTCCCTTTTGCCTGCAATCATGGTATGTTTTTTCCTCTGCCGTCTACGCAAGGGTTGGGTGACTGCCGCGATCTTGTGCGCAGGCCTTTTGTTTGGCCTGTTGACGAGTTTTCACTCCGGCTTTAGGTCGCTGTCGGACGCGCGGATACGCGCTGGCGATGAGGAGTTTTTGCTTTATGGACGGAAATTCCAAGATCCTGTTCGTCGTGGCGTTCGCGCCGCTTCTGTTGATCTACGTGGGAAGGAAGCTTTGGCTCCTTTGGTTGAAGTGGAACCGGGCTTCGGATGTTTGGAGGTGAAATATTATGTCTGATATTATTTTGGCATCTGATCAGTTGGGAGATGTGTTTAGTGCGTGCGCGGTGCTTGGTATCGCTGTCACTGGGTTTTTTTGGGCGCGTAAGTATTTCAATCGCGTTTGATCCTTTCGCGCACGGGCGCAAACGTGGTCGGCTCCTGCTCGTGAGTCCGTCCGCGAACTGTATAACAAAATTCGAGCGGGTTATTATATGTCTCAGATTACGTCAGCTCTTGGTGATGCTACGACGCTGTTTGGTGTCGTTGTTGTGTTGGCAGTCACGGTGGTTGGATTCTTCAAGGGCCGTTCTTGGCTCAAGAAGGTCTAAGCTTGAACGGGACGCGGGCTGGATTCTGGCCAAGCCGCTGCGGAGGTCGCTCAGCGACCGAAGCTCGCCCGCGTCCCCTATCGTTTTTGATTAATAAAAGGGCATATGACAGAGTCTCTTTGGGTGGTTTTATCCGCCGGGTTTGTTGTGGGTTGGTTCTTCTTCTCACCGTTGGAAATGTAGCGAGTGGGCAGACGATCAGGGGTTCGTTCACGAATGGAGGTACGCCTGTCAGTACCTCGACTTGGAAGATGTCGATCACGTCGATCGTCCATGGCACGGGTTTCGCGTATACCATAAATGGAAGTTGGTCTGTCACGAACCAGCTTGGGAAGCTGAATGGGTCTTTGGTTGGGACCGGTGCGATCACTTTTCAGTGCGGCGGTGCGACCGTGGCTACCTCACCTTCTCCGACTGCGTCCGGTGTGAACAGCGGGGCGTTTAGTCAGGCTGTCACCATGTCGGCTCAGGCTGGGACTGGTTATCTTTGGCTTCACAATGCCATAGTTGCGATTCCCCCTGGTGCGGTCGGTCAGCAAGCTGCTGATGCATACGGTGACCTTCAATTAGAGGCTGAATTTTGGCTTAGTGGTGGCACTAATGGTTCCTATTATAATATTGGGCAGAGTGGTCGCCAGGTGGATCAGGTTTTCGTGCCTGCTGGTGAGACGATTTTGTATACTTATCCGACCTCTGACCCGAGTACGATAGGAGTGACTCGGACTTACGCTGCAGAGTCTCGGGACGCTAATGGGTTTTGGTTTTATCAGCCGACTAGTGTTGATCCCGGTAACGTCGCGACCATGACCCCTGGCGCCACGTCTGGTTCGATAACGCCTGTCACTGTTCCGGTCGCGAATGCTGGCGCTGGTTCTGTGACTCCTGACGCGGGTTCCGGCTCGTCTGGGTCTGGTTCGCAGGATAAGAGCATTTCGTGGCTCCCTACTCCGCTGGCTCCAACTGACCCCGTCACCGAGGGGACGTATAAGCAGGGCGTTGTGAATTCAGTGACTGCTGGCGACATTGCCGCGGCGGCGATAGTTTCGTCAGTTAACACGCAGGGCGCGGCTATCGTCGCCGCGGTTTCTGCGTCCGGTGGTGGTGGGTCGGGTTCTGGTTTGGATGGATTAGGGCAAGATGCATATAACGCGAATCCGAGTACTTCTACGATGAGCGATGACGGTTCGTCCGCTGCGGCTGATATCGCTGGGGATTATCCTGGTGGCTCGCAGCCGTCCGGCCCTACTATCGTCGATTCCGCCCCGAATTTTGCGATTGTGTTGCCTGCGCGTATGGGTGGGGCAAGTTTCGATTTGAATCCGTTTAGGTCTGATCGGTTTGGTCCACTGGCGTCTTGGTTTCGTGCTGCGATGAGTTGGCTGGTCGTTGTCGTATTTGGGAAGTGGGCTTCGGAAAAGGTTGCAGAATGGTCTCGTGGTTCTGCGCCCGTGCATCAAGCAGTGGGTAATACTGTTGCTGCTGGCACCGGTGGTCAGGCGACCGCTCTCATCGCTGCTGGCATTATGACTGCCGCTTTCGCTACTTTTATTGTTGGGATGCTGGGTTGGCTAACTTCTAGTTTTTCGATAACCAACGTGCTTTCGATTCTTGGAGCTAACCCTTTGGCTGGTGGCCCTTCTGGTGCGTTGTGGATGGTTGATCAGTTATTTCCTGTGTCTATGATTATTGCGGGTGCTGGGGCTCGTATCACGTGGAATTTGTACGCTTCCAAGGTGTTTATGGTGTGCATGACTTTAGTCCGGTTTGTGGTACCCTGATATGTTTGATATTTTTCAGAATGTGCCAGCGTGGGCGACCAGCGACGAGGCGTTGGCTTGGTATTATGGTTTTGCGCTGGCTGGTGGCATTAGGCTTTGCCGCGCGGGCCTTCGGTGGTTTCGTCGCGTAGATTCCGACGGTGCAGGTTCTGAGGATTGATCGATGGCTATTCACATTATTTTCGGGCGCGGTGGGTCTGGGAAGTCTGCTTTCCAAATGCATGTGGTTATGGAGCAGTTGCGGTTTTCTAGGCGTAATATTTGCACCAATCTGAGTATCGATCTTGGGCGATTGAATGCTTACGTTGAGCGGAAATATCCTGGAGAGTCGATTGACGTGGTGGGTCGGATTCGCTTGCTGTCAGTGTCCGAGTGTGAGGAGTTTTGGAAATATCGTGGCCCTGTTACGTGGGACTCTCGCGAGGGTCACGAGTATGATATGATAGAGAATAAGGGTCTGCAGGGTACTTGCTATATTATCGACGAGGCGGGTGTTGCCGGGTTTTCTGCGACACTTTGGGCGCAGAAGGTGGGTAATACTACGCGTGGTGCTTCATGCCTTTGGTATTTGGATCAACAGCGCAAATTTGGCGACGATGTGTATGCGTCGACGAACGGCATTCGCCCTGCGGGAATCGCTAAGGGCTTCCGCGACAAGGCGCACTATTTTATAAAGTTGAAGAATGGTTATCAGACGACTTACGGGATGTTTCGGGCGCGTGGTCGTTTTACGTGGTACAAGTTCACTTCTGAGCCTGTCGGTAAGGATTCCGAGCCTATGGCCGAGGGGCGGTTTGAGATGGATCCAGATGGCTTGATGGGTTGCTACCGCACGGAGGATGGCGTTGGGATTACTGGGGTGGCTGCGGACAAGGGGCAGCGAGCTAAGGGAATTCCGATCATGTATATTTTTCCGATGTTGATCGGCTTGGGGCTTGTTTTGGCTTCGGTGCCTTGGCTTTTGGGTAAGGGTGTCCAGTATCTTTTCGTGAAGCCGAAAGTGCAAAAGGTGGCCTCCGTGAAGCCTGTTGCCGGTCCCACGCAGTCTAATGTCGGTAGTGCTGTGTTGGATACGGGTCTGCCGGAGGTGAGGGTGACTGGTTACGTGATGGATCAACGCGGGCCGATGGTGATGCTTTCGGACGGTTCAACCGTTGGGAGTGCTGAGGGACTTCAGAAGGTGGACCGCAACGGAATTGTTTTGAAAGGTGTTCGTATTCCATTCGCGCAATATCATTATACGCAGCCGATTGATAGGTCGAATGATCAGCTCGCTGCTAAGCCTAAGCCGGTTGGTGCATCGGGGTCTTAGTGGATACAGGACTCGCGCTTTTTTGGATACGCGTTTTTTGGTCGATTTGTTCGGCGATCGCGAAACTCGAGCTTTTTTTACCTCTGAAGCGTGTCGCCGGCGCCGGCGTTTCTCGAGCTCGAGTGCTTTAGCGATCGTGGATACGCGAATTGTGATTTCGTGGATACACAAAAAAGCCCGCCGAAGCGGGCTTTGGGTTAATGCGTTCCGAATGGGTTGGGCCAGTCGAATATGAGGCCCAGGAGGCCAATGGCTATGATTAGGATACCCAATGCCCTCAATGCGTAGAGCCACCATTTTTCGCTCGTATTCATAGCATGAATACTTGCTTAACGGATGGCCATGGGTACGCGATGAACGCGAATTCGAGTTGTCCGTCGCAATTCCAGATAATCGTCGCCATATCAAGTTGCATATTAGAGCCGCAACGAGGCGAACCAGGTGCCCTAGCCCACCATGGGCAGAGCCGAACCTTTTCCCCTCGTCGGGGACACCCCCTGGAAGCACGCCCGTCAAGACGGAGCGCCCGATCGTTGGACGAACGGTCTTGACGGGCGTGCTACCCTGGAGGGTGCCTCGACGTGGGGATGGCTGCGCCGGAGGCGCGGTGACGCGCGGCGGCAGCACGCTCGGACGATCAGTCCGTTCGTTGTACTTTTCCGAGTGTTGAGCGTATTTCCGTGTGATCGTACTTCGAGGCGGCGGGGAACCGGATCAGCGGGAAGGCAGCTTTTGAGCAAGCGTCGTTCAGTAGAAGATCCCGGTCTCGCCTGTGCGGTAAGTCGTGAGAACGATCATCGAGTTCGATCGCAGCGACGATCCGGGCGGAGTCCGCATCGATTAAAACCCAATCGAAGTGCTTCCTATCGATTTTTTGTCTCGTCCGAATCGTATTCGGTTTTGGTTCAAGCACGTCGCCGACTCGCACTTTTGGACAAATGTAAAGATGGTCAGGGCAGGCAAGCGCTAGCGCTGATTGGAACTCGAGTTCGGTTGGTGACAGCAAGTATTCAACTTTACGATACTGCAGGTAATCCCAGTTCGACCTCGGCCTGGGCGATGGCTGTGCGAGCAGCTTTATTGCTACCATCAGCACGAGCGGAACGAGCAGCACAAGGAAGAACATTGTTCCTCAAGCTATCGACACGTTGGCCGAATTCTGAGGGGCTATGAGCTTGGCGAAATGGAGGTATCAGTTTGCTCGAAGTCCCGTCTGTAAACGTGAGCACTTGCCGTCGATCTTTAGAGAGTGGCATCGAGCACACTTGCTCCGGATGCCGATCGAGTTCCTCGAGGTGGATGGTCGGCCGGTGAAGCCGCTTGAGTTGGAGCGGTTGAACCTGTTGCTTTCTGCTGACGGAGGCTGGCGCTTAAGCGCTCTTCCCTACTGGGATGCGTATGCCGCTTTTTGTGACATAGTCACCGGACGTATCGTCGATCCCCTCCCCTGCGGGCCTAACGGGGCCGGACGGTGGACGTCCCGCGCGGCCTTTGAACAGGTCGTGCGGAATGGACGTAAGAGCGCTTAAAGCGGCGCCTTGTTTGAGGTCGCTGAACGTCGCGACCATCAATGCGGCTAGAGCCTGCGGCTCTAGGTGGCTTGCGGCGGCGACTTTTTCAAACGCGTCTATTTTTTCTTCTTCAATGCGGAACGTGAATGACGCTTTTTTCATAGAATTTCGTATTATGATGAAAAAAGAGCTTGTTCTATCGATAAAAAAGAAGAAAGAAGACGGAACGCGTTCTTTAACAATAAATTAGCTACGATGTTTATTGTGCGCAAAGCCACTGCCGTCTTCGACAGGTGGCTTCTCGCTCTGCTCGCCGGGTTACGCCCCGAATCGTTGTGCGCGGCGGCCCGTGCGACCGCAGAATTCGACGAATTCGTTTACAATTGTCGCGGCGTCGCCGCGGGCGGCTGCGACGAGATAAATATTCAATTTCCCAATCCGTGACGGCAAGGTCAGGCAGGAAATCTTTGACGCGAGTCCAACGGTGTCGACGAAGGATCGAGGAATCGCGGCTATCCCGACGCCTTGACCAACTAAACCGAGGATGCATTCCAGCGTTCCAATCTCGAGCATGCGGTTCGGCGCGGCGGCTTTCTCCGTCAGATAATCCACGAGGCGCTCCGTATAAGAACAGCCCAGGCGTTGGACCAAAACGGTCAGCGCTGATCCAGACCGGCTGCGCAGTTCAGACCAATTTTTAATCTCTGGGGGCACCGCAACGACAAGTTCGTCCTCAAAAACGCGGTTTCCTCTCAGTCCCGCAATCTTGGGCAACCGAGAAACAAAGACCGCGTCGAGCCCTTGGCTGCGAACCTGATCAAGCAGGCTTGCCGAGCTTCCGGTCAGCAACGTGACTTCGACCTGTGGATAGGATTTCACGAACGCGCCGAGAAGCGCGGGAAGCCGGCTGGCTGCGACGGTTTCGATGGCGCCCAAGCGAAGTTTCGCGCGGCGCGGCGCGTTTCCTTGGCCAAAGGTGAATCTAAGATCGTTGAGCACCGTGTTGAGGCGCTGGGCCACCGCGAGCGCGGCTTCGCCACTCGTGGTGAGTTTGATGCCGCGCGCCTGTCGCGTGAACAACGGCGAACCTAAGCTGTTTTCTAATTTCTTAATCCGCGCGGTGACGTTGGACTGCACCGTGTTCAATCGATTCGCCGCGCCGGTGATCGATCCGACGTTAGCCGTTTCAAGAAAAACCAACAGGTCGGGAAGAATATGGGGGTCCATCATCCATCACTCAAAGCGATGGATAGTATGCTAACAAATCATTATTCATAAGATCCGCTTTCGGGCATGATGGGGTGCGAAATGAATCCGACTCCCCCTCTTTTGATTTTCGTTGCGGGCCCCTACCGTTCGAACACCGACGATGATCCGACCCGAATTGCTTCGAATATGAAACAGATGAATCAGGCGGCCCTCGCAATCTTTCGGCGCGGACACACTCCCATCACGGGTGAAGCGATTGCGTTGCCATTAATCGATAGCGCTGGATCGAAAAAGCTGGGTGATGCGATCTTTGAGGAAATCTTTCATCCTATCGCCCGGAGGCTGATTGCTAAGGTTGACGCGATTTTGCGAGTGGGCGGTCCGTCGCGAGGAGCCGACGAGATGATGACACTCGGCCTTGCACACGGTAAAATTCTATTCCGCCATTTGGACGAGATTCCACCAGCGAATCGATTGGATTCAAATTCCAATCCTTAATTCCCGATGCACGTTTTTGTCACCGGAGGGGCCGGCTACATCGGGAGTGTCTGCACCGAGTGTCTTCTGGATGCCGGACACCGCGTCACGGTTTTCGATGATCTGAGCGAGGGCCACGCTGAAGCGGTGGATTCACGGGCGAGGCTTATCGTCGGGAATCTGAACTCAGTGCAGGATATTATGCACGCCTTGGGTTCCTCGCAGCCCGATGCGGTCTTTCATTTGGCGGCGAGTGCCCTGGTCGGAGAATCGATGACCAATCCATCGAAGTATTTTCGCAACAACGTCAGCGCGGGAATCACGCTTCTCGAGGCCATGATGGAAGTAGGCATCAAGCGTTTGGTTTTCTCCTCCTCGTGCGCGACCTATGGCCTCCCGGAAAGAATCCCGATTCGAGAAAATTTTCCCCAGCACCCCATCAATCCTTACGGGGAGTCCAAGCTCCAGTTCGAGCGACTCCTCCCCTGGTATCATCGCGCATATGGCTTGAACTACGTCGGCCTACGATTTTTCAACGTCGCGGGTGCGACTGCTCAATTTGGCGAAGCGCATCGGGTGGAATCACACCTGATTCCAAACGTCCTGCGGGTAGCACTCGGCCAACAGGCTCAAATTCAAATTTGCGGAGACGACTACGAGACGGCAGACGGCACCTGCGTCCGCGATTTCGTGCACGTGGCCGATATCGCACAAGCGCACATGACGGCTTTAACGGCAGAGCGCAGCGGCTTCTATAATCTCGGGACCGGACACGGCCACTCGATTGGCGAGGTCATCGCCTGTGCTCGGCAGGTGACAGGCCATTCGATTCCCGTCGAAACGATAAGACGGCGACCAGGTGATCCCGCGATATTGGTGGCCGACGCTTCAGCCATCGATCGGGAACTCCAGTGGAGACCGGCTCATCCCGGGCTCCGCGAAATAATAGAAAGCGCGTGGGCCTGGCACAGTCGGCACCCCTTTGGATATAAGTAGAATAACCGGCAATATTCTCGGCGCTCTACGCCGAATACACCATATAGCGTGAATTTTAATCGGCCATTTCCGACGCACGCGGTGGCTATCGAGGAAAAAACGGCGATCGCTCAGCCTTGTTTGGTCAGACGCAGCAACACCACATCATGGCTCGGAATCGAGAAATTGTAGCCGCGAGTCGTGTCGCCCAGCAGTTTGTTTTTCCAAAGGTCCTTAATGGTATAGCGACCGCTCATCATCGTGAAATGCGTCCAATCCACGACGAGATCGAGCGGCGAACTACCTGTATTGAAGAAGCAAATCGCCCAATCGCCGTGCGAGAGTTCTTTCACCCAAATATTTTTTCCCGGATGTTCTGCGAACCGATAGCCTTGGTGTCCTAAAGGGTCTTGGTCGATGGCGATCACTTCTTTGTTCAACAAAATCTGGAGAACATCAGGGCTCATGGAGCGCAGATCATTGCCCGCCATGAGTGGCGCAGCGAGGATGCACCAGAGACTGAATTGGGCGCGAGATTCGGCTGTGCTCATGCCTGGATTACCGACTTCGAGCATGTCGGGGTCGTTCCAATGGTCTGGACCCGCATAGCTCTCCAGGCCGACTTGGCTATCGAGGATTGTTTTCCAACCTACATCATATTCACCTTGGCAATCGTAGCAGGCTCTCACATCGCCCGTGGTGCGCCAAAGGTGTCCAACTCCTTTGGCCCATTCCCAAGGCTTGTTGCTCCCCCATTCGCAAAGGCTAAAGACGACGGGGCGATGAGCCGCAAAGAGAGCATCGCGCATCGTACTGTAGGTTTCCTTCGCGTTCGCGGTGCCATGATCGCACCAATCGTATTTAAGAAAATCAACTCCCCACGAAGCGTAGAGCCGAGCGTCTTCGAACTCGTGACCGCGCCCTCCGGGAAATCCATTACATGTCTTGGTGCCAGCGCAGTTATGGATCCCGAATTTGAGACCCTTGGAATGAATATAATCCGCCAACGCTTTCATCCCATGCGGGAACTTTGCTGGATCAGGGACCAATTGGCCGTTCGCGTCCCGAGCAAGCGCCTCCCATCCGTCATCAACGACGACATAGTTGTAGCCAGCGTCCTTCAGCCCCGTCGCCACCAATAGATCGGCGGTTTGGCGAAAAAGCTGTTCCGTCATTTCAACATGGAATGAATTCCAGCTATTCCAGCCCATCGGCGGCGTGGGAGCCAAATTCTCGAATTTCTGCGCAAGCGCGATGCTCGCGGGAAACGCCAAAAGGACGCAGGTAAGGGCAATACGAGGGGGTGTCATGGGAAAAGAGACTTCAGTTGAGTATAATATATTCAAAAGGCGAGATCGCTGCTTGATCATCTCGCGCCGAACTTCTGCGACAGCCTCGTTGAATGGTGTCGCGTGCGTCGCTTTTAACCGCTCATCAGCGCCACAAGTTTCTCATGCAGGGCCTTGAGATGGGGTACGGCTACTCCCATTTTCTCAGCGCGTCGCAGAGGCTCGCCCCAGATTGCTTCGACCTCAACTTCACGCCCCGCGAGATAATCGATCAAGCTGGACGGCTTGTAGGGGCCCATCGGATACGTCACCTGAATTTGCTGATCAATGATCCCTTCTGGGATCGAATGACCGAGTTGCTCCGCAACCGTGATGACTTCATGCATGAGGCTTCGCACGTCCGCCACCAATGTCGGGTCCGCTAAAATGCGATCGACGGAAATGCCGCCAGCCGTGATCGAGAGACCATTGAACGGAATGTTCCAGACCAGTTTGCGCCAGCGTAATCCGGCCAAATCGTCGCTCACCTGGCAAATCACACCGGCGCGATTGAACAGAGTGGCCAACTCGCGTGCCCTTTCACTGATGGGTCGTCCAAATTCCGCCAACGAAATTGATCCGGGATGGACGCACGAGATTTTACCCGGCGCAGTGCGATTTGCGGCGATAAAACACAGTCCGCCCATTACCCGTTCTTGGCCAAAATGGTCCGCTAAGAGTTCGTCGCTACCCAACCCATTTTCTAATGTCAGCAAAGCCGTGCGTTCGTGCAAAAGCGGTGGAATCAAAGATGCCAACGCGGTGTTGCCGGTGGCTTTCAGCGCAATGATGACCAAATCGCACGGACCGATCTCTCGTGGGTCCGTGTACGCCTGAATCGGCTTCACCTCTAACCGTTGATCGGGCAATTGCACGGCGATCCCCTCTTTGCGCAAAACCGCTGCGTCGGTTCGCGCCAGGAATCGCACATCCATCCCGCTCTTGGCTAAGCGCGCCCCGTAATAACTGCCGATCGCTCCGGATCCGAGAATGGCCAGTTTACGGAATGAAGGTTCGTGCGTTGATGTCATGCGTCAGTTGAAATCCAAACCAGGAAAGATGGTGGCCAAAATGCTTCACCATCTGCAGAAGCATTCTGTTCATTGCGATCGTTCCAACTTCGCGCAAGCTGAAGCGATCTCAACCGCCACTTCACGGTCACATTGAGCTAAGCTGTCCAGTGATCGGCAGGCCTGATCTTTTTCTTCTATGATGAAAGTCCTACCCCTTCTCCGTATTCTCGCGCTTATCCCCACATTCGCGATCGGCGCGACGACAGAGAATTCCCCTTCGAACCCGTCGGCGCACGATGCCGCGTTTCCGGTCACTATCCAGGTCGATGCTGCAAAAACGATCGGTGAATTGAAACCGATTTGGAGTTTTTTTGGCGCCGACGAACCCAATTACGCAACGATGAAGGACGGTCGAAAGCTCTTGACCGAACTGGGTCAATTGCGGCCCGAACAGGTCCATTTTCGCGCCCACAACTTGCTGACGAGCGGTGACGGCACGCCCGCGTTGAAATGGGGAAGCACTGGGATCTATTCGGAAGACGCGAAGGGCAATCCGGTCTACAACTTCACGGTCATCGATCGTATCATCGCCAACTACCTCGCACGCGGCATTCACCCTTACGCTGAAATCGGTTTCATGCCGGAAGCCCTGTCGGTCCGGCCCGAGCCCTATCAGCACGAATGGCGTCCCGGACTATCGTTCGACAAGGCGGGAAGCGGTTGGGCGTATCCACCAAAGGATTACACTAAGTGGTCCGAACTCGTTTACCAATGGGTCAAGCACAGCGTCGACACCTTTGGTCGGGAAGAAGTGGAACGATGGTATTGGGAAGTTTGGAATGAACCGAACCTCTCGATGTACTGGCATGGAACTCCGGAGGAATTCTACAAGCTGCACGATTTTGCCGTCGCGGCGGTGAGGCGTGCATTGCCCACGGCGCGTGTCGGCGGCCCCGATGCCGCAGGGAGCGGTGGCGCATTTATGGATGGATTTCTGGCGCACGTCGTACACGGGAAAAACTATGCCACCGGTGAAGTGGGCACGCCAACTGACTTTCTTTCTTTCCACGCCAAAGGTTCGCCGCGCTTCGTCGATCAACACGTGGAACTGGGAATCGCGAATCAACTTCAGGCGATCGACAGCGGATTCAAAAAGATCGCGGCGATTCCGGAGTTGAAAGCGAAACCCATTGTGATCGGTGAATCAGATCCCGACGGTTGCGCAGCTTGCACGGCCAGCGTGTACCCACAGAACAACTACCGGAACGGAACGTTGTATTCGAGTTATACGGCGGAGGCATTCGCCCGTACCTGGATGCTGGCGGAACGCGACGGCGTGAATCTCGAAGGCGCCCTCTCCTGGTCCTTCGAGTTCGAGGATCAGCCCTACTTCGCTGGCTTCCGGGTGCTCGCGACCAACGGCATCGATCTGCCAGTTCTAAACGTGTTCAAGCTATTCTCCCGGCTTCCTGCGCAACGCATATCGACCCAAAGCTCGGGAGAAATCCCTCTCGCCGAAATCGAGCAGAACGGCGTCGCAGATAAGCCAGACGTCGCGGCGCTCGCGGCGCGCGATGCCCATCAACTGGCCGTTTTCATCTGGCACTACACCGACGCGGGAACCAGCGGTCCAGATGCAGCCATTGAGCTTTCGGTCTTGGGTTTGCCCGCAACCGCCTCGTCCGCGAAAGTCACCCAGTATCGAGTGGACGAAACGCACAGCAATGCGTTCACCGCGTGGCAACGCATGGGAGCGCCGGCCGGTCCCTCCGATGCGCAATATAAAGCCCTGTTAGCCGCCGGACAGTTGCAAAGCATCGACGAGGGCGCGCCCTCGACCACTGTGGATCACGGCACCGCCAAGTTGCATATTCTACTCCCCCGCCACGCCGTCTCCTTGGTGGTTTTAGAATGGCTGTAGGAGTTACGGTTAAGTTCATGTAGGGTTTTAACGGGTGCCGATCGCCGAGCCCTCGACGCTACGAGCGGCAATCCCGGCGACCGAAACCGGTAGGCCGCGTTTCCGTAACAGCGCGTTAAGATTGTCTATGTATGAGCGGTATGAAACGCATCACACTGCTCCTAGCTAGCCTGATCTCCATCGCTTCGGCCCGAGCCGAAATTTATCTCTTTAGTACGGTTAGTTCTCCTTCGTACCCATTTATCGGCGTAACGGGTATTAATAATAATAGCGATCTGGTAGGAACTGCGTTCGATACCGGCAACCGCCCGGTGGCGTTCCGTTATTCCGGTTCGACGATTTACACTTATCCCTCGCCCGGCCCCTCTCACTCGACCTGGGGCGATGCGATTAATAACGCCGGCACCATCGTGGGTTTCTGCGATCGCACTGGCTCGCCACAGGGGAATGTCTTGCACGCATTTTATGCGACTTCGACAGGAAGCTCGATCGATTTCGACAGCAACTTTTCACGCGACAGCGAAGCCAAGGCCATTATCGATAGCGGCTACGTCGTTGGTTCGCTCAGCACCACGGGCGGTCCAAGTTACGTTACCCAATCGTTCCTCGGTCATACGAGCGGTTGGATCATGCCTCTGGGTGCAACGCTGGGAAATTCTTTCGTCGCCGATGGACTCAATGATTCACTGGTTATCGTAGGCAATGGGCCCTTCGGCGGCGAAACTTACAATGCCCTGACCGGAACGATTACCTACCTTGGTTTTGCCCTGTCGAACAACTGGACCAACCACGCCTCTGCCATCAATCACAACGGATTGGTCGCGGGCAAAGTAGGCACCCAAGGCTATCTTTGGAACGCCGGCACCGCGACGCTCTTCGGCGCGAACGTTGCCTATGTTTCGGGCATGAACGCCAACGGTGATGTGGTCGGCTCGCTCACGAATGGCCACGGATTCGTTTATTATCACTCCAACGGCAACTTCGTGGACTTGAACGCTCTTGTCGCCTCCTCGATCAGCTCCGTTTGGACGCTGACGAGCGGTGTGGGAATCAATGATCATGGCACGATCACAGGTCAGGCGAAGCGTCTCGCCACCGCCGCGGAATATCCGATCTACGGCACGTACGTGACCGCTCCGTTTAAGCTCTCTCCGTTCATCCTGATTCTGCCCCGGCCATTTCCGGTCGCGACGGTAAAAGCGCTCAACTAAGCACCTTATCAACTTCGAAAAAACCGTCTCATCCGTGAGGCGGTTTTTTTGTGCCAACGAGAATTGCAGCGCCTTCCGCTACGCGCGTCGCCCGTATTTGAATTGCCGATACGGTCGCGAAAAAAGCAATTCAACCTGGTGGCAGACGAAGATTGGGCTGCGAAAGGGGTACACGGGTTTCGCTTCGTGGCGCTTCGCGAGTTCGCGAAAGGCCTCGGCGATCTGGCGAGCCGACTCGGTTTGCGTGGGCATGCGACGCGCGTCGATTTTCTCGCGCTTGGGGACGACGACCGGGTTGGTGTTGATTTCCCAAACCTGCACCCGTCCTTCGTGCAGCCCGTAATCGATGCGTCCGTACTCGACACCCGCCAGTCGAAAAGCATCCATCACCTGTTCGCGGTGCGGGAAGTTTTCCACAAAATCTTTTTCCTCGGCTAACGAATCCTCGCTGACCACGTCGGCGGTTTTGGTTGACCAAGCATCACTCCGCAAGACGTGTCTCGGGATGAGTTTTCCGGCGACGTTCACCGCTGAGTATTTACGGAAAAATCCGTCAGCGCCACCGCAGTGGCAGTATTCGACGACAATCAGTTGATGTGGATTAACTCGTGTCGCGCGAACCTTCGTGACCGCTGCGTCGAGCTCCGCGCGACTATTGAGAAGCTCCGTGATCGGCCCCTTGTGATCGATCTCATTGCGAATGAAAACGGGGTAACGCAGGACTGCGAAATCGTCATCGAGGCGGATGGCATTGAAGCGGTTGATGCCGGCAGCGTGGAGCTTCTTCAACAAGTTGAAGCGCCCAGAATAGTTTCCCGGTTGATTAAAGACGGTGTAATCTTTTGGGCGGGCCAGCAGCGCGTTCGCAAGGTCGCGTGCCATCGGAGTTTCAAACGACAAGAGTCGCTCCAGGTCGGTGAAAACACAGACGCTCCCCGGGAAATTTCGCCAGAAGGACCACTTCTCGTAAGGAACGATCTCGATCAGTCCCTTGTCCTCGGGCATCCACGATTCGACGAAATCGGCGATCGTGTAGCGATGATGATCAGTGGTGAAAAAGTGGATCATGGAACGCGGCGGGCGTGAAAGAAAAGTGGGTGTGACTCGCTTTCCAGCCGCCCTCGACCCGCTGCAAAAGAATGGTGGCGCGCCCACGGCGGAGGAACGGTTTTTGCGACGGATCATAACCCGTCGAAGACCATTCGGCTAATACAGCCGCAATGCCGTGCCCTTCTTGAACAACCAAAGTCCGCTCATCGAAATCGAAACCGGTGGTTCGATTCCAAACGATTTCCCACTGATGCCGTCGAAGATCAGCGCGGCTGGTCAACATGTGCCCGACCGTACCGAATCCCACGACGTCCTCCAAAAAAAGCGATTCGGCCGCAGCAAAATCGCGCGCCCGGACAGCAGCCGCAAAGGATCTGATCCAGGCAATGATCTCAGTCGAAGCAGGGTTCATTCAACGGGAACCCGATCCTGCGATGAACTTTAACCCAGGTCAATGATCTGTGCCGGCGCTGACCGCTCACGTCATTGGCGCGCGGATCAGGACGGCCTCACGCACTTACTGCTCGCGCACGATTTGATCGATATGAGCCGGTGTGAGCTGGTCGATCGCGACTTGTTTCAATCCCACTTCGACCAGAGGCGTGCTTAAACCTGGAAATGTTTCTCGAACTTTCTTCCACGCCTCGTGCAAAGCAATAACCGCAGCCATGAACTCCGCCGTGTTTTGTAGGTAGGTGGTCGCAAGTTGGATAACGGACAAGACTTCCTGTGCGCTAATCGATTGAAAACGTTGTGGTTTCGAATCAGCCGTTTCGACGCCCTTCACCTGGACAATCGCCCGCTGCAATTCCGCCGTCACGGCATTCAAATCGGTTCCAGGAGCAGCTTCAAAATGCAGGGTCAACTCGGCCATAAGAAAAAAGCTAGCGGTGAGGTTCGGTCAGATTGAAGGGAAACAAGACCGCGGAGCGCAAGCCTTTGCATGACTCATCCTGCGCTCGGACCGCCTAGGCACAAAAGAAAGTAAGGAGCCCAGTAGAACGTGCCGTGGTTGGCCGTGGGGTCGGCTAAATACGTCCGCACCGCGTTGCGCCATGCGATCTCCGGATCGGCCAAATGCGCGTATTCTCGATGAAACAGTCGAATCAATTTCGAGGAACTCTCCGTCTCCACGAGCCAGAGCGATCCGAGCACGCAGCGTGCGCCAGCCTGGAAAAAAGCCGATTGAAGCCCGAAAATTTCATCTCCCGGAACGCCGTCGTCGCCGGTTGCCACCTGTCGAAACTCCATCGACTGCCTCCCCGAATCGCAGGCGCCCAAGACGACTACATCCGCCGACAAAGAAAGTTGCGCGATGTCCATGCAGTCCAATGGACCGTCTTGCAGCAGGATGCGCGCGTCCATCGGCTCGTTGGGTGATTTGAGCACACTGATGCCGTGCGTGCCGAAATGCACGCAGCGCGCCCGGGTCAATTCAGATCGATCCCGCCACCCAGTGAAGTGTGAACGGGCAGCCGCGGTGGCGACCAAAAGTTTGATGCTGTTTCCCCCATTTTCGTACTCTCTCGCTATTTCGGCCAAATCAGTTTCGACGTTGGCCAACGGAGGAATCTGCGAATCGGCGAATTGCTCTACGGCGAGACCGAAGAAGCGCGATTCGTATCGCCGTATCCACGGAAGCATGACGCTGCTGAAATTAGGGACATACTTCACCGCAAAGCGGCTGCCGATAAAGTCTTTTTCGTCCCACCGCACGGCATGAAAGGGAAACACATGCAGTCCGCGATGCGCCGAAAGAATGAGCCGCTCTTTTTCACGGACGAATTCACGAATTTGGGGCGTCAGGAAAATTCGTCCCGCACTTTCCACCGCGCGCTCAAAATTTCGACCAGCGGTGGATTTCAACTCGCAGATAAATTTAAACAACACCTGCCACTCCCCCACCTGCTCTTGCGTCAAAACCACGCGCTCGACCACGCACCGAGTGCGATCGATGCAGATCGTGAGAAACACCGACCCTGCCAACCAAAAAAATCCGACGAGCGCTTCGTCTTCGCGCACCGCGGCCTGCAAGGCATGCAATGAAAATTCGGGAAGCGCGGCGGCCTTCTCCTTCGAACGCAAAACCGAGAGAAGGTCCCACAGCTGCCGTCGTTTTTGCGCGGCCTCTGGATCGATCAACCGCGCGTCGCTCAAGCGATCGAATTCGGCCGCAAGCTTCGCGACGGTCTCCGCCTGCGCAGAGTTCGACGCGGCAGCGACCCGCTGGCGAAGAGCGGATCGAGCTTTGATCAACTCGGTTGTCTCGAGCAAATCATCCCATCGGCTCAACTTATAAGCGGCAAAGATCGCGCGGTCATAAAATTCGGAAACAATTCGCAAGAGCGAAGCGGCGCGATACGGATCCTGGACGTTGCTCCGGATGCTTTCGAAATCCTGGATCACGTGGTCGCACACGTCAGCCAATTGTTCAAAGGCTCCCTGGATGAGAGCGGCCTCCATCTCCCGACGATATGTATCCAAAAACAAAATGCGGTCAGAGCTTTCAGTGAAAGAAGTGAGGCTCGGGATCCGACCGCACAAAAGCTTTTCTCGGGCTTCTCTTGCGACTTCCCTTAGATCGGAGGCGCGCTCCAACGCGCGCAAAATGTACGCACGTTCCAGCCGAACCTTGGCCGCGTAAACCGGCATATTCAGGCTGTCGGCTTCGGGTGTGAGCACGTCTAGTTCCGCCAGCAGATCGTCCATACCATCTTTCGGCCAAACGCGAGCGTTACATCGCTCCACAATCGACGCCAAAGTCGTATCGATTTTTCGCATACGATCGATCAAACTGACATCCCCGAGATCGTCTCTCTTCTTATTGGAAGATTTCGGCTGCGCTTCCTTTTCAGACGGGGCGAACTCCCGCATCAGTTCTTCTCGCTGGCTTTCGACTTCAGCAGCTATTTTGAAGACCGATTCGAGTTCGGCATCCATCCGACTCTGCGCAGCCAAAAGGGCTTCCGCGGCGGCCGAATCGCTGCGAATCAGTTCCGCATGTCGTGCCGAAAAAAGAATTCGGTACCAATTCCCTATTTGCATGAGCAAGCCCAGCAAGAGATTGCCGGTCCGGCCGAAACGCTGGGTGGCCACCTCAATCCATCGTTCCACCGCCTCGACGCCCACTCCGCTCGGGTCGACCAAACCCAGATTTTTCAACTCCGTTGCCGCCAGCTCGGCCTGCTTAAGCGCTTCGTAGGAATCGAATGCGCCGCTCGCTATCCGGCTCAGTTCAAAAAGCGTTGCGATTCGACGAAGGACAGACTGGTTCGACTGCTTTGATTCAATCTCATTTAACGAACCCAGCCGACTTGCGGCCTCAGCGTCGAATTCTCCGTGGAGTTGGCGCATGAGTCCTTGGGCGAACGCGCGGACATCGGACGCTTTTTCGGCCAATCCGCCTCGCTCAAAAAAATCTGCGGCCTCGCGAAAATTCTCTAACGCTTCCTCGTAACGATGGAGAATGGAACAGCTCCTGGCTAAGGCAAATGCCGTCTCCGCTGCACCGTAGTAAACGTCAGGTAAGCCACCATCATCCTCCGCTGTGATCTCGCGCAATGCGGCAAAGGCCGAACGGATTTGTCGAAGATTTTCAATCGACTCCGGCGTGACTAACCCAGCCAGCCCCGCTGGAGAACTGAGTAACCGGTCGAGCAGTTGAGATGAGGCGCGCTGAGTCTCTGCCTTTCTCGCCGCCCTTGCCTGTTCCTCAGGGGACAGTGGCACTCTCGCCGACGGGTCGCGCTGCAGAAGATCCGAAAGGAGAGTAAAACTTATATAGAGCCGACTGCCGACGATGCGCTCTTGCTCGGTTCCCCCACCCGCCGCAATCGTCTGCCACAAGGTTTGGACTTGTTGCTGGCCGGCCAAGTCGGATCCGTATCCGGTTTTCCTATACCATTTGAAATAGACGAGCTGAATCGCGGTGAACCAATCACGATTTGAGTAGGTGCGCACGCCGCGCAACGCGTCGAGCGCTTGGGGCAACGGCAGTAACGTCCAAGCATCGGCTTGTTCGAGACGATCCCAAAGTTCGGCATTGGGCAGTCCGCGTTGAAAAGCCTCGCGAAAAATCGGCCAGTCGCGGGTTACGCCTTCGGGCACGTCATTACGGCGCAAGGCCGACGTGGTTGACTTCCAATGTCGTTCCGATGGCGCGTTGATAGACCGCGATCGCACGCCGCCGATCCGAGATCGCGGCGATCTGACGGTTCTCGACGCTGGCTAAATCCTGCTGCTTTGTGAGAACGATGAAGGTATCGCCCGCGCCTGCCTTCAGTCGTTTGATTTCGGCTTGCAAGGTTTGATCGGTCAACGTGTAGGCGTCTTTCAGCGATTCGACCCGAGCTTTCGTCGTTTCCAGTTGGGCCGCGTCGGTCGTGATTTCAAGGGAAATGTCGGCTTCCAACCTGCGCAGGTCCTCTTCACTTTGACGCACGCTCAGGCGAGCGGCGCGCGCTTTACCACGGCTTTCGGCAAAGGTGAGCGGCACACTCACCACGAGTCCGATGGATCGGGAGCGATTATCAGTCGCGCCAACCTGGTCCCAACTGTGTTGGTAAGTATTATCGAGGCCGTTGTAGCCTGCGCTTGCGACCAAGTCGACTCGCGGCAGCAGTTGATTGTTGGCCAGCGATCGCGCGGCTTTGACTTTATAGACACCTTGACGAGCCGCTTCGTAATCAGGTCGGCGCAAAAAAGCCGCTTTGATATCTTGAGCGGGATTTGCGTTGATTGAATCAATCGCTGGCAACGGCGCGAGATCGATTTCCGGACCATCGGTTTCGAACGTCTCGGCACCCAGCAAGCGGCGCAGTTGGTTTTCGGTGTCTCGGACACTCCGGACTGCGAGAATGACTCCTTCCTCGGCGGAGGCTGCTTGTGCGCGCGCCTGAATCACGTCGGCCTCGGCGAGTTGGCCTGCGCGAAAACGTTTTTCGTTGTCGGACGAGAGTGTAGCGACGTTGTCGCGATAAAGCATCGCTACGCGGCGACCCTCGCGGGCTTGGATGAGATTATTATACGCGATGATGACATTCGTGACCAAATCGATCAGGCCCTGTTTATAATTAGCGTCGGAGATCGCGCGATCTGCTTTGGCCACGCGGACATTATATAAATTGGCCCCAAAGCCGAATCCGCGAAGCAGCGGTTCCGTGATCGTGACCGAGTCTCCGCTCAGGAAACCGTTAGGAAGAAACATGCCCGGCTCGCCCGCAACTCGACCTTGCGATGCACCGATACTATAATTCAGACCCCACGGCGTGACTCCATCAAGCGCGACGCCAATATCCCGCGTCTTGATGTCGAATCGCGTCCCCGGTGGAAAGTCCACGCTGGGTGCGCCGTTCTCGGCAAAGGTGTCGTGGAAATCGATCTTCGGATCGAAGAAACCCCACGCGGCGGTGAGGTTTGCCCTCGAAATCTGGCGTCCATAATCGACGACCTTCACCGTCTGATTATGTTCGAGCGCGACGCGAATCGCCTCGTCCAGCGAGAGTTTTTCCGCGCGTGCTACGCCACTGGCCAACGCCAAAGCGATGGCCCACCCCATGAGCTTTCCGAACATCATTGAGAACTAGACCGGAGCGGTCGTTTCCTGATCTTTAACCACACGTCCGTCGAAAATATGCACGGTGCGGTCGGCGTGTTTTGCGAAACGTTCATCGTGAGTCACCATCACAAGGGTCGCTCCGGCGCGATGGAGGTCTGACAGCAGTTGCATGACCGCGTCGCCGTTCTTCGAGTCCAAATTACCCGTCGGTTCGTCCGCCAGTAGCACCGCGGGCTTGCCCGCGAGCGCGCGTGCGACGGCGACGCGCTGTTGCTGACCGCCAGATAACTGGGACGGAAAATGTTTGGCGCGGTGCGCCATGCCGACTTTTTCCAAGGCTTCGGTCACGGCGACTTTGCGTTCCGCCGCGGGCATATTGCGGTAGGTCAACGGCAACTCCACATTTTCATAAACGGTCAGATCTCCGATCAGATTGAACGATTGAAAAATGAAGCCGATTTCGCGGTTGCGAATGCGCGCGCGCTCGGTGTTCGAAAGCGATTGGACCGGCGAGCCTTTTAGGAGATAAGAGCCGTCGGTCGGCGAATCGAGTAAGCCGAGGATCGAGAGCAGGGTCGATTTTCCGCAACCGGACGGGCCGGCGATCGCGACGTATTCGCCGGAGCGGATTTCGAGATGAATTCCAGACAAAGCGTGCGTCTCGACTTCGTCGGTGAGAAACACCTTGGTGACACCATCCAGTTTAATGAGGGGAGCGGACATATAAATAAAACCCTTTAGATGCGGGAAAAGTTACAGGAATCGATCACTTGAGTTTAACTCGGTTGTATTCGTCCCACGGTGACATATCGGAGACGATGACCTTATCGCCAGGAACGAGGCCATTGGTGACCTCGACTTCGTTGACAGACATTTTGCCAAGGTGGATCGGCGTGCGAACGGCATAGGTGCCATCGGCGTCGAGCTTGAAAACGTTGACCGTCGTATTCTCCTGACCACTCACGGGCCGTCCCACGTGAATTGCATCAGCGAGGCGCTCAAGCTCGATCACACCGTCGACGCTGAGATCGGGACGCGCCCCCTTGGGCAACTCGCCGGTGATCGTGACGTCGACCGTCACGGTCCCATTTTGGACCGCCGGGTCGATGCGTGAGACTTGTCCATCGACGATGCCGTTGCGGGTGTCGATGTGAGCGACCTGACCGATCACGATATCGCGCGCCTGCGTTTCGGAAATTTTAACTTCCGCTTTCAGTTTCTTTGGATCGGCCACGCGAGCGAGATTCGCGCCCGGTTGAACTTGTTGACCAACTTCCACTGGCAGTGCGGAAAGAACGCCTTTCATGCCAGCGCGCACCTGCAAAGCATCGGCCTCCTGGTGTCGCAAATCAGCCTGAGCGCGCAAGCGGTCGACTTCGGCCTGCTTCACGGCCAGTTGCGGCGCGGTCGAGTCGCGGGAGAACGCAAAGCGTTTTTGTTCGATTTGGTTCAGCGTGCTCGCCTGTTCCGCGTTCACCTGGGAAAGCTGGAGTTCGAGCGGAGAAACCAAGCCGTCTTTGGACAACTGCGCGTTCACTTGTGCGCGAAGGTTCGCCTGATCGAAATTGGCTTTGGCAGTCGCGGCGGCGGATTCGGCTTCGAGCACGCCTCGTTCGAGTTGCACGCGTAAGCTTTCCAGCTCGGCAGAGGATGCTTTCCACTGCGAATCGGCGGCAATGGCTGCTTGTTCGACGTCGGGATTGGTCAGCACGAGGATGACACTGTCTGGTTCGACAGCGGCGCCCGGGCGCAATACGATGCGATCGACGCGACCCTGCGTGCGGGCGGCGAGCCAGCGGATTTCGTCGGGCACGAGGGTGCCGATCCCGCGGACTTGGCGCAGGAATTCGCCGCGCTTGACCGTATCGATCCAGACGGAGCTGCGATCGACGCTGGGGGCGGCGGGTTTTAACGTGCTGATGAGCCACGTAGCGAGCGCGAGGAGAAGAACGCCACCGGCGCCGAAAAGAATTCGGCGTCGGCGACGTTGTTTCGCCTGAGATGGGCGAGGAATGTCCATGAGCGAGGAGCCTTTTGCAGTCAGCGTGCCAGGATAGATTTATAAACTTAAGTGTTTTTTTAACAGGTACTTAAAATTTTAGAAAGAAAAATAGAAGACATTCCTGTTTCGCTCCCGGGACATACAAATCCCGATTTTGGGAAAAGCCGCCGTCCTTCGCCAGGCGATACCCCTTCCCTCTCACTCAGCTACTTCGCGCGACAGGGTAATCGTGGCCAAGGCACCTTTACCGCCGGGCCGATTTTGTAACGACAGGTTGCCTCCGTGATTTTCCGCGATCTGTCGCGCCAAAAGCAGGCCGATCCCCGACCCGGCCGGTTTTGTGGTGAAGAAAGGCACGAACAGATTTGCGGTATTCAAAATGCCGTGGCCGTCGTCATCGATTGAAATCTGTACTTGGTTCTCGGATACGAGTTTCCATCCCAGTCGCACTCCGGCCGCCGGAGCGCCTTCGGCTCTTTTCGACAGAGCCGCATCGGTCGCGTTGCGGAGCAAATTGATCAGCGCTTGTTCGAGCTGCACTCGGTCCACCGGCCAGATCAAATCGCGGGGGCCCTCGATGATCTGGACGGCGAGGCGGGTTTCCATCGCTGCGACCTTGCGCAGGATAACGTCGAGTTTTTCCTCGCGTAACACGGGTGCAGGCAGGCGTGCGAGTCGAGCGTACCCTTCCATGAAACGACTCAGGCCTTCGGCGCGGCTCTCGATGATTTCCAGGCCCCCGCTCATGTCGTTTTCCCAATCGTTCGAGCGTTCATCGCTTCGCAGCAGTTCGCGCAAGCTACCGGCCAGCGATTTGATCGGAGCGAGCGAGTTGTTCAACTCATGGCCCAGGACGCGCACCAACCGCTGCCACACCAAACGCTCTTCCTCGCGTAGTGTCCGGCTCAAATCCGAGATCACGAGCAGTTGATGCGCCCTGCCGTGTTCTCGAAAACTGCGGCGTCGCAATCCCCAGCGGCCCGGCGTCGAGGCAAAGGTCCGCGTCAGCACCCGGTCGCTCGAGCCAGTCAAGCATTCGTCGAGGCCAAGCGCCGAGGCAGGCACGCCCTCGATCGTTTCTGGTTCGCGCCCGAGGAGCCGCAATCCCGCCGCGTTGGCAAACTGCAGCTTCTCTTCGCCATCGAACGTGAAGATCGCGACGTCGATTTCGCGGATGACGGTTGCGAGCAAGGCGGACGCTTCGACTTCTCCAAAGCGCGCCCGCTGCAACTCCTGGGTTAATTGATTGAGTTCCCGTGTGACCTCGTACAGCGCATCCCGATGACCGGAGCCACGCGCTCGCAAGCTGAAATCGCGCTCGCGCACGGCGCTCAACACGTTCGCGAGAATGTGTAGTGAGTGAACCACTCGGACGCGCGCCGACCAGGCCAAAGCCAGCCAGGCGGGAATGACCAATCCAAGCACGGTGAGCACGAGCTGGAGAGGTGTATTCGCGAAAAAGAAGACAACGATCGTGGCGATGACCCCGGGCAATCCGGCAAGTAGTGCGTAAACGAATACAAGGTTTTCGTGGCCGAGCTTGCGTCGCGCCGGAGAGAGACGCGTTCGGCGCCGGATCGATTCGCGCTGCTCCTTGGACTTTTCGTCGGACGGCATGGCGCCCTGGTTCAGAGCTGATACTTTTCTAGACGACGGTAAAAGGCGCTGCGACTCAGGCCGAGTGCGTCAGCGGCTTGGCGCGCGTTTCCGCCATAGCGGGCCATGGTCTTTTTAATCAAGTAGCACTCGACTTCATCGAGGCTCATTGTGTCGAGGGACGCGACGGACGGCGCGGCCTGAAGGCCTAGAGCGGGAACAGCAATCAACCGATCGGGTGACATCAACACCGCGCGCTCGATCGCGTGATCGAGCTCCCGCACATTACCTGGCCAACTGTACGCCTTCAGCGCGCTCACCGCCGACGCTTCGAAACCGGCGATGGGCTTGCGGTAGCGCGCGAGATGACGTTTCAAGAAATGCTCGGCCAGCAGCTCGATATCTTCGACCCGTTCCCGTAAGGGCGGCAGGTGGAGATGAATGGTGTTGAGACGGAAAAACAAATCCTGCCGAAATTTCCCCGCCGCGACTTCGGCCGGAAGATCTGCATTCGTCGCGGAAATCAAGCGTACATTCGCGTGATAGGTGCGGGATGAACCGACGCGTTCGTATTCACCCGTTTCGACGGTGCGCAAGACCTTTGCCTGCTGAGACACGGGCAAGTTGCCAATTTCGTCGAGAAATAGCGTGCCGCCCTCCGCAAGTTCGAAACGGCCCGCCCGGTCTGTTTTCGCATCGGTGAAGGCGCCACGCGCGTGCCCGAACAATTCGCTTTCAAATACACCCTCCGCCAGACCGCCGATGTTAACCGAAACAAAAGGCTGGGAGGCTCGGATAGACGCGGCGTGGAGCGCGCGAGCCGTGACGCCTTTGCCTGTCCCGTTTTCCCCCGTGATCAAAACATTGGCATCCGAAGGACCGACTCGGCCGATCACTTCGAGCACGGGTCGCATCGCGGGTGAGCGGGCGATTAACGCGGGACCCGTTTCTTTGCCGCTCTGTTGACGCTGCTGCAGATCGCGGTACACGCGCACCGCGCGCGCTCGTTCGAGCTGCTGCTTCGCGACGGCAAGAAGTCGATCATTGTCCCACGGCTTTGTCACGAAATCGGCTGCGCCCCGTCGCATCGCTTCGACGACGAGTTCGACATGGCTCCACGCCGTCATGACCACGACGGGAAGTGTCGCGTCAATCGACCGCAATTTCTCTAACAGCTCTAATCCCTCCGCTCCGCTGGTTGTATCCCGGGTGTAGTTCAGGTCGATCAGCACGAGTTGATAATCTCGCGCTTCCACGGCTCTCAAAACGGCGCGCGGCGAGTCGACCGTTTCAACTGCGAAGCCCGCATTTTTGAAGAGTAAACGCAACGCCTCGCGAATATCCGACTGATCGTCGGCAATCAATAAACGCGGTCGCGAGGTGTCCACCATGGCGCCGAACTCACTCGGCGAGCTGCGCGAAGTCAAGCGGACTGCTCCGAGCCGATGGCCAAATTGCTACAACTTTTCCCGCAGATCCGGCGTCAATAAATCGCGGGCGAGTCGATAAAGTTCAGGTTCAGAGATGCGTAAGCCAAATACTTTTTCGAGGACTTGGAGACGATAAAGACTGCCAACCGAAAGGGACCGAATCTTCGCTGCATCTATTTTCGCGAGACACTTTTCAACCTGGTCCTTGGCGGCAGCGGTCTGTTGGGTTCGAGCGAGCAAAACCGCCAAGTCCACGCGACGATCGAAGGCGAGAAACCGGTCTCCACCGTGCGTCAAACGCGACGTGATCGCCTGCATCAAGGGAGCGAGGCTAGCTTGATCGTTGGTCGTTAAAGCGATTTCCGCTCGGGTCACGATCGCTCCGAAGTCGGCGGGGAATTTACGCAGATTTTGCGCGACCGACACGGACAGCTCGGGTTTGCCGATATCGATGAAGTAGTCGGCTAAACGGCCGAGGGCGAGCGCGTCGTTCTGCTGGTCTTCGATTTTGAAAACGGAAACAAACTGATTTTCAAAACCGTTCACCGTCGGAAGCGAATACGCGATCGGGCGCACCCAGTTCGGCAGGTTCCAGTGATGAAGCGAGTCGAGAAATGTTCCCTCCAACTGGCCTGATCCGACCCGCGCATATTGGTCCATGCCCTCGTCCCACGTTGGAATAACAATGTCGTTTACGCCGCGCCGATCAATCAACGCCTCCGCCTCCTCCGCCGTGGACGCACTTGCAATGCGAACCGCTGCGCCTACGCCATCGACGTTTTCCCAAAATAAACTCCCGAGTCCGCGAAGACCCCCATAATAATAAAAGGCCACGCTTTCGCTCGGCGGCGCCATCACGATAGCATGCGGCGAGTCCGCATGCGCTTGGAGATAGTGTGCGAGATCGCGCTCAATGAGGCTTTTCAAATCGGCGTCCTCGAGTCCCGCATCGGGAGCGGCGTGCAGCAACGGACCGACGACGACACTGAGCGCGGGAAGCAAGGCGCAGAAAGCAAGTCCCGCCCAAGCCCAACGAGCCTTTTCGCTGTTTCTCTCAACGTTCCCGGCGCGGGGACGCCCGCAAATCGCGACGTACATCAGCACGCCGAGCATACCCGCGACATTCCACCAACTCAGTTTTGAGCAACCGTAGACGACGGCGATCAACAAAGGTCCGCTGATGAGGGCACCAGCCACGCGTTGGGTGGTTTCTTTTTTCGCGAAGGCCCAACTCGCTGCGATCAAAGCGCTGATTGGAAGCGCAATCGTTCCGAAAAATTTTCCAGAAACTCCGGCACGAATCAACCAGTCCCACAAACCCGTGACGCCGCCATCGGATGAAAGTTTTGTCAACCGCGATTCGAGCAAGTCCGGCGCCCAAAAAGCAGAGGATTTCGTTTTATAAACGACGACCGGAAAAAGGGCGATAGCCGCGATGGCCACTCCAGAAGCAACACCATCCCAGATTTTAAACCGGGGTCGAGAGCCGCTCAACACGCCAGCCCCACGATCGATCAGAAAGCCCAGACCCAGCCAAGCGATAGCGTAGAGCGGATGCAAAACGCGGAGCTCACTCTGCATGACTCGACCAGGCGCGTTCTCCACGAGATAAAAGACGACGCTCGCGAGCGCTCCGGCCGTGCTCCAGGTCAACCATGGCAAATGGGAACTGATCTTTTTCCTCGCAAGAATCGCCGCGACAAATGCGCTGACGACAATCGCGAGCAGCAGAGGCACTTCAATCGATACGTCGACCCATAGGCCAATGGCGCCGAGCATGCCGGAAACGATAAACCAACTCTGTAACCTCTTTTTCGATACACTTGCATCGACGGTTTCGAGTGAATGCGAATAACCCATCGCCAATGAAGCCACGCTCGCTGCAGCAAGAATCCACGCGAGTCCATGGTGATCGGGGGCCGCGGGCAAAAATGCAGCCGACGAAGGAAACGCCAGGGCTGTGCCCACCGCAAAAAGCATCCCTGCGCGGTCACCAAAAAAACGACGCGTCACGAGCGTTCCGAGCACGAGCCAGAGTATTAACAGCACCGGATCCGCCCAAAGCGCAGCCGTTTCGACGTTGTCGATCAGCGGTTTCGTGCTCCCTAGGTGCTTCGCCCACGTCACGGCAGCGAGCCACCAACGGTACGGCGCCGGTGAACGAACGGATCGACCATAGGGCGCGTTGTCTTGGGTCGTAGTCTGTAATCGCCAGCGGTGATCCCGAAACAACGTTTCCGTTTCGAGGATCCATTGAAAACTTTCGTTGGTATGACCGGGAATAATCAGTCGATGCTCAACCGTGTCGTCGTTCGCGGGCCGGTGGGTTTCGACATTGGCCAAGCTCGAAATAAACTCCACGCGTTCTCCTCGCTTCCACGCGATGGCCGCGGTCAGGACAATCGCGACGATAAGTACGATCCAAGTGACCAGCGACGCGGGTTTTGCAGGGGCTTGCATGCAGGGCGGAAGGCGCAGGAGAAAAACGACGTTGCCGAACGCGAGCAAGCTTCGTCCGCGAGGATTGACCGCTTCTAGGATTTGCCTTCGATCAAGCCTTCCGATGCCGCCACTTTGTGTTTCGAGGCGCTCCCCTCGCCAAAAGCCTCTTTCATCGATCGTCTACGCCCTCCTGCTTGTAGGCTGGCATCCTCTTGGAGCGGCTCCCCTCGAGCTCCAACCGCTCGCCCCGGCCCAAGCGGAAACTCCGCTTTTTTCCGTCCTGAAGGCTGAGCAAACCGGCCTGCACGCACCCAATGACTACGACGACCCTCGCATGTGGGGTCAGCTTTATCAGGAGTTTCTTTTCGGCGCGATCGGCACGGGTGTCGCCATCGGGGACTACGATGGCGATGGCCGGCCAGACGTCTTTATTGTCAGCAAAACGGGCGCTTGCCACCTGTTTCGCAACCTTGGCGATGATCACTTTTCCGATGTCACGAGACAGGCCGGCCTAGATGAAACTTCCGATCAGGCTAAGGTTTGGAAACAAGGGGTCACTTTTGTCGACATCAACAACGACGGAAAACTCGATCTCTATATCTGCCGTTTCAATGCGCCAAATTTGCTCTATATCAATCAGGGCGACGGCACGTTCAAGGAAATGGCGCACGCTTACGGTCTGGATGTTGTCGACGCCTGTGGCATGGCGTCCTTCGCCGACTACGATCGCGACGGTTGGCTCGATGTCTATATTGCGACGAATCTGTTGGACGTAAATAAATCCCCGAAGGGTCAGCGCGGGTATCTCTTTCATAATAACGGCAACGGCACATTCACCAACGTCACGGATCTCGCCGGCATCCGCGGCGAGACGCAAAGCCACTCGGCGACTTGGTGGGACTTCGACGGCGACGGCTGGCCGGATTTGTATGTGGCAAACGACTACGGGCTACCGGACAAATTGTATCGAAATAATCATGACGGTACATTTGCCGACGCAATTGACGAAGCGGTCCCGCACACGTCCTTCGCTTCCATGGGCTCGGACACAGGAGATGTTAACAATGACGGCCGCATCGATCTCTTGGTCGCGGACATGGCGGGCACCACCCATGAGAAATTCATGCGGAACGAAGCGGACGTGCGCTCGCGGCAAACGAACCCCGAAGGACGAGGACGGACCACGCTGAAGTACGGGCACAACGCCCTGCTCCTCAATACCGGCACCGGTCATTTTCTGGAGGCCGCGTTTTTGGCCGGCCTCGCCGCGACGGATTGGACTTGGTCGGTCCGCTGGGAAGACTTCGACAACGATGGGCGCCTGGATCTTTTCGTCACCAACGGGATGATCGTCGAACAGAATACCGATGTGCACAACCGCATCATCAGCGTGGAATCGCCGGCGGAACGCATCGCGATCATGCACAACAGCCCCGAGCTGCGCGAAAATAAACTGCTTTTCCGAAACCTCGGCGATCTACGATTCGAAAACGTGAGCCAAGCCTGGGGTGGGGATCAATCCGGAATCAGTTTCGGCGCCGCCACCGGCGATCTTTCCGGAACGGGCAACGAAGATATCGTGTATTCAAATTACCACGACGATCCGATTTTGCTGCGCAATCGCGCCGGTGGCCATCGCGCCTTGGTGGCGCTGCGTGGAACGCGTTCCAACGCGTTTGGCATTGGCAGCCTTGTGCGAATCGAGACGGCGTCCGGCCAACAAACGCGGCAGCTCTGGCTCGCTCGTGGCTATATGTCGTCGAGTGAACCGGTTCTCCACTTCGGCCTCGGCGCCGATAAAGAAATCCGCCGACTCACCGTGACTTGGCCGAGCGGCGCGGTTCAAGTTTTCGAACATATCCCGGCTGACCATCGGTTGGTCATCACCGAGCCCAAGGAGACTGCTCCGCCTTCGGCGCCCGAAAACGTGACCTCTCCTCCATTGTTCAATTCCGCAAAGGCGGAAGGTCTCGATATCGACTCGCCTGAAGAATCGGTCGACGAAGCCACGCAAGAACCGCTGCTTCCTTTTTACCAAAATCGACGCGGACCTGCTTTGGCCGTCGCGTACGAAAAATCCGGCGCGCCGCTGGTCGTTCTTGGCGGAACCACCCTCACGCCGTTCACTACGTTGATCAGATCGAAGGACGGTTCGTTCCACCGGGTCGAGCGAACCGAAAAGTCGGAGCAAGGACCGACGAACGATGGCCCTGTGCTGATGATCCCAATCGATCGCAGTGGCCAACTCGCATTAATCGTGACGAAGGGGGGCAATGTGCTTCCTGACGACGCGCCTGAATATCAGCCCCAGGTTTTTAAATTAAGCGACAGCGAGCAATGGGTCTCCACACCCAACGTGCTCCCCGCGATACCAATAAATGCCGGAGCGCTCGCCGCAGCCGACTATGATCACGACGGGCTGCTCGATCTCTTCATCGGAGGTCGAGTTTCTGGAGGCCAATACCCAGTGAGCCCGCGCAGCGCGCTCCTGGCCAATCACGATGGAAAGTTCGTCGACGTCACGGACCAGATTGCGCCGGCACTTCGCTCGGTCGGCATGGTGACATCAGCGCTGTGGAGCGACGTCGATGGAGACGGATGGAGTGATCTCTTGCTCACGGTCGACTGGGGATTCGTTCGCTATTTTCACAACGATCACGGCGCAGGTTTCTCGGATTGGTCCGCGCGCGCCGGGTTTTCCAGTGCCGGAACGGGATGGTGGACTTCGATTGCATCTGCCGATTTCAACGGCGATGGCCGCCCGGACTTCGTCGTCGGTAATGCCGGTTTGAATACGCAGTATCGTGCCACCCCAGAGCATCCCGCCGTGCTGTTCTACGGAGATTTCAAAGAAGATGGCAGCACGCAGTTACTCGAAGGCTATTACGAGGGCGATCGCCTCTATCCTTGGCGCAGTTTACGCGAACTCTCGCACGTCATTCCCACGCTCCGTCGCCGCTACCCAACGAACAACCAGTTCGCCAAGGCGACGATCCCGGAAATCGTCGGCGAAAAGAAGTTGGCCGAACTCGAAAAAGTCACCGCCACGGAGTTGCGAAGCGGCGTCTTCCTCAGTCAGGCGGACGGGACCTACCGCTTTACTCCACTGCCTCGCATCGCTCAAATCGCGCCGCTCAAAGGAATCGTCGCGGGTGACGTCGACGGCGACGGAAAGGCCGACATCTATGCGGTGCAAAACAGCTATTCCCCCTCCCCTGCGGTAGGTCGTTTCGATAGCGGCCTGAGCCAGCTTCTACTTGGAAACGGGGACGGCACATTTCGTCCGATTGATCCACAGAGCAGCGGCCTCGTGGTTCCCGGGGACGGCAAGGCGCTCGTCACATTCGATTGGGATGACAATGGCCGGCCAGATTTTCTGATTTCGCGAAACGACGATACCACTCTCGCCTTTCGGAACGCGTCGCCAGCTCAACGTCATTTTCTCCGCGTTCGTTTGCATGGCGCCCGGGGGAACGAATTCGCGATCGGCGCTCTCGTGACCGTTTTCTTGGAAAATGGCCTGAAGCAAGTCGGCGAGGTCCACTCAACCTCCAGTTACTATAGCCAGTCGGCTCCGGATCTTTTCTTCGGTGCGGAACCGCCCCACACCTTTCACCACGTCATCGTGCGTTGGCCGCGGGGCCAGCAATCGGAAGCAGATATTGCGATCGACGAAACGCGTGTGGAACTGAGTGAACCGGAGCGTTAAAAACGCGTGCGATTCTGAGTTTAAATACGATCCGTGATCAGCGGTGATTCGTTTCCGAATCTTTCTGACGATCGCGAGTCGAACCACGCTTCAGCACAAAGAGCGTGATCGCGATGAAAAGCACGGCGATCGTGAGCGGTGCAACGACAATGATCATTCGCGAAAGCTACCATCACGGTCATTGCGCCGCAATCGCGATTAACTGTAACGCGCTTCGACGACACCCGAGCCGCTCGACGTGCTGAGCCCATCCAAGCGCGTGAGCGCCACCTCGACGTGCATCTCCCGGCCGTGCGCTCCGCGAAAGCTGCCCTTGATCGGTGAGACATCGGCATAATCGCGGCCGACGGCCAGTTTGACGTAGCAGTCGTCCACTTGCTTGTCATTCGTTGGATCCAGTCCTCGCCATCCATGTGCCGGTAGAAAAATTTCCACCCAGGCGTGGGTAGCCTGAGCGCCTTTGAGTTGTCCCGCCGGTCCATTATAAATGTAGCCGCTGACGTAACGCGCCGGGATTTTGCGCGACCGGCAAAATCCGATCATCACATGGGCCAAATCTTGACACACGCCCCGGCGAGTTCGCAGCGCCTCAATCGCGGTGGTGTGAACGGTGGTGGAGGCCGTGTGGTATGTGATTTCTCGATACACTTGGTGCATGATCGCAAGCGCGAGTTGCCATGCATCGCCGTCATCGGGAGCGCGGACCGCGATCTGGTCCAGCTCGGGAGTTAGTCCCACGTAGTGACTGGGCTGGAGAAAATCATAGCAACGATCCATCCGCGTGCAGTCTCCCATGGTCAGGAGCGGCGCCAAGGCAGCTGTCTCATCCAGAGGAGGGTTTTCCGCCGTGCTGACGATAGAGGTGGCTTCAACGGACAGCGCTTGATGCGGCGCCGCCAATTCGAAGACATGGACGCAATTGAGATAAAAATCCAGATAGTGCGTCAGCCGCGTGGCCGGCAAGATTTTCAGGATGAAGC
>Ga0207702_10000093_pt1 | contig 103678 bp, 115 predicted proteins | sample KBSCornC62_FD_184302 | JGI IMG/M metagenome (GOLD analysis project Ga0207702, IMG submission 184302) | Corn rhizosphere microbial communities from Kellogg Biological Station, Michigan, USA - KBS Corn C6-2 (SPAdes) (version 2) | ecosystem: Host-associated > Plants > Roots > Rhizosphere > Soil ...
GGGGAGGTTGCCTCGGCGGCGGATCGCCTATATTGATCCGCCTTGATGGGGCCACGTGGCGGAGTGGTTACGCAACGGTCTGCAAAACCGTGTACACCAGTTCAATTCTGGTCGTGGCCTCCAGTCATAAAATCAATATGTTAGCAGTTGTTTTTGGCTTGGAACTTTAGGCCGAGTTATCGTTGTAGGGGCCCGGCAGGGTCCCGCGCGACCCCGGCGGGCCTTGGCGGTCAAGCGTGCTTTGTTTGTGGAAGGAAATGATGTCTGACTTGTATGGGATCATGAAGGGCAAAGCCTACGGCCTCGCGACAATCACGTGTGGGCGCAACAATGCGGAGGCGAAGACCGAGGGCTACCGAGACGTTTTTGATCTTTTGATGTCAGACAGCGACCACCCGCGTCAGTCCCAATTCCTTTTGCAACTTCAGTCCATCCTGCCAGAGGGACACCGCGTGATCCTTTTGGACGGCCTCGCCAAAGAGTACGCAGGCCTATCGGGATGGCAGGAGTACGTTGAACGCGAATGCTGAGAACAAGCTGCTAGATAGGCGCCTCGATCCATGCAGGACTGGACGAAGCTTACTGACGAACAAGTCTTCACGGCCGTCGGGGAGCAAGCCGGCTCGCAAGCTTCATACTGGCGCGAAACGGAAATTCGTCGGCGCGAATTCCTGCTGACCCAACAAGTGCTGAAAGCTCAGATCGCGTCAGCCGAAGCGCAACAATCCGCGACCTTGGTCATGAAACGGCAAGCCACCGTTGCCGTTTGGTCTACAGTATTCGCCGCCGCGTCCGCCCTTGCGGCCTTGGCTACGGCAGTTGTCACCTTTTGGGCGGCTAAATAGGCTCAGGTTCGCCGAAATCCACTCGCGTTGCAGAAGGGCAACGTCGGGTGGCGATAGACCGACCTTCCGGGTTTCGCCATCGCAGACCGTCGTCACTGCCCCGCGCTGCTGCGCAGGTTTTTTAAGCAGGTCGGCGTGGAAATGTCGCGATCTTGCGACCCATGTCCCAAAGCTCAACGGCATGGCCGTCTACCAGCTGCTTGGCGCGCTCTACGGCGTCTTCGTCGTTTTCGCAAGGAAGGTCGAACCGCTTCTTAACGTGGCCGTCGTCACCAATAATGTAGGCGCGGTACGCGTGCATGATGTCTTCCCCCGAAGACGATGCCACCGACGATATAGATCTCAGAGGCCGCCCAGGCTGTCAATTCCATTAAGCTTCTGGCCCCTTCAGTGTGCACATTTGAACATTGGTCCGCCTCCGCCTCGCGTGGCAGACCGCGGCGCGCAAGCTGCCGCGGCTGAATTCGAATTCGGCTGACGACCTTGACGGTTGCCGCGCCGACATCGGATGCTCCGTCAACAAAATGCGGAGGAAATCATGCGCGCTACGATACTGGTCCCGATTGCATTGGCGTTGATGTTGGCCGGCTGCGGGCGCGATCCTGGACCAAAGGGCGATCCTGGCCCGCAGGGGCCAGCGGGGCCGCAAGGATCACAAGGCCTGCAAGGTGTGCCCGGCCCGCAAGGTGCGGCCGGCGCCCAAGGACCCCAAGGCCCGCAGGGCGCGCCTGGCCCGAAGGGTGATAAGGGGGACAAGGGCGAGAAGGGCGATAACGGGACTACGACCGTCCGGGCCGTTCAGGCAGACGGGCAAGTTGCGTGTGAAGCCTCGGAAAACCTAGTGTCGGTGTTCTGCCCGAGCGGTGGCGCGCCCGACGGAGCAAAATGTTCGACGGCGCCCACAGTCGGGCTCTGTTTGAAGAAATAGAAATCCCGACCCCGATGCCGGGCGATCGCTTCTCGGCATCACGGATCACGCGGGCTTCGTGGATTTCTTTGCGCGAGAGGCCAATGTCAGCGGCGGTGGCAGTGTCCCCCTTAGGAACACTGGCAAATTGATTTCCTCGCTTGCCGCCGTTGCGCGCAACTTCGCCCCGGTCTTGCGCGGCGTCGTACTCATCGGCTAGCCGGCGCTTGGCGCCGGCCTCGATCTCCAGGGCATCCGCCTGGGCGCGAGTGGCCGGATAAGCCGGGCCTTAACTCTCTGTTAATCATATCGGGCAACCCTGTGCATCGGCAGAGGGGGAGGAGCGCAACGCAAAAAAACAAAGGGAACAAACATATGAGGGAACCGCGCCTATCACCTACCGGGTCAGCCCGTCGGCGTCTTGCCCGACTGCTCGTAGGGTCAAAGCTCAGGGAAGTTGAACGCGATCTGATACTTGAAACTCTTGCACGTGCTGCCGGCAACCGCACGATGGCCGCGCGTATGCTTGGGTTTTCGGTCCGCACAATGAGAAACAAACTCGCGGAATACTCGGCCGCTCCGTCGCACATCGCCAACGATGATCAGCCTGACAGGAGAGAGCTAGCCTGTTGAGGCCGGCTTGCGATCGTGCGCTCCGCTTCCGCCTCGGCGCGGTGAGTGCGCGATCTCCAAGATCGCCTAGCCCCTCATGCAATATCGCATCTTCGCGCTGAAGGCCGGCAGCCGCAGAAGCGGTTAGCGCCGAGACTTTCCCCGTCACGTTGCCCAGCCGGCAGGCCTACGGGGAGGCATGCCCTGTTTGATAGACGAAGAAAACGAGGCGCTTCGGAAAGGGCCCGGGCCGTTTAGGCCCGGCTGCCGGCGTCAGACAAGGTCGCTTCGCGTCGGACGAGGAATTCCCAGTTGCGTTGCCGCCGCTCGTCTTTCGTTTTCTTGCGGCGGCCCCGATCGTCCCACTTCACCATGAACATCGTTGCGCCATTGTGCGTGACGCGAAGCTGGAAGGGGCGGACCGGCCGGAATGTCTTGGTGCCAGGGATGGGCTCGGCAACGGCGCAATATCGGACCTCGACGGGCGCCTTCAATTTGAATTCGCACATTCGAAGCGGCTGGCTATGTTCTGAACCGACGTTGTACCAAACGCCGCCGCGGCGAAGGAGGATGCCGCAGAGCGTCAGGATGTCGTCCGTCCGCGAGGAGGAGGCCATGAGCCGAACTCTATTTGCGTTGGCCAGACATGAAAGCGGCGCCCGAAGGCGCCGCCGAGTTAGATGCCCCTGGTTTAAACCCTTCTGGTCATCCGACCGACCACCCGGCCGAGCACATCGATCGATCCCCGGAATACTTCATCGACGGGCTGTTTTGGGTTGTCGTTGATCAACTGGATCATTGCCGAATTTGACGAAGGAAGTTGCGTCAGCCTCTTGATGAGTGTCTCGCCGGTCTGTTTGTCCAGGAGCGCGAAGATGCCCCCTTGTCCGATCGCTTTGTCCTCGACATTAACCGCCACATAGTCGCCGGGCATCAAGGTCGGCCGCATTGCATCCCCGCTGACAGGCAGCCAATGAATGCCAGGCTGAGCGTAGATGTTGCTGATCTCTTTATGCATGGGGCACCGCCAGATCTCGAACGATCGACAGGGCGATCACCTCGTGGTTCAGGAGCCCGTGATCATCCCTTAGGTCGCGGTCCGAAAGCGCGGCGACGATCCGCGCCTTGGCCCGCAGGCCCTCCAGCGTCCTGGCTGGCATCGCAGCGATCGCGTCGCCGAGGTCGATCCGTTGATCGGCGAGTTTCTCCCACTCGTGTCCCGCGGCCGTCAACCCGATGCGCTCTCGAAGCTCTCGTCGGGTCACCTCGACGCGGTCGAACTCGGCCTTGATTTCGGCTTTGCGAGCAGCCGCGCGGGCGGTGTCGCGGGGGTCCCAAGGAGGGGGTGTGTGGGGAAAATGAAGGATCTCCTCCCAACTGTAGAAGCTTCCGTCGCCTTCATCGCTTATCCGGCCGATGTCCGGCCCTGAAGGCAAATTGAGAGGAATGTCGCCGACGACATGGCGCAAACAATCCCGTGGCTCAGGTTTTTCCGCCTCGAACGCGGCGTCGAGCTCATCACAGATGGCCTGTGCCGCCAGTTCGGCTTCCCGGGCGCGGTGCCACTGTTCGACAAGCACCAGAAGCTCGGCGTCGGCAGGGCTGTCGGCCGCCGCTGCCGGGGAAGCGCGCCCGGATAGGCCCGCGGCGGCAATAAAGGCGCCAAGCGTCGCGACGGCAGCCCGCCTTGTCGGCAATTGTTCGAGCGAGCGCGCCAGCGGCCCGTTCTGTTTGCCCAGGGTAGGATTGTTCTGCCCAGCATCGGGCATGCGCGTGCTATACGCGCCTTCAGCCTTGGTCATAGATCACTCCTTTGATCAGGGTTAGGGCCGGGCGGGCGTTGAGGCGCCCGACCGGTCCGACATGTTCGCTCGCGTCGGGCCATTCCAGCAAGCGGACTTTTGCCCGCATTGGCGCTTTCGCTGCGGTTAAATAACCGAACTACGCGCGCGCCTCGATCGCGATCACCGCGAGGTTACGATATCGATCGATCGCCTTCGGCGACGTGCTGATCGGGTTGATCTGGAAAGCCTTGAGGCCCTTAACGTCGCCGGCCTTGGCAAGCTTGATCACCTCGGCCAGCTTCCCGCGGTAACGGGCATGCGTGGGCGCGCTGAAGTCGGGTTCGGGCGGCAGCTTGCCGGCCTTGGCGGCTTCCTCGATCGCAGCGCGCTTGCCGGGGGCCGGCTTGTCGGCTTTCGGCGCCTTCGCGGTCTTGGCGGACTTCTCGGGCTTCGCCTGGGCTGGCGTCTTGCCTTTCTGTGCGGCGCGCTTGATCGTCTCGATCGCGTTCCACGTTTCACGGTTCGCCTTGCCGGCGGCCGTGTTCGCCAACTGATCGACGCCGATCGAAACGACCCACTCGCCCTTGGCGTTCTTCGAGGTCGTGAATTCGCGGCCTTCCTCGGCCTTCGGGTTCTTCAACTGCGAGCGGGCGAACCGCTGTGCGTTGAAACGCTTCGGGAATGATTTGGTCGGCATGGCTGGCTCCTGTTCGGTGGTTGGCTGTGAGGGATTGATTGCTGTCGCGGCGTAGTCCTTCGGGACAACGACCTGCGCGCCGCTTGGCAGGATCGCGTAAACGAGCGCCCGGCGGCCGGTCTGGTTGCCGAACTTTGCGTTCAGCGCCGTTTCTTCGCCGCGCGCGGCTTCGAGGGTTGCCGCCTCTTTCTTCGCGAACATCCCCGTTCCGATGAAGATCGTGGCGATGAAACTAGTGGCGGTGGCGATCGCGGCGCGATCGGCGGCGTCCGCGGGGTGTATCTTTTTCATTAAGGCCCTCCGTTCAAACCGGCCCCATGCCGGCGCGGTCGGAGAGAGCGGCGAGCCGCCAAAAAGAGCAACTGGCGAGCTTATGCTCGTCTCGCGGAGCCGCGCGGGCATGCCTGCTCGCAGAGCAAATCGCGCATGGATTTCGCCCATCGGGTCTTCATCAACCATTAACCGAGCTAAGGCGCGTTTTATCAGGGTGGGTCTATCTCGGCGCCTGGAGGCAGGTCGTGAAAGAAAGAATTAAACTGTGGGCATTTTAGTTTGGGGAGCATTGGCGGACGCCTCAAGAATGAAGCTCATCACCAAGCTTCCAACGCGCTCCGGCGGCTTTGCCGCCAGGCGAAAAAAAGGTCTCGCCATGCCCCTGATTTACAAATTCCTGTGCGACGAGAGCGGCGCCGCTATTGAATACGCCCCCATAGCGGCGGGCATTTCGCTCGCGATTATCTCCGCCGTTAACGGCCTCGGTACAACGCTGCGCAACAAGTTCACATCCGTCAACACATCGCTTAGGTGATAGCGCCGGCGCCCTGCGGAGCGAGCCCGTGTTCAAAGATGGCAGTTACTCGGTGTGGTTTCAAACCAATTCGAACAGGGAAATGGGCATCGCCCACTTCGCACATGGAGAAGTCTGGGGGAGCGATAACACAAACACTTATCGCGGCTCCTACGAAGTCGAAGGCGATCGTTTAACGATCAGCGTTTCGACGACGAAACTCGGCCCCAGCCATTCGACTGTATTCGGCGCCGATGATCTAACCCTAAAGTTTGTCGGGAAAACATTTGGCAAGATGGCGGCGTGCACCGGTTCAGCGAACCAGATGCCGGGATTGCGGTTCACTGCCACGCTCATACTCAGAGAAGCTCAAACGGCCCCGCCGCAATTAAGTGAGCCAGTAGTTTTCGATCCAGCGAAACTGCGGAAGCTCCCAACGCTTCCCCGCTGACACATCCCTAATCGCTTTCAGCTAAGCCCCTTGCTGGTTGGGGCTCGATCCAGCACTTCGCGCACTCTCAGCGCGAGCTTCGCCAACGATATGGGCTTCTCCAAGAGGTCTACGCCCTCTTCTAGTCGTCCTTGATGGACAACCGCGTTGCGCGAGTATCCCGTCATATAGAGCACCTTTAAACCGGGGCGAATGTGGAGAGCACGCTTCCCTAACTCACGGCCGTTGATGCCCGGCATAACGATGTCAGTCAGGAGCAGATCGACACGTGCATGGTCTTGCAGCAATGTTGTCAAAGCCGACTGGGCACTTGGAGCGGCAATAACGCGGTAATTTAAATCCCGCAGTGCATCTGACACGTAGGCCCGTAAATCCGGGTCATCTTCCACAACAAGAATGGTCTCGAGGTTTTCGCTTCCAGGCACTCCCTCGGCGTAGTCGAGCTCTTCGGGGACGTCGCTTCGATACGAACGCGGGAAATACATCCTGATGCTGGTGCCTTGGCCAACCTCGCTATAGATTTTGATGTGGCCACCTGATTGTTTGACAAAACCATAGACTTGGCTCAGGCCAAGTCCGGTACCCTGTCCGGTCTCTTTGGTAGTGAAGAAGGGCTCGAACGCATGATCGAGAACCTCGTCCGACATTCCAGTGCCATTGTCGGTCACGGATAGAACGACATACTGACCTGGCGAAAGCTCCGGATTTATCCGACAATAATCTTCATCCGCGGAGACGTTCACCGCTTCCAACGTCAACTTGCCACCGTTCGGCATCGCATCGCGCCCGTTAATGCAGAGGTTGATAACTGCATTTTCAAGGTGATTTGTATCGGCTTCGATGACCCAAACGCCAGCACTCCCAACGGCCTGGACCTCGATCCTTTCACCAAGCGTACGTTGAAGGAAGTCTTGCAAGCTGTTCAGAAACGAATTGAGATCGATGGGCTTAGGATCGAGAGCTTGTCTTCGTGAAAAAGCCAGAAGACGGCTGGTCAAGGCTGCTGCCCGTTGCGCTCCTCGTTTGGCGTTTGTTAGGGCCCGTTGAATGTTCACGCTGCCGCTCGATTGTCGGCTATGGCGCTCAGCCGTTTCGATGTTGCCGAGCACAATCATAAGCAGATTATTAAAGTCGTGGGCGATCCCGCCGCTTAACTGCCCCACGGCCTCGAGCTTTTGGGCGGCCGCTAACTGCTCTTGAATGCGCGAGAGCTCATCTTCCGCCTTTTTACTTTCAGTGAGATCGCGGGTGACCTTCGCAAACCCAATGAGCTTGCCGTCGTCGTCGACGATCCGATCAATGATGACCGACGCCCAAAAGCGGCTTCCATTCTTCCTTACCCGCCAACCTTCGGCTTCAAAGCGGCCAGTCTCCCTTGCTTGAGAGAGTGCTTTTGTGGGTATCCCGAGTTCAAGGTCCTCAGGCGTATAGAATTGACTGAAATGGCGGCCGATTATCTCGGATGGATCGTAGCCCTTGATACGCTGCGCACCCGCATTCCAGCTTGCCACGTTGCCCGCTGGATCAAGCTGAAAAATTGCATAGTCAACGACCGCTTCGATCAACCGGCGGTACCGCCGTTCACTTTCCAGGAGCTCCTGCTGAGCTTGATGACGGTCGGTAATGTCCCTGGTCACTTTGGCAAAGCCGACCAACTGGCCGGAGGATTTATCTCGAATAGTGTCGATCACGACCAAAGCCCAGAACCGGCTGCCATCCTTCCGAACTCGCCAACCCTCGGAAGGGAAGCGCCCGTTCTCCCTGGCCGTTGCTAAGGCGACTTCGGGAAGCCCTTTGTCTCGGTCCTCAGGGGTGTAAAAAGTTGAGAACGATTTTCCTATGATTTCGTCGGCGGAATAGCCCTTGAGCCTCTCCGCGCCTGCATTCCACGTCCTAACTAGGCCGTCCGCGTCCAGCATGAAGATGGCATAATCAACGATGGCATTGATGAGCAGTTCAAACCGGCGCGCTTCGTCAATGCGATCGATCTGGCTATTGCTCATACTCTTCCACGACGTAGGGGAGGGGAATTCATCGATAAACGCAAAGGTGCCGCGTAGGTTCCTGGGCCGTTTTAAAACAGCAACGAGATCAGGAGGTTAGACTGGCGGGGGCGCCGTGATGCATTTGCTCCCGACGTGGCAGGCCTGCCAAGGCGGCCCCGCCTGGAATAGGGGGCATGTTTCCAACTCTGTGGAAAAGCTCAGATTGATTGGCTAGACGGGATCGACAGGCTGAGCGAACTTCAAGGGTGATCGGATCGGTCAGAATTCCGGCAAGGGCGAAACCGTCAGATGTCGATCCAAGTGGCAATTCTCAAGGTCCTGGTCAGTTATCCTGACGGACGCGCCACGCTCGACGAAATGAAGCGGGACCTCGCCATCCTTACCTCTTCAGGAAGGGATTGGTCGGACCTCCTCAGGCACCTCGCGGCTCGGGCGCCTGGGCTCGACATCTTTGCTCAGAAGCTCGTGGCGCGTGACGAAGCGGGGTGGACGATCACGGCCGCGGGACGAGACCGGCTGGAGCAAATTCAGAACCCTTCATACGAGACGATCTCGGAAGTTGCGGCCACGGCCGAGCCGGAACGGGTAAGCGTTGAACAAGATGAGCCGGTCCAGCGTCCGCCCAAGGTTATAACTTTCAGCAATCAGACACCCCGTCGGCGAAGGCGCAGCCGTGGACCATCTACCCGCTCAATTGCGCGCTGATCGATGCTGATCGGAATAGAAACGGCCCCAGCGCGGGGAGCAGCTGGAGCCGTCTCGGGGCTCAGCGCCGGGCGGCCGGCGCCGTTTTACGATCCTAGGACCAAGGGCTCGAACCTTTCAAACTATTTCGATCCCGCAGTGCACCGTAAGGGATTGGCTCCGCTTGATTTTCTCCTGTTTAGGAACATCATCCTCCTCCCATGGAGCATCGCGGGATCGCGTATCAAATAGTCCAAACCACCAACCCGACAGGTTGGCGATGGACAGTGCTTATTAGCGAGCACCGCACGAGGTCCGGAACATCGAATTCCAGTGGGAATGCTATTTTCAAAGCGGTACGCGCCATAGAACTTGAGCTAGGGGCGAGGCTTGAAGAGCCTGTTTCTCTTGAAGTCCCGGAGAACTAACGAGTTTGCGTAGATTGGAATTCGTTATGGCTATTTCGATCGGCTTCGTAACCGAGAATTCAATTGAGGAGTGCAAGCGGCGCGTTGAGGAGTGCTCCGATCTTCTGGAGCGAACGACCGTTCCGGAATATCGGGAAGCCTTAATCGCGATGGCGAAGGCTTGGGTGAAGATTGCAGAGCAAACAGGCCAGCCCGATCGGCGTTAGCGCGACAGCTACGGACCGCGATGGTGTCATCAATCATTGGTCCTCGCGAATTCCCTTATAGAAGGGATGGCGAACCTTTCCCTCAGCCGACTTCGCCCGGTACTCGACTTCGACGTTCAGCTGCGGTTCAACCCAGGTGCCCTTGTGCGCGATCCGCTTGGCGTAGGGCTGGGTTCTCCTGATCAATGGTTTGAGGCGCCTTTGCAAATCGGCTGCGGAGACCTTGTCGAAGCCGTGGTCAACCTTTCCTGCGTAAACGAGATCCTCGCCCTTTTGCCGGCCGAGATACAGTCCGTCCCATTTGCCTTCATCGAGAGCAAAGCCGGCGATGATCAGGGTCTCCCGTTGGGCGCAGGTTTTCTTTACCCAATTGCGATCACGTCCGCTCGCATAGATACTGTCCCGGACCTTCGAGACAACACCTTCCAAGCCGATCTTGCAGGCGTGCTGATACATTTCCCGACCATCGATCTGGTAGCTCTCGCTGAACTGAACATCCGTACCTTCTATGATCTTTTTGAGCTCGGCCTTGCGGCGCTCTAGCGGCTCTTTCCGCAGGTCGCGACCGTTCAGATAGAGCAGGTCAAAGGCAACCAGCACGATCTTCTTCGAGGTGCCCTTCAGTTCATTTTGAAGCACGGAGAAGTCAGTCGTCCCGTCCGCAACCGGGACGACGATTTCGCCATCAATGATCGCGGAGCCTGCATCGATGTGCCAGGCATCCTCGGCGACTTTCTTGAAGCGTTTGGTCCAATCGTTGCCGCGGCGGGTGAAAACCTTGACTGCGCCGTTCGATAGGTGAAGCTGAACCCGGTAGCCGTCGAACTTGATCTCATGGACCCAGCGGTCACCCGATGGCACCCGGTCGATCGGTGTCGCCAGGGCGGGGTCGACAAAGCCCGGGAACGACGCCTTTACGCCAATGGCTGGCGTCCTTTTACGCTGAAACGCCACGACAAACTCCACACCGATGATGACCAATGAGCGGCCGGTGGGTTCGTTCCGCGTAACTGGAAGCAACGCGATCTCGTTTTGGCCGAGGACAAAAAAAGGGAGAACCCGAAATGGCAGCCGAGAAAAGGACGCTCGCGGTCGCGCCCAGCATCGATCGACGGTCGCTTCTGGTCAGGACTACGACGTGCGAGACGTAGCGAAGAAAACCCGGAAATCGGCGGCTTCGGTGAAGAAGGCGGTCAAGAAAAGTAGGCAACTCTCGCAAGAAACGACTGGGCAGCCGCACCACAAGGAAATAAGCGGCTTTTTCACAAAACGGATTTAACCACTGGCTATTTCGGCGGGCGTAATCCTGGCGAGGAAAGCCAGTCAATCATATGAGAGCCCGTCTCAGCTTGACGAACCTTGCGCAAAATCTCATCCCGTTCGGGGCCCGGCTTCATGCCTTCCGCTTGCGCTCGCAAGCGGATCGCCTCTTTCGCTAAACGTTCTTCGAGAACGTCGCTTTGTTGGAAACGTCGCCGCTCTTTCACTGCTGCTCCTATGCTTTCCTCTGACGAGAGCATGCACCTCGGGAACCGCGGTTGCAATTATTTTCGGGATAAAATGGCAATCCCGCCCGGGGGATCAAAGGGCGGATCAGTTGTGCATCGCGAAATATCCGGTATCCGGATTATTGCCGCCAACCTTTTCGATCGTATGACACCTGCATACCTGCCGGTGGCCTCGGAGGGTGATTTTCGTCGGCCGGATTGCACACCGGGCACGGCATTCCGGCACCACCGCATCCGCAGGCATGGTCACCATCCCACGGCTTATCGGGGTGATCCTCGCAGACCCAAAAAGTGTCGCGGCATCTATTGCAGTCCATTTGCTAGTCTAACCGCGGGGCTGGGACAAAGTTCTAAAAAGATCAGGCTCTCCGATGTCGCTGTCTATGTCTTCCTTTTCGGGGCCTCTCCGCACGACTTTCAACGCATCATCCGATAGTGGCCGCTGAAGCGCCTTGGCCTCGTCCCACGGCGCCCGAAGCCAGACATCGCGCTCTTCATCGGTCGTCAGGATCACCGGCATCGCTTTGGGATGGATCGGTGCCACGACCGTGTTCGGCGCGGTCGTGAGAAAGCCATAGACATTGTGAGGCCCGGAGAGGGGTTTGGATTTCGTGCCCCGATCACCGTTGAACACGGTCCAGATCCCGGCGAACGCGAACAGTGGACGATCGTCGTTGATGGCAAACCAGACGACATCCTTCCTCTTCGTCTCGGGGTTCGGCTCCGGTGCATATTCGGCGAAGCTGTTGGCCGGGACCAAGCATCGGCTTTCCGGCTTTAACCAGCCGCGCCAATGTGGTGATGTCGTGTTGCGGATGTTGGTGACCGGCGCGCCGCCGGTTCGCGGCGGCGGCGGCATGCCCCACCGCATCATAGCCAGCTCGGTGCCGGTTTCAGTGTTGCGGATCACTGGTGCGGGGAAGTCCGGGAAGACGCCGGTCATCGGCGGGAGGTTGCCCACATAGCGGTTCACGACGCGGAAGAGCGCGGCGATCGCGGCTTGGTTGGTTGTGACGGAGTAGAGGTTGCACATCGGTTAGGCGGGCGCTGTTGCCGTCGCCGATGCGATCTCTTCCGATAATGCCAACAATGCCTTTTTCGCCTCAGTCGGCAATTGCTCCAAGGTGCAATTATACGGCACATCCAAACCGAGACGTTTTTCAGGATCGTCTTTCCACTGAAGGTGCACGAAGGAACGCTTCCTGTTCAGATCGTGATGCAAGCCGGTAATTAAAAGTTCAGTCATGGGCACTCCTACCGCTCCCCTGGCCACCAAGTTGATGGCGGATCGCTCGCCGATATTTTTGTAGTTCGCAGCGCCACAAGGTGGCTGCGCTTGTACGGATACCCGCGCACCTGTGAGCAGTCTTTACATCGCATGTAACGCTCAAGTTCGTGGACCGACGTTGCCTTCGGCCGGCGGACGATATCTAGCGCCACCGTTTGATGGGTATCGCAACCGAGGCACCGGACCTCAAGGAAGCCGTAGCCGGCGTTGAGGGCATCCCCCAGCATGGGGGATGGCTGCGCCGGCCCCTTATAGCCGAGCATCCGGGCGTTCCAGGCCTCGCAGGCCAGCCGATCGGCCTTGAGCCGGGCCTCTTTGGCCCGCTGCGCCGATATGCGGATCGCGTTGCCGTAGATGTGCTCGCGGGATTTGGTGGACATGGCGGATAGAATGCCCGTCGCCGGACCTACCGAGCAAGCCGCTAGGGATTGAGGAAAAGCCGCCCGACCACACTAGGTGCCGGTCAAGGATTGCTTACTGGGTCAGGCTGCTCCTCGGTCTGACCAAAAGATAGGCGACGCTATTTCGCGTCAGTCGGAACAATGCAGACACGACCGGTTTTCCTCGCGGTCGTGTTGGCGCTGGCTCCAGGGCCCGCCTCGGCCGCACTACGCGCGTCTTACTTCAGAGGCTCCGATGCAGGATAGAATTCTCACCGCCAAGGATTTTCAGAGGCCCAGCATATTGCTGGCAGGCACCGTCGATTACGCAATGTATCAGACGTTCCGGCAGCAATTCGACGCCCGTCCGCAAGACGATCCTCTAACGATCATCGAACTGACGACGCTTGGAGGCGATCCCGAAGTGGCGCGCATGATGGGCGAGGACATACGCTTCGTTAGTGACAGTTCACCAAATCGTCGCCTCGTCTTCTTGGGCAAAGCGGCGATCTACTCGGCAGGAACAACGTTCATGAGCTTTTTCAAGCGAGAGAACCGCTACCTAACTCGCGGTACGCGCCTCATGATACACGAGAGAAAACTGTCAAAGACCCTCGTTATCGATGGATCTTTGACCGCTTGCGTCGCAACCGTGGAAGCCAGTCTTAACGAAATCAAAAGCTCCATCGTCATTCAGAACGAAGGATTTGAGAACCTCATTCGGGGCTCAAACGTCACCATGGCTGAAGTCCTTAGCCGCGCGCCATCAAACTGGTATGTGGAAGCCAACGAGGCCAAGCAGTTGCGATTGATTGAAGACGTTCTGTAGGCCGTCAGACCGTATCGAAGCCGTAGTCGGCAAACGCCGCGTGTTGCTTCGCCTTTACGTCACTCAAGGATGATTGCTTGCCCGGTGCTGACTGTTGCGGCAGCGGTCCGAACGACGGCTTGACCGTCGGCGTCGCGCTGAACGATAGCGCGGCGGTCGCGCGCTTGACGAACTCGTTGATGTCGTTCATCGCCGCGTTCAGTTGTTCGGCCAGGGAGGACTTGAACGCCTCGCCGGTCTTTTCCCCGGCGGCACCGGCTGCGCTGGATTGATCCAGATGATCGCCGACATCCTGCCCAAGTCCGCCGCCGAAGGTTTGGCCGCCGAACTTGTTTCCGCCGAAGGTGGCCCCACCCAACGGCTTGCCCGATCGCATGTAGGACCAGAATGGATCGACGGCGTTTCGCTGAAGCCAGTTGCGCTGCATGTTCTTCGGATCGACCATGACGTTCGGGTTCATGGCCGTCCCGAGGCCCGCGGCAGCGCCCCATCCGGCGCCACGTAGCGTCCCTCCTAGCCAGCTACCTTGCGATGCGGGTCCTAGCGTCGCGGTAGGATCGCTACCCCCGCCGTTGAACATCCCGTTCCACATCATCTCGCCAAGCTTCGCCGACCCCCAAGCGCCACCGGCAACGGCCGCGAGCGTGCCGCCGACGACACCCACCTTGGCGCCGGTGCTGCCACCGGTCAGGATTTCATCGAGCCTCGTCAGTCCGGCCGTGAGGTAATCAAGGCCACCGACAGCCGACTTTCCCATTTCTAAGAAGTCTTGAACGTAGTTTGCGCCCTGCGCCTTGAACGCTTCCCACTTCGTCGTGTAGTCCTTCTGCTGAAACAGGTCAGCTGCATCGGTGCCCATCGCAGGTCGCTTGCGGTTCTTTTCGACCGTGCTGCTATTTCCAATAAGCGCAGCCAGGAATTCACCGGCATTCCGGTTGCTGAAGCCTTTCGTGATGAAATCGACGGCCTTTTCGCGAGCCGCGCTATCCGCATCGCTGTCGAGCGACATCCCGGCCTTCGACATCAGCGGGGCCAGGTTCTTCATGGCCCAAACGTACGGATTGTTGGCGAACTGCCCTTTGTCGATCAGTTCGCCGTCATCGCCGAGTAGACCGAACTTCTTCAACGAGGCCTTCGATGCCTTCGTCATCCGACCGCCAATCAAGGAGCTAAAGGCCGTAGCCTGCTCAGTCCCGAGCGTGGGCTCGTGCTGAAGCAGTGTGGGAAGGATCTCCGACCACCAGCTCTCGTCGAGACCGTACTTCGAGCTCTTGGCCGATTGAACGTAATTGAGGAACTTCTCGCCCGACAGCTTCGAGCCGAACAGGGTCTTGCCTTTGACGAAGGCCTCAAGCAGCCGCCCGAATTGCTCGGGGTTATTCGAGAACTGACCGGCTTCCAAGGACTGCGTGATGTTCTCCAGATCGGCGGTTGATTTGCCGCCGTCGCCCATGCCGTTGAGAACAACGCGCGCCTTCTCGTATTTCTCGATTAACTCGTCGGCGTGATCCAGGCTGCCAACAATCGAAGTGAGGTTCCGGAGATCTTCACCGATGGTGACTTGGCCGACCGAAGGATATCGACCTGAGAGCGAGCGGGCCCGGCCCGCGATCCGCGCCCGGTCTTCCGGGTTGAAGCCGGCTGCTTCCTGGCGGACCTGCTCACGACGAAACTCGGCCGCCTTTTCAACCGCCGATTTCGCGGCGTGAGCCGCCGACCCCACGCCGAGGGCGCCAGCAGCGAACTTAGCGCCGCCCTTAATGCCGCCCATGAAACGGCCGCTTGCCTTTTCGTGGCGCTCCATTTCTTCCCGCACGCTCCGGATGTTTGCGATTGTGCGTGATTTCCATTGGTCGAGAGCGCCAACGTAAGCGGACGCTCGCATTGCCTGCCCGGAGGACCGAAGGCGCTGCTGGAACTGATCGAAAGATCGACTGATCCGGTCGAGCTCTTTCGCACTGACCTTCATGCGATCGAGCTCACGAGAGAAGCTTTCACCCCACCCCCGGAAGCCGCGCGCGCCGCTCGATGCAAGCTTCTTCTCGGCGGCCGTGATGTTGTTCAGCGAGGCGGCCGCGCCTTTGGCGGGGCCGCTGACCTGATCGATGAGCTTAATAATCAGTTGCGATTGAAGAGCGCCCATTCGATTAGCCTTTCTGCATCAGCGTCGCTAGTTCGAATTCCTTGACGAAGTCATCCCACGGCATTCCCATTAGCTCCGCCATTGACCAGCCAATCACCCGGCCGACGATCGCTCGATAGACGCGCCATTCGGCGGGGTGCGATCTTCCATCGCCCCCGCGAACCGTCGGGGCAAAAAACTTGTTGCCGCCTCATCCAACCGAGCCGCGTCATCGTCATCGAGGCCGTCGAGAACGGCCTCGGGGATTGGCGAACCGTCCTGCGCAACGAAGATCGGGAAGCGAATACGTTGGGACCCGTCCTTGGCACCGATCGTCTCGACGAATGCTGCGACCTCGCGCACCGTCAGGCGCTTGAGCATGATCCGGTCGTAAACCTTCCCGTCGAGCGTCACCGGCCAATCTAGTGTGATGGTGGCGCTGCGACCGGCTTCGTTAACGAAGGCGACGACCGGCTGATCTGTTTCGGTGGTCATGGTTGCTCCTAGCGTGCGAAAAATCGGGTCACCGCGCCGCAGACGACGCATCGTGGGATATCGGGCGCCATCCGGTGCGCCCGGTCACTGACGATGAACTTGGCGGGATCATCGGCGAGGCTCGGAGCGAGGAAGCCGAGCGGATTGAAGCGTTGAGCTATGCGCTTCCGCAAATCCGGATCGGCGGCCAGCTTTCGCTCGATTTGACGCAATGAGTTCATCGATACCTCTCGAAACGGGTGCCGGCCCGGGCGGCACGTTCAACCACCGCACGGGCCGGCTGTGATCCGGTGCGATCCCTCACCGGAACAAGTGCGATCCTAGAGAAGACGCCGCAGGGCGGCGTTTCGCTCGTGGATTGCAGGAGCGAAGCGGCCGATCTCGGCGGAAATTTCGGGAGATGGTTGAGTTGCTTGCCAAGCTGCGTCGTAGCCGCCTCGGAGGTCGGGGATTTCAACTCCGTGGGCGATGTTGCGGCTGTCCAGGGCTGCGATGATGGTGAACGCATCGCGGATGTTCTGCAGCCCATCCCGGTGCAGCGCCTCGGCCTTTGCGCGGAGGCCGGCAGTCCCTTCGGCAACAGCGGCGCTGAGCCGGGCGTGCTCGTTGTCGAGATCGGCATTGAGCAGGGCGATCGCGGCGGGGATAGCTTCGTGAGCAGAAGCGGCTTCCCGCAATTCCGCTTGCGCCGCCGAAAGCTGGGCCTCGGCATTTGTTACTAAGTCGGCAGATACTGGCTTTCCCGCGAGCTCAAACGCCTTCGCCTGTCCTTGGGCAACGGCCAAAGCGGTCTCTGCCTTGGCTACGCCCGCCTTCGCGGTGCGGAGACGCTCAGCCAATTCGCCTTTCTGCACCATGCAGGTCTCAAGCGCCAGCCGCACGCGGTGGCAGCTATCGACGGCTTGATCGAGCAGATCGGTTTCGACCTTTTTCACGGCGGCCTTCATCGTCGAGCCTTTTGCTCTTCGCGATTGAGTTCGGCTACGACTTGATCCCACCCATTGGTTGCCTCTGGGTCAGCCGGAACCATGCTTTCCAGGACAAGGCCCCCCGGCGCGTCCTTGGCGCGCATCCCCATCGCGCCGATCTGTTCCGCCGGTGCCGCGCCGAGGATTTGTTCCGCTGCCTCCACGTCGGTCCCTGCAAGAGCAACGGTAACTGCCATGTTCAGTTTGCCCGCGGCTTTAGGGGATCGAAGGATGGTCATCATGCGCTCACGCTCTTTGGTAACGGCGGCGGCGACGCGATCATCGCCTTCGGCCCGCGCCTCGGCCACTCGCTTGTCTCTTTCAGCGCGCGCTTCGGCTACGCGGTTATCTCCGTCCGAGCGCGCCGCATTCACGGCGCGCTCTACGTCTTCGCTCGTAAAGTTCACGATGATCTCCGTTCGTTGACATGGGCTACCCGAAGGTGCCGAGGAATGAGCACGCGGCTGTTCATTGTGGGTTTCGGCCCTCGCTCGCTTAAGCTCAAAAGCTCCCGCGCGAGCCCAAGGGATATGTGGCCAAGAAGAGCAAGATGCATCGCGGCGCCTTCGCGACCGACCGCTTCCGGCAGCGCCATAATGTGATTGATGCGTTCCCGCTCGGCTGCAATTCCGGCCTCGAAGATGGCAATCCGTTCGGCGAGGGTCATCGCTGCGCCCCGATGCCGAACCGACGGAAGCGAGCCGGCGAGATCCGATCTAGCGCTTCGACCACACCTTCGAAGCTGTCCACGCTGTCGGCGAGGCCAGCCTCAACGGCATCGGCGCCGATGAACGTCCGGGCCTCAGTTGCTCGGATCGCCTCTGGCGTCAGCTTCGGGCGCCCCTTCGCAACCACCGCAATAAAAAGGTCGTAAAACCGATCCACCTCGGCTTGAAGTTCGGAAGCGGTCTCGTCGCTCAAGGGCTCGTAGGGGTTGCCATCGACCTTGCGATCGCCGGCATAGATCAGCCGGGTGGCTATCCCGGCTTTGTCCAAACGCCGGCTGTGATCGGCATGCAGCATTACGACACCGATCGAGCCGACGAGGCTCGAAGGCGTCACCACGATTTGGGAGGCGCCGGAAGCGATCTTGTAAGCGGCGGAGCAGCAAAGGCCATTCGCCACCGCAATCACGTTCTTCTCGATTGTCGCGCCCTGTACGACATCAGCAACTTCGGCGGCGCCGACCGCTTCGCCACCAGGACTATCGATATCCAGAACGATCGCATGCACCGCGGTGTCCCGCGCGGCCATACCGATCTCGCGCTTCAATCGGTCGTAACCTGTGATCCCGGAATAGGCGTCGATCCAGCTGGCGCGGTTCACGAGCGATCCGACGACGGGGATGATCGCCGTGCCCAGCCCGGTGGTCCTATAAGGCTTGCGCGGGCCGTTCGGATCGTTCGGATCGACCGGCTCGTAGCGGCCGATGTATTGAGAGGCGTGCGGCTGAACCGGTGCGGAGGCGGCAAGCTCCCGAAGCCCGTTGGCGTCGATATCGAGGCGGTCCCGCAAAACCAAGGCGATCGCCGCAAGCTTGTTCGGCGCGAGATAGAGTGGACGGTTAAGAATGCGATCGGCGAGCAGGGGGAGAAAAGTCATTGGGCGCTCCGCTTTGCACGGCGGCGGCGAGGAGGCCGCAACACGTTGGCCAACGCGAGCGCGAAGGATCGAACGATCGCGGCGTAAACCGGATCAAGCGGGATCGACTTCCGCTTTTGGTTTGGTCGTCGCTTGGTTGGGTGCTTGGCCATGCGCCGGATGGTTTCTGATTTCCGTCGCGCTGTCATTCGGCACCTTCGGCGTTTTCCGGCGGCGTTTTCGGCGGTTTGCGCGTCTTGCCTCTAATCCCTGTTGATAGAGTATCCGGTCAACGAGGGGCTGGTCACCTTGGTAGACCAACGCTCCGAACTGTCTCGCATTACGAGCCACGGTTCGATAATCACGGCGAAAAGTACCGGTGGCTTGCTGGATCGTCTGAAGGCGGTGACCGCCATTTGCCTCGGCGGCTTCGAGATCAAGAAGAGATTGGATCAAACGCGTCTTTTCCTCCGTCAGGCGCGCTTCCTGCTCGGTGAAAAACTCGGTGACGATCTCAATGATCCTTTCGCGTATCATCGCGCCCCGCGCTTCCGGCGCGGGCGCGCCACCTTGGCTGCCCCGCGCCCGCATTTCTCGGCGCCGGCGCCGGCCTTCTGACTTGCGCGCCCGAAAGCCGCATCAAATTCGTTTTCAAGCCGACGACGCAGCGCCAGATCGTTCGTAACCTGCGCCGGGATGGCTCCGATGTCGGCGCGGAGAGGCCCGGCGATCTCGTCGATCACGCGGATCGCTTCGGCTTGCCCCTCGCTGACCATCCGAGCCCAGCGCTCGGAATTCCGCAGCAGGATCTCTTCCGCGCGCTGTTCACAAACCTTGTTCGCCTCGGCAGCTTTGGCCGCCCGCCGGTGCTGATCTTGCAAAAAGTTGATGAACCCGTGGACCAGCCCCGCGATCGGATAGGCATCCCGGCCGGCGGCCTTCAGCCACCCATCGCGGGTCAGCTTCCGAACGTAAGCCGGCGTGATCATCAGCAACCTCGCTGCCACCTCGGTTGTGATCGTACCTTGGTTTCGATCAGGTGTTGCCATTCAGCGGCTCCTCCAAACGATACGAAACTTGGGTTTTTCGGTCGCAGGTTTTCCGCGAATTCCGGGCGGCGGCGCGCCCGCAACCCATGCCCGCCGAAATACGGTCCCTAAACATTTCCGCAGGAAGGCCGGGCCTTCGCGCGGTGGGCGGCGCTGATGCGGTGGATCGCGCCGGCAGCGGTCGTCCGCATCGTCGGCGATCGCTTTCGTGTGCCCGACTGTCGGGATCGCTCGGCCAATGGGCGAACAGGCCGGCGCGCTTGGCGCGGCCGGCCATCAACGTCCGACCCAGGTGTTGGCCCCGCCTGGAGTAGGGCTGAACCTGATCCAGTTTCATTCGGATCAATGGATCGTTGACGCGCAGCCAGCTATTGGCGGAAATGGTTCTTCCGAGCGGTGGCCCGCCCGCAAGGGCGGTGCCAACCGCCTGGGGGGTGTGGGGGGTTGGAAGGCAGGGGGTTGGAAGGGCGTTGGAAGCAGTTGGTACGCTCGTTGGCATGGGGGTTGGTACGGGGGTTGGAAGGTCGATTTTGGCGTTGGAAGGGGGTTGGAAGTCTGGCTCAGCAGGGCACGAGGCGCTTGCGACGCCTGGATGGTGGGCCATCTTCCTCAATTTGGATCGCACCGACTGATAACAATCGATCCATCGCTCCCTTAAAGGCCTTGCTTTTGAAGCCCTGCGCTTCAGGCAGCCCCTCGAATAAAGTTGGCGCATATGTTGCGGACGGAGATGGGCTAAACTGCCATCCCTTAGCCACTTGCTCTCTCAGCAGTCGAAGAAAGATCTCTTCGCATACCGAGGCCTTTGCCTCGGCGGCCGCCTCGCGGGCCGCCGCGGCCGAACCATCATCGCGTACGAACACACCGTCCTGCCATCGTAAGGGGAGCGAAAAACCCGGCGGGCCATAGTTGGCCTTCTTCCCGGTCAACACTCTGCTGTTTTGATCACCGGCCTGTTGTTCGACGTAAAGGCGAGACCGCAAAGAGTTGTGCCAGCCAGTATTGCCCGACGTGCCGCGTCCGCTTTGAATACCGCTCAGCGATGGATGCGAGAGCAGCGCGACCGCAAGGTCAAATTCCAATGCTAGCGACCTCAGCATTCCGATGAACGCCCGAGCCTGTGCTCGGCTCAGTTCATTCCCACCGAACACGTCGGCAAGGGGATCAATTACGACCAGCTTTGGCCTCAACGACGCGATTGTCGCACTTAGTTCCTTCCACAAGGGCGTCGGCTTTAGCGATGCCTCACCAGTTGCAACGGCTAGGACAGCGTCCCGGCCGGCAAGCGGGAGTAGAACGAGATCATGAAGTTCGGTTAGCGGGACACCCTCGTAGGCACAAATCTTCTCTAGGCGCCGGTGCTCCTCATCCAACTCATCTTCGGCATTTACGATCAGCGCGGGGCCTTTGATCGTTTGTAGCCCGTGCCATGGTCTTCCCAAGCAAACACATGCAGCGATGTGTTTCGCAATTGTTGTTTTGCCGATCCCACCTTCGCCGCTGATGCCGGTAACTTGTCGATCGGGAATAATGCCTTCACACACGAAGCGGCGGGGTGGCGCATCGCGATGGATCAGAGATGAGGCTCGCACAAGGCCGAAAGGCGCGCCGGCCATGCTAGACGGATCGGGGCTGGCATTCCCGCCGGCTCTGAATTGAGCACGAGCGTTAGCAGTGCTCGACACATCGTCCAGGGCGTCCTCTACCGTTCTATTGGGTCGGGGTGTCATGCCTGTGCCTGCCAGTCGTCCGCAATCAGCCGCGCCTTCAGTGCCGCGATGAATTCGAGCATCCATCGTTGTGCCGTTTGTTCATCGACCCCTAGGCTGATTAGCCGACCCAATTCGTGATCAACCGCCTGAGCGAGGATGTCGTAAACCTCTCGCTTGGTGCGACCGGCCACCCGTTCGGCCAACCGCTTGATATAACCGGTGCGATCGGCGGGCCGGAAGATCGCGACGGGTGCGCCAAGCGGAAGCTGGGGCGCCGCTGCATCTGATCGCCGTCGCCGACGCCGGTCGGGAAATCTCAGGATCAAGGGCATCATTCACTAGCTCGATGGTGGAAAGGTGCGCCGGGCGCGGCCGCAGCCGGCCCGGCGCTGTGCGATGACCCCTGCCGGCGTATTGGCGCGTTGCGCGACGCTGTCGGGCTCATGAGGCCAGGGCACGTTCGGGATTAGGCGGCGGCGCCGGGGTGGACGATCTGGGTTGCAAGCCATGCGGAAAGATCGCTGCGCCGATAAAAGACCCGGCGGCCGATCTTCAGGTACACGGGGCCTTTGCCTTCGCATCGCCAGCCGGCGAGGGTCTGCGGCTTCTGGTGGAGCGCGCGAGCCGCTTCCTTGTCGTCCACCAGATCATCGATATCGACGGCGGCGGGCAGGGGGCTCGTGGCCTGGGCTGCTTTGCGGCCGGTTACGTTTGGCTGGATCGTTGTCATTTGGCACTCCGCAATTCAAATTCGCTTCGATTGCGGAGTTACCGGGAAATTTATCGCCGATCTAATTGGGGATTAATTTTCAGTTTTGATTTCGATCCCAATGCGCGTCTTGCGCCCGTTTTACGGGCCTTCGGTTTTGATCGTGACTTTCGTCTTGGGCCGGCCTTTCGGATGCGAAGCAGTTCGACCAAACCCTCCCGCTCCAGCATTCGATCCCCAAGAACCGGCCTAAGGGCCGCCGAGAAGAAATCGGGGAGGTTGCCTTCAACGGCGCCGAGAACGGACCGGGTGAAAGTCAATTGTCCGCCAGCCTCGATCCAAATGCGGAAAACCTCATCGAACAGCGCGGTGCGGTCAGGATCGCGGTGGCCCGTGAACATAGAAGCCCAATTGTCGTAAATTGCAGCGTATCGTTTCGCCTTGGCCGCGAGGCTCTCGATCGTCATTTCAGCTTCCGCAAAGAAGCTGAGGTCTAACGACCGTTGTTCCTCTGATGGCAGTCCCCATAACGGAACGGACTTGTCGGTGATTGCGCCAATCGAAGCGAGAAGCTGATCAGCGGCCTTCTGCACTTTCTCCCACTGCTTGCGCCTCGGTGCGGCTGGCAACAGGAGCGCATTGTCAGAACTGTTGATCAGATACTCAACGGCGATGCGCTCAAGCTGGCCACGCACGGTGTCCGGATTATCGCATTTCACCTTTTTAAGGATGCTCTGTATTTTTTCCCATTCCTGCTCGGAATACCTAAACCTGATCATGACCGCCGTTTCCCTGCCTTGAGGGGCTTTACCGGCAAAGATGATCGAGCCGACGCTTTGGCGATCGCCGCGGTCATCGCCGTGCCGATCTCCTCGTTGATGTCGGAAACGACATCGCGGGCTAAATGCGCGTATCGCTGCGTCGTCGCCGGCACGCGATGCCCCAAGAGCTTGCCGACCATCGCAAGCGAGAAGTTTCGGTTGATCGCCCACGACGCAAAGGAGTGACGGAGGTCGTGAAGCCGAACGTCGTCGAGCCCTGCATGCTTGCGTGCGATGATCCAGGCACGGCCTAGGTTCTTGTAGGGCTCGTCCTTCTTCGCGCCGGCAATGACGAAGGTGCCGACCTTGGGAATAGCCTTGAGCACTTCGAGCGCTGCGTTGCTGAGATGGATGGTCCGAGGCGTGTTCGTCTTGCTGTCCGGAAGCCGTACCATCTTCCGATGCCAATCGATGTGGCTCCATTCGATGGCGACAATTTCTCCGGAGCGTGCGCCTGTGAAGAGCGCCAATCGAAGGCCGGCGGCGGCATGCGGGCCGATAGCTTTATCCTCTTCAGCCTTGGTGATGGCTGAGGCAGCCTTCTGCAATTCTTCCTCGGAAAGAAACCGCTCGCGTTTCTGTTCGCGATACATCGCGATCCGCTTCGCCGGGTTCGTATGTGGCTGCCGAAGACCAACGTCTTCGGCGAAGCTCATCAGAGCCCGGAATGTTGAGATGATGTAGTTCGCACGCCGCGGCGTGTTCGACATCGCCGCGTGCCAAGCAATCACGTCGCTCTTCGATACGGCCGAGACGGCCATGGCGCCGAGGCGGGGCTTGATCCGGTCATCAACGATCTTCTCGTAGTCGGCAATCGTGCGAGGCTTCAGTTTGGGCCTAACGAATTCGGCGAGCCATCGATCAGCAAGTTCTGAAACGGTCGTCTTGCTGGCTTGGAGGGCGGCTCGGCGAACATGCTTCTCAGCGGTGGGGTTCTTGCCGTCTCGAACATCGCGGAGGATTGCGTGAGCTTCGTTGCGAGCCGCATTGACCGAGGTTGCCGGAAATTCGCCTATCTTCACTTTGGTCCGGCCGTTTCCGGATCGGGCGCGAGCCATGAAAATCTTCGCGCCGGCCGGGGTCACGCGAACGTAGAACCCGGGAAGGGAAGTGTCGGCATAGGTCCGGTCTTGCCCGTCGATGGGCAAGGCTTCGACAAAATCGGCGGTCAGTTTTGGCACAATCCGTATACCCCCAAACGGGCCCCCAGGGACCCAAATTTGGTAGATTTTGCCAAACGTAAGCGGATTTTGGAAGACGATAAGGAAGCGAAATCAAGGCTGGCTGATTGAGCGGGGGCCCGGCAAAAATATGCAATTTTGCCTGCAAAACCGTGTACACCAGTTCAATTCTGGTCGTGGCCTCCAATCCACTCTCGGGTAATCACCTCTAGTCAATCTGTTACCCTGATCGCTTCATCCGTTGATCGAAAGCTTTGATCGCGCTCAGCAGCTCGCGGTCCAGCCTTCGGGGAAGGGGATCAGCGGCCAAGCCATTTCGTTGTCATTGGCCGGCATCGGAGGCGGATTTCCGACCGGCTGTTCACGATAGAGCCCCTCCTCAATCGCCGGCGCGACTGCGGTGTGGATGGCATCCAGCAATCGTTCGAATTCGGCTTCGCTCATCGCACGCTCTCCCAATCTTGAGCGGGCAAATTGGCAAAGACCTGCTGTTTCCAGCTTGCAGAAACCGTTCAAATTGTAACGACCCGGACGACGCGCGCCGGTCTGGTTAGCAAAAGGCTAAAGCGGTGGAAGAAAGAGGGTCTAAAGTCACGCGGCGTGGTGGTCGATTTTTCAAACCAGCGTCGCGGGTGAAAACAGCCAAACTACCGGGCGGTGTTTGGCTCCCCGGCCTGGATTCGAACCAGGGACCATTCGATTAACAGTCGAATGCTCTACCGCTGAGCTACCGAGGAATAGGCGAAACCCGTTCGCGGGCTGCGTATAACAAAGCCCGGAAGCCTTGCAAAGAACGAAATCGCGGGTTCGGCAAGAAGTCCGATCGACAGGTTAATCTTCCGGCTGCTCTTAGCCCGCGGCCTGTCCGGAGGGGGCAACGATTGTTTAATGGCCTCGAATTGACCGCATTCGACCCGGAACCTCTTGGGGGCCGGGACTTGCCAGGAGGCGATTCGATGCCAGACATCCAGAGCAATCCCACTCATAACGCGCCGCTGATGGCCCCTCATTTTTCACCGCAGTTGAGCGATGACGAGTGTCTCGCCCGGCTCGCGGAGGCGGTGCGGGAACAGGATGCCGCCCGCCTCGGTGAGGTGGCGCAGCTGATTGGGCAGCTGGCCGCGATCATCGAATAGACGGCTTCTAGCCCAGAGGTCTTGTAGCGCCAGTCAAGGCACTTGGCTGGCATGTTGCGTTTCGGTCGGCCTTGTACCAAAGATGGGCCCCTTGGTTCATTTCGCGGACGCCGTCCGCATGGTTTTCAGGGTTAGCCCATGTACGGTTTTACGGCCGCGCGCCAGAAAATGGTCGATGGTCAGGTGCGTCCGAGCGATGTCACCGATTCTAGAATCATCGATGCGATGCTGATGGTGCCCCGCGAGGCCTTTGTTCCCCAGAGCAAGCAGGCGCTGGCCTACCTTGATCTTGATCTCGACGTCAGCGATAACGGATCCGCCCGGCACTGCCTGATCAAGCCGGCCGTGATCGCCAAACTGCTGCAGGCCGCTGAAATCCAGAGTACCGACCATGTGCTGGTCGCGGGCTGCGCCACCGGTTATGTCGCGGCCTTGGCAGCCCAAATCGCGGCCCGGGTCACGGCGTTGGAAAGCGATCCTCCGCTCGCGGCGGAGGCCCAAAGAGTATTGGCCGGACTTGGCTTCAATAACGTCGCGGTCAAGGCCGGGGCGACCGCCGACGGTGATTCCGCAGGCGCTCCGTTCGACGTGATCTTCCTGTGTGGTGCTACCGAAATCGCTCCTGAACGGCTCTATGGCCAGCTAGCCGAAGGGGGGCGGCTGGTAGGAATATCCGCCGCCGCCAAACCACCCCGCGCCGTCCTGGTAACCCGCTCCTCCCACGATTTTGGCAGCCGACCCCTGTTTGACGCGACCGCCCCGGTTCTGCCGGGCCTTGCCCGCACTCCAGGGTTCGTTTTCTAGGGTGTCGGACCGGCTTTTCCCTATCCGGATCAGGAAAGTGTGGCCCGTATGCCCCACAGGAAGAGTTTCCGCAGCGAAGGCCCGCCGGGGGTTCCGCCGCGCCTAGTCGACGCCTATTGTGGGTACCCGGGATAAGATTCGAACCGGTTCGAGGCTTTGGGACCGGGTGACGGCATGGATGGAATACCGGGAATGAGCGGAGTTAAAGTTGCCACCGGAGCCGCGGCGGCGTTGCTTCTGATGGCATGTGTGGGATCGGCCCCTGCACTGGCCGACACGATTGAGGCTGCGCTGGTGCGGGCCTACCAGAACAATCCACAGCTCAACGCCCAGCGGGCGCAGGTCCGCGCGACCGACGAAAACGTACCTCAGGCTCTCTCGGGATACCGTCCGCGCGTGTCGGTGACCGGCAGCGCCGGCTATCAATATACCGACACCAACACCACGGCGGGCGGCAGCCCGAACGTCCTCGTCCATACCGAAATTCACGGCACCAATGCGCCGCGCAGCGTCGGCGCGACCATTTCACAAACGCTTTTCAACGGGCAGCAGACCGCTAACCGCACCCGCGCCGCTGAAAGCCAGGTTTCCGGCTCCCGCGAGGCGCTGCGTGTGCTCGAGCAGAGCGTGCTGCTTTCGGCTGCCACCGTCTATATGGATTACCTTCGCGACTCCGCGATCGTCGAGGTTCAGCACAGCAATACACGGGTGTTGGAACAGACGTTGAAACAGACCCGCGATCGCTTCAATGTCGGCGAGGTGACGCGCACGGACGTCGCGCAATCCGAGGCTCAACTTGCGGCTGGCCGCACCCAGCAACTGACCGCCGAATCCAACCTCAACACCACGCGATCCAATTTCCGGCGGATCATCGGCAATGAGCCCGAGCAACTTGCTGCCGGATCGCCGGTCGATCGCTATTTGCCGGGAACCCTGATCTCCGCCATCGATCTCGGCCTGACGCAAAATCCCAACGTCACGGCGGCGATGTACGGTATCGACGTCAACTATCTTCAGGTCAGGATCAACGAAGGCGCGCTGCTGCCGACCGTGACGTTGCAGGCGGCGGTCCAGCAATCTTACGAACAGAGCCTGACGATCTACCGGTCGTTCGGCGCCTCTGCGGTCGCGCAGCTTTCGGTGCCGGTTTATCAGGGTGGCGCCGAATATTCATTGATCCGGCAATCCAAGGAAAATCTGGCCCAGCAGCGCCTCAATCTCGAGCAGGTTCGCGATCAGGCCCGGGCCAGCGTCGTACAGGCCTGGGGTCAGCTATTGGCCGGCAGGGCTCAGGTATCCTCCGCGCAGGCTCAGGTGGCAGCGTCTGAAATAGCGCTCAACGGGGTGCGCGAGGAAGCAAAGGCCGGGCAACGGACCACGCTGGACGTCCTGAACGCGCAACAGGCGCTGGTGAACGCGCGTGTGGCGCTGGTTACGGCTCAACATGACCGTGTCGTGGCGTCCTATGCCGTGTTGAGCGCGGTCGGCCGGCTCTCACCCGTGGTCCTCAACCTGAACACCACGATCTACGATCCGAGCGTTCACTATCAGCAGGTCCGCGATAGCTGGTTTGGCATTCGCACGCCGGACGGGCGCTGACCACCATCTGGTTCCGTGGAATCGCCAATACATTCCCTTGCTTGCAATGACTTGCGGCCCTGACATAGCCTTGTCGGGGGAGGTGAGGCGATTCGTGCTGTGCGATTCGTGATCCTTGGTGCCGTGCTCGATGCTCGCCAAGCAAATGACGACCGAGGAGCGTGCACGATCTGGGGACAAGTCAGGCCTTCAGGCCGTGAAACTCCAAACCTGCCCATTCTGAACCGGCAAGGATACCGCGCTTGGTGTAGAACGCTTCAGTGTCCCGAATCCAAATTCTTCGCGCTCTGAGAACGGCGTTGGATTGAGGGACACTGGCAAGGTTGTAGGGTGTTCTCGTCGGAATTTGCTTGAAGCGCGTACCGCGACGACAGCAGCGAGTATCTGCACGGGGACAAGTAGGCGGTTGATGATGTGGAGTCGGAGATGACGCAGCCTGCGAAGGTTCAGGAGCCCTCGATGGAGGAGATTCTGGCGTCTATTCGGCGCATCATCGCGGACGATGAAGCCAAGCCCGCCGACGCAAAACCTGCCGATGCCGTCCAGCATTCGGGGTCGACAGCAGGCTCGGCGCCGAGCAAGCCGGCGATGACGGGTATTCCTCCCTCAAGTATTCCAGCCGCGCAGGCTGCCGCCGCGAAATCTCCGCCAGCGGCTGCCAAGCCCGCGTCGCCGCCTCCTGCGTCCAATTCACAGGACGATATCGATGCGATGCTGGCGAGCCTTGATGAGACCACTTCCGAGGAGGAAATTCGGCCTCCGTTGCCGGACGGGGAAGTTTTTGAGCTGACCGACGCCATGGCTTTGCCGGAGTCGCCGTCCTCGGGGTCGTTCCAAAAGGTCGAACCACACGACGACCTCGAATTCGCCGAGACACCTGTTGCAGGACCCAGTCCGGCGATCGAGCCGCGGCGTCCGCCGTTAGAAGCGCCAGCCGCGGAACCGTCGGCGCAGATTCTTTCCCGCTCGACGGTTTCCGCCGTCGAATCTGCCTTCAATTCGCTTGCCAATACCGTGCTCAGCAACAATGCGCGAACCCTTGAGGATCTGGTCAAGGAAATGCTGCGACCGATGTTGAAATCCTGGCTGGACGACAACTTGCCGGGCCTGGTCGAGCGGATCGTGAAGGCGGAAATCGAGCGGGTATCCCGGGGACGCTAGCTCCGCCAGCGCCAGCCGTTTCATTTTCTCGCGATTGGGCGCCAAGCCAAGAGCTGGCAGGACGATCACGCCTTGAATGCGGCGGCCGCGACCTAAGGTGTCGCCGATCGTGTCTTGCCCAGGTTGACTTGACCGGCTGGGGCGGCTTTTTAGGGTCGATCCGAACCATATGTAGTCGGATGACGACCTCGACCTTTGCCTGAGCATGGTTGTTTCGGAAAAGACGGCTGCAGGCAGTCATTTCCGGGATATGCCGAGCGCCAGCCCAACCCGTGAATGCCATGATCGAAAAGAACTATCAGCCCGCCGATATCGAACAGCGTATGTCCAGGGCTTGGGAGGAAGGTTCAGCCTTCAAGGCCGGTCGAGCGGACCGCCGCGACGCCAAACCCTTCACGATCGTGATCCCGCCTCCGAACGTCACGGGGTCGCTGCACATGGGCCATGCGCTCAACAACACGCTGCAAGACATTCTCTGCCGTTTCCAGCGGATGCGCGGCCGTGATGTGTTGTGGCAACCGGGCACGGATCATGCCGGAATCGCCACTCAGATGGTGGTGGAACGGCAGTTGATGGAACGCCAGCAACCCGGCCGCCGCGACATGGGGCGAGCAGCGTTTCTCGAACGCGTTTGGCAGTGGAAAGCGGAAAGCGGCGGGGTGATCGTCAACCAGCTGAAACGTCTCGGTGCGTCCTGCGACTGGTCGCGCGAGCGCTTCACCATGGACGAGGGACTGTCACGCGCGGTCGCCAAGGTCTTTGTCGAACTCCATCGTGAGGGGCTGATCTACCGGGATAAGCGGCTCGTCAACTGGGACCCGAAACTGCTCACCGCGATTTCGGACCTCGAAGTGCAGCAGATCGAGGTGAAGGGGAGCCTGTGGTATCTGCGCTATCCGATTGAAGGCAGGGCATTTAATCCCGACGATCCATCGTCCTTCATTGTGGTAGCGACCACGCGCCCGGAAACGATGCTGGGCGATACCGCGGTGGCCGTGCATCCGGACGACGAACGCTATCAGAAGCTGATCGGTAAGCATGTCGTCCTGCCGCTGGTCGGCCGGAAGATTCCGATTGTCGCAGATGATTATTCCGATCCGGAAAAAGGCTCGGGTGCGGTCAAGATTACGCCGGCGCACGACTTCAACGATTTCGAAGTCGGACGTCGCCATAATCTGCCGCAGATCGGCGTGCTGGATCAGGAAGCGCGTCTGGCGCTGACAGGCAACGAGAACTATTTGCGCGGGCTGCCGGAGGGCGCAGCCACCTTCGCCGAAGAATTCCACGGGATGGAACGCTTTGCCGCTCGCAAGGAGATCGTGTCCCGGCTCGAAAGTTTCGGATTTCTAGAACGGATCGAGCCGAACACCCACATGGTACCACACGGTGACCGTTCAGGCGTCGTGATCGAGCCCTATCTCACCGATCAATGGTATGTCGATGCCAAAACGCTGGCGCAGCCGGCGATCGCAGCGGTGCGGTCGGGCAGCACCAGCTTCGTACCGAAGAACTGGGAAAAGACCTATTTCGAGTGGATGGAGAATATCCAGCCCTGGTGCATCTCGCGACAACTGTGGTGGGGCCACCAGATTCCCGCCTGGTATGGTCCTGACGGCAAGATATTCGTCGCCGAGACCGAGGAAGAGGCAGTCGGGCACGCGCTTGGTTATTATGTCGAGCAGGAGGTCATTACGCCCGAACAGGCGCACGAGATGGCGCTTGATCGCGACAAGCGCGAGGGATTTATCACCCGTGATGAAGACGTGCTTGATACCTGGTTTTCCTCGGCGCTTTGGCCGTTCTCGACGCTCGGTTGGCCGGACGACGATCAGGACGTCAGGCGCTATTATCCAACCAATGTTCTGGTGACCGGCTTCGACATCATCTTCTTCTGGGTGGCCCGGATGATGATGATGGGACTTCACTTCATGGACGACGTGCCGTTTCCGACCGTCTACATCCACGCGCTCGTTCGCGACGAGAAGGGCGCCAAAATGTCGAAGTCGAAAGGCAACGTCATCGACCCTCTGCAACTGATCGATGAATATGGCGCCGATGCGCTTCGTTTCACGCTGGTGGCGATGGCAGCCCAAGGTCGCGACATCAAGCTGGCCACCAGCCGCGTCGAAGGCTATCGCAACTTCGCAACCAAATTCTGGAATGCCTGCCGTTTTGCCGAAATGAACGGCTGCGAATTGCCAGTTGGTTTTGAGCCCTTCAATGCCACTGAAACCTTGAACCGCTGGATCGCGCATGAAACTTCGCGCGCCTTGCGGGAAGTGACGGAGGCGATCGAAGCCTACCGGTTCAACGACGCAGCGGGAGCGATCTATCGTTTCGTCTGGAACGTTTATTGCGACTGGTACCTGGAATTGGCCAAGCCATTGTTGATGGGCGAGGAGGGCCCCGCAAAGGCCGAAACGCGGGCGATGGTCGCCTGGGCGCGCGATGAAATCCTCAAATTGCTACATCCCTTCATGCCCTTCATTTCGGAGGAATTGTGGGCGGTGACGGCAAAGCGCGAAGGTCTGCTGACTTTGGCGGTCTGGTCACGAAAGGAGAGCGAATTCACCGCCGAACAGCTCACCTTGATGGCGGCTGCGGCGCCCGCGGATGTGATCGTGCCGACAAGCTTGATCGAAGTCCCTCCCGCCGATTTCAGCGACCCCGCCGCCGAATCCGAAATCGGTTGGGTCGTCGATCTGGTGACCGCCATCCGTTCGGTACGGGCGGAGATGAACATTGCCCCTGCCAATTTGACGCCCTTGGTGCTGGCCGGCGCCAGCAACGAGACCAAAGCGCGCGCTCAACGTTGGAGCGATGTGGTGAAACGCATGGCGCGCATCTCCGACATTTCCTTCGCCGATCAGGCTCCGGAGGGCGCCGTTCAGTTGTTGATCCGAGGCGAGGTCGCCGCCTTGCCGCTCAAGGGTGTCGTCGATTTTTCAGCGGAGAAGGCCAGACTCGACAAGGAGCTGGCCAAGGCAGAAGGCGACATCAAGCGCGTCGATGCCAAGCTTTCGAACGAGAAATTTGTCGCCAATGCACCGGAAGAGGTTGTCGAGGAAGAGAAGGAAAAGCGCGAGGCAGCGGTTGAACGGAAGAGCAAGCTCATCGAAGCGTTGGAGCGGCTGCAGAAAATGACTTGAACCTTCTCATTCGGCTGCAAGGGGCTTGCTGAGAAACTTTGAACCCTTCCAGCCATAGCGCCAGGGCAGGTCGGCCGCCTTGGTGATTCCAATCCGAACGCCGGCGATGATCTCAGGGTTGACCGCACGAGCGTAGAGCCTGATCGGCGGCGCCAGCAGCGAAAGACCGTTATGGTCGGAAGTAATCCCGAGCGCCTCTGTCAGTTTGCCCGGTCCTGAACAAAGCGCTCGTTCGTCCACCACACCGCGCCGGCGTCGCATAATGGCCAGACCATCGGTGGGCTCAAGGGCGCGGATCAGCACCGCGCTCGCCGAACCGGCCTCTTCGCAGACAAAATTCACACACCAGTGAATACCGTAGGACCGATAGACATAGGCGTAGCCCGGTGGCCCGAACATCACCGAATTGCGCGGTGTCGGGCCGCCATAGGAGTGCGCGGCGGGGTCGGTATGGTGATAGGCCTCGACCTCGACGATGATGCCGCCGACCCCGTCGACGAACAATGTCGTCCCGATCAGATCCGGAGCGACGGCATGCACGCTGCGATTAAAGAACGCGCGAGTCAGCAATTTGCCTCGCTTCTGCCGATGCGCATTCGATTTTGGAGCCATTCCCCGGAATATGGTAAGAGTCCGCCGCAGGCAAGTTGGGCGGTTGTTTTTTGCAGGCGGGCGGATTAGCTAACCGGTTTAGCGAACGGACATCGCATGGTCGTGGTCATCGATACAATCTCCGGCACTCCGTTGAGGCCCCGTCATCCCGAAAAGATGAACCGGCCGGATACGGCGCTTGCGCCGAAGCCGGACTGGATCAGGGTCCGTGCGCCGACCACGCGCGGCTATGCCGACACCCGGAATATCGTCAAGGAGAACGGCCTCGTTACCGTCTGCGAGGAGGCGGGGTGCCCCAATATCGGGGAGTGCTGGGACAAAAAGCACGCCACCTTCATGATCATGGGAGACACCTGCACCCGCGCCTGCGCGTTCTGCAACGTCAAGACCGGGCTACCCGGCGCGCTCGATGCGCTGGAGCCGGCGCATGTGGCAGAGGCCACGTTCAAGCTCGGCCTTGCGCATGTCGTTATCACGTCCGTCGATCGGGACGATCTGGCGGACGGCGGGGCGGCCCATTTTGCCGCTACGATCCGAGCCATCCGGGAGCGTTGCCCAACCACCACGATCGAGATCTTGACGCCGGATTTTCTCCGTAAGCCGGGTGCGCTAGAAATTGTGGTGCAGGCCAAGCCTGACGTCTTCAACCACAATCTGGAAACGGTACCGTCCAATTATCTCACCGTGCGTCCGGGTGCGCGGTATTTTCATTCTGTTCGCTTGCTACAGCGCGTGAAGGAAATCGATCCCTCGATTTTCACCAAATCGGGGATCATGGTTGGGCTCGGCGAAGAGCGGCACGAAGTTCTCCAGCTGATGGATGATTTGCGTTCGGCCGACGTGGACTTTTTGACCGTCGGCCAGTACCTGCAGCCCACGCGCAAGCATCATCCCGTGATCCGCTATGTCACCCCCGACGAATTCGCCGGCTATGAGAAGGTCGCTTACGCCAAAGGTTTTCTCATGGTGTCGGCAAGTCCGCTGACCCGATCCTCCCACCACGCTGGAGAGGATTTCGCGCGACTGAAATCGGCGCGCGGGTCGCTGCCGCGTTGAGTTTCTGACAATGCCGAAATTTTCCAGCCGGCGCCTAGTCCATCACGCCGCTGCGCAGATGTTCGATCTCGTAGCCGATGTCGAACGCTACCCCGAATTCGTGCCGTTGTGCCAGTCGCTTCGGATCCGTCAGCGCAACGCGCAGCCCGACGGCCGCGAAGTGGTGATCGCCGACATGACTGTTTCTTTCAAGCTTGTGAAGGAAACTTTCACCAGCCGCGTTACGCTCGATCGTGCCAATCTGCAGATATTGGTGGAATATCTGCAGGGGCCGTTCAGCCGTCTGGAAAATCGCTGGTCGTTTGCCGCAAAATCCGAACAGGCCTGCGAGGTCGGCTTTTACCTCGCCTACGAGTTCAAGAGCCGGATGCTGGCTATGCTGATGGGCACGATGTTTGATGCGGCGTTTCAACGGTTTTCCGCGGCGTTCGAAAAGCGCGCCGATCAGATTTACGGCAGGCCTGCAATCTCGAAAACCTGATCGGATCAGGCGCGCGGCGTGCGCCGCGACTTGGCCGCTGCCCGGCGAACGGTACGCCCAGTGCGTGGACGGAGCCGGCTGACCGGCTCTCGTCTTGGTTTTTTCGACGGCTGTGGTCCTCGCGCCAGATCGATCAACATCCGCAACGCCTCGACCACCGATCTCTGGCGAACCGCGCTGCGACCGATCGCGCCAAACCGGCACTCGCGGTGCAGGATCCGCCCGTCGCGCGAGGCGGCGGCGAAATGAACGAGCCCAACCGGCTTGCCCGGGGTGGCGCCGCCCGGGCCGGCGATGCCGGTGACCGATACCGCGAGATCAACGCCGGCTTTCTCCAATGCGCCCACAGCCATTGCGGTTGCGGTTTCCCGGCTCACGGCACCGAAAGTCGCAAGCGTCGTCGGTTCGACGCCGAGCATCGCGCGTTTGGCTTCATTGGAATAGGTGACATACCCGCGGTCGATGACATCGGATGAACCCGGAACATCAGTCAAGGCGCCGGCGATCAGGCCGCCGGTGCAGGACTCGGCGGTGGCTACCGTCAGCTTGCGCGACCGGCAGAGGTCCAGCAGCGAGCGGCTGAGGGCGCGGGCGTCGCTCGGACCCATAGCTAGCGCTCCGATTCCGAAGTTCGCATCATTTCTGGGCCGGACCTCCTGGCAACTTCGAAATGCGCATCACGAATAGGCGATTCCAATGCCATTTAGAACGTCAAAGCCGGCCCGGACGAATGCCTGAATTCGGCAAGGATTTCATCTTCGCCGCAGCTGAGTCGTTTGGCTATCTGCGTGGTTCGACCGCATCAGGTCGCCCAGGGCAGGCGAATGGTCGCGCTGGCGGTGGCGGCGATGCCTTCTTCGCGCCCGGTAAATCCAAGCCGTTCGCTGGTGGTCGCCTTAACGGCGACGCGGGAAATGTCGACGCCAGCGATTTCGGCGATCCGGGCCCGCATGGCATCGCGCAGCGGGCCGATCTTCGGCCGCTCGCAGATCAGCGTCACCTCGAGATTGGCAATGCGTCCGCCGCGATCGCCGACGCGCTGAACAGCATGTTTGAGGAATTGGTCCGATGCCGCTCCCTTCCATCGCAGATCGCTCGGCGGGAAGTGAGAACCGATATCGCCATCGGCGAGCGCACCCAGAATGGCATCCACCAGCGCATGGAGTCCGACATCGCCATCCGAATGCGCCAGAAATCCCCTGCTGTGCGGCACCCGAACGCCGCAGATCATCAGATGATCGCCATCGCCAAAAGCGTGTACGTCATAACCGGTGCCAGTCCTGACGTCGCCCAGCATCGCGGCAAGGCGTGATTCTTCTCGGATGAAATCTTCGGGCGTCGTCAGTTTCATATTGGCAGGATCGCCTTCAAAGGTGGTCACGGTCAATCCCGCCCATTCGGCGAGCGCCGCGTCGTCGGTAAAATCGTTGCGGCCCTCGCGCGCCGCGCGGCGATGCGCATCGAGAATGACGTTGAACCGAAACGCCTGGGGCGTTTGGGCGATCCGCAATCGGGAGCGATCCGGCGTTGCTTCGACTTGACCCGCGTCCCCGATGATCTTGATCGTGTCCGCCACGGCGATCGCGGGGATGGCCGCGCCCGTGATGGGGGCGGCTTCGATGGCCCGGGAAATCAGCTCCGACGAAACAAAGGGGCGGGCCGCGTCGTGGATCAGAACGAGGTCGGGTTTGTGACGGGCGAGCGCCTCCAGTCCTGCAAGCACTGAAGCCTGGCGGGTAGCGCCGCCACTTGCCGGAGGTTCGTGCCGCAAACCGCTAACGGCGGCCTCGAACGCTGAGGCGTCGTCCGGGTTCACCACCGGCTGCACCACAAATACCGCAGGGTGACTGGAAAAAGCCGCCATGGCGCGGGCAATGACCGGGCGCCCACCGAGTGTCCGGTATTGCTTCGGGCCACCGGCTCCAGCTCGGAGCCCGCGACCAGCGGCGACAAGGATGGCGGCGGTCCGCTGAGATTTGGCCATGAAGCTCAACTATGGGGTTGGGTGATAGAGGGAAGGGTGAATCGAAGAGCCTTTCGCTCGCGCCCAAGCCCTTACCAGCCCCTGAAAAAAAACAGAACGGCTTCTGGACCGTCTGTGTAAAAGCTTATTTTGTTGCACTGCACTTGCAAGATTTGCAGAACTGTCTAAAGTGTAGGCATGAAGCTTGACTGCCCAAGGATTAAGCGCAAAATCGACTGCGTCGGACTCAATGGTGAGACCGATCGAGAAAAGAGAAACCCGTGAGCGGCGTCCCATTTTCGGGTTCAAACCTCTTAAAAGTTGGCGATATTTCGATCGCCAACCGGGTGTTTCTCGCACCGATGTCGGGGATAACGGACGCGCCGGTCCGCCGGCTAGCGGCAAGCCTGGGAGCCGGTCTGGTCGTCTCCGAAATGACGGCTAGTGAAGACTTGGTGCAGGGTCGCCCGCTTTCACTGCGGCGGTGCGAAGCGACCGGTGTCGGCCCCCATGTCGTTCAGCTCGCGGGCTGCGAGGCAGAATGGATGGCCGAAGGGGCCCGGATCGCCGAAGCCTCTGGGGCCGAGATCGTCGACATCAACATGGGCTGCCCGGCGCGACACGTCACCGGCGGCCAATCCGGATCGGCCTTGATGCGCGATCTCGATCACGCGCTGAAGTTAATAGAAGCCACGGTTTCCGCGGTGAAGGTGCCAGTCACGCTGAAGATGCGGCTGGGGTGGGATGGGAAATCCATCAACGCGCCGGAGTTGGCTCGCCGGGCGGAGCAAGCGGGCGTGCAGCTCGTGACGGTGCACGGTCGCACGCGCTGTCAGTTCTACAAGGGCGAGGCTGACTGGACGGCCATTAAGGCCGTGAGGGATGCAGTCAGCATACCCCTGGTGGTCAACGGCGATATTCTTGATTTTGACGACGCGGTGAGCGCGCTGGCGCAGTCCGGTGCCGATGCGGTCATGGTCGGCCGCGGCGCGCAGGGACAACCCTGGCTACCGGGTCAGATCGCGCGCCGCTTGCAAGGCGGGGCAGAGGAAGCTGCGCCTCCGCTGTCTGTTCAACTCCATTATATCCGTTCGCTCTATGACGAAATCTGCACCCATTACGGATTACGGATTGGTCTCCGCCATGCCCGCAAGCATCTGGGGTGGGCGATTGAGACCGCGGCGCGTTGCGGTCGCGCATCGTCCGGAACGCTGAAAACCTGGCGCCAAAAAATCCTGACTGCGGAAAATCCGACCGATGTGCATCGTTCGCTCGAACATGCATTTGACGATTTTGCCTGGAGTGCGGCTGCATGACTTCCGCTGCTGACCGCCGGCAGATACACAGCGATGGTGAGGCGATCCTCAACGCGCTCCCCAATCCAGTGCTGCTAGTGGCCCCAGACGGCAGGATCGTCGACGCCAACATTGCGGCTGAATCCTTTTTTGAAATCTCGACACAGTTTCTGCAGCGCCAGCTTCTGACCGAACTCATTCCGTTTGGTAGTCCCTTGCTGGCCCTGATCGATCAAGTCCGCAGCAGCGGATCTCCGGTGAACGAGTACAAGGTTGATCTGGGGACGCCGCGTATAGGCGTCGACCGACAGGTCGATCTTCACGTTGCTCCCCTGACCGAGCGGCCGGGTCATATCGTGATCATGCTGCAGGAGCGGACCATCGCCGATAAAATGGATCGGCAATTGACACACCGCAGTGCAGCCCGATCCGTTATCGCGCTGGCGGCGATGCTTGCACACGAAATCAAGAATCCATTGTCAGGCATTCGCGGCGCGGCTCAGCTGTTGGAACAGGCGGCAGCCCCGGAAGACCGGATGTTGACACGATTGATTTGCGATGAAGCCGACCGCATTGTCACGCTGGTGGACCGGATGGAGGTGTTCGGTGACGAGCGACCGGTGACGCGCGGACCGGTCAACATCCACTCCGTGCTCGACCACGTCAAACGGCTGGCTCAATCGGGGTTCGCCCGCAACATCCGATTTTTCGAGGATTACGATCCGTCGCTGCCCCCCGTGCTCGCCAACCAGGATCAACTGATCCAGGTGTTTCTCAATCTCGTGAAAAATGCCGCCGAGGCAGTGGTCGATCTTGGCAGTGACGCTGAAATCCATCTTACGACGGCGTTCCGTCCCGGTGTTCGCTTGTCGGTGCCCGGCAAGAAGGCGCGCGTTTCGCTTCCGCTCGAATTTTGCGTGAAAGACAACGGTCCAGGCGTCCCTGACGATCTTCTTCCCAACCTCTTTGATCCCTTCGTCACCACGAAACAGACCGGCAGCGGATTGGGTCTTGCGCTGGTCGCCAAGATCGTCGGCGATCACGGAGGGATCATCGAGTGTGAATCGCAGCCGAGGAAAACCATCTTTCGCGTGCTGCTTCCGATGTACGACGCCACCAAACACCCTGAGCAGAGCAACCGCAATGACGTTCCGGGTACGTCTTTGTCGGCCTCACAAAATTGAGATGAGGAAGAAGAATGCCCGTAGGTAGCATACTCGTCGCTGATGACGACACAGCCATCCGCACCGTTCTGAACCAGGCGCTGTCGCGAGCCGGCTACGAGGTTCGGCTGACGGGGAATGCCGCCACCCTGTGGCGATGGGTCAGCCAGGGCGAGGGCGATCTCGTGATCACCGACGTGGTGATGCCCGACGAGAACGCGTTCGACCTGCTGCCCCGGATCAAGAAGATGCGGCCCAATCTGCCGGTCATCGTGATGAGCGCGCAGAATACGTTCATGACCGCCATCCGAGCTTCCGAGCGCGGAGCTTATGAATATCTGCCGAAACCCTTCGACCTCAAGGAATTGATCGGGATTGTCGGCCGTGCGCTGGCCGAACCGAAGGAGCGGATGGCGAGCCTGCCGGACGATTCCGAATTCGACTCGATTCCGTTGGTCGGTCGTTCACCGGCAATGCAGGAAATCTATCGCGTGCTTGCCCGTTTGATGCAGACGGATCTCACCGTGATGATCTCCGGCGAGTCTGGTACCGGCAAGGAACTGGTGGCGCGCGCGCTGCACGATTACGGCAAGCGGCGCAATGGCCCGTTCGTTGCCGTCAATATGGCGGCCATTCCGCGGGACCTGATCGAATCCGAATTGTTCGGCCATGAGCGTGGTGCGTTCACGGGAGCCAATACCCGCGCCTCCGGTCGTTTCGAGCAGGCCGAAGGCGGCACGCTGTTTCTCGACGAGATCGGCGACATGCCGATGGAGGCGCAAACCCGATTGCTGCGCGTGCTGCAGCAGGGAGAATACACCACCGTCGGCGGGCGAACGCCGATCAAGACCGATGTCCGCATCGTCGCGGCCAGCAACAAGGACCTGCGAATCTTGATCCAGCAGGGCCTGTTCCGGGAAGATCTGTTTTTCCGTCTCAACGTCGTGCCGCTGCGGCTGCCGCCGCTGCGGGAGCGGATCGAGGATCTGCCCGATTTGATTCGGCATTTCTTTGCGCTCGCTGAAAAGGATGGTTTGCCTCCGAAGAAACTCGACGCCCAGGCGCTGGAGCGTTTGAAGCAGCACCGCTGGCCGGGCAATGTCCGTGAGCTGGAGAATCTGGCAAGGCGCCTTGCCGCGCTTTATCCACAGGACGTAATTACGGGCTCCGTTATTGACGGCGAACTCGCTTCGCCGACGATTGCCGCCGCAGGCAGCGCCCCGCAGGGGGTCGATAACCTAGGCGCCGCGGTCGAGGCCTATCTCTCCTCGCACTTCTCCGGATTCCCGAATGGCATGCCCCCACCGGGTCTCTACCACCGCATCTTGCGCGAGATCGAAGTGCCCCTTTTGACCGCCTCACTGGCGGCGACGCGGGGCAACCAGATTCGCGCCGCGGACCTGCTCGGTCTCAACCGCAATACCCTGCGCAAGAAGATCCGGGATTTGGACATCCAGGTCTTTCGCGGAAGCTGAGGGGTTGTGATGGGGCTGAGACAGTTCGGCCACTCCCTCGCAAAAGAATGAGGTCGGGAGTGCCGCGGAATTGTCGTAATTCGGCAACAATGTGATATGAATGCATCACTGCGCGGCGTCGACTGACTTCGCGCGACTGCATCCATTTGATCAATGGCCGAAATGACCAGCGCAGACACCTCGGCGTCTTCTTTCGATCCGTCGTTCGCCGAACCCAGGGGGCTGACCCTGCGGAAGCTTATGGCGCCGCTCGCGGTTGGGCTGGCGCTAATATCGGCCTGCCTGACCTTCGTGGTTCTGACCGGGCTGACGCCAATCCAGCCAACCGATGCCGTCGTTCTCACCTTCATGCTGATCAACGCGGCGATCATCCTCGTGCTGGTCGGGATCATCGTTCGGGAAGTGTGGCAGGTGGTGCAGGCGCGGCGTCGCGGCCGGGCCGCCGCGAGGCTGCATGTTCAGATCGTCAGCCTGTTTTCGGTGATTGCGGTATTGCCGGCGGTGATCGTTTCCATCGTCGCGAATGTGACGATCGACCGGGGATTCGATCGGCTGTTTTCCGGACCAACCAGGCAGGTCATTCAAAACTCCCTGATTGTCGCCAATGCCTATCTCTTCGAGCATGCGCAGTTGATCCGGGGCGACATCCTCGGCATGGCCAATGACCTGTCCCATGCCCGGCCGCTGTTCGACCAGGATCGGTCCACCTTCCAGGATATGCTGACCAGCAGCGCGGCCTCGCGCAATCTGCCAGGTGCGATGCTGATCGATAAGGATCGCAACATTCTGCTCACCGCGCAAACCGGTATCAAGCAGTCCTTCACGACGCCTGCTCCGGAATTCCTCAAAAACGTCAACGAAACCGAGCCCCAGATCGCGGTGTTCAAGGAGGCCAATTATGTCGCGGCCGTGATCCGCTTGCGGGCCTTTGACAATGTTTTCCTCTATGTAGCGCGGCTGCTTGATCCACGGGTGGTGGCTCAATTAAACGAGACCCAGGCCAGTGTCGCGGAATATGCCGAACTGGAATCGCGGCGCCTCGGCATTCAGGTGTCGTTTGCGCTCATGTTTGCGGTCATCGCGCTCACGATCCTCATGGCGTCGGTTCTGATCGGGTTGAATTTCGCGAACTGGCTGGTGGCGCCGATCCGGCGGCTGATGAGCGCGGCCAATCTGGTGTCGACGGGCAACCTCCATGTCAAGGTGCCGGTGCAGGGGTCCGGCGGCGACCTGGCGCAGCTCGGCGAAACCTTCAATAAGATGACTCAGGAACTGCGCACCCAGCGCGACGAATTGGTGACCGCCAGCGACCTTATCGATAGCCGCCGTCGCTTCATTGAGGCCGTTTTGTCCTCGGCGAGCGCCGGGATCATCGGCGTCGACGCCAGTGGCAGTGTCGGCATTCTCAATCGATCCGCTGAAAAGCTGATTGGTCATGCCGAGTCGGAAACCCTTGATCATCCGCTTTCCGACGTGCTGCCTGAACTCGATGACATGATGAAAACCGCGCGCGAGGGAACCCAGCGGCTGGTGCAGGGCCAGATCACGATCATGCGGGATGGCCACGAACGCAATCTGTCGGTTCGCGTCAGCGCCGAACAAACCAGTCAATCACGTGACAGCTATATCATTACGCTCGACGACATCACCGAGCTGGTATCGGCGCAACGCACGTCGGCGTGGGCCGATGTGGCCCGGCGCATCGCCCACGAGATCAAAAATCCGCTGACCCCCATTCAACTTTCCGCCGAGCGCATCCGCCGCAAATTCGGCAAGGTCATTACCGAAGATAAAAGCATCTTCGAGCAATGTACCGACACCATCGTGCGTCAGGTGGATGACATCAGGCGGATGGTTGACGAATTCTCGCGCTTCGCGCGTATGCCAAAGCCGGTGATCGAAGGCGAGGATGTAGCCGACACCGTGCGGCAGGCGGTTTTTCTAATGCGGGTCGGCCATCCGGACATCGAAATCGAGGCAGCTATCAAGGAAAGTTCGCTTCGGGCTCAGTTCGACCGGCGCCTGATCTCGCAGGCGCTGACCAACATCATCAAGAACGCGACCGAGGCCATTGAAGCTGTTCCGCCGGAAGAACTCGGAAAGGGACGGATCGAGGTGGTCGCCGCGCGAGAAGGCGGTGATATCGTGATCGACGTCATCGATAACGGTGTTGGCCTTCCCAAGGTCAGCCGCGCGCGCCTGTTGGAGCCTTATGTGACGACGCGGGAGAAGGGCACCGGCCTTGGCCTCGCCATCGTCGGGCGCGTTCTCGAAGACCACGGTGGACGAATCGAGCTCCACGATGCGGCCGATATTCGGCCCGGTCAGCGCGGGGCCTGGATGCGTCTCAGATTTGCGGTATCCGGTGAGAAAGCCCAGCCCGAGCCCGGCCAATCCCATTCCGCAGCAAATCCGCCGGCGTCTGAAACCGGCGACGGGGTTGGCGCGACTAACGCTGGGACCAAAATCGAGGCCGAAACTGGCCAGGAAATGACGGGCGTTACCAATGGCAACTGACATCCTTATCGTCGACGACGAGGCCGACATTCGCGACCTCGTGGCGGGAATCCTCGAGGATGAGGGATTTACGACGCGGACGGCGCGCGATAGCGATACGGCTCTGGCCGAAATCGGTAACCGTCGTCCGCAATTGGTGTTTCTCGATATCTGGCTGCAAGGCAGCAAGCTGGACGGCCTGCAACTGTTGGAACAAATCAAGCGGGATCACGCCGACGTGCCGGTGGTCATGATTTCGGGACACGGCAACATCGAGACTGCTGTGGCGGCCATCAAGCGCGGCGCCTATGACTTCATCGAAAAGCCGTTCAAATCGGATCGTCTCATCCTGGTTGCGACGCGCGCGCTGGAGACTTTCCGCCTCAAGCGTGAGGTCAAGGAGCTGAAGCAAATGGCGCCGGCGGCCAGTGTCCTGACCGGCCGGTCGGCGTGCATGAATCAGTTGCGTCAAACCATCGACCGTGCCGCCAAGGCCAACAGCCGCATCCTGATCGTTGGGCCCCCGGGCGCGGGCAAGGAGTTGGCGGCGCGTACGCTGCATAATGCGTCGAGCCGGGCCGACGGGCCCTTCGTTGTGATCAACGCTGCCGCCATCACGCCGGATCGAATGGAAATCGAGATGTTCGGCGTCGAACAATCGAACGGTGAACATTCGCGAAAGGCCGGTGCGCTTGAGGAGGCGCACGGCGGAACGCTGTTCATCGACGAAATTGCCGACATGCCGCGGGAAACCCAAAACAAGATCCTCCGCGTGCTGGTGGATCAGACGTTCCAGCGGGCAGGGGGAACGGCAAAGGTCAATGTCGACGTGCGCATCATTTCGTCGACCGCGCGCAACCTGGAAGAAGAGATCGCCGCCGGCCGTTTTCGCGAAGATCTTTATCATCGGTTATCAGTGGTGCCGATCCGGGTGCCGCCGTTGTCCGAGCGTCGCGAGGACATCCCAGAACTGATCGAATATTTCATGGAGCAGATATCCGCGGCCACCGGCCTTCCGAAACGCCAGATCGGCCAGGACGCCATGGCCGTGCTGCAATCCCATGTCTGGCCGGGCAACGTCCGCCAGCTTCGCAACAATGTGGAGCGGGTCATGATTCTTGCGGGCGGTGGACCGGAAGCCATTATCACCGCCGACATGCTGCCGCAGGATGTCGGCTCCATGGTGCCGGCGATGCCGACCAGCAACAACGGCGAACACATCATGGGCTTGCCGCTTCGTGAGGCGCGGGAGGTTTTCGAGCGTGATTATCTCATCGCCCAGATCAGTCGGTTTTCCGGCAATATTTCGAGAACTGCCGAATTCGTCGGAATGGAGCGGTCGGCGCTGCACCGAAAACTGAAAGCCCTGGGCGTCGGCTGATCGCCAGGCTCAGCTCCATGCAATTGCTTGAAAAATTCCGAGCGTTTTCGCGGGTTATTGACGGTTTTGACGTCCCCAGACCCGGAAAATCGCGAAGCAGCTTGCCTAAAAACGGCGCCTGCCGTCTAATTGCTCTGTCAATCGCCCGGAGGGGGATCTCAGGGGCGGCTGACGGCTGAGGGCGCTTTCCTTAAAGGAGGATCCTTCGGCTTAATAAAAATAAACAAGCACGATCGCAGGACAAAAAGAATGGCGGCAGACCGCGCACAAAATCTTCAAGACACCTTCCTCAACCACGTCAGAAAGACAAAGACGCCCCTTACAATCTTTCTGGTCAATGGCGTTAAGCTGCAGGGAATTGTCACCTGGTTCGACAATTTCTGCCTGCTGCTCCGGCGCGACGGTCATTCGCAGCTTGTCTACAAGCATGCGATCTCGACCATCATGCCTGGCGCGCCCATTCAGCTGTTCGAGGGGGGCGAGGACGCCGCAGTTTGAAGGTAACCTGATTGGAACCCCGAGTGCTTGAAGGGGACGCCGGCCGTCCGCGGTCGGCCGGGGGCAAGACCACCGGGCGGGTGGTTGTGATTGGTCCTTACCTGAGGACACGGCGGGGAGACTCCGCCGCGTCGGCAGAAACGCATGCTGAGCGTCATTCGGAGGCCCGGCTCGAGGAAGCCGTCGGGCTTGCGCGTGCGATCGATTTGACGGTGGTTGATGCACTCGTCGCGGCCATTGGCCAGATCCGCCCTGCGACCTATCTCGGAAAAGGCAAGGTCGAGGAAATCGTCGGCTTGCTGGCTGGGCAGGATGTCGGATTGGTCGTGATGGACTGCGCGTTGTCGCCGATCCAGCAACGCAATCTGGAGAAGGCCTGGAACACCAAGGTGCTCGACCGGACCGGATTGATCCTTGAGATTTTCGGCCGTCGCGCCAAAACCCGCGAGGGTGCCCTGCAGGTTGAACTGGCGCATCTCAATTATCAGCGCAGCCGGCTGGTACGCTCATGGACTCATCTTGAGCGGCAGCGCGGCGGATTTGGTTTTCTTGGCGGCCCTGGCGAAACCCAGATCGAAGCCGACCGTCGCTTGATCGGTGAGCGCATCACACGCATTGAGAACGAAATCCGGAAGGTGGCGGCGACCCGCCGCTTGCATCGCGCAGGTCGGCAACGTGTGCCTTACCGCGTCGTGGCGCTCGTCGGCTACACCAATGCCGGCAAGTCCACGCTGTTCAACCGCCTGACGCGCGCCGAAGTGCAAGCCGCCGACATGCTGTTTGCAACGCTTGACCCGACCTTGCGCGCCTTGAGCCTGCCGCACGGTGGCAAGGCCATGCTGTCCGACACCGTCGGCTTTATCTCAAATCTGCCGACGCAATTGGTCGCAGCTTTCCGGGCCACGTTGGAGGAGGTGCTGGAAGCCGACGTGATCCTGCACGTGCGCGATATCTCGCACGAGGATGCCGAGGCGCAGCAGCGGGACGTGGATGCGGTCCTCCGTCAGCTCGGTATTGATCCCGATGCCGGGCAGCGCATTCTGGAGGTCTGGAACAAAATCGACCGGTTTGCGCCGAAGGAGCTTGAGAACCTGCGCAACATCGCCGCGCGCAGGCCGGCCGAGCATCCATGTTTTCTGGTCTCTGCGGAGACCGGCGAGGGGATCGATGGGTTGCTTGCGGCTATCGAGGATCGGCTCGCTGCCTCCCGGGTGAGCCTCGACCTTTCAATCGACGCCGGCGATGGTGCGGGCGTCAGCTGGCTGCACCGCAATGCGGAGGTTCTCCACAAAGAGCTTCAGGAAGGACGTTTTGTGATGACGGTTCGTGTCGACGAGACCAAGCGCGACATCGTGATCCGGCGCTTTGCCGCGGTGCCGCACGCTTCTTGAACCCAAGCTCAGCGCTCGGTCGGCGTTGTCTTGTCCAATTTCCTCTCGACCTTCTTGGCCTCGTTCCAGAGTACATCCATTTCGGCCAACGATGCGTCTGCCAGCGAACGCTGCTTTGTCGCTAACGCCCGCTCGATATAGCCAAATCGCCGTTCAAATTTGGCGTTGGTTCGCCGCAATGCAAGCTCCGGGTCGGCTTTCACATGACGCGCCAGATTGACCACGGCAAATAGCAGATCACCGGTTTCGTCGGCCAGTTCTTCCGCATCGGCCGTATCGAGTGCAGCTTCGATTTCATCGGCCTCTTCGCGAATCTTGGCGAGAACGGCGCGAGGATCGTTCCAGTCGAAACCGACTTCGGATGCCTTGCGCTGCAATTGCATCGCTCGGGTGAGCGCGGGCTGACCTGCCTTGACCGCCGACAGGATCGAAGGACTATCGTGATCGGTGTTTGGCCGGCGTGCGGCGCGTTCGGCCTTTTCTTCAGCCTTGATGCGGTCCCAGTTGCCCTTGATGGCGGGCACGAGTTTGCCTTCCGCGTCAGGAAACACATGAGGGTGACGACGGATCATCTTCCTGGTTATGGCTTCGACCACGTCGGCAAACGCGAAGACATCTTGTTCCTCGGCCATGCGGGCGTGATAGACAACCTGCAGGAGGAGATCACCAAGTTCCTCGCGGAGGTCCTCGAAATCACCGCGCGCAATCGCCTCGGCAACCTCATAGGCCTCCTCGATCGTATAGGGCACAATCGTGCTGAAATCCTGCTCAAGATCCCACGGGCAGCCGCTGCCGGGGGTTCGCAGGGCCGCCATGATGTCGAGCAGGGCGGAAATATCGCGGGAAGGGCGCATGTGCTACACCGAATTGAAAAGCTTAATCCCTCTATGCCGCAACAGGGGCCGGCTGCGCCAGCAAAACGAGCAGAGGCCGTGCGCTCGGCAGCGGTGTTTTGCCTAGGATAGGGGACTGTCGTGAACGATGAGACGTGGGCCGGCACGGCCTTGGTGTTGTTTTCCGGCGGACAGGACTCCACGACCTGCCTCGCCTGGGCGCTGCAACGCTTCGAGCGGGTTGAGACCATTGGTTTTGACTATGGGCAGCGGCATGCCATCGAGCTTGCCTGTCGAGACCGGCTGCTGTCGGGTTTGGGAAGCTTGCGGACTGATTGGGCGGCCAAGCTCGGCGAGCAGCACACGCTGCAGATCCCAACGCTGTCGGCCATCTCCAACACCGCATTGACACGCGAGATGGCGATTACGATGGGCGAAGATGGATTGCCCAACACCTTCGTTCCCGGCCGCAATTTGATTTTCCTCGCCTTTGCCGCGGCTTTGGCCTACCGGCGCGGCATCACGCATATCGTCGGCGGAATGTGCGAGACCGACTATTCCGGTTATCCGGACTGCCGGGATGAAACTATCCGCGCCCTACAAGGCGCGGTCAGCCTCGGCATGGCCAGGCCATTCGAATTTCACACGCCGCTGATGTGGTTGAACAAGGCCGACACCTGGCGGCTGGCTTACGATCATGGCGGGGCAGGGCTGGTCGATCTGATCCGCCTGCACTCCCACACCTGCTATCTCGGCGAGCGTGGCGCCTTGCATGATTGGGGTCATGGCTGCGGGGAATGCCCGGCCTGTCAACTAAGGGCGAGGGGCTGGCAGGAATATGCCAGCCTTCATAAGTGAGGATCCGCCAGGGCTGAGGGTCTCGCTAGATAGGCTTGTGATGCGGCTTGAACAGGCGCCCGCGCTCGGCGACGGCGACAATTGCTATTGTTACCAACGAACAAACGAAGAAGCCGATTGAAAATGGCAGCAGCGTCCCATTGAATTGCTGGCCGATCAGCGAGCCGATCATAATGCCCACGAGCGTGGTGATGGTCCCATAGATCGAAGAGGCCGTGCCGGCGAGGTGACCTTGCGGCTCCATCGCGAGGGCCGTGAAATTGGAGAACGTCAGACCGAATGCAAACAGTATAAGCGTTGCAAGTGTTAGAAACAGAGGAAGCGGCAGTGCGCCCATGCTGGCCGCCAGAAGCATAAGCGCGGAGCTGGCGACGAAAATCATCAGTGCGCCATGAGAAAGGACACGCATCCCCATGCGGCCGACCAGGCGTGAATTCAAAAAAGCGGCCAGGCAAATTCCGACCGCGCCGACAGCAAAGGCTACCGGAAAGAAATAGCCGAGTTGAAAAATATCGACGAAGATTTGCTGGGAGCAAAACACAAATGCGAACAGGCTTCCCTGTATGACGCCTGCGGCCAGGGCATAACCCAGCGTTTGACGATTGCCGAGGACGTGTCGGAGCGCCTTTAACAGCTCCGGCAGTGCCAACGAGCGTCGCTCCGTCACCGGAAGTGTTTCCGGCATGCGCACCGCGCTCCAAACAAAAGCAACGACGCCGTACAGGAGCAGGGCGGCAAAGATGCCGCGCCAGTCCGTGACAAACAGCAGCAGCTGGCCGATTGAGGGGGCCACGATCGGCACCAGGATGAAAATCATCATCACCGATGACATCACGCTGGCCATTCGGCGACCCGAATAACAATCGCGGACAATCGAGATCGCAATCACGCGCGTCGCAGCGGTGCTAGCTCCCTGGAGCAGTCTGGCCAAAAGCATTGTCTCGAAGGAGGGTGCAGAAAGCACCAGGAGGCCGGCGGCGCAATAAAAGGTCATGCCCCAGAGCAGGATGGGTCGGCGTCCGAAGCGGTCGGAGATCGGTCCCAAGAGGAACTGGCCGATTCCAAAACCCGTCAGATAGATCGACAGCACCTCTTGCAGCCTATTCCCGTCGTGAATGCTAAAGCTGGTTCCGACGCTCGGTAGCGCCGGCAGCATGAGATCCAGAGCCAGCGGATTCAGCGCCATGACAGAGGCAATGATCAGGACGAATTCGACAAAGCCCATGGGGGTGTGGGTCGAGGAAACCCACGAATTGGCGTTGGTATCGGTCAAATCTGTGTACCCTCTGGCGGGAGTTCAGGCGTTCTGACCGGCTCCGCGTCGAACCTGGGCTTCGAACGGACGCTGGCAAACCTGAATGGCAATGCCGCAGATGCCACGCTCGCGCGGTGCACCCCGGCGGGCGGCAGGCGAACGCTGAATCACGACACGATTTCAGTTACGCAGGATGCTTGCGGTGCACAAGCCACGCGACCGAATAGCTGTCCCGCCAGAAGGCGGGGCTTCGGCCTGCGTTTTCCCAGACACCGCCCAAGCATGATTGTCAGATAGGCTTGTGGTGGGGCTTGAACAAGCGGCCGCGCTCCACCACAAAAACCGTCACCAGAGCTATGGATGCACAGACAAACAAGCCGATCGCAAACGGCAGTAAGGTGCCATTGAATTTCTGTCCGATGAACCCACCGATCACGATGCCCACAATCGTGGTGATGGTGCCGTAGATCGAGGAGGCGGTGCCGGCGAAATGGCCCTGCGGCTCCAGCGCCAGGGCCGTAAAGTTGGCAAACATCATACCGGACGAAAAAAGCATCAGTACCGAGAGTGCCATGAACAGAGGCAGCGGCAACCACTGGATCCAGGTTGCCAGCAACATCAGCCCGGCGATTGCCACGAAAAACGTCAGCGCGCCGTGCGAGAGGATGCGCATCCCAAGCCGGCCAACCAGCCGAGCATTGAGAAAGGCGGCTAGGCAGATACCAATCCCGCCAATAGCAAATGCCAGCGGGAACAGACGGCCGAGCTGGTAAATACCGACGTAGATTTGCTGCGAGGAAAATACGAAGGCAAATAGGCTGCCCTGGACAATGCCGGCGGCAAGCGCATACCCAAGCGTTTGACGTTCGCCCACGGTTTGCCGGAATGCCTTAAACATCTCACCGGCACCGAGCGATCGTCGTTCCGAGACCGGGAGCGTTTCCGGCATGCGCAGCGCGCACCAGAGAAACGCTACGACACCATAGAGCAGCAAGACCGTAAAAATACCGCGCCAGTCCGTGACAAAGAGCAGGAGCTGGCCGACAGAGGGGGCAACGACGGGCACCAGGATAAATATCATCATCGCCAGCGACATGACCCGGGCCATGCGGCGACCCGAATAACAATCGCGCACGACCGACGTCGCGATCACCCGTGTTGCTGCCGTGCCAAGGCCCTGGAAAAACCGGGCAAGAAGCATCGTTTCGAAGGTGGGCGCTGCCAACACCAAAAGCCCAGCCCCGCAATAGAGGGCCATGCCCCAGAGCAGGATGGTCCGACGGCCATAGCGGTCGGAAATTGGACCAATCAGGAACTGCCCAATTCCAAAACCCGCCAAATAAATCGACAATATCTCCTGCACTCTGTTGGCATTTGCAATGTTGAAGCTTGTCGCGACAGAAGGCATTGCGGGCAGCATGAGATCCAGCGCCAGCGGATTTAGCGCCATGACGGATCCGACGATCGCGACGAATTCGGCAAAGCCCATCGGGCTGTGGGTGGAGGAGACCCACGAATTGGCATTGGTATCGGTCAAATCTACTCACCCTGCGTCTGACGGGAGCTCAGGCGTTATGGCCTGCTTCCGCGTCGAGCCTGGGGTTCGAACGGACACTGGCAAACCTGTATGGCGATGTCGGAGATACCACGTTCGCCGTTGCACCGCCGCGCGGCGGCAGGCGAACGCTAAATCACGACAACGGATTGAGTACGCAGCCGGTCTGCGAGACACAAGCCGCGGCACCGAATAGCTGTCCCGCCAGAAGGCGGGGCTCGCGTAAGCGCCGGTCAAAGCACATCCGAGATTCGCATAAGGTATATTATGGAATATAAATTAGCTGATAATTTGGTTCCAAAGAATTACACAAGCCGATGATTTTCCATTTATTTGTGGTTTCCCTACAGCCAGGCTGTTTGCTCATAAGGCCAAATCCTCGATCATCGCGCCCACGACCCAGCGCTGGCCTTTGCCGACGCGGACGCGATCGGCACTGCGGTCGGTGAACGACCCGAAGGTGCTCAAACGCGCCCGCTGCGTGTCGCGTTGACACCGCTGGGCTGGTCTCACGGTTCGACGAATAGCAAGGTGGCCTTTCCCCTCGTTCGTGGTTTTCGGTTCAGCCATGCGGGATGATGTGTCCGGCTTGCTGGCGGATAGCACGCATGGCACTGTTGAGACCAAAGATTGCAAAACAGCGCCGCAAAAAGATAAGTGTTCGAGGAACGTTCGAAATCATGTCAACCACCCGCCGCCGCGCCTCTTCTTCCTCGATGCGATTTCTCTGCTCCCCAGCCGATACGAACCTCCTCAAGGCCTATGGCAATCCCTGCGGTAATCCCATTTTCCAAGGGGTTGCGTGATGACCGCGTTGGATTTGGGTCTCGCTAACAAGGCCGCTTTGGTGACCGGCGGAGGTTCAGGGATCGGCCGGGCGACGGCGCGGCTGCTTGGCGAAAACGGCGCTTTGGTCGCCGTCGTTGACAAGGACAGTGCTAACGCGCGCGCAACCGCGGAAGACATCGTCGCCCATGGGGGCAAGGCCATCGCGCTCACTGCGGACGTCAGCCGCGAAGACGAGGTAGGCGCGGCCGTTGCCCAGGCCGAAGCTGCGTTTGGCGTCATCCGCGTTCTAGTGAACAATGCAGGCATTGGGGAGCGGCGGCCGATGCTCGAGCTACCCTACGAGGCATGGAAGAAGGTTCTGGACGTGAACCTGACGTCGGTTTTCCTTTTCACCCGAGCCATTGCACGGCGAATGGTGGAGGCGGGCGGTGGCGGCGCGATCGTCAACGTTGCTTCAGTCGCCGGACTTAACGGGGTGACTAACCGCTCCGCCTACGCCGCTTCCAAGCACGGAGTCGTTGGACTCACGCGCACGCTTGCGCTTGAGCTTGCGTCGCACGGCATTCGGATCAATGCGGTAGCGCCCGCGATGGTTGCGACGAATCTGCTTCAGCCGATACTCGGTAATCCCGCTGGTGCCGCCGAGGCGGCGGCGAGCCATCCGCTCGGCCGCGTGGCCGAAGCCCGCGAGATCGCCGACTCCATTGTTTTCCTGGCCTCCCAGAGGGCCAGCTTCATTACCGGTTCGGTTGTTACCGTGGACGGTGGTTTTCTGGCCGGGAGGGTCACTTGACCGCAGCTGTGATTAGCGTCACCGCGGAATCAGAGCGTGAAGAAAACCAAAATGAGCGAACGCCCTCCTCCCAAGGCCCCTCGTTTTTGTAACATGTGAGCCAGCGGCGCGCCTTCGGCCCATTTCCCTTTTAACGGCAGCTTTTACGACCTGCCCAACGTTTTCGCGGAGTTGATGTGATGGCGGGACTGGACCTTGGATTGACGGACACACCGGCGCTGGTCACCGGCGGAGGCTCGGGCATCGGCCGGGCCAGCGCGCTCCTGCTCGGCGAAAATGGCGCGAAGGTCGCGGTGGTGGACAGGGATGGTACAACAGCCCGCGCGACGGCGGAGGAAATCATCGCGCAAGGCGGAAAGGCCATCGCGCTGACCGCCGATGTCCGTTCTGAGAAGGACGTGAAAGCGGCCGCAGCCGATGCCGAGGCCGCTTTTGGCGTGATCCGCGTCCTTGTGAACAGTGCCGGCATTGGCGGTGGACGGCGACCGATGCTCGACCTGTCGCTGGAGAGCTGGAATAAGGTTTTGGACGTAAACCTGACGTCAGTTTTTCTTTTCACGCAAATTATCGCGCGGCGGATGGTGGATGCTGGAGGTGGCGGCGCGATCGTCAACGTTGCTTCCGTGGCCGGGCTCAACGGCTCGCCTAACCTGCCCGCTTACGCGGCCTCGAAGCACGGAGTTGTCGGGTTCACCCGCACGATTGCGCTTGAGCTTGCGTCTTCCGGTATTCGGATCAACGCGGTGGCGCCGGCGATGGTTTCGACAAATATGCTGGCACCGATTCTCAATAGTCCGGGCGGACCTGCACAGGCCGCCGCGGCGCATCCGATGGGGCGCGTGGCCGAGCCGCGCGAGATCGCCGATTCCATCGTTTTCCTTGCCTCTCAGAGAGCGAGTTTTATAACCGGCTCGGTGATCACCATCGACGGTGGTTTCCTCGCCGGAAAGTAATCGCGCGATAGACGCGGCCATTCCCTTCACACAAGGACGCGCCATGGGTGACTTTCCCTTCTCTGGAAAAACAGCCTTTATCTCCGGTGGGGCCAGCGGCATCGGCCAAGCGATTGCAGAAGAGTTCGGGCGCCGCGGATTGCGGGTTGTGATCGGAGACATTGATCTCGCCGGTGCCGAGCGCGTGGCGGGCGGCATTGATGGCGCTTCCGCCGTCAAGCTTGACGTTCGCGACGAGGCGAACTGGATTGCTGCACTGGACCTTGCTGAGGCACGTCACGGGCCGCTCGCCGTGTTGGTAAGCAACGCGGGGGTTGCGGGCACGGTACTCCCGCTCAGAGATACACCCTGGGATGCCTGGAAATGGTCCCGGGAGATCAGTCTTGATGGAGCTTTTTTTGGTCTCTCCCATGGATCTCGTCGCATTGTCGCTTCAGGAGCGCCCGGTCACATCATCGCAACAGCTTCCATGTCCGTATTCGATGTACCTCCAGGCATGAGTATCTATGCCGCGATGAAGGCCGGCGTCGTTGCCCTCTGCGAAGGGTTGCGGCAGGAACTCACCGTTCTTGGCATTGGCGTTTCCGTTCTGGTACCGGGGCCAGTAAGAACGAAGCTGGTGGAATCGAACGTCAGCCGTGCACCTTCTGGCGTTTCGCAGGTCGGCAATCTGGATGTCTTTATTGACATGCTCCGCAACGGGAAGGACCCTTCCGTGGTCGCGAAACAGACCGCTGACGCGCTGGGGACTGACCGGTTCTGGCTGTTTACCCATCCGGAAATGGAGTATCGCATAACCAACCGCTTCGCCGAAATGAAAGCGGCGCTGGCGCAGCGGTGAACTCGCGGCCCACTGCGCCCGGCCCCCAAGACTGAATGCTTCCACGCCTTGCCATCCGACGATGGACCTTCATCCAATCGTCGCGCACTGGCGGCTTCCCAAGATGCGCTGAAGCGAGCGCCATTCTCCTCACCAAAAAGGACGCGCCATGGGTGACTTTCCCTTCTTTGGAAAAACAGCGTTTATTTCCGGCGGGGCCAGCGGCATCGGCCAAGCAATTGCAGAAGAGTTCGGGCGCCGCGGATTGCGGGTTGTGGTCGGCGACATTGATCTCGCCGGTGCCGAGCGCGCGGCCGCGGGTATTGATGGCGCTTCCGCCGTCAAACTTGACGTTCGCGACGAGGCAAGCTGGATTGCTGCTTTGGACGCTGCGGAGGCACGTCACGGGCCCCTCGCCGTACTGGTAAGCAATGCAGGGGTTGCGGGCACTGTACTCCCGCTCAGGGAAACGCTGTGGGACGCCTGGAAATGGTCCCGGGAGGTTATGCTCGACGGGACCTTTCTTGGCCTTTCCCACGGATCTCGTCGCATTGTCGCTTCGGGAGGGCCGGGACACATCATTGCAACGGCTTCCATGGCCGCGATCGCGCCGCCGCCGGGCATGAGCGTTTATGCCGCGATGAAGGCCGGCGTCATCTCGCTTTGCGAGGGGCTGCGGCAAGAGTTCACCAATCTCGGCATCGGGGTTTCCGTGCTGCTGCCGGGGGCGGTTAGAACGAAGCTTGTGGAATCTAACCTCAGTCGCGCGCCTTCTGATGTCGCAGATGTCGGCAATCATGAGATCTTTGCCGAGCGGCTCCGCAACGGGATGGACCCTGCCCTTGTGGCGGAACAGGCCGCGGACGCACTCGGGACCGACCGGTTCTGGCTATTTACCCATCCGGAACTGGGCGTTCGAATCGACACCCGCTTCGCCGAGATAAAGGCGGCGATGGCGCAGCGTTGAAAGTACGAATAGACCATCGTCCAATCGTCGCGCACTGGTGGCCTTCCCAAACGCCCTTTATGATACGCGGAAGAAAGCGCCGAAACTTCCGGAACGCCGGCGCCGCAACTGGACTGGGGAGGGTAAGATGAAGGTATCACGGCGGACTCTGCTCAAGACATCGGCCGCCTTGGGAGTGTTGGGCGCGCCCAGGATCGTGCGGGCTCAGCAAGCGGAATTTGCCTACAAGTATGCCAACAATCTCCCTGACACGCATCCCCTGAACGTCCGCGCGCGCGAGATGGCCGCCGCCATAAAGGCGGAGACCAATGGTCGTTTTGACCTGCAGATATTTCCGAACAACCAACTCGGCGCCGACACCGACATGCTGAGCCAGATTCGCGCCGGTGGCGTTGAGTTCTTCACGCTGTCCGGTCTGATCCTGGCGACCCTGGTTCCGGCTGCTTCCATCAACGGGATTGGCTTCGCATTTCCCGATTACGACACGGTCTGGAAGGCGATGGATGGTGATCTCGGCGGCTACATTCGGGGCGAAATCAAGAAGGCCGGCCTCGAGGTGATGGAGAAGATCTGGGACAACGGCTTCCGGCAGACGACCTCCTCGGCCAGGCCGATCAACGGCCCGGAAGATTTCAAGGGCTTCAAGATCCGCGTACCGGTTTCGCCACTCTGGACTTCGATGTTCAAGGCTTTTGACGCAGCACCCGCCTCCATCAATTTCTCCGAGGTCTATTCCGCCTTGCAGACCAAGGTTGTCGAAGGCCAGGAAAATCCACTGGCGATCATCTCGACCGCCAAACTCTACGAAGTGCAGAAATTTTGCTCGCTGACGAACCACATGTGGGACGGCTTCTGGTTTCTGGCCAACCGACGCGCGTGGGAAAAACTGCCCGAGGATATTCGCGCCGTTGTTGCGAAGAACATCAACGCAGCCGCGGTCAAGGAGCGGGAGGATACGGCCAAGCTGAACGCCGGCCTCCAGCAGGATCTCGCCGGCAAGGGGCTCGCTTTCAACCAGCCGCAAACCGCCCCCTTCCGCGACAAGCTGCGCGCCGCCGGCTTCTATTCCGAATGGAAGAGCAAGTATGGTGAGCAGGCCTGGGGGCTCCTGGAAAACTCAGTGGGCAAGCTCGTGTAAGCCTCGACATGACGCGCGCTGAAATTCCGCAGTCTGTTGGCGGCGAGGCGATATCCCCTCGCCGCCATTCTTATGCCTCCCAGCTTGAAACCCTTCTGGGTTGGTGCGTCGAAATTCCTGCAGGGCTGTTGGTCGTTGTCGAGATCGCCATCCTGTTTGCGGGCGTGGTTTTCCGCTATTTGCTGCACCGGCCGCTGATCTGGTCCGATGAACTCGCCTCGATCCTGTTTCTCTGGCTGGCAATGTTGGGCGCTGCGGTGGCATTTCACCGGTCCGAACATATGCGGATGACCGCTCTCGTTGCAGGAGCAGGCTCCCGCTTCCGATCCGGCCTCGACGCAATGGCGGCATGCGCGGCTCTGGCATTTCTCCTGCTGATCATTATTCCGGCCTGCAATTACGCCTACGAGGAAAGCTTCATCACCACGCCGGCCTTGCAAATTTCCAATAGCTGGCGGGCGGCGGCGCTTCCGGTCGGCATTGGCCTGATGGCGCTGCTGGCGGTTTTGAAACTTGTGCGGAGCGGCGATTTCAGACCCGTATTCATTGCTCTTGGTTTGGTCATGTTACTCATGGCGGGTTTTTGGCTGATGCAGTCCTGGCTTCGCCCGCTTGGTAATATCAACCTGGTGATTTTCTTTGTTGGCGTGGCCGGCTTTTGTGTTTTCGGCGGCGTGCCGATCGCGTTCGGATTTGGACTGTCCATCTTTGGCTATCTCGCCCTCACCACCGATACGCCGCTGATCGTCCTGATCGGACGGATGGACGAAGGCATGAGCCACCTGATCCTGTTGTCCGTTCCGCTCTTCGTGTTTCTCGGACTGCTGATCGAAATGACAGGAATGGCGCGCGCGATGGTAGCCTTTCTTGCGAGCCTGCTTGGGCATGTACGCGGCGGTTTGCACTACGTGCTGGTGGGTGCCATGTATCTGGTATCGGGAATTTCCGGTTCCAAGGCGGCCGACATGGCTGCGGTCGCACCGGTGCTATTACCGGAAATGAAGCAGCGCGGGGCACGTCCGGGTGACCTCGTTGCCCTGCTCGCTGCGACCGGCGCGCAGACCGAAACCATTCCCCCGAGCCTGGTGCTGATTACCATCGGATCGGTCACCGGCGTGTCGATCGCGGCCCTGTTTACCGGCGGCTTGTTGCCGGGCGTTGTGCTGGCGGTCACCTTGTTGATCCTGATCCGGTGGCGCTACCGCCACGAGAATCTCGCCGAGGTCAAAAGGGCCGGTCTGACCGAGATCGCGAAAAGCTTTGTGATCGCGATCCCCGCTTTGGCGCTTCCCTTTGTGATCCGGGCCGCTGTGGTCGAGGGCGTCGCGACGGCGACCGAGGTTTCGACCATCGGTATTGTCTACGGCATGTTAATGGGGCTGTTAGTTTACCGCCGCTTTGAGTGGCGGCGCATTGTGCCGATGCTGATCGAGACGGCGAGCCTCTCGGGCGCCATTTTGCTGATCATCGGAACGGCCACCGGCATGGCTTGGGGACTAACCCAATCCGGATTCTCGCGTTCCCTTGCGACAGCGATGGCAGGCCTTCCCGGCGGCTCGATCGGGTTCATCGCCGTTTCGATTCTGGCCTTCATCGTGCTGGGAAGCGTGCTTGAGGGAATCCCGGCCATCGTGCTCTTTGGGCCCCTGTTGTTTCCGGTCGCCCGCGCCGTCGGCGTGCACGAAGTGCACTATGCGATGATCGTGATTTTGGCGATGGGAATCGGATTGTTCTCGCCACCCTTTGGCGTCGGCTATTACGCGGCCTGCGCCATCGGGCGCGTCGATCCCGCCGACGGCATTAGGCCGATCTGGGGTTATCTTCTGGCGCTCGCGATCGGCCTCGTTATTGTCGCCGCAATTCCCTGGATATCGACCGGCTTCCTGCAAAGTGGCGGATAGCGAGCCTGTCGGCGGCTATCCGGGCGGATTATCAGCGCCGGTTACGCGAGATTATTCCTCGATGGACAACTGCATGCCATCGAACGCCGGAGCGACATTTGGCGGCAAGCTTTGACGCAGCACCTCGAAGTCGATATCCGAATGCATGTTGGTGATGACCGCGCGGCGAGGCTTGAAGCGATCGATCCAGGATAGTGCGTCACTCACACTGAAGTGGCTGGAATGCGCGTGGTAGCGCAGGCCATCAATGATCCAGAGATCGAGACCTTCCAACTGGGGCCAGCTTTCTGGCGGAATGTCATTCAGGTCAGGCGTGTAGACGGCATCGCCGATCCGATAACCGAGTGCGGTGATGCTGCCGTGCTGGACGATGAAGGCGGACAGCTTGATCGGTCCGCCCTTCCCTTCGATGGTACGGCTTTGCCCGGTCTCGATGTCGCAGCGGTCGAGGATCGGCGGATAGCCGCTGCCCGGCGGCGAAACGAAACAATAGGAAAAGCGTAGCAGAATATCCTCGGCGGTGGATTCGTTGAGGTAGACCGGGATACGCTGGCGCTGGTGCATGACCACCGAACGCAGGTCATCCATGCCGTGGGTCTGGTCCGCATGCTGATGGGTCAGAAACACCGCGTCTAAGTGATCGACATTGGCGTCGATCAACTGCTCGCGCAAATCCGGCGAAGTGTCGATGATGACACGCGTGACGCCGGCCTCTGACTTCCGTTCCGCCATCAGTGAGCAGCGGCGGCGGCGATTCTTCGGATTCGCCGGATCGCAAGCTCCCCAACCGAGCGCGGGCCGCGGAACGCCCGCCGAAGAACCGCAGCCCAGAATGGTCAGGAGAACGGTCATGCCGCCGCATCTCCCTCGGGCACCTTGCTGAACAACCGGAAAAAATTCGCGGTGGTCTGCCGCGAAATTTCCTCCAGCGATATGCCGCGAACCTCGGCGAGCACCTTGGCCGTCTCCGCGACATAGCTGGGTTCGTTGCGTTTACCGCGATGCTTGCCGGGCGCGAGATAAGGTGAATCAGTTTCGACCAGAATGCGATCCGCGGGTAGTTCGGCTGCGAGCTCGCGCAAAGCTTGCGACTTTTTGAACGTAAGAATACCCGTGAAGGAAATCGACAGGCCGAGCGACATCGCCGTCATGGCCAGCTCGCGCCCGCCCGTATAGCAGTGCAGGACCGCCCGAAAAGCGCCCTTGGCAATCTCGTCTTCCAGGATGCGCCCGCAATCTTCGTCGGCATCGCGGGTATGAATGACGAGCGGCAATCCGGTGGCACGAGCGGCGGCAATGTGGGTTCGAAAGCTGCGCTCCTGGGCTTCCCGTGAGCCATGCTGATAGAAATAATCGAGACCTGCCTCCCCGAACGCGACGACCTTCGGATTATTGGCAAGGCCGATCAGCTCATCGGCAGAAATGCCGTCTTCTTCGTCGGCATGATGGGGATGGGTACCCACCGAGCAGTAGACGTTCGGAAAGCGGCCGGCGATTTCAAGCAATCTGCCGAGTTGCCTGACGCGCGTCGAAATCGTCACCATACGCCCTACCCCCGCCGTTTCGGCGCGGCGGACGACTCCTTCCAGGTCATCAGCGAAATCGGGAAAATCGAGATGGCAGTGGCTATCGACGAGCATCGGGGAGAACAATCTAACTGGCGGCCGGTTCAACATAACGCGGGAAGACGCCTGTTGGTGCCGGAAGCTCGGTTCCCGGCTTGATCCGAACCGATCCGCCGACATTTGAGAAATCGCGCTGGTCGGCCGGCACGCCGAGAATATCGAGCAGCCTGCTTGAAGATTCCGGCATGGCCGGTTGTGCCAGGATCGCGATCTGGCGAACGACTTCGGCGGTGACATACAGCACGGTCTTTTGCCGCGCGGGGTCGGTTTTCGCCAACGCCCAAGGCGCCTCTCCCGCGAAATAGCGGTTGGCCTCGGCCACGACGGCCCACACGGTATTCAGCGCCTGGTGAATCTGTTGGCTGGCCATCGCGATGCGTGCCTGGCCAATCATGGCATCGGCCTGGGCCAAGATCGCTCTGTCATTCGCGGAGAAGTCTCCCGGCTCCGGGAGAAGTCCCTGATATTGCTTGGCGATCATCGAGAGCGATCGTTGCGCGAGATTGCCGAGGTCGTTGGCGAGATCGGCATTGATGCGCGCGACGATGGCTTCATGGTTGTAGCTGCCGTCCTGCCCGAAAGGCACTTCGCGCAGGAAGAAATAGCGCAGCTGATCGAGGCCGTATTGGTCAACGAGATTGAAGGGATCGACCACATTGCCGACCGACTTCGACATCTTCTCACCGCGGTTGAACAGAAAGCCGTGAGCGTAAACCCGCTTCGGCAATGGCAGCCCTGCGGACATCAGGAATGCCGGCCAATACACGGCATGAAAGCGGATGATATCCTTGCCGATGACGTGCAGGTCGGCCGGCCAGTAGCGCCAATTGCCGTCGCCTTCATCGGGGAAACCGACGCCGGTGATGTAATTGGTCAGCGCGTCCACCCACACATACATGATGTGATCGGGATCGCCGGGTACCTTGACGCCCCAGTCGAAGGTGGTTCGCGAAATCGACAAATCGCGTAGTCCGCTTTTTACAAAGCTGACGATTTCGTTCCGGCGGGACTCGGGGCCGATAAAATCGGGCTGGCTCTCGTAGAGCGCCAAGAGCCTGTCCTGATACGCCGATAATTTGAAAAAATAGCTTTTCTCCTCGACCCATTCGACCGGCGTTCCCTGCGGGCCGCGCCTGACCTGGTCTTCGCCAAGCGTGGTCTCGTCTTCAGCGTAATAGGCCTCGTCGCGCACCGAATACCAGCCGGAATAGCTGTCGAGATAGATGTCGCCGCTGGAGGTCATGCGACGCCAGATCTCCTGGCTGGCACGATGATGCACGTCTTCGGAAGTGCGAATGAAGCGATCGAACGAGATGTTGAGATGACGATCCATCTCCTTGAACCGCTCAGCGTTGCGGCTGGCAAGATCTGAAGTCGACATGCCTTCCTTCTGCGCGGTCTGAATCATCTTCAGGCCGTGCTCGTCGGTTCCGGTCAGAAAGAACACGTCCTTGCCATCGAGCCGCTGGAAGCGTGCCAGCGTGTCGGTGGTGATCGCCTCGTAGGCGTGACCGATGTGCGGCGCGCCATTGGGATAGGCAATCGCGGTCGTCAGGTAATAGGTATCACGGAGCAAATTGGTCGCGTTCGCCATCGTCGCGAAAGCCTTTCATCGCGCGGAGATATCTGCGTCGGGTAGATTCGGCTGTTCAGCCGACCGCTTCCGCAAGCAGTCCGAACACCGAAAAAACCAGCGGTTTCCGCTCAAGATTATAGATTTCGGTGTCGCGCGCGGCGCGGGTGATCTTTTCCCACACCTCCGCCAGCCGTGCAAGGCGGGCCAGATTGGTGCCCGTTCCCCTTTCCGTCCGCAATTGATCGCTGAGCCAACGTTCGACGCTGTCGACAAAGGTCGCCAGCGCCACCCGGTCGCCACCTCCCCCCAGGGCGTCGCCGAGCGCATGAAGTTCGCGGGGATCCACGCGCGGAAGCGTCGCCAGTAGCGCCGAGGTCCGCTGATGAAGCTTGAGCGCGTCACCGCCCATCAGCGTCAGCGCGCGCGCGACGCTCCCCTCCGCCGCGCTGGCCGCCTCCATCAGCGCTGGATCATCATTTGATAGACCGGCTGCTTGCGCTGCGGCGGCGAGGACGTCGCGAGCGGCAAGCGGCCGCAGCAGGAGCTTGCGGCAGCGTGAAAGGATAGTGGGTAGCAGACGTGCGGGCGCGTGGCTGATCAACAAAAAGAGTGATCGCGGAGGCGGCTCCTCCAGAACCTTCAAAAGCGCATTGGCGGCATTCGGATTGAGTTCATCGACAGTGTCGACGACGCAGATACGCCAGCCATCGAGAGCCGCGGTAGAGCCGAAAAACGGGATCGTTTGGCGGACTTCGTCCACCGTGATCACCGTCCGCGGGACACCCTTATCGTTGGCGCCCCGTTCGAGCGTGAGCAAGCCGCCATGGGCACCCGATGCGACCTGTCGCGCGACCGGATGCGATGTGGAAACGTCGAGCGTGGTGGCTCGCTGCACGTCGCTTCCCAGCGGATTGCCGTGCGCGAGCACAAACCGCGCCATGCGATAGGAGAGCGTTGCCTTGCCGACGCCCTTCGCGCCGCAGACCAGCCAGGCATGAGGAATGCGCCCGCTGCGATAGGCTTTCAGCAGCGTCGCCTCGGCGTCCTGATGGCCCCATAGGGATAGGGTTTCTCGGGGATGCGCCGCGGCAATGGTGTCGGCTTCGCGAGCGCTCATGCGGAATGCGCCACCGGAGGCGTACTGGTCGACAGCAGGCGATCGCGCAACGCGGCCCAAATTCTCGCCGCCACGATGGTGGTATCCGCGTTGGCATCGATCAACACGCAGCGCTCGGGCTCGGCTGAAGCAATCTGCCGATAGGCCTCGCGCAATCGCTGATGAAATTGCAAGTTCTCGGATTCGAACCTGTCGGGCATGTCTGATCCGCGACGGAGAGCCGCTCGCTGCATGCCGATTTCCACGGGAATATCCAGGATGACCGTCAGGTCAGGCTTGAGGTCGCCAATGGTCACGCGCTCCATGGCGTTGACCAGGGCCGGCATGACATGTCCCAACTGACCTTGATAGGCGCGGGTGGAATCCGAAAACCGGTCGCACAGTACCCAGGTTCCCTGACGCAAAGCGGGCTCGATCAGCGTGTGAACGTGGTCGTCACGAGCAGCCATGAACAACAGGGTCTCGGCGTCCGGACCCAGTAGTTTGCCCATACCGGAAAGCAGCAGATGCCGGATGACCTCCGCGCCCGGCGAACCGCCGGGTTCGCGGGTGACGATGGTTCGAAGCCGCGCGGCGTTCAGTCGTTCGGCGAGAATATGGATCTGGGTGGATTTGCCCGATCCCTCTCCTCCTTCAAAGGAGATGAATCGGCCGCGGCCGGAGGGGCGGTTGGCGGATGTCTCTGGCACCGTCACAACCTCTCGACGCCAGCGCGGAACAGCCGAATGAACAACTCGGCCGCGCCATCGATCGCCCGCTGCGTGGTTGATCCAGGTCCCACCGCCTCAGCGGCATAAACCGGCTGCTCCACTGCGATATTAGGGCCGCGCCACACCCGGAGCACGCCGATCGGCTGGCCCGGCTCGACCGGTGCGCGCACCGGCCCGTTATAAACGATCCGCGCGATCAATTTGTCCGCGCCATTCTTCTGCACCATGATCTTGACCGGATCGGAGTTGGCAAGCTTGACCGAACGGCTTGCGCCACCAAACACCCGGGCATAACCGACTTGCTGCTGGGCGGCGAACAGGACGCGACCCTCAAAATTCCGAAAGCCCCATTCCAGCATTTTCTTGGCTTCGGCCGTCCGATCGTCAGGATCATCCATGCCGTTGATCGCCACGATCAGTCGCATGCCGTTCTGAACCGTGGACGCTACCATGCCGTAGCCGCCTTCCTTGGTAAATCCGGTCTTCAGTCCGTCGGTCCCCTCAAGCGTCAACAAGAGTGGGTTGCGGTTCTGTTGGCGAATCTTGTTCCAGGTGAACTCCCGCTCAGCAAATAACTTGTACAGATCGGGATAGGTTCTAATAACGTGGCGAGCCAGCCGCGCAATCTCCCGGACTGACATCTTGTTGTCAGGATCCGGAAGGCCCGAGGCATTGGCGAAAGTGGATTGCGACAGGCCAAGCTCGCGCGCTCGCTTGGTCATCTGTTCCGCAAAATTTCGCTCATTCCCCGCGATGCCTTCGGCAAGAACCATGCTGGCGTCGTTGGCGTTGTCAACGATAGCGCCGTGCAGCAGATCATCGACGGAAACGGAACTATGGATGGCGGCAAACATGGTCGGCCCGCCCGCCGGGGCGCCGCCCTTGCGCCAGGCATTTTCGCTGACGTGATATACATCGGTGAGCTTGACCTGGTTCTGCGTGATGGCACGGAAAACCGTCTCAAGCGTCATCAGAGTCAACATGCTGGAGGGCGGACGCAGCTCATCAGCATTCTTCTCAAACAAGACGGCGCCGCTGGAAGCCTCGATCAGGATGGCGCTAGGCGCATCGCCCTCAAAACCACCGTCTTCCTTGCGGGCGCCCTGCACGCTATTGTTGGCGCCATAGGCAAACGCACCCCACCCGATCGCGAGCGCGACCGCCGAAGCCAAACCCATGCGGCAGGCATGCGTCATCCAACTGGTCGGTATCTTCAGCAATTTGCCTTCTTCCGCTAAGTACGCCTCAGGCTCCGGCTTCTAACAGTTGGAGCCTGTGCAAACAATAATGGCAGACGTCGCCGCAATGCAGCCGGAATGGCGACCGATCGTCCAGCCAAGGACAACAAAAAAGGGGGCTTCGTGCGATGGCATCTTCCCGCACTTTCAGCGTCAACGGCATAGAGCTATTCGCGCTTGAACAAGGTACGGGTCCGCTGGTGGTGCTCTGCCATGGCTGGCCAGAGCTCTCCTATTCCTGGCGGCATCAAATTCCGGCCTTGGCGGGGGCAGGCTTTCATGTGGTGGCGCCCGATATGCGGGGGTTCGGCCGCACCAGCGCGCCCGCCGATGTGGCAGCCTACAGCATCTTCGACCTCGTGGGCGACATGGTGGCATTGGTCGGAGCCCTCGGCGAGCAAAAGGCGATGATTGTCGGCCATGACTGGGGAGCACCGGTGGCCTGGCACGCCGCCCTGTTTCGCCCCGATATCTTCAAGGCCGTTGCGGGCTTGAGCGTTCCGCCGCCGAGCCGGGGCCGGCGCCGGCCGCTTGAGGCTGTGGCGGAAAACGGCGTGCGGAATTTCTACTGGCAGTATTTCCAATCACCGGGAATTGCCGAAGCCGAATTCGAGCGCGATGTTGCGCTTACCATGCATGCTCTTCTGGGGCGTGGATTCTCCGATCCCTCCGCAGCCATGTTCGTCAGTGAGCGCGGGTATCTCGGCGATGCCCGGGCCGACCGGCCTTTGCCCCCCTGGCTGAACGAAGTCGACCTTGCCTTCTTTATCGCGACCTTCAAATCCTCCGGCTTCCGGGGCGGCCTCAACTGGTATCGCAACATCGACCGCAACTGGGAGCTGACCGCACCCTGGCAGGGCGCGCAGATTCTTCAGCCCTCACTGTTTATCGCCGGAGGGCAGGATGCGGTGATTACAGGTCCGCTTGGCGGCCGGCGGGTGAGCGAGATGGAAAAGGTTGTTCCCAATCTCAAGCGAAAGCTGATTATCGAGGGCGCGGGTCACTGGATCCAGCAGGAGCGGGCCGACGCCGTGAACTCCGCCCTCATTGAGTTTTTGCGGGAGAATGCCCGCAGCTCCTGAAAAGGGGGCGGAACGATCGCAGCGGCAGCAAAGGTCGAAGCATCAGTAAAGGCCTCGGCCGGCCAGGACTTCGCTCGGTCCGTTCGAGACCGGCGCAGCGGCATCGGCCGCGCGATCTTCCGACGCGTAGCTGCCGTCCGCTTCGTAGGTCACGGCGCGAGCATTCGTGACGGGGCGGCTCCGCACGCGGGAACGCGCTGAAGCGGACATCTCCGACGTGGCGTTGACGGAGGCGAAGTCAGCCGAGCTGTTGCCAAGACTATAGGGACGACCCTCCGGCAGCGGCACCTCGCCCCTGAACACGCCGCGGCTTGTGCCGGTTACGTCAGGAAGGAAGGGTCGAGCCGAAGCCACCCGGACCAGGGATGGAGCAGGCGCCGGGACGCCGGTTCGCAAGGTGGCTTCCAACTGGCGGTCGTCTGAGCCCTCCAGCGGCGCCCGCCCGACATATTCCACACGGACGCGAGCGACACCATTTCCTTTAAAATCAAGGAGTTCGGCGGCTTTATTCGAGACATCTATGAGGCGATTATTGTGATACGGGCCCCGGTCATTGACGCGAACGACGAGGGATTTTCCATTGCTCAAATTGGTGACCCGGGCATAGCTCGGCATCGGCAAGGTCGGGTGCGCGGCCGTCAACGAAGTCATGTCAAAGACTTCGCCATTAGCCGTCAGCCGGCCGTGAAAGTCATCGCCATACCAGGAGGCCAAGCCCTCGGCGCGATAGGTGGTGTCCTCCTCGGGGACGTAAACCCGGCCCGCAACGGTATAGGGTTTGCCGACGCGATAGGTGCCGCCGCCCTTCGGAACGGGCTCGCCGAACTCGACCACGCGGGGGCTGGATGAGACACCGTATTTGGGATCGAGGCGGCTCGCGAATTTGCCTGATGAGGCGCAATTGGCGAGCGCGAGACAAGCGGCCGCGGCGGCCAAGCCGCGCGCAGTCCGGATCACCGGCTCTGTCGACAAAATCCCCATCCGCCCCAAATACCACTTCATTGCCGCTCGCCCATTTGGGGCGCGTGACAATTACAACCCGGATGCGGCCCACTTCCGCAGCGGATCATGAACATACCGCAGCCTGAACACGGCGAAAATGGGGTTAGCACCGTGTTGGTAAATCAAACCTTTCCGATTCAAGCTCCTCCGACCGCTCACCGACTCGATGGTTCATTGGTCGGAAGCGGCGCGCCGCCCACCGAAATCGCTCCTGCTGGCTTGGACGCCGGTTTCGGCGCCGCGGGCTTACGCGCCGCCGCGGGAGCCGGCGGCGGACGCACCGTTGCCACCGTCGGCGGCGGGGCCTGGGCCGCGGTGACTGAACGTTCGATGGCCTCGAGTTTGTTGGACAAGGCCGCAACCTGTTCCGACAGGCGCGAGATTGCTGCCTGTTGGGCGGCGATGGTCTGTTGGGCGGATTGCACCGATTCCGAAGTGCGCTGTCCGAGGTCCTGCAGATCCTTCAAAGCCGCCTGATCCCCGCTCTCGCCAGGGGTCTCCGTTCCCAGGGACGAGAAGGCTGGGAGATGGCCATCGGAAGCCCACCAGACGTAGGCCGCGCCTGAGCCCAATCCGGCCAGTAGCAGGAAAACGATCACCGGAAACAGGATGCCGCGACGGGCACGATGCACCGCAATTGGCGGATCCGGTTGATAGGAAGAATCGTCGTTGGCCGAGTATGTCACCCTATTACCTACCTCTCACGATGGCTGCCTAATCGGCCATCGTTTCGCAAAGTTCCAGACCCCGGGCTCGATCGGCCGAAGGAAAGGCTCGACTCCAAGCCAAGACGCCTACCCTCATGCGAGGCTTGGAAGTCGGGCTCTGAACGATCCGCGCGGTTCGAGCTGCGGCGCGAATCCAAACCGTCATTTGGCCAGTTTGGCAATTTACGAAGGCCAGTGCGAGCCTTCACTTGCATTCCGGCCGCCTTCTGGAATGAGAGACCCGCAACAGAAGGGTGGCCAATTGGTTAGGCACCCCACCGGTCTTGAAAGACGAATAGCGGCAACGCGGCAACGAAAACCCAAGAGTCCATCTACCTACGGCAGCGCTACCCCATAACGCCGCCGCGGGCTATGGAGGCCCGGCTCAAGGCAGATCGGCTGGCTTGTAAGGCTTGGAACGTCCGTCGCGAAGGTGACGCCCTTCACGACGATCCAATCGCTCAACAGTGAAGGTATGCCGTCGGCGTCATCCGCGACCGCGTTCTCCCACGCGACTGAAATGAACCTCAGCCGCGGCCCGATGCTCGGCTCATGAGCTGCTTTACCCGCGCCTCATCCCCGAACGCAGTGGCCGCGTCTTTGAACGGCCCGTGGAACGCATCATGCAGCCGCCGGGCCGTCCGCAGCGGCAATCCCTGCTGCGCATCCCACTGCTGCCGCAGCGCACTGACAGCACGTCGATCCTTGGCTGCAATGGCATGCGCGGCGCCCAGCGCCCTCGGCAACAGCTGCTCGTGTGGCACCACGTGGTTCACCAGGCCGATGCGCAGCGCGGTCGCTGCATCGATGTACTCGCTCGTTAGGGACAGCTCTCGAGCCCAGGCGTCGCCGACACGCCGCTGGAGGGGGGCCATCAGCTGGGAGTTGCCGTACCCGATGACCAGGAGCTCGTTGTCGCAGAAGCTGGCTCGTTCGGAGGCGATGATGAAGTCGGCGTTCACCGCCAATGCAAATCCCCCGGTGACCGCCGGGCCGTTCACAGCGGCAATGATCGGGACCGGGGAGTCGATAATCTCCTGCCAGCCGATGGGGTACCCGCAGTTCCTGATTGAGTCGGCGCTGGCGCGCACGTCAGCCCCCGAACAGAAAGCAGGGTCCGACCCTGTGATGACAATACACGCCGCATCGCGACATGCAGCACGGAAGCTCTCCGCGAATTGCTTGCACATCTCGGCGTCGAACGCATTTCGCTTATTGGGTCGATTCAACGTCAACACAGCGACGCCGTCCTCGCGACGCGTCAGAACCAGATCCGAGTTTGTCATCTTGCTCGCCTTCTCCCTGTGGCAGTCTTCTGATTATTAGCACGAACTCGCTAATCGCAGCGCGATGCTCGGTCCGGACTTCATTGAACGCCAGCACGTCGCCCGAAAGCCGCTGCCTTGTCGTTGCGCCGCCCCGGTACCACCCGCCGGTGAGGAGATCCCTCACGACGAGCGGACCGTGGTACTCAAAGTTCTGCTCGGTGCATTATGTTTTAAGCAGCTGCCCACATACAATCAAAGAGGTCGAATTTGTCAACCTTCGTGCAAATGGCTTCGAGGCAATCGGACGGAGTTCGGAGAATGGAATTGAGCAAAGAGCGTCGTCAGTGCAATGACGGCCACGTGATGATTGTTGCCGGTGGCGCCGACAGGGGAGATTTGGTTGTCGATGACACGACCATCGATGATTGAAGAGCGAACGCCTACCTTCCCCTTAGCGAAAGGCTGATCCGGATGACGACTTTGTCCCAGTCGCGTTCCTCGCGAGCGGGATAATTGATCAGCACGCAGTGGGCCATTTGCCCGGAGAAATTGCAGCGGTTGTACCAAACCTTGTCGCCTTTGTAGCTGGAAACGACGAAAAGCGTGGCTGCCGGTGCGCGCGGTTCCAGGACGAACCAAACGGGAGCTCGCTCTTATGGCGTGACCGGATTTTCCGCACGCATCTCCTCAAAAGTCTCCTTCGCCGCCAGCAGCGACTCGCGCACGAGGGGTGCGCCGACATAGCCGAGCAGGTGTAAAATCGCCTCGACGAGTTCGTCCTCGGACCAGCCATGGTTGCGCGCAAAGCGAAGATGCATTTTGATCTCCGGAATCCGACCGGTTGCGGTGTCGGACGCGACGCAAATCAACGTTCTCGTCTTGAGGTCGAGCCCCGGCCTCGTCCACAGCGCGCCGAACACCGTCTCCTGCGTTAGCGCCGCGAACTTCCCCATAATCGGATCGTTAGAGCGTTGCCTCTCGAGCTTGTCGGAGAAATCCGCGCCCATGAGAGTGCGGCGCATGGCGTATCCTTTGTCGAGCAAGGGGCTGTCGGTCATTGCAGCATTTCCTCCTTAAGTCGGTTTCTCAGTGGATCCCAAGCGGCTTGTCAGTCAGATCGCGGATCGAGGTTTTGCCGACTGAAAGGTAGCAGGCTTGATTCACATCAATCCGGAATAGCCGGTCCGCACCTAGGCTGCGTCATGAGCTATCGACACACCATTCTGGAAGAATTGCAAGCGCTGAAGCGTGACACCGGTCGCCTCGTACAGGCGCATGCATTTTCTTCGGACCTCAAGGTGCTTATACACGATCTTCGAAACACGCTCGAGACGGACGAGGCCGAGCGGGCCTTTGCAGGCTGCGCCGCCGGGGTGCAGCACGCGGAAGCCCCCATTCCGACGTCGCTACTCGCCAAGCTTGAAAACACGGCGGTACCGCTCTTGCTTCCACTGATTCCGCTCCTCATCCGGCATTTCAGCAAACCGAAATCCGCCGACGCCAAAGCACCTTGGAGGCCGACATATCAAGTTGGAAATGGAGAGATCGATGAGTCATTTATTTTCGCCCGCTCGTAACACCTTCGCGAAGGCAGTTTCCGCAAGACGGCGTCAGATCAACGAAGAGCAAACCACAAGCGAGCGCTCGTTATGACCTTCGGATTTCATGGCGTTGATGGTTTTGCAGATTTTTTCCAAACCCCTGCTCTCCGGCGTTGGGTGGCCGTTGGCATGGCGTCGGCCGCCCTCGTCTGCGGCACCGCACCCGCAATCGCTTCGAATGCGGAACAAGGCAAGAGGCTGGCGCTAACCTATTGCTCCAAATGCCATGCCACCGACAAAGTGAGCCCCTCTCCACTCTCGATCGCGCCGCCGTTTCGAACGCTGCATGAGCGTTATCCCGTTGACACGCTGCAGGAGGCCTTGGCCGAAGGCATCGTGACCGGTCATCCGAGCATGCCCGAATTCCGTTTCGATGCCGACCAGGTGGGCGACTTCATCGCCTACCTGAAAGCCCTGGAAGCGCAGGCGCGCTAGCCGTTCGTCTCTCGCGCGGTGCCGCCTGGTTCGACAAATCTTACACGAGTTGAGGCAGGTCAAAACCCCAGAGCTATTCCCGCCTTATCGTCGGTACATACTCAAGCGGGAGAGCTTCCATGCGCGCACACCAGATCATGACGAAGGACGTCATCACCGTTACGCCGCAGACGACGATCGAACAGGCAGCCAAAACCATGCTGCAAAAGCACATCAGCGGCCTGCCGGTCGTGGACAGCGCCGGCAAGCTGATCGGCATCGTGTCGGAAGGCGATTTCCTCCGCCGGACCGAAATAGGCACCGGCCGTAAACGGCGCGCATGGCTGCAATTTCTCATTGGTCCCGGCCGGGCGGCGGCAGATTTCGTTCATGAACGCGGGCGCAAAGTCGAGGATATCATGACCCGCGATCCCATCACGGTGAGCGAAGAAACTCCGCTCGAAGATTTGGTCCGCCTGATGGAAAAGAACGGCATCAAGCGGCTGCCGGTCACCAGCGGTAGCTCGCTCTGCGGCATCGTCACCCGCTCCAACCTATTGCAGGCTGTTGCGAGCCTCGCCCATGAAATCCCGGACCCGACCGCCGATGACGACCACATCCGCGACAACATTGTACGCGCGGTCGCTAAAATGGACTGGAGGCCGGTCGGATTTGAGGTGACGGTGCGAAATGGGGTGGTGCATCTACATGGCATCATCACAACCGACGAAGCCCGCCAGGCCACGATTGTGACGGCCGAGAACACCGCCGGGGTGAAGGCGGTGCACGACCACCTTTGCTTCGTGGACACCTGGTCCGGGTTCTACGTGGAATCGCCGGAAGACCTGAAAGCCGGCTGAAGCAGTCGACCAGGAGAGATTCCGTGCTGGGCTGGATCGTTCGAATTCTCTTTGTGGCGGCGGCACCCATCGCCGGCCTTTTAGTGGCTCGCGACTCCCTCAACTTCGGGGTGATGCAGGGGTTTGTCGCGATCATTCTGATCGTGGCCTGCTGCCGCGTGGACGCGGCCGCGCCCGCCTTCCTCTCTGGCTTGATCCAGATCAAAGGCCAGGTCGGCGTTTCGAGACAAGAATTCATTTTAACTGTTGGAGGAACGATATGCCCACCGATGCCTTGATTGTTTCGGTTGCCGTAACGGGGATTTTTGTTTTGTTCGGCGCGGTGGTCGCCTGGGTTGATTACAGCACCACCGCTTGGCGCCGTCGCCAGGATGCGGCAAAGCCGACCATGGTGGCCAGGCCCGAGCACAAGCAGGCCGCCTGAGCCATTCAATCCAATAACTGATGTCCCGAAGGTTGACGGGAGCCGCGCTTGCCTGGGTCCGGCGGTTGGAGTGAGACAATGGCCTATCGCCAGCGCTGGCGTCCTATCCTGTTCAACTGCCCCCAGACCGGCGAGAAGGTTCAGGGTTTGGTCGCGGAGAAATCCGATGGCTTCCATGACAACCCGTATGAGGCGGTCACCTGCCTCGCCTGCTCGGGCGTGCATTTCGTCGATCCCGTCAGCGGTGAGGTGCTGGGCGCCAAGCGAAGCTCGGCCGGGTAAGGTCATTGAGTTCATGGCTCAAGGCCCAAAAGCAAAACGGCCTGCCCTTTTTGGGCAGGCCGTTTGCTTTGTTAAACGCCGACGAAGGATTGCTGCTCAGGCGTTGAGCCGGGTCAGCGCCGCGCGGTTGCGGAACAGGATCCGGCGCGAACTCTCCAGCACGATGGCACCGGACTGCACCAGCTGGGTAAAGGTACGTGACACCGTCTCGATTGTCAGGCCAAGATAATCGGCAATGTCCTGGCGGGACATCGGAAGCTCGACGGAAGTGCTGCCCGCGTAGCGGCCCGCCATCTCAAGCAGGAAGCCGGCAACGCGCTCTTCGGCGCTCTTGATGAGAGCCAGCGAATGCTCCTGAACCCGCTGCAACTCGCGCACCGTCAACATCCAGAGCTGCCGGGCGAGATCCTTCTCATTCTCCGCCCGGGCCATTACCGCGCTGCGCTTGACAAAGAGGATCTGTGCATCGCAGATCGCTTCGGCGGACGATAAATGAACGTCGCCCGCTTCGACGCCGAAGACATCGCCGGGAAGATAGAACGCACTGATTTGGCGGCGGCCATCCTCCAGCATGCGGTAGCTGCGCACGCTCCCGGAGATCACCTGATAAAGGTAGTCGGCCGGATCGTTCTCGCCGTATATTTCGGTGTTGCGGGAAAACCGCATTGCAGCGCCCATCAGACCCAGCGGGCCTTCATCTGGACGAACCGAAGGGGCGGAGGAAGGATAGGCCTTTTGCTTGGCGGTGATGGCGACGTTCAGCATGGCAACACTCCGGTTCGATCGTTGATGCCGAGAGTTTGCCCGCTTCTGGAAAGTCCGGAAATTCAGGTCGGTTCCCTAAGTATAAGCCCGTAGGTGCCCGTAAAACCACGGGAAAAGCAGTCCAAAACCACAACGGAAGCATCCCTTTGAGGAAAATCAAGGCGGATTGCCAGCGTTTGACGGACGATCACGAAACACTTCGCACGATCGCACCATGAAAAAGCTTTGCGCAGCGCTTATTCGCATTTTTGATCGTTCTGGATGGCGAGAAATCGCCACTGCTCCGTTTGATCGCGAGCTAGAGCTTGCCGTGATCGATGGCGCGTTGCACCCGATCGGCGTGTTTTGTATCCGACACGGAGACGGCTGGCTGGATCTTGAAACATTGCAGCCGATCACTATCACCGCGACACATTGGCGTTTCCGGTGGCCTTTGATTTTTCCGTTCAGGTGCTGCTGAGGAGCGGCCGGAGCGACGATTGTTGAAAGCGGCGATCGAATTACTCTCGCAGCCGCGCCCCAAGCGTATCGACTTAGCCCTGCCTTCCGGCGGCGCCGACGTTGCGATTGATCTTGCGGGGTCGTATTAGCCGCGCGATGATTCCGCCGGATCGTCATCTGCGATGGCGCGCCACGCTGCGCCGTCAAGATCGTCGTACTGGCCGTTGCGTAGCGACCAGAGAAATGCCACTAGGCCGAGGGCACCAAGCGTAATCGCCAGGGGAACGAGAAAGACCAGAACTTCCATCACACATGTCTCCTGATTTGACGCGCCCTCAGCGCATTCAACATGACGAGGAGTGACGAGCCGGACATAGCCGCCGCCGCGATCAGCGGCGTCACCAGACCTGCGATCGCGACCGGCACCGCCAGCACGTTATAAATAACGGCAAGCCACAGATTCTGCCGCATCAGTCGCAACGCGGTACGCGAAATCCTGACGGCCGTTGCTACCGGCGTGAGCCGATCGCCGAGGAACACGGCGTCGGCAACCGCCTGACTGACATGCGTGGCAGTGACCGGGGAGATCGAGGCATGAGCCGCAGCCAATGCTGGCGCATCGTTGAGACCATCGCCCACCATCAGCACCTTGTGCCCTTCGCGTGATAGCTGATCAATGCGCGCGATCTTGTCCACCGGCGTCACCTCGGCGCGCCATTGGCTGATGCCGAGCGAGCGAGCGGCAGCGCGCACCGCAGGTTCGCGGTCACCGGAAATAATTTCGACGCCCAGTCCCATGCGGCCGAGCGCGGCAATGGTATTGGCCGCGTCCGGACGCAGTCTTTGGCGAACGGCGAAGACATGGCAGGTATCGCCGCGCCGGAACGCTACCACGGAGGCTTCCGGATCGCCCGCCAATATCGCGCTGGCGGCCTCTTCCCCACCACACCAGGAGGGGCGCCCGAGCCGAACCTCCACACCGTCGAGCTCTCCAAAAACGCCCTGTCCCGGCTCCTCCTCGATACCGGGTAGCGGCGCCTTGGCGCGAGCCGCGCGGGCAACGGCGGCCGCCACGGGATGGCGGCTCGACAACGCAAGGCGTCCGGCCATATCAAATATCTCGGAAGGCACGCTCGCGGCGTTGGCGACATCGAGCTCCGGCAAAGTCAGGGTGCCTGTCTTGTCGAACAGGACCCAATCCACCTCGGCCATACGTTCGATCGCATCGCCCGAATTCAGCAACACCCCGGATGAGAACAAGGCGCCCGAGGCGACCGTCTGAACAGCGGGGATTGCAAGCCCGAGCGCACAAGGGCAAGTGATGATGAGGACTGCGATGGCGATGACAATGGAGTCGTGGACGGTGGCGCCGGCAAGCAGCCAGCCGATCATTGTCAGGAACGCGGTAACGTGAACAACGGGCGCATAGAGCCTGGAGGTGCGCTCGGCCAGCCGCAAATAGCGCGACCGCGATTGCACGGCATTTTCCAGCAGCCGCTGGATTTCGGAAAGCAAGGTTCCCTCCGATGCAGCGGACACGCGGACCCGCAAGGCGCCAGAGCGAACCAAAGTCCCCGCATAGATCGCGCTGCCCACGCCCGCGGTGTGCGGCAGCGTCTCACCGGTGATCAGGCTCTGGTCGATGTCAGAACGTCCGCTGATGACGTTGCCGTCCACTGCAGACCGCTCGCCCGGACGAAGCAAAACGATATCGCCGGCGCGAATGGCGGCAGCCGGAACGGTACGGATTTCATCCGAGTTGACGTACTTGGTTGCCGTTTCCGCCTTCAAGGCTGCCAGATTTCCGGCAAAGGCACGGGTACGCCGGCGCATGTTCTGATCGAGATAGCGCCCCGCGAGCAAGAACGCGATCAGCATAATCGCCGCGTCGAAATAGGCGTGATCTGCATGAGAGGCCGTTTCGAACAGCGACATGCCGAGCGCCAACACAATGCCGATGCTGATCGGTACATCCATGTTGACGCCGCGGGCCCGCAACGCCGTATAGGCGGAGGAAAAGAACGGCTGCGCCGAATAGGCCGCCGCCGGCAGTACGATCAGCGCCGAAAGCCAGTGAAAGAAATCCCGCTGTTCGGGCAGCATGTCGCCGACATTGCCGGACCAGACCGGCACCGACAGCATCATCACGTTCATCGCGGCAAAGGCCGCTACCCCAAGCCGTCGCAACAATGTCCACGACCGTTCGACCTCAAGGGCCTCAGCGCCGGCAACCTCGAACGGATAGGCTTTGTAGCCGAGCTCGGCCAGGCGATCGACGAACAGCGAGGGATCGACGACCCCTGCCTTCCATTCCAGTGCGAGACGGCGATCCGTCAGATTAACGCGTGCCGACGTGACTTCGGGAATTTTGGACAGGCTGCGCTCGATCTTGGCCATGCAGCCGGCACAGCTGATGCCCTCGATGGCAAGGTCCAGATGTAGCAGATCGGGACCGGCTTGCTTGAGATAGTGCGAGAAATCGATGCTCGAACTCATTTTCCCGCCCCTCAGTTGAGGATGACGCGATTACGCGACAGAAACAGCCGTTGGCCATCTCGACCGGCCTCGATGACCAGGTCCCACTGACCTGCCGCCACCCCATGCGCCGCGCCACGATAGCTTCCCGCGCCGAGGTCAGTCATTTCGAACACCTGGTCTGCCCGCCGATCCGTCGGTCGTTCAAGCCGGCCCAAAAGCTGCATGCCGGTGAGCGCCGTGCCATCGTGCGCCCGGGTGTCCACGCTCAGGCGGGCTGTGCCGTCGGCCTGCCGCTCGATATGCGCCTCGACCTTCCACTGTCGGCGATCCTGCTGATCCGCCGCCTGGATTTCCTTCTCATAGGCCAGGCTTGCGCTGTATGCGCTGTCCACCTCGGTGCCTGGCAAGGTGATGATCGCCAGCCGCATCATCACCACGTTGACGCCGATCACTACGGCGAAGAACGAAACGATGATGATCAGAACGAGCCGTCCAGTGACGGGGCGCGCAGTTGACGCTGAAATCATGCTGGCCTCTTCATCTCTCGGGGACGACAAAGTGGTCGGTAGCGGAGGTGACCTCCCCTAGCCCGACATCGGTGATGCGGAACTTGATCGGCACACTGCCACCTTCCACCTCGTCTAATGGCGCGGTCACCATCAAGCGCACTTCGGTGGTCTGGTCGCGGCTGAGAACGATCGCCGGCCTGTCGGGCGTGATCGAATCGATGCCAATGGCGCGGAGACGCGCATCCTCGGGACCATCGATGTCGATGGCGATGACCCGGTCGAAACCGCGCTTGTTGAGAAATCGCAGCGTATAGCCGTTGCGAACGGATCCGTCGCTCAGCTTGACGGCGACTGGATTGCGGTCATGCAACACGTTCACATCCAACAGCGACCGGGTCAGCAGCGCATATAGCATCACCGAGCAAACCACACCGATTAACGAGATATAGACGATGGTGCGGGCGCGAATTGGCTTGAATATTTCCGGCTTTCCCGCGATTCGACGCTTGATGTTGATATCGTTGTCGTAGCCGATCAGCCGCGTCGGCCGGCCGATCTTCTTCATCACGGTATCGCAGGCATCGATGCACAGGCCGCACTGGATGCAGTCGAGCTGGGCGCCATCGCGAATATCGATGCCGGTTGGACAAACCGCGACGCACTGATTGCAATCGACGCAATCGCCGACCTTTTCGCCGAGTGCCCGCAGATCAATCGCCTTCTTGACGGAGCAGCGAGGATCACCGCGATCATATTTATACGTGACATTCAGCGCCCACTCGTCCGTGAGCGCCGCCTGAATCCTCGGCCACGGACACATATAGACGCAGACCTGCTCGCGCGCATAACCCGCCAACAGATAAGTCGTGGCGGTCAGAATGCCGATCCACAGATAGGCGATGAGCGGCGCCTGAAAGGTGGCGAGGTCCCTCACCAGGGTCGGCGCATCGGAAAAATAAAGAACCCAGGCGCCGCCGGTCCACCAGGCGATCATCAGCCAGATAACGTGCTTGGCCGCGCGCCGCGCCAGGCGGCCTGCCGTCATCGGGGACGCATCGGCCTTGATCCGCTCGCGGCGGTCACCTTCAGCCCAGCGCTCGACGGCGTAGAACAAATCGGTCCAAACCGTCTGCGGGCAGAGATAGCCGCACCAGATGCGTCCACCCAACGCATTCATCAGGAATAGCGCGAACGCAGCCAGGATCAGGAGGCCGGTGAAATAATAGACCTCCTGCGGCCACAGCTCGATGAAGAAGAAATAAAACCGACGATTCGGAAAATCGATCAGCACCGCCTGGCTCGGCGCGCCAAGGCCGCGGTTCCACCGAATGAAGGGCAACAGGTAATAGACGCCGAGGCAGAAGGCCATCAATCCCCATTTGATACGGCGGAAGGTCCCGGAGACGCGCTGCGGATAGACCTTCTTCTGCGCAGCATAGAGCGGCACATCGTCGTCATCGTGCTGCAGCCCGCCCGGTGAGATATTCATGTTCATCGAAAGATCCTGGGTCATCTTCCGATCAGGCTTAAGTGAAAAACAGGCGGCGAGGCTTGACCTGCGTCAACCGGTCAAGCCCGCCGCCTCTTGTCGATCAACTATTTTCCACCGCCCAACGAGTGAACGTAAACCGCCAAGGCCTTGACCGTGACGGGATCAATACGGCCCACCCAGGCTGGCATGACGCCGGCGCGCCCATTGGTAATTGTCTCGACCAGCGTCGCCTCGTCGGAACCAAAGAGCCAGATCTGATCGGTGAGATTGGGCGCCCCCAATTCCTGGTTGCCCTTCCCGCCATCGCCATGGCAGCTCACGCAATTCTCCTCGAAGAGCTTCCTGCCTGCGGTCGCATCATAGCCAGGCGCGCTCGAGAGTCCCGAAAGCGTGCGGACATAATTGGCAACCGTGACGATCTGGTCTGGCTTTAGAATGCCATCGCGGCCGAAGGCAAGCATCTGCCCTTCATGCGTCTTGGCGTGCCCGGAGCGCGCGCCAAACTGGATGGTCTGCATGATCTGTTCCAGCGAACCGCCCCAGAGCCAGTCGTCGTCATTGAGATTCGGATAGCCCTTCGCGCCTGTCGCACCGCTGCCGTGGCAAGGCGCGCAATTGTCGGCGAATACCGTCTTGCCCCGCGCCCGGGCCAAAGCGAGGAGGTTCGGATCTTTCTCGATGTCGGCAAGCGAGGCATTGCCCAGCACCGCCATTTTCTCGCCGCGCAACTGTTCGAGCTTGGCGAGATCCTGGGCGACGGCCTCGCGGTTGGTGTAGTGCAGGATACCCGTGGTATAGCCACTCACCAGCGGCCAGGCCGGATACACCACCCAATAGCCAATTGCCCAGAGGATGGTGGCATAGAAGGTGAGCACCCACCAGCGCGGTAGAGGCGTGTTCAATTCCTTGATGCCGTCCCACTCATGGCCCGTGGTCGTGCGGCCCGTGACCTTATCGAGTTCGTTGTGTTCGCTCATGATCTTCAATCCTCCCGCAGCGGCATTCTTGCCGCAGCATCAAACAGCTCCTTGTTGCGGGGACGCAGCGCATAAAAAACGACGGCAATGAAAATGCCGACAAAGACCGGCGTCCAGAGACTGAGGACAAACTGGGAGGCCAGGTTTTCGATGGAAACAATCGCGTTCATGGAAGGCCCCTTCAGCGCAGATTGGCTTTTTCGTCATACAGCTTGAAATCGACGAGCGTGCCCAGCATCTGCAGATAGGCAATGAGCGCATCGAGTTCGGTCGGATCGCCGGCCTTGCCGTCGAAATTACGGATCACGGCTTTCGGATAGCGTTTCTGCATGGCGTCGGCGTTCGGGTTGTCGGGATCGAGCTGCGCCTTCAGATCGGCCTTGGCATTGGCGATCTGATCCTCGGTATAGGGCACGCCGACCATCCGATTTCTGCGGAGATGATCGCCGATATCGTCGAACGAGAGCTCGGTGGTGGAAAGCGACGGATAGCCGGGCATCACCGACTGCGGCACGATCGACCTGGGGTCGACCAAATGCCGCACGTGCCAATCATCCGAGTATTTGCCGCCGACCCGGGCAAGATCGGGCCCGGTTCGTTTCGACCCCCACTGGAAGGGATGGTCGTACATACTCTCGGCAGCCAGCGAATAATGACCGTAGCGCTCCACTTCGTCGCGCAACGGACGGATCATCTGCGAATGGCAGAGATAGCAGCCCTCGCGGACGTAGATGTTGCGACCGGCAAGTTCAAGCGGGGTGTAAGGACGTACGCCATCCACCGCCTCAATCGTGCTCTTCAGGTAAAACAGCGGAGTAATTTCCACGAGGCCGCCGATTGCGATCACCCCAAGAATGCCCGCGATCAGGATGATTGAGTTTTTCTCGAAGATTTTATGTCGGTTCCAGAAAGACATGACAGACCCTATTCGGCAGGCTGGAGCACAGCAGTGGCTTGGGTTTCTTCGGCTTCACCGGCGTTGACCGTCAGCCAGAGATTGACAGCCATGATCAGGGCGCCGATCAGGAATAGCGCGCCGCCGGCCGCCCGGATAATGTAGAAGGGATGCATGGCTTCGACGGATTCGATGAAGGAATATTCAAGGAAGCCAAGCGAAGTGTAGGCACGCCACATCAGGCCTTGCAGGATTCCCGATACCCACATCGCCGAGATGTAGAGCACGATGCCAATGGTCGCGATCCAAAAATGCCAATTGACGAGCTTCAGGCTGTAAAGGCTCTTTTTGTTCCAGAGCCAGGGCACCAGACAATACAGCGCGCCAAACGAGACGAAGCCGACCCAGCCGAGCGCACCGGAATGTACATGGCCGATGGTCCAGTCGGTGTAGTGGCTCAGCGAGTTCACCACCTTGATCGACATCATCGGACCCTCGAAGGTCGACATGCCGTAGAAGGCGACTGACACCACCATCATGCGCAGCACCGGATCGGTCCGTAGCTTGTCCCATGCGCCAGACAGCGTCATCAGACCGTTGATCATTCCGCCCCAGGATGGCATCCACAGCATCACCGAGAAGGTCATTCCGAGCGTCTGGGCCCAGTCCGGCAGCGCCGTATAGTGCAAATGGTGCGGGCCCGCCCAGATGTAGAGGAAGATCAGCGCCCAGAAGTGAATGATCGACAACCGATAAGAATAAATCGGCCGCTCCGCACGCTTCGGGATGAAATAGTACATGATGGCCAGGAAGCCAGCGGTCAGGAAAAAGCCGACCGCGTTGTGGCCGTACCACCACTGAAACATCGCGTCCTGCACGCCACCCCAGGCGACGTAGGATTTCGAGCCGAGCAAGGACACCGGGAGCGCGGGATTATTACCGAGGTGAAGCACCGCGATGGTGACGATGAACGCCAGATAGAACCAGTTGGCGACGAAGATGTGAGGTTCCCTGCGCTTCATCAGCGTGAGCAGGAACACCAACAAATAGGTGACCCACACGATCGTCAGCCAAAAGTCCGCATACCATTCCGGCTCGGCATATTCCTTCGATTGGGTGACACCGAGCAGATAGCCGGTGCCCGCGATCAGGATGAAGAAGTTGTAGCCCAGCACGACAAACCAGGGCGCGAGATCGCCGGCGAGCCGGGTACGGCAGCTCTTCTGGACAACATAGAAAGAGCTTGCCAGCAGCACGTTGCCGCCAAAGGCAAAGATCACTGCAGAGGTGTGCAAGGGCCGCAAACGTCCGAAGGTGGTCCAGGGCAGATCCAGATTGAGCGCCGGCCAAGCCAGCTGGCAGGCAATGATCAGCCCGACGGTAAAGCCGGCGATGCCCCAGAACATCGCGGCGACCGAAGCAAATTTGATAGGACCAAAGTTGTAGTTCGGCCGTCCATCGATCTCCTGAGGCGGCAAGTCCGCCGGCCGATCGTAGTAACGGTTCAGAATGAGAAACGAGGCGGCAAGGCTCGCAACGCAGGCAAGCGAGGCATGGAATGCAAATGGTGCATCATGCGCCAATGCGGCGGCAACCAGCGACAGGAAAGCCAGCACGGCAAACAACGGAAAAAGCGTTGCCTCTCCAATTGTCATCTGCTTCGAGGCAATGGAGACGTGGGTCATGATGCGATTTCCCCTGGGATTTGGACCGCAGCATCGATACATCCACGCTTCGCCCGAGGGTTGATCGAGATCAACAGCGCCGCTCATTCAGCCGAAAGTCGATAGCAATGTTGCGCGGAAGCGAGTCCCTGCGAGATCGAAACATCTCGATTTCATAAAGCCGCCTAAACGGCTCTGCTGAATCGGGCCGACGGCGTGCGCCTGTAGGCATCGAAGGCGGCCGCAGCAACCCTCACCACGGGTCGACCATGACGGGTCATGCTCAACTTTCGCCCCTCGGCACAAATCAGGCCATCACGCTGCATGGGAAGCAGCATCGACAATTCCTCGCTGAAATCGACGCCAGGCGCGATCTGGTCAAGATCGACGGCAAAGTCACACATCAGCCGCTCGATGATGGCTGCCCTCAGCCGATCGGGTTTATCCAACCGGACACCCCGCATCGAGGCAAGCGTACCGGCGCGGACGGCGCTGACGTAACGCGGCACATCGCTGATGTTCTGTACATAGCCGTTCGCCAGAGTCGAGATCGAGGAGGCGCCGAAGCCAAGCAGGATCGCACAGGGATCATCGGTATATCCCTGGAAATTGCGGTGCAGCTTCCCACTCGCTGCCGCCTTTGCCAGCGCATCGTCAGCTTTCGCGAAATGGTCGATACCGATTTTCACGTAACCGGCCTGAGATAATTCTTCGGCAATAGCTTCCGACTGTTCGAACCGCTGTTCCTGGTCGGGAAGCGTGGCTTCATCGATCAGCCGCTGGTTTGCCTTGTGTACCGGCAGGTGCGCATAGCCGAAGCAGGAAATTCGGTTCGGTGCCAGCGACAGGACGGATGCGCAGGTCTTGCGTACCGATTCGCAGGTCTGCAACGGCAAGCCGTACATCAGGTCGAAACTGAGATTTTGGACGCCTGCCCCACGCAGGCGATGCACGGCGGCCTCGACTGCGCCGAGCGGCTGAATTCGGCCGATCGCCGACTGCACGCGCGGGTCGATGTCCTGAACTCCCAAGCTGGCACGGTTCACACCGAGGGCAGGCAGCCCTTCCGCCAATTCGGCCGTGACATAGCGGGGGTCGAGCTCAATGGCGTGCTCAAGAGCGTCTCGAAACTGGAAGTGGCGGCGCAAAACGGCAATCACCGATCGAAGCCCGTGCAGCCCCAGCATACTCGGCGTACCGCCTCCCCAGTGCAGGCGTGCGGCGGAGACCCCTTCCTTCACCAGAACGCCAACCCCCTCGATTTCCGCCTCGAGCGCCTGCCGGTATTCGGCGACGATGTCGACGCGGTGCGTCATCTTGGTGTTGCAGCCGCAATAAAAGCAGATGTCATGGCAATAGGGCACGTGCAGGTAGATCGAAACCTCCTGCGTCGGGTCGATCTGACCCAGCCAGGTGGCGTGATCCCGGGCACCGACGTCATTGCTGAAATCGGCTGCCGTCGGATAGGAGGTGTAGCGCGGCACGTTGGAGGCGACGTAGCGGTGAAGGACTGGATCCATGTCGGACGCCCGTTTTTTGCGGCGGCAGGGCTAAGACGCCAGCGCGCGTGGCAAGATCGCCTGCGCCCGGCACTCCACCGCATCGGCAAATATCGTCCAGTCGCGAACCCCCCTTTGCCGGCAGAAATCAGCTTCGGCCCTCTCCACAGCCTCCGAGAGCGACTTGGCATCCACTGAAAAAACCGCCTGGCAGGCGCGATGCTCGTGGCCGGCGTCGTCACAGACGGTCTTGATGAAGCGAACATCGAAAGAGGGCATGGCCCAGCTCCTGTTGTTGCGGTTTTCTCGCATCAAATGGAGCGGGCCGCCTTGACAAGAATCAATTAGAATCGGCTCGATGCAACGAGGCGCCTCGCCTCAAAACGGCTTTTTTGATTCATCTCAAGGCGTCGGGGCCGAAAGGCGCCAAGATAAACTGAAGAGACAGGCTGAAATCCGATCCGGGAGTCATCATCATGACCGCCGCTATCATTGTCCTCGTAGCCGCGTTCGCCTTCTTTGCCGCAGGCCTTGGCTGGGCGCAAAGCCACACCCGTCGGCTCAGTGTTGCCGCGATGAGAACCCCGCGTGCGAAGCGACGTCCTTTTTGATTCGTCCCTGGTGATCTCCGCTCGCCAATAGCGGGCAGATTGCTCAGCGCGCGTCAGATGTTGAATCGCGCTCTTGCTGCAATTCCATGTCCACAAGGTCATCGGTCGCCGTTTCGACCTCATGGCCCAGCCGGGTTTTGGCGGCTTCCCAGATTCGATTGGCCAGCTGCGGTTCACGGTCCATCAGACTGTGAAGGTCGGAGGCATCCAATGCCAGCAGCCGAGTGGTTTGCAACGCAATGGCGGTAGCCGAGCGCCGGGACTGACGCAACGCCGCGACCTCGCCAAAGAAGTCGCCCGCGGAGAGCTGAACGTGTTTATGGCGAAGCCTGATCTCGACCTCGCCATCCACGATCAGGTACATCGAATGCGCAGGCTCGCCCCGTCTGGCGATCGTAGTCCCCTTTTCGACCTTCTGCGCGCGCAGGAGTTTCATGATATCGGCAATTTGCGCGGCGGTAAGTTCGCTGAAAAGCGGAATTCTGGCCACCAGACCCCAGGTGACGACGAAATCACGCCGATGAACTTCGTTGGCAAAGGCGGTTGCCACGATGCCGACAGGCAAAGCGACCATCAACAACCCGACGAAAATGGTGACGCCTGCGATCATGCGTCCTAACGCGGTGATTGGGATTGCATCGCCATAACCGACGGTGCCGAGCGTCACGATCGCCCACCACATGGCATCCGGTATGGTGCCGAACTTGTCGGGCTGAACCTTGCCTTCGGCGAGGTGCATCAAGGCTGCGGCCATCAAGGTCGCGCCGCAAAGAATCACAAAACATCCCACCAGCGCCCGCCGTTCGGCATACAGTGCTTCCAGCAGCGATCGCATTGCCGGCGAATACCGGGTGAGCTTGAAGAAGCGGATCAGGCGCAGAACAAGGAAGGCCCGGAGGTCGGGCGCCGCGGCAAAGGACAGCCAGAACGGCAGCACCACCGCCAGATCGATGAGGCCGGCAGGGCTTGCCGCAAAATGCAGGCGAGCACGGATCGCTCCGAGCCGCCGCCAAGGCGGATGTTCGGCCGATGCCCATAGCCGCGCAATATATTCGACGGAGAAAACCGATAGCGCAATGACTTCCAGGATTTCGAAGAGCCGGCCGTACGCCGCGTTAAATCTCGGCACCGATTCCAGCACCGTGGAGGTCAGCGTCACCACGATCAGCAGGATCAGCGCGCTATCGATCACCGCCCCGGCCCCGCCGAAGCCTGATCCCAGTTCAAGCGCGTTGTAGATCTGATGTCGCAAACGGACAGTCTGGCGAGACTCGGACACTCCACTCCTCATGGGCTTGAGCCTTCTGATCTATACGCCAGAGCGGACAATTTACCTTGACCCGGATCAAGCCTGCCGGCGCAGATCTTGGCGTTTTCCGCGCGGCCTCAACGCATTCGTGATGCTGCTTTCAAAGTCCGGCGGCCATCGCGATCCGCATCAGCTCCGACATGCTGCGTGCCCCGGTTTTGGCCATCAAGTTAGCGCGATAGACCTCCACCGTGCGAGGGCTGATTTTGAGGTCGTGGGCAATGACCTTATTGATCTTTCCCGCAACGAGCCCCTGCAGCACGTCGCGCTCGCGCGGCGACAGATCGGCCAGCAGCGCCTCGGCCTCTTTCCGCGCCGCATCCTCGCCTCGGCCGTCGGCCGGGGCATTGAGCGCGGAACGGATGGTATCCAACAGCACCGAGTCGTCGAACGGCTTTTCGATGAAGTCCGCCGCGCCTGCCTTCATCGCCTCCACCGCCAGCGCCACGTCGCCGTGGCCGGTAATCAGGATCACCGAGCAAGGCGCGCCCTCGCCTTTCAGCTTTTTCACCAGCTCGATGCCGTTCATACCGGGCATCCGGATATCGGAGATCACACAGCGCGCCGAATTCAGGTCGATCTGCCGCAGGAAAGCATCGGCTGATTCATAGACCTGCACATTGAACCCGTTAACGTCGAGCAGAAACGAGAGGGAATCGCGCATGGCCTGATCGTCATCGATCACGTGAATTACGGTCTTGTCATTCATCGTCGGCCTCTGACTCGGCAAAAGGCAAGGTGAATTCGAAAACGGTGCCGCCGCCTTCATTGCCGCGGGCGACGATTCGGCCGCCATGCGCCTCAATGATGGTACGACAAATCGAGAGCCCCACGCCCATGCCGCTCGCCTTGCTGGTCACGAAGGGTTTGAAAAGCTGTTCGGAGATTTCCGGCGCGATACCGGCCCCAGTATCGGCGACAAAGAAGGAGGCGATCCGGCCGAGCTGGGCCACGCCGATCGTCAATTCACGCCGGCTGGTGGTCTCCATCGCTTCGATCGCGTTCCTGATGAGGTTCAAGGCGACCTGCTGGATCTGAACCTTGTCGACGACAATCGAGGGCAGATTGCGGTCGCAGCGCAGCGACACCCGAACCCCCTGCTCCCTGGCGCCCACCAGCGCAAGCGCCGCGGCTTCTTCGAGCAGGATAGCAGGGTTTTCGATGGTGTGCTCGGTCTCGCCCTTGGCAACGAATTCACGCAATCGCTTGATGACATCGCCAGCACGAAGCGCCTGCTCGGCACTGCGGTCCATCGCCTCACGCACCCGTCCCTTGTCGACCTGTTCGGCCTTTAACAACGTCGACGCGCCGCGCAGATAGCTCGTGATGGCGGACAAGGGCTGGTTGAGTTCATGGGCCAGAGAAGAAGCCATCTCGCCCATCGCGGTCAGGCGGGAGACGTGAACGAGCTCAGACTGCAGCTCCTGCATCCGCCGCTCCTGACTCCTGCGCTCCGTCAAATCGCGAACAAAACCGGTAAACAGACGCTCAGTGCCCACCTTGGTCTCGCCCACGGCCAGTTCCATCGGGAAAGTCGAGCCATCCTTGCGCTCTCCTACCACGATCCGTCCAATGCCGATGATCCGCCGCTCGCCGGTCTTGCGGTAGCGTTGCAGATAGGAGTCGTGTTCCTGCCGATAGGGGAATGGCATCAACAGCGAGACGTTCTTCCCGATCATTTCCGCGGCCGACCAGCCAAACAGCCGTTCGGCGGCGGCGCTAAAGGAAGTGACGAGGCCGCGCTCGTCGATCACGACCATCGCCTCGGGCACCGTATCCAGGATCGATTGCAATTGGGCCTGACGGGTCAGCGCGCCTTTCGATTCGCGCAACAGCCGGTTGCCGATCTCGCCCAGAATTGGCCCGAGCACCGCAAAAAAACCGACATCAACCAGATTGGCCGAGTTGAGATAGAGGTCGGACCCGAGGAAAAACCAGCTGATGCAAAGGCAAAGCACGGTAGCCAGGATCGCCGGCCCCCGCCCGCCTGCGAAGGCGGCGTAAACCACCACGGGCACATACATGATGGTGAAGGTGTGACTTCCGAAATAACGATGCAGGGCGTAGCGAAACACCACGGCAATCGCGGCGGCAATCACCGCCGAGCCATATCGAAACCAGAATTGCCGTCCGGAAAACATGGGCTAGAGAACCCGAAAAAAGCCGGTTTGACAGCTCTCTTAGCACACCAGGCTACCCCCGCGGCAAGCGAAAGCAGGGCGTGCAGCTAATCCTGCCAGGGACGCCAATGCGTCGGATCGATTCGAAGCCGCTCGCGGCTGGAGGCCTTGACCCAGCCGTTGGCTGTGCGACGGCATGCAAAGATCAGCGGATACACGTGGTCGGTCTCGATCACCGCGATCTCTATGTCGCGGTCATAGGGCGCTGTCGAGATCGTTTCCCACACGGATCGTTCGTCCATTGCTTCCATCTGGCAAATGCGGGGCACGCTGGACGTCCGGCGCACCGAACGCTTGAGTTCTGTTTGTGCATACGCCACCCGACCGACCACGTATTTGACGCAGGTCAAGTGATCCGAGCCCAAACTATTCCGTTTCTTTTAGTCGCGATGTCGGACGGCAAGCTGCGCTCTGACAGAAATCGCACTCGGCGAGTTTAATGCACCGAGCCGGTAAAGGCAGGGTCTCCAGCGTCGATTAGCTGGCCGATTTTTTCACCGACGAGAAGCAATCCTGCGCAACTCACTTCTTGCTCTTACTCGTTCTTGCTCACGCCGATGGTGCTTCTGGTCGGTGTTTCCATCCGACTTTGTCATTTGCAATTCACTCGCGCAAGCAATGGGAAATATCGCAGGGGCAAGCAGATCCGTTTGGTAGGACATTTTACGACGGCATGGGTCGAATTTGATCCAGATCAAAGGGTTCGAAGATCCGCTGTGCGCTGTTCAAAGCCAGCGCGCTTGAAGATGATTGCAAAACGAGGAGAGGAAAATGAAGTCTGGCACTAACGCAGCCAACCTGATCATGGACGATCGCGAAGAGGGCATCTTCCGGGTACATCGCAGCGTCTTTACGGACAAGGACATCTTCGAGGCCGAGCGACGGCTGGTCTTCGACAAGTCCTGGCTGTTCGCGGGTCATATCTCGGAGTTTCCCAAGGCGGGCAATTTCGTGAGCCGCAATGTCGGCGGTCGTCCGGTGATCCTCGTCAACAGCGATGACGGCAAGATCCGCGCGTTGCTCAATACCTGCCGACATCGCGGCAATCTGGTTTGTCGCGAACACAAGGGGACCGCGGAGGTCTTCCGCTGCTTCTATCATGGCTGGATTTTCAATACCCGTGGTGAACTCAAGGGTATCCCGGGCGAGGCCGCCTATAGCGATGCCTTCGATCGTGACGCCCTCGGACTGGAGCCTGTGCCACGCATGCACAATCATCGCGGCTGCATCTTCGTATCCTACGATCCGGATATTGAGAGCTTCGAGGATTTCATGGGCGAAGCGCTCGCGGTCTTCGACAACACGCTCAATCAGGGCGAAATGGAATTTCTCGAGGGTCACTTCGAATATTCGATGCGCGCCAACTGGAAGCTTTTGGTCGAGAACAGCATGGACGGCTATCATGCCGCACATACGCATGAGCGCTTCTTCGCGAACTTCATGCCAGATATGGGGATGAAGTTTGGACACAAGGAGGCACTCGATCTTCCCACGGGAAACGTCACTCCCCTCGGCAACGGCCATGTGACCCAAAGCTATCCCGGTGCGCGTGGACGTCACCCCAATTACGAATTCCGGGCGAAGTTCGCCGCCGACGAGCTCAAGGCCTACGAGGAACTGCTGACCAAACGCCACGGGCCTGAAAAGGCCGCGATGATCGAGAATGGAGCGGGCAATTATCTGATCTTCCCGAACCTGATCGTCATCGACGGCTGGAACGTGTTCCGCACCTTCTATCCCGTCAGCCCCGATTACATGGAGATCACGGGCTGGGCGGCGATGCCCAAGGAAGACGGGCCGCAACTGCGCAAGACGCGACTAGACTGGTATCTCGGCTTCCAGGGCCCGGGCGGCTTCTCCACGCCTGACGACGTCGAGGCGCTGGAAGGTTGCCAGCTCGGCTTTGCCACCCAGAAGGAAGTTGAGTGGTCGGACATCTCGCGCAGCATGAAGGGCAATCAAAAAGGCGGTCCCAGCGAGTTGCAGATGCGGGTGTTCTGGCGGGAATGGGCCGCGCGCATGAGCGGCAGCCCACATGCGGCGGAATATGCCGACTGATCGTCACAACCGGGCCGCGCTTTGGGGCCGGCCCGGTTCCGTACATCGCTTTTTTGGGAGGATTGAGAGTGGCTACAGAGGTTACACGACAACAGGTCGAGGATTTTCTTTACGCGGAAGCGGATTTGCTGGACAGCTGGAAGCTCAAGGAATGGTTGGCGCTGTTCGATCCGGAGCGCGGCGGCTATTACGTGCCAACGATGGACGCGCCAAACGCCGATCACACCAAGGCGCTCTATCTGATCGCCGACGACATGGTCCGCCTGAAATCGCGCGTCGACCAGTTGCTCTCCGGCACTACCTGGGCGGAAAATCCGCAGTCGCGCACCAACCACATGGTCAGCAACGTCCGGATCACCGGAAAAGAGAACGAGGCGATCCTGGTGGAAGCAAATTTCGTGGTGTTCCGTATGCGCTTCCAGAACATCGATCCCTATATCGGCAAGTACCACTACAAGCTGCTGCCGCATAACGACACGTTCCGCATCCTGGAGCGGCGCGTCCTCCTCGACCTTGAGGCGCTACGGCCCCACGGCAAGGTTTCATTTATCGTTTGAACCATCCCAACGGACGCCGTGCCTCCGGTTTAATTGCTCCTCCCACAGGCCGGCCTTGCAGAAGGCCGGCTGTCTTATCACCAAGCCTTGTACAGTCCAGTTCGGCTGATTAAGCCCAGTTCTATCGTGTTTGGGTCCAAAGTTGGGTCCAAGAGACATGAAGGCGGACGATGGTGCTGGACAGAGGACCCCTTGGGTCCGGACGACTACGTGCGGCGCCCTCCGAGAAGGAGCACCGTGCCAACGATGATGGCTACATGCTCCCCCTGCCCTCCCGCCTCTAGGCGGGGGCAGTGATCAGAACCGCCTTCCAAAACGACTGATTTGACGGCAGCTTTCAGAAAGCGTTCTTGAAACAGAAACAGGTCAGGTCCTGACCACCGAGGACGACCAGCCGATCGAACTTGAGAAAGCTGGGGCGAACCCGGTGGAGCGTCAGCCACGTTTTTCTTTTGACAGCCCGAATGCCGGATTTAACCAAGGTCGTTGCGGTGAAGCGCGTTGGAATGCTGGTTCCTCCAGCATTGAGATTGACGTTGCGGAGCGGACGGCTTTTCCGACGACGGGAAACACAACTGTCTGGGAATTCGATGACATTCCGATCACCGAGATATGCAACCACATCGCCCGGAGAAAGCTGCTTTCGCCATCGATCCAATAATCAAAGACGCGATAGAGGCGCGGCCTGAGATTCTCGACAACGTGGCTGGAGTTCTTTCTGGTGCGCTCTGATTTGTTTGTCCCCCAGCAGCTCATCTGCAAAACCGCTCTTGCACCGAAACGATGACGGTCCGCTACGGGATGCCGCCAAAGACAACGCTCGGCTGAAATAGCGGAGCCGCCCTGTCGTTTGTTATAGCCCCAACCTCTAACACCCGCAGAGAGGTTTCGAAGCTTTGGGCTGCGGTTTTCCGGGCTCCGTCTCAAAACACTTGCTGCGGCTCGCGATACCATTCAAAGTTCTGGGAAGACTTCCAAATTGGGTGCCTTGCGGTGCAGAATAGTTTCGCAGCCCTGATCGCTCTTGCGAAGTACTCCGACGGGAGGGCCGCGCGCGATCAGCTCCACAACCAGGTGGCTCTGCTAATCGCTGACGCAAAATTCCGGAATGCGGAATACTATGCCATTTTCGACCATATCGATATTCTCCAGTCCGGCCTGGTCGTTTCCATCGGCGATACCCTGGAGATCACCGAGCGCGGCTGGTCGCTTCTTCACGCGCTCGGGTTAGGCTTCAATGATCCGACCAGGATGAGTTTGGCCTCGCCCCTTCAATCGCTCAATTTGATCGATGAGTTGGTTGGCCCCGAAGCACGTCAGAAGATTTTTGATTTCGGATCAAAGTCAGGCATCGGAGAGACTGGACTTGGTCCCCTCGATGAGGCCGAAAGACAGTTGGAGGCCGAACAATGGATCACGCCCGCCGCCGCACAGGACCATTTCGCCGATCAGAACACCCCAGCCCCGGCGAGTGATGAGACCTCACTGCTCTCGGATCCGGTGCACACTGTTTCGGACGCTCCGGATTTTTTGGTCCGAAAATTCGGGTCCGGACTAGGTGCTCCGCCCCGCTCGGGTCTTTTCACCTTCTTGGATAAAAAGATGCGGGGGAGCCTTCGTGTATGGCGCCGCCATCTACGAAAGGAAGCGGCATCAAGCCCGGGGGTACATTCGAACGGCAACGTCGAACGCGGATTGTTGGCAGTGATGAGCGTGCTCGCGATCGCAGGGTGCGCTGGCGCGGTGGCCGCGCTCACTGAAATCAAGGCCCTGAAATCCGAATTGGCCAGCACGCAGCGCGACCTGCTGCCGCTGAAGGAGCAACTCGCCAACGCCACCAGAATCGAAAGAGCCCGAGAGGCCTCGGACAAGCTGAACGACCTAAAGAGAACGCCACCAAAAGACAGCCGCGACGCGACCCCGCCGCTCCTGCTGTCGCGCGAGGAAATTCAGCTCGTGCGGGACTATATCAAGCCGGCTCCCGTCGCGAGTGCGGCCGCCGCACCCGTCAATGTCGGTGACCCCGTGATGGGCCCGACGATACCCTTTCCCTCGCCCATTACGGAAAAGGTGCCGAAACTTCTCGGCGCGACCTTTGCAATCCGGAGCGGCGTCATCGTCATCGTCAGGAAAGATAGCCAACGGGCCGATGCGGTCCTTGGTCCGAACTAGATCTGGCGGCACCGATTAAGGTTGGTTGTTCGGCGGTCGTTCGATGAACCGGCGGCTGCCATTCAGAAGTTCGAGGTTATTGGCGATCACCGGATTGCCGGGATCGAGCGAATAGGCCTTCTCGAATTTCCGGCGCGCGGCGCTGAGATTGCCGCGGAGCATGTAGGAATAGCCCTGGTCATTTAGGATTTGGACCGTTTCGCCGCCGAGGCGGATTGCCTGCGTATAGGCCTGATCGGCGAGATCGAAGCGCCGCAGCCGGTCATAGCTTGCGGCAAGGCCGATCCAGGCGGTGACATCCTTTGGTGCCTTCTCGACGCCATCCCTGAAATAGCGGTTGGCGACGCCATAATTGCCGCGGTTGAAGTGCTCAAGACCGAGCCGCACGGGCTCATCGGAGGGATAATATTTGACGTCGGTCGGCTCCTGGACCGGGTCCGGGCCTCCCGCAGCGACAGGCGTGACCACGGCCGCGTCGCGAACAGAGGCATCCTGCACCGTTTCGCAAGCCGCTAAAGCTGTGGCCAGTAAGGCGCAAGCCAGCCATACAAAAAGGCGCCTCATAAGCATTATCCCCGCCCTACCCGGACAATAAATCAACTATCAAACTCATCGATTGCCCGAGCCCACAACGGCCGCGCCGGTACCTTGGTAGACGCTGGCACCTGCCTCGACGGCCGCCGCTGCGGCGCCGGCCGTTCCCATCGGGGGATGTCCGTCTGCGGGCGTGTTTCCGCCAAAGGCCGGGAGCGGATCACGAGGTGGCGTACCGGTCTCATAACGCTTAACGGCACGGTCGGTTTTCGATGCCTGAACAACGATCCTGCGATCGCCGACATAGCGCGGCCACGGGGTGATCGTATGCGTCACGGCGTTGACCTGCTTGGCGTCCCCGGCGCTCATGGTGATGCTATCGGAGCGTTGGAAATAGCGGTCCACCTCGTCGTGGCCGTACAGGCCATAACAGCCGCCCAGCAGGAAAGGTGAAATCAGAACCAGATACCTGAAGGTCATCTCTTTCGCTCCCCTCAGTTCAGCGTCTTGACGACCGGCTGGCCAGCCGGCGGAGCAATGGGCGTGGTGAGTTCGGGTCCGATCATGTGACCGTAGGGGCCTTTCACCTCGCCTCCCGAGTTGACGTAATCATTGTAGCGCTTGCGGACTTCCATTTGGCCGTTGAGGAAGAAGTCGACGTCATTGGGCGGGAGGCGCGAATCGAGCGGCGAGGCCAGTTGCTGGCCGGGCGCAGCGGGCGCAACCAGGCGCGGCGTCACGATGATGACAAGGTCGGTTTCCTGCTGCTGGTAGGAGGAGCTGCGAAACAGCGTTCCGAGCACCGGCACCGACCCGATCCAGGGCAGTTGCGAGACATCCTCACGGTTGCGGGTCTGCAACAAGCCGGCGATAGCAAAGCTCTGGCCATCCCGCAGCTCGACAGTGGTGCGGGCGTTGCGGCTGCTGAGGGCTGGGATCGTCGTACCGCTGATCGTGACCGCGTTGCTGAAATCGAGCTCGCTGACGGAAGGCTCGACCCGCAGGTTGATCGCGCCACGCGAGAGCACCGTGGGAACGAAACCCAGTTCGACACCGAACGTCTTGAACTGAATGGTAACGGTCGGCACCCCGCCGGCCCCTGCCGGCGTTGTAGCCACTGGAACTGGAAATTCACCGCCGGCGAGGAACCGAGCCGATTCACCCGATAGAGCCATCAGATTCGGTTCCGCCAGCCGACGCACCAAGCCCTTCTGCTCCAATGCCGTCACAAGCAAATCGACCGAGGCGCCGCCGCTCGTTCGGATGACGCTGGTCAGGAGACTTCCAAAAGGGATTGCGGCCGATCCTCCTGCCGCCGTCGCCGCCAGCGTGCCCGCAGTGCCCAGCAGAGGTATCGACCCGGCCGGCGGGCCGGTGTTTGGCAAGGGTTGGCGACCACTGTTCGTATTAATAGAATTGGGTCCGCCAAGTCCGGTATTGCCGATGTTGGTTCCGTTTGCATTGGCGCCATAGAGGTTCATCCCCAGTTCTCGTCCGGCCGACCGGTTGACCTCGAGGAAGCGCACCTCCAGCATCACCTGCTGCGGCGCCGCGACGCTCAACGCGTTGACAAGGGTGCCGCCCTTAGGAAGAGCATTATTTGCAATTGAGACCGCTCGTTCGGCGGCCACCGCATCGGCCGCCGTTCCGCTGAGCACCAGCTGTCCCTCAGTTGAAGAGACGCGAATGCTGGGATTTCCGGTGCTGGCGCGAATGTTTTCCTGCAGATTGACAGTATCGAGCGCGACCTCGACATCGAGGATTCCGATCTGCCGCATCGAAGAGTCGAACAGGATCACGTTGGTGGACCCGGTCTGCTTGCCCTGGATATAGATCAGGTGGTCGCTCAGCGATTTCACATCAACGATGTCAGGCGAGCCGGCGACAATGGTCGCAAAGGCCGTATCAACCTTGAAGGTGCGCGACTTGTTGAGGGTGACCCTGACGCGCTGGACATCCGTCATCTCGCTAACGATGACGCCGCCGCTGGTGGACGCTCGCCGATCCGCCGCCCCAGCGCGGTCGGCCGAACTCAGCAAGGCGAGACTAATGCCAAGAGCCGTGACTGCCCAGGTGACAAGCCCCAACACGGTCCGACGCAAAACGCGAACGCTACTCATCAAATGCCCCTTCGCCGCGTGCTGCGGCTAACCCCTACAACCTACCTGCCTGGCGCCTGACATCTCTCCTAATGGATTACGGCACCTAGCGTACAATTTCTTCAACTACAAATCGTTACCGTTAATTCCGCTCGGAATGCCCGTACCAGATGCAAAGACCCACCCAGCCGCAGCCGGGAATGAGCGAAATCTTCATCCGTCCGGTCCTTCATTGGCAAGAAGCACATCTCCCGCATCGCGGGATTAGCCCTAGAAAACCAACAAATGTTGCCGGAACGCATCACTTCGAGGAACGTATTGGATCGATATACAACTTATAATTGTGCATTTTGCCTGTTAGCACCGCCGCCTCCCGGCTAAGGAAAATTAAGAACTGTGGGCTACGGAACTGAACTAACCTACTCCGCATTGGGAATCGGCAATGAACTGGGCAGAAACGGTGGGCAACGGAAAGTCGAAAGCATCGCGGGTGAAGGCAGTTCTTCTGATCCTTGGATTGTTTCTGGGTTTCGCCGACCTCCTGACCACCAACGAAATTCTGCACCTCGGGATGGAGGAGCTAAACCCGTTCATGCGACTGGCCCAGGAATGGCTCGGGGTCTGGTGGCTCATTCCCAAACTGGGCCTGACCTCCGTGGTGGTCTGGCTGCTTTGGCATAGCAAAAACGTCTACAATATCGCCCTCGTCGTGGCCTTCCTGTCGACGCCTGTGCTGAACAATCTCATCCTCATCGCAGGCTCGAACTGAATCGGGCGTTTGGTCGGCATCATCGCCAAACAAGCCTAGCCCGCGCTTATTCTAAAATGGGACCTTCGTTGAAGCGCTGGGAGCGTTCAACGATGTACCCCAGATTGGCATCATCATTTTGAAATTGGGTTGAGACGCAGTGACGATAAGTGTGCTCCCCTGCGCTTGAATACTCAGTATTGGCGTCAGGCTGCCGGCGTACAAGAAAGGAGCTGCATTCTGCATTTGTGTGTCGGTAAGGTAGCTGCCCGTGCATCCTGACGGTGAACTTTTGCCAATCACGGCAGGTGTGTAACAAGTTATCATCATCGCTCTCGCGTCAGTATTCGCCAGTCTGTGCAATGACTGCATAGTGATCGCGTAGCGTCCCAAGTCGAAGACGATGAAAATCACCATGAAGAAACTTGCGGCGATCAGGCAAAACTCGAACGCTGCGACGCCGCACTGGTCGAGTTTTTTCATTGCATCAACTGAACATATTGGGTGGTGGGTAGCTTAGTCGTGGCTGAGCATCCTCTACTGTCGAATGTCGAGTTGCCATTGAATGCAATCGACGCAGCCACCAGTTCACCACATCCACCCGCGCCGCCTAGGCTCATTGTTGGGTTGCCCTGGAACGTCACCGGTGCTGTCGGCGCATAGATATTTCCGGTGAGATTGATGTTGCTATTCCCGCCAAATGTCACCGCGGACGCTGAACCGTAGTAAATGGCCATGTACTGAAATAGGGAAGCTGAAGCCTGGAATGCGGAAGGCAACGAAGAAACGCCAGGGACGGTCGTGGGTCCAGTGATCGAGAGGATGCCGCCTCCCTTTGTATCAATGCTCGCCCCCGGCAGTAGAACCAGGGTGACTCCGGTGCCCGTCACCGACGAGCCGCCGGTTAGAGTCAATGTCCCGGAAAGGAAATACACGCCTGGGTTTAATGTGACAACAGTATTGCCTTTTGTCTTTACGTTGTCATTTACGCACGGCTTTGCTGCTGTGTACGGCGTGAGTCCTGAGCCCGTGCAGCTTGTCAGTCCGCATTTCGCGGGAAGGCTGGGGTTAGACCCGCACATCGCCGTCAGGGCGGTATCGAGGGCCGCGAAGGGATTGGTGACAGGGGGCATGTAGGTAAATGCGGTATTGCAGAAATTAGCAGCGCCGGTGCACCCGCCGGCTGCTGCCAACGAGCCCAGATTCATGGTCATCCCACCGCCCGTAAAATTCAGGGCGTCCTTAGCCGGATCGTTCGAGACCAGACCGCAATTGGGCGCGTTGATTGTGGGACTGCCTTGAAAACTGACCGATCCGGTTAACGCCAGCGCACAAGGGGGCTTCGGCAGACCTTGAACTTTGGCGACAGCCGTCGCTCCCACCGTGACGGCCGAAAGCCCGAGCACGGAAGCAAGATAGGTCGGCTGGGTCTGACTCACCGTAGCTTGAACAAAGTTGCCGTTAGTGCCACCCCAGGATGTGAGAGGAGCAATAGTTACCGACTGGGTAGTTCCACTCGGAAGGGTCTTACATTTGGACCCCGGATAAGTGCTGTTGTCGCCGCCGTTGCAAAAAGCATTTTGCGCGGCGAATTCCTTGCCCCGATAATCGAGGGTTTTCGCGTCGCTGCATGTGGAAGCTGAGAGCGAACACGCTTTCCACAGGCCGCCGGAATACGCCGCCGCATCGGCAGCGTTCTGCGCATGTTGTTTGGTAACGTACCACGTACCCGCTTCGGCCCCGAGTGCCACGACCCCGATGAGCGGCACAAGGGCAATGACGGTTGCAAATGCGACCGAACCTCGACGGGAACGAATTAAGCTGCGCATTGGAGACACCTACTGAAATCGTTCGGAGTAGGACAAGCTGATGGTGCAGGAACTGCTGCAGAGGGCCGATCTCAGGACGAGCGGCGCGAGCGTGATGGTCGTCGCATAGGAATAGTATTTAGGCGAAACGGTATTGGTTGTTGAACAAGGTGCGCCGGTTTCCCCGCAAATGATCTGGAAATCGGAAATTGGAAATTTGGAATCCGCCTTATTTTTCGCTGCAATTACCCAATCTGAAGCGTTTGTGACATCCGCCGGCGGGGAATATTGGATGGATTGCCCAAAGGCGCGCAAGGCTTGCCAAGCGGATATGTATTGAAAGCCCGCAGCGGCCACATCGGCCAATGGGAGAATCAAACTGATCATTACAAACAGGAAGACAAAGGGCAGTTCGAACGCGACGGCACCGCGTTCATCCCTGAGAAGAGAAACGTCCCTCCAACGCTTTTTTCGATAGAAACTCGTGGTGCTCATAGTTCACCAAGTCTAGAGCTGCTTAAATGCTCGGATGAGGTGCAAAAATGGACTCCCCCCGAGAACAACGAACATCGCCGGCAGCAGAAACAGCACCATGGGTACAGTCAATTTAGCACCGAGCTTATGAGCCCTTTCCTCGAGCTTCGTGATGCGCTCTCGCCGGAGATCTGCCGCAATAGTACGCAATGCTTGGCTCAGCGGCGTTCCATATTGCAGGCTTTGGCTGATCATAATGCCAAAACGGCGAAGCCCCTCGGACGTCGTTCCCAGCTTTTCAAATGCCTCCGTGCGGTTAGGAAGAATACGAAGGTCATCGAGCAATCCGCCCAGAATACGGGCCATCGCGGGATTCGTCTCATTCATTTCATCAGCAACGCGCTGCAGGCCCCCCTCCAATCCCATTCCTGCTTCGCTGCACACCACTAGAAGATCGATCGCGTCTGGCGTTCCCAGGCGCACGGCAGCATCAAACCGACGTTTCAGCATCAACAATATCAATCGCGGTCCCATAATCCCGATCACAACGCCGAACAATGTGACGATCAGCGCCTGCCCGAACGTCCATCCCGAAAGTTGCGAGATAACAAAGGCAAACAACGGGAACAGCATCATGCTGACGGTTTTGACACCGATCCAGATCGACAAAGTGCGGTGGGGATTGAGACCGGACGATAGGAGAACCATTTTTAGTTGTTCGAGATTTTCCTCAGCATAAAAATGCCTGTACCGTGCACCGACGGAGGAAAACCAACCAACTAGGTCTTGTGAGCGTAATGATCTGCCAGGGACACCGAGCACGGCATTCGACACTCGCATGTTCAGCGTGCGAAGGTGTATTTCCCGAATGATCATTAAAAATGCGGCAACCGCCACAGCGACGGCGATGATTGCTAAACCGAGACCGGAATTCATAAGGTGGTCTCCCTTCTGATCATCCAGCGAATTACGAAATGCCCGAGCAATATTGAGCCGAGCGCGTAGATCAGAAGCCGATTTCCTGTAGCGTCACGAAACAGGAGATCGATGGATTGAGGGTTGATCAGATATAATAGGCCGCCGACGATGAAGGGTGCGCATACTAGAGCGCGCGAGGAAAAAATGACTTCGCCGGCAAGCGCTTTCGCGCGCGCCGCGAGCGCCACGCGCTGAGTGACGGTTTCCGCCAACGTCTGCAAAGTTTCTGCCAGACTGCCCCCGGCCTTCAACTGGACCGCCAGGGTGACCGAGAACATCGCATACTCCGGCACGAGCGTTCGCCGGTAGACGGCCTCTATGGCTTCGTCCGGTGTTTTACCCAAGCTCAATTCGTTGCATACCACAGCAAACTGTCCTGCCGTGGGCTGCGACATCTCTCGAGCGATTGCATGAAATGCCTCGTTCACCGGGAGACCGGACTTGACGGTACTTGTCACCAACTGGAGGACGTCGGGGAGTTGTCGAAATAGTTGATTGACGAAGCGGCGCTGCTGCCAGCCGAATAGACCGCGCGCCGTGAACAATGCCACGGCAAATGCAGCAAGGAATACGTAAAAGGGTGAAAGCCCGGCTAGTCGGTTGGCATAAATGACGGCCGCAGCGGTTGCTGTAGCGCTCAGCAACACAAGCGCCGGATGTAAGGTGTGAGGTATGCCTGCTTGGTAATTCACCAAGCGATGCAGCAAATGCCAGCGCGATTTCGTCTCGGAGCGACGTATTGAAAGCAGATTAGCGGCCTGGGCAGCAGGAAGCGCCGTTTCGAGCTGCCTGTTCATTCGCTGCTGCCGTGCATCGAACCACAGCGTCACAGCCGCCGCGCATGCTAGCAAAATCAGGACAAGAACGATGAGGGATTGCGGGATCATATCTGGCTCATTGCCTCCGCCCACGCACGCTCCAGCCCGAAATAAGCCAGGCGCGCCCTGAATTTCGGAATGGCATGGGTGGACTTGTAGGTTCCGGTGATCCGCCCGTGAACGTCCTCCTCCTTATATTCGAACGCGGCGATGTCATTAGTCGTGATCACGTCGCCCTCAAGTCCGATCACTTCGCTGAGCTGGACGATCCGCCGCTGGCCGTCGCGCATGCGCTCGACCTGCACGATCAGATCCAGCGCCGCCACAATCTGGGAGCGAATGGCGCGAGAGGGCAGATTGACTTGCCCCATCTGCACCATGTTCTCGATACGAGTGAGCGCGTCCCTGGTACTGTTGGCATGTACGGTCGAGATCGAACCATCATGGCCGGTGTTCATCGCCTGCAGCATGTCAAAGGCTTCGGCGCTACGCACTTCGCCGACCACGATCCGGTCGGGGCGCATACGAAGCGCGTTCCAGAGGAGATCGCGCTGGGTCACTTGGCCGGTACCCTCAAGGCTGGGCGGCCGAGTCTCCAGGCTGATCACATGCGGCTGTTGAAGCTGCAGCTCGGCGGCATCTTCGATGGTGACGATGCGCTCGCTATGATCAATGAACTCACTCATTGCGTTCAGCAGCGTCGTCTTGCCCGAGCCCGTGCCTCCAGAGAGCAGAACATTCAGCCGCGATCGGCCTGCGATCTCCAGCAATCGTCCGATCGCCGGCGTCATCGAGCCATTAGCGATCATTCCAGCCATGTCGAGCCGACGACTGGGAAATTTTCGGATTGAAATGCAGGGACTATGGATCGCGAGCGGCGGAAAAATGATGTTTACGCGGCTGCCATCCGGCAGGCGGCAGTCCACCATCGGGCTGGATTCGTCCACGCGCCGGCCGACCTGCGCTGCGATCTTCTGTGCGACCGACGCGATGTGATCATTATCGCGGAAGCGCACCGCGATACGCTCGAGCTTGCCGCTGCGCTCGACGTAAACATTGCTCGGACCGTTGATCATGATGTCGCTGATCGTTTCGTCAAGCAGCAGTGGACGCAGCGGACCATACCCCGTCATGTCGTCGGCTATTTCGTCGGCGAGCAGCAGCTGTTCGCGGCCGGATAGTTCCAGCCGCTCCTGGTTGGCAATTCCATGAATGATTTCTTCGATCTGACGCCTGAGCACTTCACGAGACACCGTGGCAGCCGCTGCCGGATCGATCTGTTCGATGACGTGTTCACGCAAGGACGCCGGCATGATGGGGTGATCGGCGACGGGGAACTCCCGCTGGCGGCTAGAAAGGCCAAGCGCTGCCGTCGGCTTTGGCGTCCCTCCGGGCTGGATCGCGGCTGCTGGCGAATTCGTCGCAGGTGCTGGCTTGCCCGGCGATGATGGCACACCGGGTGTCAGGGCAGGCAGCCGCGCAATCTCACCGTCTTCCGGGCGTCTCCCGAACTTTTTCATAGCCCAAGCAGCCTCCTGAGCCGACTTTTCGGTGCGTTACCGACGCCCGCGATCTCTCGCACGATTGGTGCAAGGTGGCGTCGCAATCCCGAAACGTGTTTGAGCGCGGGAATGCCGAGATTGACCGCCTGGGTCATTCCCTTGCCGAGATCTGGAATGACCATGTCGGGCTCCGCACCCAGCGCCTTGACCATTGTCGCTCTTGGCAGTCCGCCCGCGCGATTGGCGCGATTGAGCAAGGTAAACACCCGATCCTTGCCGGCAATGTTGGTGACAGCGGCGCGGAGCGCATGGGCATTGCGCAAGCCTGTCACCTCCGCTTCCAGCAGCACCAAAACATGCCGAGACAAGCTGATCACCGGATGCAGAGACGGCGGAAACGGCACCGGCACGTCGACCACAATGTAATTGAATCGCTGGCGAAGCAATCCGAGGACGTGCCGGACGCCGGCCTCCGTAATATTCAGCTCAGCGTCAAGTTCCTCGTCGGCCGAAATGAGGGATACTCTCTCGTTGACCTCGATCGCTGCGCGCTCGAGAAACAAGGTGTCGGCTCGTACGGGGTTTTCCAATGCAATCCGCAGTCCAGGTCCCGGCCGAACGCCCAGCATGACAGCGGTTTCGCCGCCTTGCAGATGTAAATCGAGCAACGCGACCTTAGCCTTGGTCGTTTCGGCGAGCTGTAGCGCCAGGTTGATGGCTATACTCGTGGCGCCAGCGCCGCCCTGCGCACCGCAAATTGAAACCACATGGCCGCCGCGATCGGCCGGCCCCGAGGTGGCGTCGCCAAGTAGCTTGGGACGTAACTGGTCAAGCACCATGTCGCGCGTCAATGGTCTGGGCAGGTATTCGGTTAGGCCGAGCTCCATCAGCTCGCGATAGAACGTGATTTCCCTGTTTTCGCCGATCAACGCCACCTTGACGTCGGGTGGGCAGACGCCTGCCAAGCGCTCCAACTCGCCGAAGGGATCAGCGACGCCGCTGATATCTGTGACTAAAGCAGAGAGATCCGTATCCGTCTCGAGCATCTTGATGGCATTGCGGATCGTACCGCGTCGAATCGACAAATTGGCGCCTTCAAGTCCCTTGCGCAACGCAGCCGCGCTCAATTCGTCATCGACAAAACAGACGATGCGGTTTCGCGTGACGACTGATGTCGTTTCTTCTGATGGAGCGGTCATGGCCATGTTCATCAACGTTTCTCCGGCAATCTGCCCGCATAGCCCGTTGCGGCTGCCGTCCGGTTGGCAGCATCGGATGTGTCCGCGCAATTGGCTGAGTCTTCACCGTCGTCCAAATCCTGTTTTCTGACGGAGTATTGCTTGACCTCGCCACCGCTGTGGACCACCACGGCCGTGCGGGCGAGTTCCGGGGATTCGCAGCCGGAGCCCCGTTCAGCGGCGGCCGCCGGATCCCACCTCTCGACGGCCGCACGAACAGCGAGCGAAAGCGTTCCGAGCTTCTTAGCGACGGTGATCTTCTTGATCTGATCCTGGGTGAGTTCCAGTGAAACGGTCTGCGCCTGTTTGCCTGTGACAGCGGCGCTTATGGGCCGCCCGCCTTGCGTGATCTCCTGATCAATTGCGATAACGCGCACATTGCTGAGCACGGTATCGCTCAGGGCCCGTCGCGCGGAATCCTCCTTATCGAAAACCTGGGTCAGCACCACGTCAACATAATCGCCGGGGCGGATCAGGCCGGAGACGCCGGATTCTTCATCCACCTTGATGCTGATGGCGCCGGTATCCGGCGCCAGGACGCTGGCCAGGAATCCCTGGTCCCGCGGACGCAGGATATCCTGCAAGGTGACAGGACGGCCCGCTTCGACAAACTTGCGAACCAGCGAACCGGGCAGACCCATTTTTGACTCAGGCGTTTCAACGATTGCGCCGGCGGGGACATTCTCCGGCGTCACCGAGCGTATTGAAAAATCTTCATCGCGCACCAGGGTCCCTCGAGGCAGCGGACGCGCTGCCACGAAATACCCCACCATGGACGGCCCCGCCGGCCCCTTCTCCGTAACCGCGACGGGAGCCGGCTTCGCCTGGTTCATGTTGTAAGCGAGCAATCCCAGAGCCGTGGTCGCAAGCAGCAGGACCATGATAATCGACAGGCGCAAGGCGGATGACATGATCAAAATCCTCTCGATAAAATGGCCCAGATGCCACCGGAGGCAATCGCGACCCCGTAAGGCAGAGGGGCCTGACGTAGATGGCGCCAACGCTCCACCGCGTAGACCCGGCGCATAAATGACGATCCTGACGGCGCAAGCTGGGGATCGGGTAATTGACGCATCATCAAATGCACCACTGCGAGCAGCCCACCGCTGAGCGCGGTGATGGTGAGCATCTGGACAACCCCGGCGAGCGGTAGGCCGACCGCAAGCGCAGTCAGCAGTTTGACATCGCCGCCACCCATCCATCTTCGCGTATAAATGAAAAGCAGCAGCGGAAAAACGATCGCGGTCGCGATCAGTGACTCCAGGAGTTGCATGGGGTTGGCGATTTGGCTGACGATCCCGAGCAGCGCCAGTGCCAGGCAAACCTCATTTCGGATCAGCCTTGTCGCAATATCAATCGCTGCGACATGCAACAGCAGCAGGATCTCTATAAAGGAGGCTATGGCAATAAACCAACTCATGAACGCGAGCCTCAAAACTTCTTCTCAGAAACGCGAAGGTCGGGAAGTTTAATCGTAAGGGGCGATGAAATATCCGAGTAGCCAATTAGCCCACATGGTCCCAACCGTATAATTTCGACAGGGCGCTCGGTACGTTTAATGAAACTAGGGGGCAACGCGCGCCCCCTAGCAAATCCAATTTTTAGGCCGGGAGATAAGTAATGATCTTGGCGATCGCGGCGCTCAGCGCTGATTGGACGGCGCCGGTCGCACCGGTGCCAAATGCAGCAGCCACCGCCGCAACGATGCAAGCCGCAACAACCACGTATTCGAAGGAAACGACGCCCTTCTTGTCAGTGCGGAGCTGCTTCAAGGCTTCGGTGGTCTGGATGTAAAGCTTCAACATAAGACAAAACCCCTTTTTACTAAGACTAATTTACTGTTGCCGTTGGCAGGCAAATTTGTGCCAACTGGGACGACCTATATTATTTCGCCGAAAGGTTGTCATCCGGTAATCCTTTGTTAACCCTACTTTGGAGGGCGCGCGGCGCGAACTACCCGATCAGTCATCGAAAGCATCGGCCCGTAAAACTACGGATGAGCCGACGCCGTCGGTGTTTTGCGCTTTACAAAGTAGGCAGTAAGGTCTGCGAGGCGATGGCCGTTGAGCGGCAGTATTCTTTGGTGCACGACTTAGGCAAACGGCAACCTTAGATGCTCACGAATTCAACTGAGACCGGCAAATGGGAGCAGTGGCCCTGTCGTTTTGCCCATTTTGGGCCCTTGGGGCACGGCCGCTCGACCTCTGACAAAGTCCTCCGAGAAAGCACTTTACGATGCGCTGTTCGAGACAAGTGGGATCGTTGGTTTTCCGTCGCGGGTCGGCAGCGGCGAAGAAGCTGGCTGCTTGTTGGCGCGAGCCTTGTGATAAGATAGCCGGCGCCCATCGAGCCTTCTCCATCGGGGTTGAAGGTATTGCGCTACTGTTGGCCCAT